>Ga0335075_10008090_pt1 | contig 16159 bp, 14 predicted proteins | sample Lox_Sample_24_FD_206723 | JGI IMG/M metagenome (GOLD analysis project Ga0335075, IMG submission 206723) | Soil microbial communities from Loxahatchee National Wildlife Refuge, Florida, United States - Lox_Sample_2.4 | ecosystem: Environmental > Terrestrial > Soil > Wetlands | place: USA... | reverse complement strand
CGCCAGGGCGACCTCGGGGGACCAAGCGACGGGAGGCGTGGGGCGGTGTGGGCGTCGGTCGCTTGTTGTGGGTCGGTGATCTGGATGGGGTAGCCGGCGCGCAGGACGGCGAGGGACGCGGGCGGGTGGCGGCGGGCAGACGATCGCCGGGCCGAGGGCGCTGGGGTTGTCGCGATGGGGGCGCTGACACCGCGTTTCCCCAACCGGGTACACCTGGCGGCCATTTAAGACTTACTTGGTCAACTTAATCTAGTTTGGGGGTCAAGATGAGAAAGAAAGAACGAAAGCTCCCCGTCCTCGTCCATCCGAATGCGTCGCCGCGGGCGCTGCGTACCCACCTGACGGTGTTGGCGGCGGCAGCCGTGGCGCTCGCCTTGGCCGTCGGGCTCTCCGCCTGCGGCGGGTCGTCGGCCACCGGGGCGGGAGGCGCGACGGACGGCTCGTCCTCCGTTCCCGGCGCCACCGCGGCCTCCGGCAACGTGGTCGGCACCGAAGGGGCGACCAAGCCGACCGGCACGCCGAAGTCGGGCGGCACGATCAGGTACGCGCACGAGATGGAAACGCCGTGCCTCACCGGCGGCTGGATCCAGGAGGCCTACATCGAGCGCCAGTACGCCGACAACCTCGTCTCGGAGACGAAGGGCGGCAAGATCGTCCCCTGGCTGGCGACCTCGTGGAAGACCTCGCCCGACCACCTCACCTGGACCTTCACCCTGAAGCCGGGGGTCAAATTCACCAACGGCGAACCGCTCGACGCGAAAGCGGTGGTGGACAACTTCTACGCCTGGCTGAACCCGGAAACGCTGAACCCGACGGTCCAGACCTACATCGGCGAATACTTCAAGTCGGCCAAGGTCATCAATCCGACTACCTTCCAGCTCACTCTCTCGAAACCGTACGCGCCGCTGCTGCCGGTGATCTCGCAGGGGTACTTCGGAATCCTCTCGCCGAGCACCTACAAGGGCGGGGCGGAAGCCGTCTGCAACGAACCGGTCGGCAGCGGCCCGTTCATCGTGCAGAAGTGGACGCACGGCCAGAACATCACCTTCGTCCGCAACGACAACTACGACTCGGCACCGCAGAACGCGATCCACCAGGGCCCTGCGTACGCCGAAAAGCTGATCTGGAGCTACGTCGACGACCCGACCACCCGCTACGGCTCGCTGACCACCGGCCAGTCGAACGTGATCTACGACGTCCCCGGCCCCGACTGGGCGACGGCGCAGAACGAATACGAAGTGCAGCAGTACATCACCCCGGGCCGCCCCGACACGCTCGACCTGAACACGATCAACGGACCCTTCAAGGACCAGAAGGTGCGCGAAGCGTTCGCCTACGGCGCCGACCGCAAGGCCGCCGTCGAAAGCGCCTTCGAAGGCAAGACCCCCTACAACGGCAACGGCGCCCTCAGCCAGACGACGCCGAACTTCAACCCCGACCTGGAAGACACCTGGCCCTACGACCCGCAGAAGGCGGAACAGCTCCTCGACCAGGCCGGCTGGAAGAAGAACGCCGACGGCGTCCGTGAAAAAGACGGCAAGCCGCTCGACATCCTGCTGATCTACGGCGCCAACTCGATCATCACCAACGAAGGCGCCACCGTCCTCCAGGACCTCCAGGCCCAGTGGAAGGAAGTCGGCTTCGACGTGACGCTGAAACCGCTCGCCTTCGCCGAACTGTTCGCCGCCGAGTACACCAAGCCGACCTCCTACGACGCGACGATCGGCTACTGGACCTCGCCCACCGCGGGCGTGATGCTGATCACCTGGCGGCCCTGGAACGGCAAGGAACCGAACGCCTACAACAACCCGTTCTACAACGACCCGCACCTGATCAGCCTGATCGAAAAGGGCAACGCCTCCTTCACCGAAGCCGACAAAGACAAGTACTACGGCGAGGCGCAGGAAATCGTCACCAAGAAAGTGGCGGCGGTGGTCGGCGTCTACACCCAGGAAACCACCCTGGCGGTGGAACCGAACCTGAAAGGCGTATGGCTCGAGGCCTCCCAGGGTGAGCCCGTCTTCTCCGACGCCTACTTCGAGGGTCAGAGCTGACGATGGCCACCTACGCGGAGCCCACGGGGACCACGGCGATCGGCGTCAAGCCGCGCCGTGCCCCGTGGCTGAAACGGATCGCCTGGCGGATCCTCGGGGCGATCTTCGTCCTCTGGGCGGCGGCGACCTTCGTCTTCTTCGTCCAGCAGCTGCTGCCGGGGAACCAGGCGACGCTGATCATGAACGAGCAGACCGGCAACCAGCAGAGCTACACCGCCGCGCAGCTCGCCCCCACCGAAGCCAAGTACGGCCTCGACCAGCCGGTGATGACCCGGTACTGGGACTACATCAAGGACCTCGCCCACGGTGACCTGGGCAAGTCCTACACCCAGCACAAGTCGGTGACCTCGATCATCGGCGAACAGGTCGGCCCGACCCTCGTCCTCACGGTCACCGCGCTGGCGCTCGCCTGGCTCCTCGCCCTGGCGACGATCCTCTTCACCTCGCGACGAAGAAAGGCGGTCTCCGCCCTCGGCTCCGGCTGGGAGATCTTCAGCGCCGGCCTGCCCTACTACTGGCTCGGGGTGATCCTGCTGGTCGTCTTCGCGATCGAACTGAAGGTCTTCCCGGTCCAGGGCGGGACCTCGATCGAGGGCCTGGTGCTGCCGGCCCTGACCCTGGCGATCCCGCTCGCCGGGTTCATCGGCCAGGTCACCCGCGACGAGTTCGAGAAGGTGCTCGACCAGCCCTTCGTCACCTCGGCGCGGGCGCGCGGCATGGGCGACCTCGCGGTCCGCTTCAAGCACGTCCTGCGCCACTCGGTGCTGCCCGCGATCACCCTCTCCGGCTGGGCGCTCGGCGCCCTGATCTCCGGTGCGGTGATCGTCGAGACGGTCTTCGCCCGGCCCGGCATCGGCCAGATGATCGTCGGCGCCGCCGAACACCGCGACGTGCCGCTGGTCTCCGGCGTGGTGATGCTGGTCGCCTTCATCTACGTGGTCGCCAACATCCTCGTCGACATCGCCTACGCGATCGTCGATCCGAGGTTGCGCGGATGAGCGCCACCCCGCAGGCGGCCGGCGCGGACATCGGCCGCCCGGGTGCGCCTGGCGGCGCCCCCGGATCGGCGCGCCCGCGCGTCTCCGTCCCCGACTGGGTGCGCGGCATCCGCCCCGGCGTCGCCCTGGCCGGCCTCGTCGTCGCCTTCTTCGTCGTCGCGATGATCGTGCCCTCGCTGCTCACCGGCCACGACCCCTACGCAGTCAACCTGGAGGAAACGCTGCAGTCGCCCTCCTGGTCCCACATCATGGGCACCGACCAGTCGGGCCGCGACCTCTACGCGCGGATCATCTACGGCGCCCGCGAGTCGCTCCTGATCGGGCTCGGCGCCACCGCCCTCGGGATGGGCATCGCGATCCTGCTCGGCGTCCTCGCCGGCCTCGGCAACAAGTGGGTCGACGGGATCATCAGCCGCGGGGTGGAGGTGATGTTCGCCTTCCCGATCCTGCTGCTCGCCCTGCTCTTCGTCGCCGTCTTCGGCCCCAGCGTGACCACCGAGATCGTCGCCGTCGGCCTCGGCACCGCCCCCGGCTACGCGCGCATGGTGCGCGGCCAGGTGCTCGCCGTGCGGGACTCCGGCTACGTCGAGGCGGCCCGGGCGCTCGGCCATCCCTACGGCTCGATCGTGCGCCGCCACATCTTCCCCAACGCGATGCGGCCGCTGGTCGTGGTGATGACGCTCGGCGTCGGCCAGTCGATCGTCTGGGCCTCGGGGATCGCCTTCCTCGGCCTCGGCGTGCCGCCGCCCTCGCCGGAGTGGGGAGCCCTGCTGAACGCCGGGCGCAACTACATCACCCAGGCCTGGTGGCTGGAGGTGATGCCGGGACTGGCGATCGTCGTCTTCTCGCTCTCCCTGACCACGCTCGGCCGCCACCTGCAACAACGCCTCGAAGGAGGAGTCAACCGATGACCACCGCTCCCACCCCGATCGCGAAGGGCGGCCTCCGTCCCGCCGATCCCGACCACGATCTGCTGCGAGTCGAGAACCTGCGCGTCGGCTTCGGCGAGCAGCGCGACCTCACCGAGGTCGTCCACGGCGTCTCCTTCTCCCTCGCCCCGGGCGAGTGCCTGGCGATCGTCGGCGAGTCGGGCTCGGGCAAGAGCGTCACCGCCCGCACCCTGGTCGGGCTGACCGGCGGCCGGTCCCACGTCGGCGCCGAGCGGCTCGAGTTCGCCGGCCGTGACCTGCTCGCCTTCAAGGACCGCGACTGGCGCGGGCTGCGCGGCCGCGACATCGGCTTCATCCTCCAGGACGCGCTCGTCTCGCTCGACCAGCTGCGGCCGGTGGGCAAGGAGATCGACGAGGCGCTGCGCCTGCACGGTTGGGGCTCGAAGGCCGAGCGCCGGGCGCGGGTGCTCGAGCTGATGGAGCTGGTCGGCATCCCGGAGCCCGCGGTGCGGGCGCGCCAGCGACCCTACGAGCTCTCCGGCGGCCTGCGCCAGCGCGCCCTGATCGCCGCGGCGATCGCGATGGACCCGCAGCTGATCATCGCCGACGAGCCGACCACCGCCCTCGACATGACCGTGCAGGCCCAGGTGCTGGAGCAGCTGCAGCAGGCGAAGGCGCGGGGCAAAGCGCTGATCCTGATCAGCCACGACCTCGCCGTCGTCTCCCAGCTCGCCGACACGGTGGCGGTGATGTTCGACGGCGAGCTGCTCGAGTACGCGCCCGCGGCGCAGCTCTTCGCCCGCCCCGAGCACCCCTACACGCAGCGGCTGATCGAGGCGATCCCGAGCGCCGACTCGCGCGGCGCGCGGCTCTCGCCGGTGGTCCGGCGCGCCTCGCTCGGGGAGGCGCGGGCCTACGAGGCGAGCGACGAGCCGGTGCTGAAGGCGGAGCGCCTGTTCAAGCACTTTCGCGGCCCCGACGGCCACGACCGCACCGTCGTCGACGACGTCTCCTTCGAGCTGCGCCAGGGGGAGACGCTGGGGATCGTCGGCGAGTCGGGCTCCGGCAAGACGACGACCGCGCGCCTGGCGCTCGCCCTGCTCGACCCCGATGGCGGCGGCGTCACCCTGGCGGGCGAGGAGTGGTCGGGCCTGCCGGAGCGGGTGCGCCGCCGGCGCCGCGCCGACATCTCGGTCATCTACCAGGACCCGCTCAGCTCCTTCGACCCGCGCTGGACGGTCGAGCAGATCATGCTCGACGCGCTCGGCGAGGGGTACGACGACAAGGTGGCGCGGCGGACCCGGATCGCCGAGCTGCTGGAGATGGTCGGGCTCGAGCCTGCGCACCTCGGCCGCCGGCCGCTGCAGCTCTCCGGCGGCCAGCGCCAGCGGGTCGCGATCGCCCGGGCGCTCGGCCCGCAGCCGCGGGTGATCGTCTGCGACGAGCCGGTCTCGGCGCTCGACGTCTCGATCCAGGCCCAGGTGCTCGACCTGCTCGCCGACCTGCAGCAGGAGCTGAACGTCAGCTACCTGTTCATCTCCCACGACCTCGGCGTGATCCACCACATCTCCGACCGGGTGCTGGTGATGAGCGACGGCAAGGTGGTCGAGTTCGGCGACGCCGACGACGTGCTGCTGCGCCCGCACCATCCCTACACGCGCAAGCTGGTCGCCTCGCTGCCGGTGCTGGAGCGGCCCGAGCCGACCGGCCCGCGCCCGTTCGGCCGGCCGCCGCGGACCGCGGGCCCGCCGATCACCGAGGAGCTGGCGGCGTGAGCGCGCGGGCGAGCAGCGGCGCGAGCCCATACGTCATCCCGACCGAGGTCGCCAAGTGAGCGTCGCGGCTCCCCCCACCGCGGCCCGCTTGGCGACCGCGACCGAGGCGCTGGCCGCGGCGCGCGCCTTCGCCGCCGAGGTCGCCACGGGCGCGGTCGAGCGCGACGCCGAACGGCGCGTGCCGGTGGCCGAGCTGGAGGCGCTCGGGCGCACCGGCCTGCTCGCCCTCGGCGTGCCGGTCGAGCGCGGCGGCGCCGGCGCGGGCGTGGCGACGATCGTCGAGGCGATGCGCATCATCGCCGCCGCCGACCCGGCGATCGGCCAGGTGCCGCAGAACCACTACATGCTGGTCGACGCGCTGGTCCGCTACGGCGACGTCGCCCAGAAGGAGCTCCTGCTCGGCGAGGTCGTGCGCGGCGCCCGCTTCGGCAACGCCTGGTCGGAGCGCGGCGGCAAGCACCCGCTGGACACCCGGACGACGCTGCGCGCCACCGATCGCGGCCTGCGCCTGGAGGGGCGCAAGTACTACTCGACCGGGGCGCTGACCGCGCAGTGGGTGCCGGTGCTGGCGCGCGACGAGACGCCCGACGCGCTCGCGCCGCCACCGGGCAAGGACGCGCTCGCCTTTGTCTTCCTGCCCCGCGACACCGAGGGGCTCGAGGTCGACCAGGACTGGACCGCCTTCGGCCAGCGGGCGACGATCAGCGGCACGACCAACCTGGACGACGTCGAGGTCCATCCCCGCTGGGTGCTGCGCTTCCCGGCCGAGAAGCCCGCCGACACCTTCGCCGCCTTCGGCCAGATCCTGCACGCGGCGGTCGACGTCGGCATCGCCCGCGGGGCGCTCGACGAGGCCGCCCGCCACCTCGGCGCCCACAGCCGGGTCTGGTTCGAGGCCGCGGTCGAGCGGCCCGCCGAGGAGCCCTACGTGGTCGCCCACTTCGGCCGGCTCGAGGTCGCGGTGAAGGCGGCCGAGGCGCTCCTCGCCACCGCCGCGCAGCAGCTCGACGCGGCCGGCGCGGATCCCACCCCGGAGCTGATCGACGCCGCCCGCATCGGCGTCGCCGCCGCCCGCGCCTGCGGCGCCGAGACCGCGCTCGAGGTCGCCTCCGAGGCGCTCGACCCGCTCGGCTCCTCGGCCGCCGACGCCCGCTGGGGCCTCGACCGCCACTGGCGGAACGCCCGCACCCACACCCTGCACGACCCGACCCGCTGGAAGCACGTGCACCTCGGCCGCTACCGGCTCGACGGCGTCCTGCCCGGCCCCGAGAACCCGCTGATCTGACCCCGCACCCCGACCGCACACCGCCCCACCAGGAAGGACCTCCCAAGATGCCCCGCCTCCGCTTCAACGCCTTCTCGATGAACTGCGTCTCCCACATCCACCACGGCCAGTGGACGCGGCCGGACTCGCGCTCGGTCGACTACACCGACCTCGACGCCTGGATCGAGCTCGCCAGGCTGCTCGAGCGGGGCAAGTTCGACGCCCTCTTCCTCGCCGACGTGGTCGGCACCTACGCCGCCTACGGCGGCAACCGCGACGCGGCGGTCGAAGAGGGCCTGCAGACGCCGGTCAACGATCCCTCGCTGCTGATCCCGGCGATGGCGGCGGCGACCGAGAACCTCGGCTTCGCCTTCACCCAGTCGGTGCTGCAGGAGCAGCCGTTCAACTTCGCCCGCCGGCTCTCCACCCTCGATCACCTGACCAAGGGGCGGGTCGGCTGGAACATCGTCACCTCCTACCTGCCCGACGCGGCGCGCAACCTCGGCTACGGCGGGCTGCCCTCGCACGAGGACCGCTACCGGCGCGCCGAGGAGTACATGCAGGTGATCTACAAGCTGCTCGAGGGGAGCTGGGAGGACGACGCGGTGATCCGCGACACCGAGCGCGGCATCTACGCCGACCCGGCGAAGATCCACGACATCGACCACCGCGGCGAGTTCTATCCGGACGTCCCCGGGCCGCACCTGGCCGAGCCCTCGCCGCAGCGCACGCCGGTGCTGTTCCAGGCCGGGACCTCGGAGTGGGGGCGGGACTTCGCCGCCCGCAACGCGGAGGCGATCTTCATCATCGCCCGCACCCCCGACGCGGCGCGGATCACGATCGAGGACATCCGCGGGCGGGCCGAGGCGCTCGGCCGCGACGGCGAGGACATCGTCTTCTTCGAGGGGATGTCGTTCATCGTCGGCGGCACCGAGGCGGAGGCGCGGGCCAAGGCGGCCGAGTTCGACGCGACCCAGAGCGCGCGCGGCTACGCCGCCCACATGGGCGGCGCGATGGGCGTCGACTTCGCCGCGATCGGGCTCGACACCCCGGTCGGCGAGATCTCCGAGTACAACACGCAGGGGATCGTCAAGGGCCTGATCGACTCCGCCCCGGACCAGACCTGGACCTTCGGCGACCTGCTCGCCAACCGCTCGATGAACCGGGTGGTGGGGACGCCGGAGCAGATCGCCGACCGGCTCGAGGAGTGGGCCGAGGCCGGCGTCGGCGGGATCAACATGCCCTACTACGTGACCCCGGGCTCGTTCGCCGACTTCATCGACGGGGCGGTGCCGGAGCTGCAGCGGCGCGGCCTGATGCAGAGCGAGTACGCGGAGGGGACGCTGCGCGAGAAGCTCGCCGACGGCGGGGCGGAGGCGCGGCTGCCGGGGTCCCATCCCGGCGGGCGGACCCGGCGCGAGCGGCTCGGCGGCGCGGGCGCGGCTGACCGCCCGGCGGCCGGCCTGGCCGCGCGGGCGGCGACGAGCGGGGCGCCGGCCCAGCCCGCGGCGGCCTGAGGAGGGACGATGCCGGTCCGCCTGCACTGGTTCCTGCCGACCAACGGCGACTCCCACACCGACCTCAGCCTCGGCAACGCGGTCGGCGCGCACGGGGCGCGGATCGACGACGCGGCGACGAACGCCCGCAAGGGCGACCTCGCCTACATGTCGCAGGTCGCCCGCGCCGCCGAGGCGATGGGCTTCGAGGCGGCGCTGACCCCGACCAGCTCCTGGTGCGAGGAGGCCTGGGTGATCACCGCGGCGCTGACCCAGCACACGCGCGACTTCAAGTACCTGGTCGCCTTCCGTCCCGGCCTGCAGTCGCCGACCCTGGCGGCGCAGGCGGCGGCGACCTACCAGCGGCTGTCCGGCGGGCGGCTGCTGCTGAACGTGGTGGTCGGCGGCGACCAGGTCGAGCAGCATCGCTACGGCGACACGATCGGCAAGGACTCCCGCTACGCCCGCGCCGACGAGTTCCTGGCGATCGTGCGCGAGCTGTGGAGCGGCGAGGAGGTCGACTTCTCCGGCGAGTGGTACGCGATCACCGGCGCGCGGCTGCTCGACCCGCCCGCCTGGCCGACCGTCTACCTGGGCGGGTCCTCCCGCGCCGCGATCGAGGTCGCCGCCCGGCGCGCCGACGTCTTCCTCACCTGGGGCGAGCCGCCCGCGGCGGTGGCGGCGAAGCTCGACGCGGTGCGCGAGGCGGGCGAGCGCGAGGGGCGGGAGCTCGGCTTCGGCATCCGCCTCCACGTGATCACGCGGGACACCGCCGCGGAGGCGTGGGCGGTGGCCGATCGCATGCTGGCCGGGCTCTCCGACGAGCAGATCGCCCAAGCGCAGTCGATCCAGCGGGTCTCCGAATCGGAGGGCCAGCGGCGGATGACCGAGCTGCACGGCGGGCGCACCGACCAGCTCGAGGTGGCGCCCAACCTCTGGGCCGGGATCGGGTTGGTGCGCGGCGGCGCCGGCACCGCGCTGGTCGGCTCGCACGAGGAAGTCGCCGACCGGATCGCCGAGTACCACGACCTCGGCATCGACGAGTTCATCCTCTCCGGCTATCCCCACCTGGAGGAGGCCTACCGCGTCGGCGAGGGCCTGCTCCCCGTCCTCCGCGCCCGCGGCCTCCTCCGCACCACCGAGCCCCTCCCGGTCTAGCCGTTGATGGGCCGAAAAGCGCTCTATGTCAGCGCTTTTCGGCCCATCAACGCCGTCAGTCGGTGAGTGAGCGCTCGACCCAGCCCGATTCGGCGGAGAAGTCCTCGATCCCGAGGGCTGCCGCCACGTTGCACCACATGCCCATCTGGAAGAACTGGTCGAGGCGTTCGTCGGCCTCGCCGGTGAGCTCGCGGGCCAGCTGGACCAGCCGCGCGTAGTTGTGGCGCACGGCGGTCTGGATCCCCTCGTCGTCGCCGCAGGCCGCGTAGGCCTGGAGCTGGAGGAGGAGGCGGTCGGGGTGGTCGGCCATCGCGCCCATGTAGGCGTGGCCGATCGCCTTCAGCTTGTCTTCTTCGGGTTCCTGCGGACCCGCCCGGTCGAACTGCTCGGCCGCTTCCTCGAACAGCGTCGAGACCTTCTCGAAGCAGCGTCCGACCGCGGCGAGGAAGAGGTCGCGCTTGGTCGGGAAGAGGGAGAAGACGTAGGGCTGGGCGACGCCGACGTCGGCGGCGATCGCCGCGACCTTCGTCCCCTGCAGCCCGCCGTGGGCGAAGTGGTGGACGGCGGCCTCGATCAGCGCGTCCCGGCGCTCGGCCGCCGGGACGCGCCTGCGAGGCGCCGTTTTGGTGTCTGCCGCCACCTGCCTACCTTAGTTCGCCGCGGGGAGGGGATGGGAGGCCCGCGCGGCGCGCTCCTCCCGCAACTCCTCGTATTCCGCGTCCTCCACGGCGGTCGCCTTGCCGCCGAACGGCAGCACCGCGGCGACGATCGCGCCGAAGGCGAGCACCGCGACCCCGACCCAGAGGGCGGGGACGAGCCCGTCGACGAACGCCTGCGGGGTGGTGTAGGCGCCGGCGCCGCTGAACACGGTGGCGAGGACGGCGATGCCGAAGGTGCCGCCGAGCTCGCGGATCGCGTTGGTGGCGCCGGAGGCCTGGCCGGCCTGGTCGACGCGGACCGAGTTGAGGATCGCGCTCGCCGAGGGGGCGAAGACCAGCGCCATGCCGGAGCCGGCGAGGACGAAGGGGACGATCATCTCGCCGTAGCCCATCGTCGTCGAGGCCTCGGTGGCGAGCCAGCCGAGCGCGATCGCCTGCAGGGAGACGCCGCCGACCATGAACCAGCGGGGGCCGAATTTTTCGCTGAAGACGCCGGCCAGCGGCGCCACGATCATCGTCGCCCCGGTCCACACCAGCAGCTTCAGGCCCGCCTGCAGTGGCGTGTTGCCGAGCACGTTCTGCATGAACTGGCTGAGGAAGAAGATCGAGCCGAACATGCCGAAGTACATCGCCATCGAGACCACGTTGGTGACCGCGAAGCTGCGCTTGGCGAAGAACTGCATCGGCAGCATCGGCGCCTCGGTGCGCAGCTCCTGGCGGACGAAGGCGGCGAGCAGGACGAGGCCGGCGCCGAGGCTGATCAGCACCTCGGGGGCGGTCCAGCCGATCGTCTGGGCGCGGACGAGGCCGTAGACGAGGCCGAAGAGGCCACTCGAGGCGAGGCCGAGGCCGGGCAGGTCGAGCGGGACCTTGGGGCCGTAGCTCTCCTCCAGTTTGCGCGCCGCGACCGGGGCGAGCAGGAGGCCGATCGGGACGTTGATCCAGAAGATCCAGTGCCAGTCGGCGAGCTCGATCACGGCGCCGCCGACGAGCGGGCCGATGGCGACGGCGATGCCGCTGATGCCGGACCAGACGCCGAGCGCGATGCCCCGTTTTTCGGGCGGGAAAGCGTCGGCGAGGAGGGTCAGGGTGAGCGGGGTGACGATCGCCGCGCCGATGCCCTGGATGGCCCGGGCGGCGATCAGGAGGTCGGCGCTGGGGGCGAGCGCGGCGGCCGCCGAGGCGACGGTGAAGAGCGAGATGCCGGAGACGAACATGCGCCGGCGGCCGAACCGGTCACCGAGCGCGGCGCCGGTCAAGAGCATCACCCCGTAGGCGAGGACGTAAGCGTTGACGGTCCACTCCAGCGCCTGCACCGAGGCCCCGAAGTCGTTGTGGATGGAGGGGAGGGCGACGTTCACGACCAGGTTGTCGAGCACGACCATGAACAGCCCCACGGAGACCAGGACGAGCGTCCAAAGCCTCCCTTTCCCATGCGCTTGCGTTTCCATCGGCGAGTCCCTTCCCTAGTTAGTAGCGGCGACTAAGGAAAGAACTTAGCAGCGACTAATAAGCGATGCAACCCCGCCCACCGCGAGTCCATTCTCCGCCAGGTCCCGCCCCCGCGAGTCCATTCTCCGCCAGGTCCCGCCCCGCGCTGTCCAGCTCCGCCAGGTCCGCCCCGTGCAGTCCATTCTCCGCCGCGCCCCGCCCGGCGCGTCCCCTGTCCGCCGCGACCCGTCCCGCGCACGTCGCGACCCGCCCTGCGCACGCCGTGACCCGCCCTGCGCACGCCGTGACCCGTCCCGCGCGCGCCGCGGTCGCGCCCCGCGTCCGCCAGGCGCAGCGCCCGGCCCACGTCTGTCTCCGGTCCCAGATCCAGCCCCGGCTCCGGCCCCAGCCCACCCCGGCTCCGGCCCAGCCCACCCCGGCTCCGGCCCAGCCCACCCCGGCGGCCCTAGCCCAGCCCACCTGGGCTCCGGCCAGCCGAGACCAGCGCCCGGCTCCGCCCGCGCGGTCGACCTGACCCGCGTCTCCGCTGACCGCAGGGGCGGGTCAGGTCGGGTCCGGGGCCTGGTCCGGCGAGGCGGGGCCGGCGAAGTGGCCCACTCGCGACGTCGCCAGGTCCCGGCGCACCAGCCGGCGGAGGAAGAAGTTGCAGGCGATCACGTGGATCCGCGACTGGGTGTTGGCGTAGATCCAGCGCGACAGGCCGCCGAGGGTCGGGTAGTAGTTGGCGACCTCGACGCCGACGTTCAGCGTCACCTTTCCCGCCGGTCCGTCATGGCGGCGGATCTCGATCTCCAGGTAGCCGTCGCCGCCTCGCCCTCGCGCCGAGACCAGGAGCCCCTTCTCGATCCGCCACCGGACGATCCCCCGGCAGCGGTCCATCTCGTATTCGGGCGCCCTGAAGGTGAGCAGCCGCAGCTGCGGCACGAGCAGGACCACGGCCCGCTCGGTCGGCGTGTAGTCGACCCGGACCAGCCCCAGCGTGAAGCGCCGCAGCGTCGCCCAGTAGGTGCGCGCGACCCGCTCCAGGTGTTCGGGGGTCCAGATCCCCGCGATCGCCTCGGCGGGCAGCACGATGTCGGCGGCCTGCCGCGACTTGACCGCGCCCGTCGCCTCGTCCAGCGTCGTCTCGTCGGTCGGCCTGCCGATCTCCGCCCCGGGGATGACCGCCGGCCGGGTCCGCCGGCGCGGGAGCCTCATCGCCCTAACCTCGGTGCGTGGCCATCGTCGTCTATGACCCCGACTGCGGCTTCTGCCGCTTCAGCCTGGCGCTGCTCCTCATCTGGGACCGACCCGAAAGGGAGCGGCGGGAAGCCGTCCGGCGCGGCCGACCTTCCCCACCTCACCGGCGATCGAGGTGGGGAGGGTCGGCGACGCCCGGGGCGCTCCGCCCGCTCCCCCTCGGGAGCCCCGAGGCCGATCGCCTCCTCGCCGACCTCGGCCCCGAGGAACGCGCCGCCTCCTGGCACCTGGTCCTCGACCAGGGCGCGGCGCCCGGCCCGCCCCGATTCAGCGCCGGCGCGGCGCCCGGCCCGCCCCGGTTCAGCGCCGGCGCGGCGCTCGCCCCGGCCCTGTCCCTGCTCCCCGGCGGCCGCGTCCCCGCGTCCCTCTTCGCCCGCTTTCCGCGCGCCGCCGAACGCGGCTACCGCTGGGTCGCCGACCATCGCGGCACCCTCGGCCGCCTCGTCCCGGCGCGCGCGAAGCCTTGGGCGGACCGGGTGATCGCGGCGCATGGCGGCCCGCCCGCGCCTCAGTAGGGCGGCTTGCAGATCGTCTTCGCCCCGGCCCAGGAGAACCACTTGCCGAGCTTCCCACCCGGGTGCTTTGGGACTCGCGCTTCGAGCCTCGTGTAGGCGCGCCGGGAGCCGCACTTGCCGAGCCCGGTCGCGCGCAGCTCGATCCTCGCCGGCTTGCGGTAGTAGCCGCCGCCCGGCTTGAAGATCGGGTTGAGCCCGTAGCCGATCGCGGTCGGGTCGCCCCAGCCGCTCCAGCGGATCCTGGTGACCTCGCCGCTCGGGTCGCCGCCGTTGAAGATCGTGCTCGGTTCGGCGGTGCCGAAGCCTTCGCCGGCGGGCGCCGCGAAGGATCTGGCGCCGAGCACCGGATCGGCGGCGGCCCCGGCGGACGCCGCGACCACGGCGGCGAGGGCGAGGATCGACAGGGCCGTGGGGAGGAGGATGCGGATCGTCTTCACTGCTCCGACCTCCTACCCGGCAGCAGCCCTCGCAAGCGCTCGCCGAGGCTCGGCCGCGGCCCGCGCTCGGCCGCGAGCCACTCGTCGCGCGTCGGCAGCTTCCCCGCCTGGCGCGCCTCGCGCACGCACTCCATGTGCGCGTGCCGTCGCTTCGAGCGGTCGTCCTCCGGCGCGATCAGCACGTGCTCCGACATCGAAGCCAGGTGCCTCCCGCAAAACGGGCACGTATAGGTCGCCGCCTTCAGATTCTGCGCCGCCCGCATCGACCACCATCTCACCGCCGCCGCCATCCCCCCATTCTCCCCGCCCCACGACGTTGATGGGCCGAAAAGCGCTCTATACGAGCGCTTTTCGGCCCATCAACGCCGTGTTACGGACGGGAGGGGCGGGAGAGGGCGACCATGGCGGCGCTCGAGCCCTTCTGGTCGACCAGGCCGCGCAGGGTGTGGCGGGCGAAGATCTCGTCGAGCTCCTCGCGGGTCAGCGTCTCCCGGGCGAGGGCCTGCTCGGCGAGGTCGTCGAGGCACTCGCGGTTCGCCGCCAGGAGGGCCCGGGCGCGGCGGTAGGCCTCGCGCGCCAGCGTCATCGAAGCGAGGTCGACGTCGCGACGGGTCGAGTCCGACACCGCGTAGTCGCCGGTCGGCATCGCGATCGGCGGCGGGCCGTCGTGGTCGATCGCCACCCCCATGCCGAATTCGCCGACCATCTGCTTGCAGACCATGTGCACCCGGGCGAGGTCGTCGACCGCCCCCGAGTAGGACTCGCCGAAGACCTCTTCCTCCGCCGCCCGGCCGCCCAGCAGCGTCACCACCTCGTCGACCAGTTCGTCGCGGGACTTCAGGTAGCTGTCTTCACTCGGCGAGTGGCCGACGAAGCCGAGCGCCGGGCCGCGCGGCACGATCGAGAGGATCTCCGGCGGGTCGAGCCCGAGCAGCTTGCGGCAGGTCGCGTGGCCGGCCTCGTGGTAGGCGACGATCCGCCGCTCCTTCAGGCTCAGCCGGCGCGCCTGCTGGGAGCCGACCGACTGGCGCAGCAGCGCCTCGTCGACTTCTTCGCGGTGGATCGCCTCGCGACCCGCCCGCCCGGCGATGATCGCCGCCTCGTTCAGCGCGTTGGCCAGCTGCGCCCCGGTCATCCCGGTGGTCTTGCGGGCGACGTCGGTGAGGTCGAGGTCCGCGGCCAGCGGCTTGCCCTCGGCATGGGCGCGGAGGATCGCCTCGCGGCCCTCGCGCGAGGGCGGCGCGACCAGCACCTGGCGGTCGAAGCGGCCCGGCCGCAGCAGCGCCTTGTCGAGCTTGTCGACGTTGTTGGAGGCGGCGATCACGATCACCGTGCCCTGGCTCTTCTCGAAGCCGTCGAGCTCGACCAGCAGCTGGTTCAGCGCCTGCTCGCGCTCCGAGGTGCCGCCATCGCCGCCGCCGGAGCGGTGGCCGCCGACGGCATCGAGCTCGTCGATGAAGATCACCGCGCGGCCGGACTTGCGCGCCTCCTTGAAGAGCCGGCGGATGCGGGCGGCGCCGCGCCCGACGAACATCTCGACGAAGCTCGAGCCGGAGGCGGCGAAGAAGTCGCACTTGGCCTGGGCGGCGACGGCACGGGCGAGCATCGTCTTGCCGGTGCCGGGCGGGCCGTAGAGGAGGACGCCGCGCGGCGCCTGCGCGCCCAGCGCCTTGAAGCGTTCCGGTTCGCGCAGCCACTCGGCCACGTCGAGGAGCTCGTCCTTGGCCGCGTCGACGCCCTGGACCTCGTCCCAGGCGACCGGTCGCCCCTTCGTGGCCTTCACCGTCTCCGGCTTGGTCGAGCCGACCGTGCTCCGCATCAGCCGCAGGAACACGAACAGCAGCATCGCCATGAAGAGGACGCCGAAGACCGGATACCAATCGAAGAAGAATTCCTGGACCGATTCCATCTACACAATTCTGGAGCCCGCGAGCTGGACCCTCAACGGACATACGTCCAGATTTGGTGGGCCGGCCTAAAGGTCCGGCCGTGAAAGAAATCGGCGAGTACCTCGTTGTCGCGGGGGCGACGGGTGGGCGGAGAGGCGGCGAGGGGCAGGCGCGACAGTGGGAGCAGGCGCGACGGCGGGGACGAGCGCGACGGCGGGGGCAGGCGCGACGGCGGGGACGGCGCCCGGCCGGCGCGGCGTCGCGGCCCGGGCCGGCTGGCGCCCGGGCCCGAGGGACGCGGCGGCCCCGCGGCCGACGCGTCCCGGGCAAGGG
>Ga0335075_10008089_pt1 | contig 16159 bp, 16 predicted proteins | sample Lox_Sample_24_FD_206723 | JGI IMG/M metagenome (GOLD analysis project Ga0335075, IMG submission 206723) | Soil microbial communities from Loxahatchee National Wildlife Refuge, Florida, United States - Lox_Sample_2.4 | ecosystem: Environmental > Terrestrial > Soil > Wetlands | place: USA... | reverse complement strand
AAGACTCGTCTCCACTCGGGACTCGGCTACAGGACTCCGCAAGAAGTCATGGACGAGTACCTGAAAGGGCAGGAAGCCGCGTGGTTTAACCGCAAATTCCCTGTCCGGAAAAGGTGGGGCAGCTCACGCCTACGGCAGGGCGGAGACCGCTTTGCTCGCTTCAATGCCATCGGTGGCGCGAGAGGCGGCCGACCGAGCCGACAGCGCATGGCGGTGACGGCCTCGCGGCAGCTTGCGGCCGCCTCGGCGGCGTTCGCGACTGTCGCGGGCCTCGCGGCGGCCGCAGATCACGGGTGGCTGGCGAGTGCGGACCGGCAGGCGTTCGAGGCCATCCGGGAGCGGCGGACTGAGACGGCGACCAGGCTCGCACGAGGGGTCAGCGCACTGGCCGAGCCCGCTGTCGCTTACTCCGCGGTGGGTTTGGCCGGGATAGCTGCGGAACGCGGGGGTCGACGCTGGCGGGCGGGCGTGCCCTTCCTGGTTGTTGTCGGCGGGGCAGCGGTCAGGAGGCGCCTGTCCCAGGCAATTGCCCGGCCGCGGCCACCGGCCGACGCATGGCTGACCGAGCCGGAGGGCTTTAGCTTCCCGTCCAAGCACACCACGCTCGCGGCATTGGCGGCCGGGGCGAGCGTTCGAGCCCTCGGATTCGACGGTTTCCCTGCGCAGGCCGCAGCGCTGCTGGCCGCCGCGGGGATCGGCGCCAGCCGCGTCTACCTGGGGGTGCACTGGCCAACCGACATCGCGGCGGGCTGGCTCTTCGCCGAAGGCTGGCTGCGGCTTACGTATCCGGATTGACCAGCTGCAGGAAGACAGAAAGGGAGTTGCCGTGGAAGACCGCGCTCAAGTAGACGTGCGCTGTTCGGTCATCGTGTTCCGTGAGGACAATGTGCTGCTCGTGCACCGCGGGAACGGGTGTCACTGCGGTTCATCGAGAGCGGCGACGCGGCCGGCGCAGTCTGCGAGTACGCCAGCGAGCATGAGTTCGACCTGCTGGCACTCGGACGGCACGGCACCGGCGGCGTGCTCCACCCGCGACTTGGCCACGTCGCGGCGACGGCGGCGCGTAAAGCCGTCCTGCCGGTGCTGCTTGTCCCCTAGATTCGGCTCACTTGAAAACTGCAATGTATCGCTGGAAGCGATTACGTGATAATGCTCACGTAGATTATCGCCTGTCAGAAACTGCTCCGCGAATCGAATGCTTCACTATCGTGGCAGCCCAATGTTAGCCTGAGCCAAACGGCGGAGGGGCTCGCCGAAAACGCGGACACGCCGCCAACGGTCCCTGCCAGGCGAGATCATTGGCGAAGGCGGCGTGGCGTGAGTGAGTGCCTTGGGGGCTGCTGCCCGCACGACAGTCTCGTACTAAGCATGGGCTGTCCCGGTGACCTCCCGCTCGCGCCGCTGCGCGAGCGGGTCGCGCACCTCCGTGTCTGCCAGTTGCTTCCTGTGCACAAGATCGTCGCGGCCACAGGATCCGACCGGCAGACCATCAGCCGACTGCTGTTCGAGATCGCGGCCGAGACGAGCTCCGGCGGTCCCGGTCGGCGCACGGCACGGCAGGCCGCGGACGACGACTGGCTCGACCAGGTGATGGCAGATACGCCGTGGCAGGCGCGGATGACCGTGCCGCCACCCTCGCGCGGACCGTCGGAGATCGAGGTCCTCACCGCCCTATACGCCGATCAGGAAGTCCGCCAGGTGCTCGAGAAGCACGGCGTCCCCATGGCCACCTTGGCCGGGCCGATCCGGAAGCGCTTCCCCGCACCGGTGGCGCTGACCGCGGACCTTGTCAGCGACCTGTACGAGGGCTGCGGGCTTGGCCTCAACCATATCGGGCTGCTCACGGGCAGGACCTCCGCCGCCGCTGGCGCCGTCCTGCACGCCAAGGGCATCCGGCTGCGGCCTGTCGGAGAAAGATCTCCGTTCATGCGCCGGTGGCGGCAGCGCAATGGGTAGCCTCCGCGCGGCCAGGGTTGCGGGCAGCCCGTGGCGTGAGAGATGATTGCAGCCTGGCGATGAGGCTCGCCACAACCGCCGGCATCTGCCGCGCTGATGGCCTCTACCCCCCTGGAATTCAGGGCTGTCACGGGTAGGAGGCGTCATGACAGAGGAGCCGCAAGAACCGCCGGGCAATGAACGATGGGTCGCGCGGTGAGCGCGGCCGTCCCGATCCCCGTCATCCAATTGTTGCAGGTGCTCACCGTCGCGTTTGGCGCGCCCGGGGTTATGGGCGTCATCGCGAAGATCGAGGCGCGGCTGCAAGGGCGCCGGGGACCTCGGGTGCTGCAGCCCTACTACGACCTGGCGAAGCTGTTTCGCAAGGAGGCGCTCGCTCCGTTGGGAGCCAGTTGGTTCTTCCTTGCCGCGCCCCCGGTGGCGGTGGCGGCTTACCTCACGATTCCGCTGCTGATCCCGGTGCTGACAACGTACGGGCTGCCGCTCGGCTATATGGGCGACATCCTTGGTGGCGGGTTCCTGCTGTCACTGGCCAGCTTCGTCGTGGCGGCCGCTGCGGTGGAGACGGGCAGCCCGTACGCTCAGATCGGGTCAAGCCGCGCGAAGACGTTCTCGGCGATTACCGAGCCGGTGGTGCTGTTCGTGGTGTTCACGGTTGCGCTGCTGACCGGCACCGATCTGCCGTACGCCTTGGCGGCGACGGTCAGGTCGAGCGCGGGGCAGGTGGTCCGCCCCGCGCATTTGCTGGCGTCCGCGGCGCTGTTCATGGTTATCCTGCACGAGACCGGCCGGATCCCGGTGGAGACGCACAGCGGCACCAATGAGTTCGGGATGATCGAGGAGGCCCGCTCCTTCGAGCACTCGGGCCCGTATCTCGCCCTGCTGAAGTGGGGCTCGATGCTTAAGCAGTTCATCCTGTTCACCATCCTGGCCGATGTATTCGTCGTTCCGTGGGGCCTGGCGTCCACGCAACGGCTCGGTTCGGTGCTGCTGGCGATCGTTGCACTCCTCGCGAAGGCCGGCGCGATTGGCGTTGCCGTCGCGGTGATCGATGACTCGTTCTCCAAGCTGCGGCTGTTCAAGATCACCGAGTACGTGGCGGCTGCATTCCTGCTCGCGGTGCTCGGCGTCTTTACTCTCTACCTGGGGAGTGGCTGATGAACGGAGCGCCCGGCGTTTACGAGGGTGCCGCCGATGTGATCGCGGCGCTGATGCTGCTGCTCGAATTCGGGATGCTGCGGCAGGCTCTCGTGCGTGACCAGGTCCGGTTGTACGCGGCGCAGTCGGCGATGATCTCGATTCTCGCCGTCGTCATCGCCGCCGACCGGAACCTGCCCGACCTCTACGCGCTTGCCGTGCTGTCGGCCATACTCAAGGTGATCGCAGTGCCACTCGTGCTCCGCCGCCTACTCGGCCCCCCGGCTGTCGAGGAAACGCGCGGAGTGGCAGGCAGCTATACGCTGAACCCGGCCAGCGCCGTACTCGCCTGCATCGTCCTAGCGGCGTTCGGGTTCTTCTGCTTCGGCGCACTGGGTATCCACGGCCCCGACGCGCCCGCTCTCGCACTTTCGATCGCGGGCGCGATGGTGTTCGTCGCGTTTGTGCTGATGATTGTGCGCCGGGATGTCGCCTCCCAGGCGATCGGGTTCTTTTCGCTGGAGAACGCGATCTCCCTCGCGTCGCTGGTGGTGGCGGCGGAGTTGCCTCTGCTGCTTGAGACCGCGTTCCTGTTCGATCTGCTGCTGGCGGTGGTGGTGTTCGGGATGCTGATCAGGGCCCATCACTCGAGGGCGGAGTCGCTATCGACCGCCGACCTCAGTCGGCTGCGCGGATAGGGGCGGCGATGTTTGGCGTCATCCTTGCCCTTCTCATCGTCCCCCTGGTCGTTGCGGTCGCGTGCTTCCTGGTGCCAGCCCAGGCGGCCATGGGGCTCACAATCGCGTCCGGCATCGCGTGCTTCGCGCTCGTGCTCGCGCTGGTCCCCGATGCCACCCGCGGCGCGCCGACGTACCTGTCCTACCTGCGGGTCGACGCGCTCAGCGTCGTCTTCCTGCTCGCCACCGCGTTCCTGTACGCGGCTGTGGCCGTCTACGCGGCCGGCTACCTGAAGGGTCGGAGTGACCGTTACGCGCACCGGTTTTACCTGGGCTTCAACGTGTTCGCCTGGGCGATGCTCGCCGCACCGCTGATGAGCAGCCTGGCGCTGCTGTGGATCGCCATCGAGGTGACCACGGTCGTCTCGGCGCTGCTCGTCGCGATCGAGGATACAGACGGTGCCGCCGAGGCGTCGTGGAAGTACGTGCTGATCGCGTCCGCGGGCCTCGGCCTCGGACTGCTTGCCACCATCTTCGCCTACTATGCCGGGGCGCAGGTGCTCGGCGCGCACTCCAACCTCGCCATCCAGCCGCTGATCGCCGCCGGCCCCCGGCTGCCCAAGACACCTGTTGAGATGGCGTTCCTGCTGGCGGTCCTGGGCTTCGGTACCAAGGTCGGACTGGTCCCCGTGCATACCTGGCTGCCGGATGCGCACTCGGAGGCACCTACGCCGGTGTCCGCGCTGCTGTCCGGTGCGCTGCTCGCGACTAGCTTCTACGCCATCCTGCGCTTCTACCAGGTCGCATCCGCGGCGCTCGGCAGTGGTCTGCCGAGGGACACGCTGCTGGCGTTCGGCGTCGCGTCGCTGCTGCTCGCCTCGCTGTACCTGTTCGGGCAGCGGGACATCAAGCGGATGCTCGCGTACTCCAGCGTGGAGCATATGGGCATTCTGGCGATCGGCGTGTCCTTCGGTGCGCCGATCGCGCTTGCCGGCGTGATGCTGCACGTTCTTGCCCACGCTGCGGCGAAAGGCAACGCCTTCATGGGCGCGGGCGTGTTCACCGTCAAGTACGGGACCAAGCGGATGCCCCTGATGCGAGATGGTCTGCGTCTGCTGCCGTGGAGCGGGCCGATGTTCCTGCTCGCCATCTTTGCGCTGTGCGCGCTCCCGCCGTTCGGCATCTTCCGTAGCGAGTTCGAAATCGTCTCGGGGGGGCTGAGCGGCGGCGGCAACACTGCTGCGGCAGTGCTGGTGATCTTGGTGACGATTGCCTTCTTCGGGCTCGTGGGGTCGGTGTCCAGCGTATTGCTAACCGCGCCCGCCGAGAAGGCGCCCGCCGAGATGGAAGTCGTGGCGATGGCGGCCATCGGGGCCGGCCCGGTCGGCGGTGCTAACGGCGTCGGCGGGACTCATGCGGCTGGCGGGGTTCATGCGGACGAGACTGCCGTGGCGGTGGAGAGGCATGGGCAACCGGCCGGGCCGTTGACGCCAGGCGAGCCGAGTGCCTGGATGGTGGTCCCGGTCCTGGCGGGCCTGGCGGTCTTGGTCCTGCTCGGGATCCATCCGCCGGCCGATCTCACCAACCTCATCGCCCAGGCGGCGGCAGAACTACGTGGCGTGGGACGCTAGAGGGGGAACCGTGACCATCACCAGCATCGAACCGACCGTCGTGGCACTGAGGGAAGTGCTGAGCGCCAGGATCGCGGGCGGGATGAGGTTCGCGGGCGTATTCGCGGCACGCCGCGACGGCGGTCTCACCCTGTCCGCCCATGTCGCGGTTGACGGCGGGATCGAGACGCTTGAGGCACCACTGCCGCCAGGGGCGGACAGCTACCCGGCACTCACCCCGGAGATCGACGCCGCGTTCTGGTACGAGCGTGTGATCCACGACGAGACGGGCCTGATCCCGCAGGGCCATCCCCGGATCGCACCGCTGATCGCGCCAGGCAGCCCGGCCGAGCACGCGATGCACCGGCACGTCACCGGGTACGGCATGTTCACGATCCCGCACGGCCCCGTCCGCTCCGGGGTGCTTGAGTCGATGGAGTACCTAGTTGAGACGCCGGGCGAGGCCATTCCGCACCTGAACATGCGGATCTTCTACAAGCACCGAGGCATTGCCGCGCGGTTCACCGGCGCATCCGTCGGCGATGGCGTTCTGCTCGCCGAACGGACGGAAGGCGTCGCCTCCGTCGCGCACGCACTCGCTTACTGCCACGCGGTCGAGGAGATCGTCGGCTGCGAGATTCCTCAGGAGGCGGCTCTCGTTCGCGTCGTGCACGCTGAGCTTGAGCGGATCGCCAACCATCTCGACGTCGCGATGCGACTGGCCGACGCGGCCGGCCTCGCGGTCGCCACCGCCCGCTTCGCGCTCCACAAGGAGCGGGTGATGCGCCTTGTTAGCGGTTTGTGCGGCAATCGCTTCGGCCGCGGCGTCGTTGTTCCTGGCGGGGTGTCGGCGCTCCTGTCCAAGCCCCCGGAGTGGATCCTCGCCGAGATCGGCCCGATCCAGAAGCAGATCACAGCCGATGCAGAGGTGCTGATGGGCACTTCCTCGTTCCTTGACCGGCTGCGCGGCACCGGCCCCCTTACCCCAGATCGCGCCCGGGAGCACGGTGCGCTCGGCCCAATCGGCAAGGCGTCCGGTTACACCGACGACGCGCGTCTCGCTCGCCCCTACGACGCCTATCCGCGGTTCAGCGTGGAGCCCGTCGGCCAGCACTCCGGCGGCGACGCCATGGCCAGGCTCCGCGTCCGCTTCGATGAGGCTGCGCGGGCCTTCCGTTTCATCCGGCTGGCATTGGCGGATTTGTCCGAACGAGAGCGGCTGACTCCCCGGATGCCTTGTAACCCGCTGGAGGGCCGGGCGACCGGCTGGGCCGAGGCGCCCCAGGGGGAGGTCCTCTATGACGTGACCATCGAGGGCGGCCGGATCGCCCGCTGTCAGCCGAGGTCGGCCTCGTTCCACAACCTGGTGCTGATGCACGAGGTATTCGCTGGTGACATCCTCACCGACTTCCCGTTCATCGAGGCCAGCTTCGGTCTGTCCGTAGCCGGAGCGGCTCTGTGACTGGCTGCTCCTTGACTGACAGTTCCCTAACTGGCCCGCCCGTGCCGGGCAAGGGGGCGGAACGGTGAGCATTTGGGTGCTGCGCGGGCTGCGCAACGGGATCGTAACGACTCGCTGGCCGAAACGCCCCGATGAGTACGCGGACTCCTGGCGCGGACCGGTCACCGTGGCGCCAAACCGGGCCGCGCTCGTGAATTCGGGAAATGGGATGACGCGAGCGGGTGGCGCTCCTGGACTGGCCGACGTCGAGGCGCTCTGCCCCACCGGGGCGATCGAGACCAGCGGTCGGGTCGGCGTCCACGAACTCGCCGTCGACCAGGGACGGTGCATCCTGTGCGGCCGCTGCGTTACGGCGCGGCCGGATCTGTTCGCCTGGTCGCGAGGTGCCGTCGGATCGGGCGCGGCCGCGCTCGCAAGGCAGGCCCTGGTTGTGCCGGGGCAACCGGAGACGGATGGGGCCGTCGCGGCCGCGCGGACCGCGCTCGCCGCCCGTACCGCCGCCTTGCGCCGCAGCGTGCATGTCCGGCACGTCGATGCGGGATCTGACGGCAGCGAGGAGTGGGAAATTCAGGCGCTGCTCGGCCCGGTCTACGACATCCACCGGCTGGGGGTGTTCTTCACCGCGAGCCCGCGTCACGCCGACGTGCTCATGGTGACCGGCGCCGGAACGGCCGGCATGACCGGGCCGCTGCGCACCACCTATGAAGGCATGCCGGATCCGAAGGTGGTGATCGCCGTGGGCACGGATGCCATCAGCGGCGGGCTGCTCAGCGACCGATTCACCGGGGTGACGGGAGTGGTCCCCGTCGACGTGTGGGTGCCGGGAAGCCCGCCGAGCCCGTTCGCGATACTGAACGCCCTCCTTATCGCGACGGGCAAACTCGTGACGGGAGCACGGCGGTGAGCGCGGTCTTCGCCGCTGGGCTGATCCTGCTGGCGATGGGCGCAGCGGTCGGCCTGATTGCCCGGCGGCCGGGCCGACTGCGGTCCGCTCCGTATGCCCTGGGCACGGTCGGCGCGGGCTGCCTGGCCGCCGCCGGCGGGTTCGCGCTGGCCGGCCAGACGGTCCGGCTGAACGTGGCCGGATGGCTTGCCGCGCCCGCCGGGGACGGCCAGGGCAGCGGCCTCTCCGTGGACCGGCTGTCCGGCCTGTTCCTGGTGATGGCCCTAGGAACGGCGGTTCCGGTGTCGGCCGCGTGCGCCAGTTGGGCGGCCAAGCCGGAGTCGGCCGCCACGCGAATGCTGGCCCAGGGGTACGCGCTCGCGCTCGGCGCCACTGTGGTGATCATGACCGCTCAGGACGCGTTCACCGCACTGTTCGGCTGGGAGGCGCTGACGGCCGCGTTCTACCTGCTCGCAGGGGCCAGGCGCGGCGAGCCCGACCGGGTGGGAGCGGCGCGGATCACCGTGGCGTTCGGGAAGGTGAGCGGAGCGGCGCTGCTCGTCGGGCTGCTGCTGCTCGCCGCGCGGTCGCACTCAATCGAGCTCGCATCGTTCACGCACGTGCCGGGCGGCGCGGCGCGCACCGCCGCGCTCGTGCTGCTGGTCGCTGGGTTTGTGGTCAAGGCGGGACTGGTGCCGTTCCAGGTCTGGTTGCCGCGCGGGTACGCGGCCGCGCCGCCCCCGGCACGAGCGGTCATGGCGGGTGTGTGCGTCAACGTCGGGTTCTACGGCCTGTGGCGAACACTCGCGCTGCTCGGCCACCCACCTGGCTGGCTGGCCGGGATCCTGCTGCTGCTCGGCGGACTCTCAGCCCTGCTCGGCATCGCGCACGCCGCCGTGCAGAACCGGCTGTCGCGGGTGATCGCGTACTCGAGTGTGGAGAACAGCGGGCTGATCATCACCGGGTTCGGCGTCGCGCTGACCGGCGCGACGGTCGGCAACCAGCGACTGGTCGCCATCGGCCTGCTCGCCGCGACGCTGCAGATGATCACGCATACTGCGGCGAAGTCTCTGCTGTTCAGCTCCGCGGCGGGCCTGGAGGCGATGGCGGGCAGCGACGATCTCGAGGTGCTGCGCGGCATGGCCCGGCGGGCGCCATGGAGCAGCACCGGGCTCGCCGTAGGCTCTCTCACGCTGGCCGGGCTGCCGCCCACGGCAGGATTCGTGTCGGAGTGGTTCCTGCTTGAGGCGCTCATGCAGCAGTTCCGGGTGACCTCGCTTAGCGGGCGGCTCACGCTCGCCCTCGCCGGCGCGGCGGTGGCGCTGACCGCAGGGTTCGCTGGCGTGACGTTCGTCCGTCTTGTCGGCATGGTGGTGCTTGGCCCCCAGGGGGGCTATGGAGGGGCGGGTAGCCCCCCCGTGCGCAGGGGGGGTCTGGGGGGGATCGTTCCCCCCGAGTCAGCAGAGTACGGCCGGGCCGGACGTTGCGCATTGCTGTTCCTCACCGCCTGCCCGCTGGTCATCGCCGCGCTCACCCCGCTCGAGATCCGAGTGATCGCGGCCGGGCTATCGCCCATCGTGCCGGACGGGCTGACCATGGGAGCGCTGAAGTCCCCCTGGGTGCTCCAGCCGGTGTTCGCCGGCTTCTCCATTCTGTCGCCGTCCTGGCTGTGGATTGAGATCCCGGTCATGCTGTCCCTCGTGCTCCTGCTTACCTTCGCGTTGTCCGGACGACGGCTGCTTCGGGTGCGCCGGGTCCCCGCTTGGCGCTCCGCCACGATCGGTGTCGACGGGGCCGACTCGTACACTCCGTTCGGCTACGCGAACCCCACCCGGCGGGTCCTTGCCAGCGTCCTGCACACCCGTACGGGGGTTGAGGAGATCACCCCGAGACGGGGCGGCGGGGCTGACGGATACGACGGCGACCGCGTTCCGCATCTGCGCTACAGCTCGGACGTGGTCGAGGTGGTGGAGAGCTGGCTGTACCGGCCGGCCGCCCGGTCGTTCGTCGCCGTGGTCGCGGTGGCGAAGCGATTGCAGAACGGCCGCCTGGATGCGTACCTTCTCTACATGCTGATCGCCCTGGTCGCGATCATTGCGACCGTGACTGTCCTGGCCTGACGGAGCCGTATGGGCTGTCCCGGCGGAGGGCAGGCCTCCTGCCAGGGCATGGGGCATCCTCTCGACGTACTTACTCGGCGCCGTCTCCGCTCTAGCGGTCGTGGGGTACGGCCGCAGGGTGGTTGGTCAGCACTGTTTCTGCCGTCACCAGGCCGCGGTCGGGCGTCAGCGGGTCGATAACGTCGAACGCGGCCGAGATGAGTTCCGGCGTGTCGATCACGGTGGTGACGATGGGGAGGTGGTGTCCGCGGTGCGGGAAGTGGTCGCCGTGCGGGGCGTGGTCGCGGTGGAACCCCCAGATGCCTCGCACCGAGGTGGCACCGCTGAGACCGGCTGAGCGCAGCCGGTGGACGATGACCCGGTGCACCGGCTGGCCCTCGTGCCGTGCCGCCTCGGACGTGTAGACCGTCAGCTTGACCATGGCCATCATGTCGGCCGACGCCGGTGCGTCCCCGTCGGTTGCGAGCTGCGGACGGCTGACGAACTCGCCGTCCCGTTTGCACAGGCTGACCTTCGCGACTGTCATGAGCGGGTGGCGGAACAAGCCGCCCAGTTCGGGAAGGAGCATCGCGATCCGTTTCCCGGCCCCCACGGCGGTGATCACGAGCGGCACGTCGGCACTGTGGTGCAGGAGCTGAGCGCGCTGCCGCCGCCCGAGGGACGTGCCGTCGACCCCGGGCAAGACGGTCGCGCCGGCGATTCCTCGCCGGTAGAGCAGCTCGCAGGCTGCTTCAAAGGCGGGCACCTGGTAGACGCGATCATGGCGCCCGCAGAACACGGTGAGCCTGGTCGCCTCGCCTGGACTCTCGCCAAGCCAGGCCAGGTCTATGTCGCCGGACAGCAGCCGGACGCGCTCCAGAGTTACTAGCTGCGGCCCGGCGAGCCGCAGCGCGTCGCCAAGCAGTGCCTCGATGTTCCCCCGGGTGTCGACTGCGGTCACGGTCAGCGGCGGTTCATCCGGCAGCGGCAGCGAACGGTCGGCGCGCGGCTGCCTGGGCACGAACCCCTCGGTCCCGCGCAGCAGGACACTGGCAGCCGTCCGCTGTAGGGCGAAAAGGTCGATCAAAGCCGCACCGACGGATCCGCCGTCGGTGCGGTGCCGCTCGCGGTAGTAACCGGCTAGCTCGATGCCGTCCTCGTCCATAACTGCGCTCCGATCCGCCGGGGCGCGGCGGAGAAAACTGCGGGACATCCTCCACCGCATCGGTCCTGCGCAGAAGCCGTCAGCCGCGGGTGACGGCGGTTCGCGGAGACCGGGATCACCGCGCCAGGGCATCATCTGGCTGCCGCCAGAGTACTGCGCGGCCGCGTCCCCGGCTAGGGCTTGACGACGGCTGCCCGCCCGCTGCCTGCCGCGCGCATCGCCGGCACCGTCTCGCTGGTCACTAGGCCCTGTTCCCGCGTGAGCTCATCGACGATGGCAAAGGCCCTGGCGATCCGATCGGGGGCGTCGATTACGACAGTGAGCACGGGGACACGGCGGCCGGCCTGCAGCAGTCGGTCGCCGTGCGGCGCGTGGTCGCCATGGAACCCCCAGACGCCACGCTGTGTCGTTGCCCCGCTGACCCCCGCGGCACGGAGCCGCCTGACGATCGCCCGATGGAGCGGCTGCCCGCCTACGAGCGCTGTTTCCGACGTGTAGACCATGAGCTTGTGCCAGAGCGGCATGTCGTGCTCGCCGGTTCCTGGCAGCTCGGATGGGGCGCAGCGAAGTTCCCCGTCGCGCTTGCAGATGCGCACCTGCTCCAGCGTCAGCAGGGGGCGGCGGAGCAGCCCGCCGAGCTCGGGCAGTACCCGGGCGATGCGCGAGCCCGAGCCAACGGCGATCACCATCATCGGCGTGCCCGCGTTGCGGCTGAAGAACGCGGCCCGCTCCCGCACTCCGTGGGCGGTCCCATCCACGCCGAGCAGAGCAGTGGCACCGGCGATGCCGCGGCGGTGCAGCAGGTCGCAGACGGCCATGAAGGCCGGCATCCGGTACACCTGCTCTTGGCGGCCGAGGTAAATGGTCAGCTTGGTCTCATCGTTCGGGGCTTCGGGCAGTTGATCAGGCAGATTGGCAGCGGAAATGTCGCCGGTCAGCAGCCGAGCCCGCTCGAGAGTCACAAGCCCGGAGGTGAGGAGGCGCGCCGTGGGATCGAGAACCGCCTCTATCCGGGCGCGCGTGTCCACCGCGACCGCGGTGAGCGGCAGGTCCTCGGACAACGTGAGGGACATGTCGGTGCGCAGCCGCTGCTTGCTGCCGAACCCCTCGACGCCGCGAATGAGGATACTGGTCTCGATCTCGTGTCGCCCGTACAGGTCCAGCAGAGCGTCGGCCGTGAAGCGTCCCGCAGTCCGCTGCCGTTCTCCGAAGTACGTCGTGAGCTTGAGCGCGTCCGCGCTTGGCCCGCCGACGCCACTAAGCGCACCTTCCCCCTGCACTCCGCCCATGCCGTTCACAGGTGCGCCTTCGGCGGATATGGCGGCGCCGGATGCGGAGGGCGAAGGAACACCGGATGATAGCTCAGGCACGCGAACAGGCTCCTCATACGCGCGGGGGCGGAACTAGAGGCCGTCAGCCGCGGTGGCACGGCGGTTCGCGAACGGCAGCTGCACGCCGCCTCCACACCAGGGCGTCATCTAGCCCATAAGTCTACCGGCTCACGAATTCCTACCGACAGCAGCACGGTGTCGCGCCCAGGGCCGGGGCTTCAGGGCTCGGGTCGGGTACGACCACAGGTACTTACGGACGAGGTGGCCGACGCGATGGCAAGGGCGGAAACTGCGCGTTATTCTCGAACTGTGGCAGTGCGCCACGCGGCGGTGGATCCCGCCAGGCCGGTCCTGCTAACGACCGGGCCTTCGCCAGACGGCCGATGGGTCCTGCTTTCCCGATCGGGAAGGAGGCGGCTCGTGGCGGTTCTATATGACGTGCGGTGCTCGATTCTGGTGGTGCGCAAGCATGACGCCTTGCTGGTCCACCGCACCCACGACGGGCTCGATGACTGGGTGCTACCCGGCGGAACTCCCTGCGAAGGCGAAGGCCTGGCGGCGTGCGCGCGGCGTGAGCTGCTCGAGTGGGGTGGCCCCGAGGATTACTACGCAGTTATTGACGAAACGCCCGAGGAAACCGAGCGACGGCGTGCTGCCTGGCCGTGCACGAGGTTGGCGGCGTTGCTGTCTCCTGAACTGCGCCGCATCGGTTAATCGCCATGCTTCTGCGTCGACAGCTGAAGCCTTTTCGCTGTGACTAGAGCCATAGATCGCGTCTGGGGACGAATGGGTAAACTGGGAATAGGTGTTGAAGCCCACCTTGCCCAACCGCCGCTACGGCTGACGGCTTCTGCCGGGTCACAGATTCGGTGGAGGTACGGGGTGAGCCTGTCATGCTGGTTATGAGCATTCTCTTCGGTCGGCCCGTGGCGCTGGGCGACCCGCTCCTTTCTTCCGGCTGCCGCTGCACGGCTCGGCAGCGGTTGAGTACCGGCGCGAGGTGCTCCGGGATCTGGAAGACCAGGAAACCATTACCGCTGTCGAAGCGTTCGCGAAGCGGATGCGCGCGGTGCGGAGCGACCTTGCCCGAGCGCGCAAGCTTCGGTACCGCTACCAGAAGGAGGTCTGGTTTCTAGCCGCGGCCGGCGGCTACTGCACGGCGGTCGGCGAACTCGCCGCCGCCCTTGCACGGGCGGACCTCGAGTCCAATGGTCTCACCGCGCTGCGCGACTTCCTCACCGGCTACGCCGCCTCGGCCGCGTTCACCGCCCTCGCCGCCGAGGCATCCGGGGTTGACAAGGTACTGGACGGCCTCGCGTACTGCGTCAATGTCCGGGGCCTTCGTGTCACCGTCACCCGGTACGAGCAGGAGGCCGACTTCAGCGCCGACGTCGTGGCGACGTTCGCGAAGTTCGCCGCTGGGTCGGTCGAGGACTATCGGGGCGCGCTGCGGAACTGGCCGGAGATGGACCACGTCGAGGAGTGGATCGCGGATCGGGTCGCCCGGCTGTTCCCGGCCGAGTTCGCCGCGCTCGACGACTTCTGCGCGCGGCACGGCGGATTCCAAGACGAGACCGTCGCCGCCTTCGACCCTGAGGTTCAGTTCTATCTCTCTTACCTTGATTTCATCGGTCCGATGAGGGTCGCGGGACTGGAGTTCTGCTATCCGCAGGTGTCGGCCGATGACAAGGAAACCGATGTGGCGGGCGCGTTCGACCTAGCGCTCGCAGCCAAGCTCGCGCCTCGGTTCAAGGACGTCGTCAGCAATGACTTCCGGCTGTCAGGCCAGGAGCGGATTATCGTGGTCACCGGCCCGAATCAGGGCGGCAAGACGACGTTCGCGCGGATGGCCGGCCAGCTGCACTACCTGGCCAGCCTCGGTCTTCCTGTCCCGGCCCGCCGTGCCAGGCTCTTCCTTCCGACCAGGTCTTCACCCACTTCGAGCGGGAGGAAGACCTGGCCACGCTGCGCGGCAAGCTGGCAGACGAGCTGGTCCGCCCCCACGACGCGCTTGCCTCGGCGACCGGCAGCAGCCTGCTGGTCATGAACGAGTCCTTCTCCTCGACGACGCTGCGGGACGCGACGTTCATCGGCGAGGGGATCCTCGCCCGGGTGACCGAGCTTGGCCTGCTCGGCGTGTACGTCACGTTCGTCGACGAGCTCGCCTCGGCCACCTTGGCCTGCGTGTCCATGGTGGGCACGGTCAATCCGGACGACCCGGCCGAGCGCACCTGCAAGATCGTGCGCAAGCCGGCCGACGGGCTCGCCTACGCGACCGCCATCGCGCGTAAGTACTGGCTGACCTACCCGCAGCTGAAGGAGCGACTGGCATCGTGAAAGTCCTTCTCATGTATCCCGACCGCGACTTCAACCCGGACGTTGAACTGCCGCCGAACGAGCGGGACCTAGCCGCCGACTTGGAACTCGGCACGCTGCTTGACGCCATGGCGGCAGGCGACAAGTTCTTGTACGAGATCGCCAGGCATGGCCTGCACGCGAGCCTCGCACGCCCGTCCGAGGTCGTCTACCGGCAGCACGTGCTCGCGGACTGCGTCGCCCCGCGCCTCACCGGACACGATCCTGTCCAGGTCCCGGCAGGTGATGGACTTGTACGTGGGGTCGCTGGAGCGGCTCACCGAGCTCGCGGCCAAGAACGCAGCCAACTTCCGCTCCGAGGGGTTCGCCCGGTTCTTCACGATGCTCGGCGCCGAGCTTACCGAGGATTATTTCGCCGAAATGCTGACTTCCGCCTCCGGAGGCGGACAGCGCAGCGCGTCCATCGCCTGCTCGAGGCGGCTGTCCAGGTCCCACGCGTCCTTGTGGTCCAACTGCTCCTGCAAGCGGCCCCGTTCATCGAGCAGGCCATCGGAGTAATCCGCAGTAAGCTTCGCGGCGACCTTGCCGTAGAGGTCCAGCAGCGCCCTGGTCCCGGCGACGCCCTCCGCCACGGTGCCGAATACCGTCTTCGCCTCGTCGAGCACCGGTTTCTGCGGCAGGATGCCGATGCTGTACCCAGGCATACGACGGACCTCGCCGTTTGAAGGCTGCTCCAGACCGGCCACCATCCGCAGCAGGGTGGACTTGCCGATGCCGTTCGGCCCGACCACGCCGATCTTCGCGCCCGGCAAAAACGCCAGCGTCACGTCATCAAGTACGGCCTTGCCGTCATAGGACTTCCGGGCATGGCTCAGAGCCAGAACCTGCTTCACGCCGCACGCGCCTTCCCTGCTGAGCAGGGACCGTTGGCACTGGCGCGTTTCCGGCGAGCCCCTCCGCCACTAGCTACTGTACGCCGTCTGGCAAGATAAGGCGTGTCACAAGGTGATGGGCTCACCCTCGAATCACAGGTGCATCCCGATTAGCCGACCCAGCGCCGCGGCGGCGATGCCGAGCGCCAGGCTGACGACGATGTTGAGCACCGCCTTGCGGTGCTGCCGCTCCTCGGTGAGCCGCTGCGTCTCCAGTACCCAGGTGGAGAAGGTGGTGTACGAACCCACGGCCGCAGTGCCGAGCAGCAGGTACTGCGAAGAGCTCAGCGCCAGCCCGCTCAGCAGCCCGAGTACCACCGCGCCGGACACGTTGACCGCCATGGTGCCGAGCGGGAAGCTCCGCCCGGCCACGGATGAGACCAGTCCGTCGGCGTAAAAGCGGAGTAGGGAGCCGGCCCCGCCAATCACCACGACTGCGGCCCAGACAAGCACGTTCATCGGATCCGCACCCGGACCCTTCTCACCATCGCAGTCGCGATTTGGATCGCTGCATACCCAGCCAGGATGGACGCCGCCGCGTACCCGGCGGCCAGACCCCACGCGTGCGCCTCGAGCATCTTCACGATCTCG
>Ga0335075_10008088_pt1 | contig 16161 bp, 12 predicted proteins | sample Lox_Sample_24_FD_206723 | JGI IMG/M metagenome (GOLD analysis project Ga0335075, IMG submission 206723) | Soil microbial communities from Loxahatchee National Wildlife Refuge, Florida, United States - Lox_Sample_2.4 | ecosystem: Environmental > Terrestrial > Soil > Wetlands | place: USA... | reverse complement strand
CTCATTCTAGATTTAATGGATGCCATAACGCCTCTCAAACACGCTACAGGTTTGGAATGTTAAACCCATGTCCCTTTAGCATTCTCTTGGTTTTCCATATAGCTATAAGCACCCTGCTAAAGCTATCCGACAATAAGAGCCTCTGTATTGGAGTCAAGGTAATGGCGCCGAAGCTTTCACTTTTAAGGTGTAGCAGAAATAATCGTTTAAATGAAATCGTAAAGCAATCGCTCACATTTGGAGGGCGAGTAAAATGCACATCTAATTCCGCACGCTCATCGGCAATGTAGAATCTGTTTGATCCATCTGAATAGACAAAATGATAATTCTTATTTACAAGAATCGGCTCCCATAACCGATAGGAACTTTCGCCATCTTTGTCGGCTTCCGCCATGATAATCCATGGTCTGATGGTCCTTAGATCAAGCCCCTCAAGTACCTCCCTTTCGGCCCCTTCGACATCTATTTTAAGAAAATGCACTTCAGTGACCCGATATTCCGTACATATATCGGTAAGCGTGCGTGTTGGCACATCATATTCTTTTACACTGTACGTTGTCTTATACGATTGGCCCAGTCCTGCAATAATTGTCGATAATTCGTCTGATTCGTTTTCGTAAAAATGCGCCACGCCATTTACGTTGCTGACGGCGACCTGGAGGTTGATATCTTTCGGCCTTCGCTTTTGTAATTCGTCGAAGTGCCTTCGTATTGGTTCGATGTTAATCCCGCGATAACCTTTATCGTAGAAGCCCTTGGTCATCGAGGCATTTACGGAATCATTTGCACCAACGTCAATATAATACCCACGTTTTACTTTCGCTCTTGATAATGCGCGCCATACCATAACATCCTCCAAGTCATGGCTGTAGGAAATAAACATTGCCTGTCAACCTCATCACCGCTGTGTTTTCATCGCGAGTTAATCGATTTTTATAAGCTATTGAATACTTGATTCGAGAGCAGGCAATAGGTCTGGGTTGTCAGATGCGTGCTGCCGGGCCTTGCTTGACTCCAGATTGTTTAGAACGGAGATTGTTTTCCATGTCTGCGGCCCTATCAGTACCAGAATGTATGACAAAATGGTACCTAGAATAACACCTAAGGCACCAATGCTTTGGACCAGAAGAATCGACAAAAGTAGGTTCACCGCTGCCGCAAGTATGGAGAGCCAAGTTTGCAAGCGAATCTCATTGGCCGCAACAAGCACGGTGGCCTCATTGTTCATCAAGGTACTGATGAGTGTCCACACACACATGGCAATCAGCAGGGCCTCCGAAGGTACAGCCGCAGGACTGGCCCATATCCGAATGAAGGATCTTCCGAAAAGCAGTAAGGCCAAACAAAATACTGACGCGAACAGCATTGTGGCCCACATAGTCCGACGATAGGTCGATCTGACCCAAGATGAATCCCCTCGCACAATGGCCTCTGAATAGGCGGGCCACAAAGCCGGCGTGAGGAGGGTCTGCAAAGCCGCCGCGTAGCCCACGAGTCTCCACGTGACATTGTAGGGAGTCACTTGGCTTGCGCCCAAGAAATGCGCGATCACAAGATTATCTGAATTAAAAACAACGAGCCCGGAAAGTTGGAGCAGGAAAAACATTCCTCCGACGCCCAGCATCTGTTTCGCGGTGGAAAGATGTACCTTTTTCAAACTCGGAAGCAACCATGGCTTATAGAAAAGAAATAGCCATAACATGCAAATCATATTGCTGAGCAGAAGAGATCCGGAATATGCCAATACAAGCACCACGAGCCCGCCGTGGAAATATGTCGTCGCCACGATTGCCAGAAGACTCAGGACGGCGCCAGCCGCTGAAAAGTAGTTGGCGATTTGGAGCTGCTGATATCCGCCAAGTATTTTGTTAATGAGATTGACGGGCAGTCCCAAAAGAAATAATGCGTATGCCACTCCGACGGCATCACGCGATTGAATGATTGCGAACTGGCCATGGATGTTGAATATGTAACCGAAATTGATCGCGTGCCACAGTGGGTAACCTATAACTCCAAACAATGATGCCAGAGCAAGCATCATCCAGAAGGCGCTGGCTGTGTAGAGGCCCGCTAATTGTTTAGAGCCCGTGGCATACGCCTCTGAAATCGAATTCGTAAGAGTATTTCCGATGCCGAGGTCCATGACGGCCAACATGGCAAGGGTCGTGCCGATGGTCACCCATACACCATACATTTCAGCCCCCAAATATCGGACCGTCAGCGGAATAGATATCGCGCTCACCGCGATTGAAATTCCTCTGCTTCCAATCGACGATACCGTGGCCACAGCCACGCGTCCAAGGCGGCTTTCTTGAGTTAGCATCGAAAGCTTAGGAAATAAATTCAATCTCTACACCTTGTTCGCAGGGTTACACACAGTATTCATAGTACATTTGCCTGCATGCAAATTCTTCATTTGCGCCGCACTGTCCGGAGCAGGCGATGTACTCTGCATGTGTAACGCGGTCACGAATAAAGTACGCGATCTTCTCCCGATTTGACGGAGATATGAGGTGAAGCCTGAACGACAGTCCGCGCATTGCCATGGCGGCCGCATGGCCTGCAGCCTGAACGTGACTTTCGGTCAGAATCCCTTTCCAGACGTTTGAACTCTTTGAACCGATCGGGCGTTCAGCGCGCGACAGGATATTGCGGCGCTCGCCAGCGTTAGCGGAACAATCCCCGGCCATCGCATGGGCCCTGTGGTCAGCCCAGTTTGTCATCAATTAATAAATAGCTGACCGTTAGCGACATCGCGGAAATGGTGTACACAACAGACACCTATCGTGTATCGTCAAAGTGCAGAGATAGGAAGGTTTTGACGAGTATTTCCAGCCACTTAAGAGTGTCCGCACGCGGTTGCTCCCACAGGCATGCATCGCGGGAAAGCTCTGGCCTTTACGACCATGCGAATGATTTGGGCTAGCCCACCGTTTACACTAGAATCACCTCGAATGCTACGCAAAATTCTCTCCCTACTTGCAGTGCTCTTGTGTACGGGCTCAATGGTGGCTCACGCCCAAACCCAGGGCGGAACCGTGTCGCCACTCACCACGGATTGCTCCAGCCCTGCGAGCGCGTTTTTGCCAGAATGTGCGGGTTTGACGGCTAGTCCCTATGCTTCCAGCCAGTCCTACTCTAACGGCACTTCCGGGCAAACGTCGAATGGCCAGGCATTGTATGGGGGCGCAATGCAGATGCAACCCGCTTCCCCAACGGGTGGAAATGGCATCAATCAACGTATCCCGACCTACGTCGATCAATTTCCATTTGGAAACTCAGTCGCGAACCAGTACAACCCATATTTGTATTTGGGCATGGCGCGCAAACAACCACTCACGGAATTTCAGCGAGTTGTGGCAGGTTCGGTTGGGCAAGTCTTGCCCATTTTCGGAGCCAATCTGTTTTCCAATATCGCGGCCGGCCTGGCACCCATCGATCGCACACCGGTTACCTCGGACTATGTCGTCGGTTCCGGCGATCAGCTGCTGATCCGCGTATGGGGTCAAGTCAATTTTAATGTTCATGCGACCGTCGATCGCTCCGGGGACATTTACATTCCACAGGTCGGCAATATTGAGGTAGCAGGCCTTCATTTCCAGCAGTTGGATGGGTATTTGAGAAGCCAGCTTGGACGGGTATTTCGTAACTTCGATCTCAGCGTCAATATGGGGCAATTGCGGTCCATCCAGATCTATGTGGTCGGGAATGCCCGCCAGCCTGGAAGCTATACCGTAAGTTCGCTCAGCACGCTGGTGAACGCACTCTTTTATTCCGGTGGCCCGTCTGAGCAAGGCTCGATGCGGCGGATTGAGTTGAGGCGCAATGGAAAAGTTGTCACGATATTCGATCTCTACGATCTGTTGATCTACGGCGACAAATCACACGATGCGCCGCTGTTACCCGGGGATGTCATCTACATTCCTCCCGTAGGACCGGAAGTTGCCGTAGCTGGAAGCATCCATGTACCCGCGATATATGAATTGAAGGGAAAGGAAACAGTGGGTCAGGTGATCGCCTTGGCTGGTGGTCTGGCAACCATGGCGTCCAGGCAAGACGCGCAACTGGATCGAACTAATTCCCAGGAGGCACGGCAAACGGTCCAAATTGCCTTGAATGCCACGGGGATGGAAACGCCTCTTCGCGACGGGGATATCTTACGCATTTCCGCAATTGTCCAACAGTTTGATCAAACCGTGATTCTGCGAGGGAATGTTGCCAATCCCGGGCGATATCGATGGACGCCGGGAATGCGGATTTCAGACTTGATTCCGGATAAGGACGCTCTGCAGACGCGCGGATACTGGCAACGTAGGATTGCGCTTGGCTTGCCTGCCCCGGAATATACGCCGCTGTTTTCGGCTTACAAGGCAAATTTGCCGAGCCCGTTCGTGCCCAATGCCGCGTCAAGCTCGAATGGGTCCGGCGCCAGTGGCAGCAACTATGCCACGGGTACTTCACTGGCGGGAACTCAGAGTGAGGAATCGGCCCAACGGACTCCGGGTGCTGGGCAGACATCGCAGGCACAGATCGGAGCACCCGCGCAGGGGGGGCAGGCCGCGAAGTCTCCATCCGCCCAGACTTCTAATAATCCCGACGAAATCATCCGAGCCGCCGCATCCCGGGCCAATTCGACTCCGGAGCTGCGCTATTTCCCTCCTGGCGACCGTTTTTCGGAGGGGCAATTTCCGATTAAAAACGAATTGCTTCGCATCGCTCCCTCCATTGACTGGAGCTATGCTGTCATCCAGCGGACGAATCCTCACACGCTGGCGACTTCTCTGGTTCCGTTCAGCCTGGGAAAGGTAGTTCTCGATCATGATGAATCGGAGAATCTGCCATTGGAGCCAGGCGATGTGGTGACAGTGTTTTCGACCGCTGATATTCGAGTACCGCAGGCACAACGCGTGAAATACGTCAGCCTGCAAGGCGAGATCGTCCATGCAGGAATCTATAGCGTCGCTCCTGGGGAGACGTTGCGAGATCTCGTTGAACGTGCGGGAGGGCTGACGCCGAAAGCGTATCTCTATGGTTCGGAATTTCTACGAGAGTCGACCCAACGCCTTCAGCAGGCAAGGCTGAATCAGTACGTCAATTCCCTTGAGCAGGATATCCAGCTCTCTGGTGCAAATGCGGCAGGCTCGCTGGTTAATCCGACCGGAGCGGCGGCATTGGGAACAAGCATCCAAAGTCAGCGGGACTTGATTACGACGCTGCGCAAATTGCGCGCAACTGGACGCATTGTCCTGAATCTAAGCCCCTATAGCCGTGGCGTCGATGCGTTGCCGGATCTTCCACTGGAAGATGGCGATCAATTTGTTGTTCCCGTGATGCCTGCCACGGTGAACGTGGTCGGAGCGGTCTATGACCAGAATTCATTCCTGTATCAGCGGGGCCAACACGTGGAAGATTATCTGCGGGCTGCCGGCGGAACCACGCGCAATGCGGACAAGCGGCATGAGTTTGTGATCCGTGCAGACGGTTCTGTAATCAGCAAGCAAACAGCCGGGGGAACGCTGTTTGCCGGCGGATTTGGCGGCAAGCCTGGTTATCCAGGGGACACGGTCGTAGTACCGGAGAACGTCAACAAGACAACAATTCTGCGCGGGCTGACCGACTGGTCGGCGGTATTCTCTCAATTCGGCCTGGGTATCGCAGCTCTAACCGTACTTGGGCTGTAGCGCGTCAGCATGACTATGCCAACAGATATCAATTCGGAGCCGGCCCTGATGGATGGAACCGATCCCGCCGAACTCTCGCCGAAGAATGCAGGCGGTTCTGACGACTCTGTAGACATGCTGGATCTGGCGTTGATCCTGGCAGCAAGAAAACGATTCATCTTTCTTTTCAGTTTCGGGGTCGCCGTACTCACGGCAATTGCGGTTCTCATCATGCCCGTGTCATTTACCGCGACGACAACAATCTTACCTCCACAGCAGCAGGAAAGTTCCGCAATGGCGCTATTAGGGCAGCTTGGCGGACTGGCATCTCTGGCTGGCGGCGGTGGCGCGGCCAGCGCCCTCGGATTGAAGAATCCGGACGATCTCTACATAGGGCTGCTGCAAAGTGAGCATGTCATGGATGGCATTGTCCAGCGTTTCGACCTGATGAAGGTCTATAAAAAGAAGCTGTTGATTGATGCGCGCAAGGTTTTGAAGTCGAATACGAAAATTCAATCTGAGAAAAGTTCTCTCATTAGTATCTCTGTTCAAGACCATGACGCGAAACGAGCAGCGGCGATGGCCAATGCGTATGTGGATCAATTGCATGATCTGATGTCCCATCTTGCTGTAACTTCCGCGGCCCAACGCCGGATCTTTTTTGAGCAGCAAGTCAACCAGGAGAAAGAAAAGTTGGCGGACGCGGAAGTTGCTCTGGAAAAAACGGAAATGAAAACCGGGATCATTCAGCCGCAAGGTCAGGCGCAGGCCGTCATCGCGACGATCATGCAACTGCGGGCTCAAATCTCCGCCAGCGAAGTAGAGTTAGGAGCACTTCGCACATCTTCCACGGATCAGAACCCGGATGTCATCAAATTGCAATCTCAAATTGCCGGCTTGCGGGCGCAGCTTGCGGACTTTGAAAAAGGCCATCCTCAGTCCGCATCGATGGAAGGAAATGTCCTGACTCCGACCTCAGAAGTGCCGGCGGCCAGCCTGGAATATCTTCGCGGTATGCGAGATGTCCGGTATCAGGAGACGCTGTTTGAATTCATGACGCGACAATACGAAATGGCCAAGGTCGACGAGGCCAAGCAAAGTCAGGTGATTCAGGTGGTTGATCCTGCATTAGTTCCCGAGAGGCGCTCCTGGCCTCCGCGGACGCTGCTGACGCTGCTGGCGTTCTTTCTGGCTGCCATAGCTGCCAGTTTCTGGGTGATACTGCAAGCCGCCTACAAAGACCGGATGGAAATTCCGGAGGACGCGGACAAGATCCGTCAATTGCGCCAACTGTTGCGAGTCCGCGCTCATCGTACATAATGTGGTGCAGCTTATGTTTGCTTTTTCTATCTCGACGATTACCAACGACTGATACCGTTATGTTTCATTTTAATAAAATGAGAATAATTTCATCACTCGAACGGTAGAATCTCCTTGAATCGCTGTTGCGGAGCGGTGTAAATTTAACCAGCATCAAGTAATGTCCGGAACCATGCCCCTGACCATCTGCGGTTCCTGGTCTAAATGTAATGTCCTTCACGATTTGTACAAGTGGATACGCCTGCATCCAAGAAGAGTATCGCGCCTGGAGCGGGTCAGATGGTTGGAAAATGGAGTGCTTCCAATCGGGGATATGAAGGCATAGACTCTAGGAAGCCTTAACCATTTAAGATCGTCTGTTCGATGAACGCGGAGATCACAGACTTTGAGTAGCGAACCGTATCTTCCTCCTTCGCCGGAATACCTTGCTGGAACGCCTTCGCGGGTCAGGCACGGAGGTATTCCATGGCTGGTTCCAAACACTAGACCGGATGACACGGAAATACCCTTCCAACAGCAGACCCTCCGTTCAAAACATAGCCCCTGGTGTGCTTCGATTTGGAAGCGGGCTTTTGACTTGCTGTGCATCATCCCCGGACTGATTCTTCTTTCTCCCGTGTTGGGAATCATCGCGATTGCGGTTCGCCTGACGTCTCCTGGACCGGTCATCTTTCGTCAACAGCGCGCGGGTCGAAATCGCAAGTTATTCACAATCTACAAATTTCGTACGATGGTGGAGAATTCTGAAGCGATCGGTCCCGGACACACCGCAAAAGGAGATCCAAGGGTCACTTCCGTGGGGCACGTGCTGCGTCGGTTCAAGCTCGACGAGCTTCCCCAACTGTACAACGTGTTGCGAGGGGATATGAGTCTTGTCGGTCCGCGGCCGAAATTGCCAAACCATGACCCGGCTCCGATGGCATGTCGCCCAGGGGTCACGGGAGCCGCAACTCTTGCATTTCGCTTCGAAGCGCGTATCTTGTCGGAGGTTCCGACAGAGCACATCGAGCGCTTCTATCAGCAGTACATCGTTCCGCATAAATTAAGGCTGGATAGCGAATACATGGAACGGGCGACGCTCTTGTCCGATATAGGCATGCTTTTCGCCACGATCTTTCGAACCGGCGATCATATCACCCATGCAGAGCTGGTTGGATCCAAAACCGTTACCCTGGTTTTGAGAAACCCACCCACCTTAAGAGCTAACGAAAAATTAATCAATACGGCAATCAGCGAGAACTAGTTCGCGACCCGAACGTGACAGCTGCGGCGCCGCAAATTCTAGAGTCAGCCGCATGCATGGCCGTCAAGCTCGGATCACGGGCTCCGCGCCGCTGTTCGCGTGTCTGGCTCCACAATACCTTAGTGCAATCCAGGCGTGGAAAGGGATTTCTTCCATGCCGTCAGCCGGCCTCTTCATCGAAGCACACGGCTACCTTGCCGCAGCGGCCGGAAGCCATCAAGGCATAAGCTTCGCCGACGCGGGCAAGCGGATAACGATGCGTGACGAGACTCGATGGAAAAAGCTGCCAACGCACCAGACGCTCCACCAATTCTTCCATTCTCCAGATGGATGTGACCCAGGAACCGTAAATCGTTTTCTGGTCATGCATCAAATCCGCGGATGGCTGAAACTGCACTGTACCGCCTTCACCGAGAAAAACGATTCGCCCCCAACGTCGAGTAGCCCGGATCGCGGTCGCTCGGGCATCTGAATGCCCCGAGCATTCGACAGCACGCTCCACTCCGCGCCCCGACGTTAACGCTAGTATTTCCGCAACATTGTTCGGCCCGGACGGAATCACTTCGTCGCAGAGCCCAAGATCGCGTGCCAATTGCAGCCGTTCCGGCAACACATCGATTCCGAAGATGCGGTTTACGCCCAGCTTGCGGCAGAGTGCCGCCGCTGCCATCCCAACCGGACCGAGCCCCGTGATCAGTACCGCATCATTTCCACTGACGCCAATTTTTTGCAAACCCTCATACGCTGTGCCGAACCCGCATGCAACTTGTGCTCCATCCGTATACGAGAGAGCATCCGGCAGCGACACCAAATCCTTCTCTTCTGCAAGAAGGTAATCCGCCATGCCACCGTCTCGCTGCCAACCGTAGGCTCGCCGATACGTCTCGCTGGTGCAGGAAATCATATAACCTCGGCGGCAATCATTGCACAGACCGCATCCGGAAATGTGATACACGATGACGCGATCGCCAATCGTGAAACGTCTGCAGCCTGGTCCCGCCTGTACAATCTGTCCGCAAGGTTCGTGCCCTGCAATCACTCCCTGGTATCCCTCGGGCCCCTTCCCCAAATGTTCGCGATAGATGGCGCGAATGTCCGATCCGCAGATGGTGGAAGCCTTCATACGCAGCAGCACCTGCCCCCAACCTGGCTCCGGTATCGCGTAGGAGCGAATTTCCGCGGTGCTGTTGCCGGGCAACACCGCGCCCTGCATTTCATCTCCTGCTTTCACGTTTATCTCGCTCGTCACACTTCCCTTTCATCATCGTCAAGCCGGCGTGATGATTCCATTCTCATCCCAAAGATCGTGCCACGACTGGTTTTGCTTCCACAGAAAAACCTGGCCTTTGATTAACCGGCACTTTCGGTCGGCAGCGGCAACTCGTTCCATTTCATCTGCAGATAGCGGATCTTCCACAACCGCGCGCAGATTCGCCGCATAGTTGCGCGGATGGACGGAAAACGGAATCACCACCTCGCCTCGCTGCACCGCCCATTTGAGACAAACTTCAGCCGCGTGCACATGATGATTGTCCGCAATAGCGCGAATGACCGGATCGTCGAGCGGCGATGTATCCGACGGCGTTCGATCCCTTTCCGGGCGCCCGGGCGAACCCAGCGGGCAGTATCCGATCGGCTGAATTTGTTTACTGAGGAGGTACTGGAAAAATTCGGTCTGTTGAAGGTGCGGATGCAACTCCATTTCATTACATGCAGGACGAATGCGAGCATCCTTCAGCAGCAATTCAAGTTTCGGAATCGTCATATTCGAAGTTCCGATATGGCGAACCATTCCCTGCTCCACCAGTTTCTCCATCGCACCCCATGTCTCCATGAACTCTGCGTGGATGTACGGACGAGCACCTGGACTTCGCATATCGACATCGCAGCCAGGCGGGTGATAGTTGGGAAATGGCCAGTGGACAAGATAGAGATCGAGATACTCGACCCGTAAATCGCGAAGCGACTGCTTGCATGAGGCCTCTACGTCCTTCGGAGCATGCTTGTCATTCCATAGTTTGGAGGTGATCCAGAAATCCTTGCGCGGCGCAATCACGCCCCATACGGATTCGAGCGCTTCGCCGATGTAAGCTTCATTGCCATAAACCGAGGCGCAGTCAAACTGGCGATATCCGATTCTCGCCGCGTCGAGCACAGCAGCAGCGATCTCGCTTGCACTGACCTTGTCGGAGCCAAACGTGCCCAAACCAATGACCGGAATCCGAGCGCCGCTTGCGAGGGTACGATGCGGCACTCGCGCTGGATCGATCGACTCACCACTGATTCGTTTTCGTTGCGTCATCGGACTCGATTCCTACATTCATCCGCATTGCGAGTTACAAACTGCCCGTCAGGGTCCAGGCATACAACACACCATCAACGCCGGTGACGACATATTGCGTTCCATCGAGCTCATAAGTCATCGGCGCGGCAAAGTCGACCAGGCCCCCTGGTCGCGTGTGCCATAGCACCTGTCCGTTTGCAGGGTCGAGCGCCAACAGGTTGCCGGAAGCATCCGCGGTAAACAGCAGATGTCCTGCCGTGGTCAAGACGCTCGCATCTCCGCGACCCTTGCCGCTGTCTCTTTGCCAGCGGATTTTCCCAGTCTGATAGTCGAGAGCCAGCAACATTGAACTTGCCACCAGGGGAACCGTGCCGCCACCCTGATGATCTGTCGGACGAACGCCGGGGCTGAGATACCACATGCTGTCGCCGCGCCACGCGTTGAAGTAGAACAGGCCTGTCTGCGGATCGAAGCTGGGCGACATCCAACTTGTTCCGCCGTCCTCTGCAAGTGTGATCAGCGTGCCGTCCAACTGCGGTTCCTTCGCCGGATTCGGAATGGGACTTCCATTGGAATCCACGCCCTTGGCCCAGTTCACTGCACTGAACGGGATAGTCAGCAGATTCTTTCCGGTCACACGGTCGAGCACAAAGTAGTAGCCGTTTCGACTTGCCTGCGCCAGCAGCTTGCGTGGCTTTCCATCGAACGACGCATCAATCAAAACTGGGGTCTCCACTGCATCCCAATCATGCGTATCATGCGGAGATGCCTGAAAGTACCAGACGATTTTTCCTGTATCGGCATTGAGCGCAAGGATGGAACATGTATATAGGTTGGCCCCTGCCCGACCCGCGCCTGCCAACACTGGATGCGGATTGCCGGTTCCCCAGTAGATCAGGTTCAGCTCCGGATCATAGGTACCCGTAAACCACGCCGGGCCGCCGCCGTGAAGCATGGCCTGTTCGTTCGGCCAGGTTCGCGCTGCCGGCGTGCCTGCCTTCGGAACCGTAGAGGTCTTCCAAACAATCTTTCCAGTTTCCCAGTCGAGCGCTTCAATAAAGTGCGGCACGTTCGCCGAATCCCCGGAGGTGCCGAGGACAACCAGCCCTTTGACGATCAATGGAGCAACACTGAGGTAGTAGCCGAATTTGACGTCCGCGACAGTATCCTCCCATATCTTCTTCCCATTGCGAGCGTCGAGGCAGAAGAAATGCGCGTCCGTCGTCCCGAAATACACTCGGCCCTTATAAAACGCCACGCCGCGTTGTCCAAGGTGGTCGCCTTCTGCCGGGCGATGAAATTGCCAAATTTGTTCTCCTGTTTTTGCATCGATCGCCCATACGCGATTTGGCACGGCGAAATAAAGAATTCCGTCGACCTCCAGGGGTGTTGATTTCAACGCGGCCGCGTGGGTTTGGAAGGCCCATGCCAGCTTCAGCGATTTGACGTTACTCTGGTTGATCTGCGTCAACGGGCTGAACCGCCGGCCGGAATAATCGCCGTTGAACGTAGGCCACGAGCCCTTCACAGATGGAATGGATTCCGTGAGGGTGGCGTTCTGCGCCGGCAGGCAGGTCGCACTGGCCAATAGCAGAAGGGCTGTGACCCATGCGCTACTTGAGCGTTTCAAGGTATGCAAAAACGTCATGTATGTCCTTGTCTGTATATTTGCTGAGTAACTCCAGATGCTCTGCCAGCGGATCGTGCACCTGCACTTTCGCCTGCTGCAACGGCCACGAATGATACCATCCATCCTGATCCAGAATGGCTACATAGAACGCATCGAGGTGCAGTAGCTTGCCATGAAACTGTTTGCCGGACGTTAACGTAACCGTGGCAGTGACGGCATCGTGTGACGGATAAAGGAACTGCGCTTCCAGATCGGCGGGCGAATATTTCTTCGCAATCCCCGCCAGATCTCCGGTAGGCGAGTGACACGTCGCGCACTTCCCGGCTCCATAAAAATATCGCTTTCCTGCTTCGGCATTTCCGGTGAGAAGCTGCTTCAGCGAATAGCCGCCCGCAAGGCCTTCTGGCGACACCACACTGGCGGCCGCGATACGGGCATGCAGAAATGCGACAATGTCGGAAATTTGCGCCGAATCCATCATTGGAAATGCCGGCATCCCTTTATCGGGGCGACCGTCCTGAATTACCGGCGCAATCAGATTGCCGTTCTCATCGTGGCGCACAAGTGTAGACTCGACCAGATTCGGCCCCATGCCTCCCAAAGCGTCGGTGCCATGGCAGGCCGCGCAGGATTGCCGGAAGTCCGCTTGCCCGCGCTGCACATTTTTATCCTTCATCGGATCGGTCTGTGCCGGCGCGCGTAGTGCAAACGCAAACATGCATGCGATAGATATCCAACGCAAAAAGTGACGGAGACGTAGTCGCAGGGATTGAAAATCGGTCATGATACTTCCATATTCCACAAGGTAGAAGGGGTAATTGACAAGTCTCACAATCCTTCCGCTGCTGGCAGCTTCGAGATTTCACCGTCGAACAATTGTTTTTTGCCGCGCGCTCGCAAAAACCGCAGGATATTAATTCCTCCAGTCCAGAATCACCTTGCCGCAATCCCCAGTCTTCATCACCGCGAATCCTTTTTCGAATTCCTGCCATGGAAACCGATGCGTAATCACCGGACGAATATCCAGACCCGACTCCAGCATCACCGTCATCTTGTACCAGGTTTCGTACATCTCGCGGCCATAAATACCTTTCAATGTCAGCATATTAAAAATGACACGATGCCAGTCAATCGCGATTTCCTGGCTGGGAATACCAAGCATCGCAACCTTGCTGCCGTGACTCATGTTCGCCAGCATGTCGCGAAAGGCTGTCGGATTGCCTGACATTTCAAGGCCGACATCAAAACCCTCTACCATGCCCAATTCCTTCTGAGCTTCTGCAAGCGTCTTCTTTGTTGGATCAACGGCCAACGTGACGCCCATGGTTTTGGCCAGTTCCAGGCGAAATGGGTTCAGGTCAGTAATGACGACATGCCTCGCGCCCGCATGACGCGTGACTGCCGCGGCCATCAGCCCAATCGGTCCGGCTCCTGTGATCAAGACATCCTCACCGAGAACTGGAAATGATAACGCTGTGTGAACCGCATTGCCAAAGGGATCAAAGATCGAAGCAATCTCCAGCGACACATTCGGATGATGACGCCAAATATTACTCATCGGTAGAGAGATGTACTCTGCAAAAGCGCCCGGCCGATTGACGCCGACTCCGCGAATTTGCGCGCACAAGTGACGACGTCCCGCCAGACAATTTCTACAGCGTCCGCACACCACGTGGCCTTCCCCGCTGACAATCATCCCTGGGCGAAAATCCGTGACGTTCGACCCGACATCGACAATTTCGCCGACAAATTCGTGCCCAATTACAGTAGGAACCTGAACCGTCGACTTCGCCCAACTGTCCCATTCGTAGATGTGCAGATCGGTTCCGCAAATGCCGGTCATCTGAACTTTGATCAACACATCGTTGATGCCAATCGACGGCATGGGCACATCGTCTACCCATAGCCCACGCTCATCGCGATTCTTCACCAGTGCCTTCATGAATCTCTCTCTCCAGAGTGATGGATCACGCAGACAGCGCTTTTCGCTCCGCCCACTGCCTACACGCGGGCAGATATCGTGCAATTTCTTGTCCACTCTTCTTATCGTGCAGGCTAACACCGAATAGCGGTTTCAACGAACTGTCGTTCAATCCTTGACCTTAGGAAATTGTAAAGTTTCGCTTCCACTCACACCGGAACTGAATAGAATGGCTGCATGCCAATTTCCGAACCCACGGGACAAGGTATCAGCCAATTTGCTGAGCTTGGAATTGCTTTCCTGCTGTCAGCAGCGATTGGGCTGGAACGTGAGATTCGCCATAAGAGCGCCGGTCTTCGAACCTACACCGTAGTCGGTACTGCAGCGGCTCTCTTTTTGCTGATTTCAAAATACGGCTTCACCGACATCTTGGTGGCCGATCGCATTGTTCTGGATCCTTCCCGAGTCGCAGCCCAGATTGTCACGGGAATCGGGTTCATTGGCGCTGGATTGATTTTTGTACGCGACGATCGAGTTGCTGGACTGACAACTGCTGCGACTGTCTGGCTTGTCACTGGAATTGGCATGGCATGTGGCGCCAGCCTGCCATGGCTGGCCGTGGCTGCCACTGTCGCGTACTTCATCGTCGCGCTGGTGTTTCCGCTGATTTTGAGAGTTCTTCCTGGTTCGCAGGTTCCCACAGAACAAAGCGAGAACCCGCGCCATGACTAAATCGTGCGCCAATCACGGACTCACGATCCGAGTCTGGGCGCTCAGATCGCTTTTTTCTATTCCGCACGCCAAGATGTTTCGGGAATAGCGCCTTCGCACCGGGCGCTTCGGCGGGGAGAGTTTCTTTGGCAGCGGTTTAGGAAATTCGCAGCTAGTCGTCAGCGCAGCAAAGGGCCACGCACAAGTTTAAGTTTCGCCTGGAAAAATAAACTTGCCATCGGCGCGGAGTTGACTCACTTGATTCAAGGCATTTTTGGTTTTTTCTTCGTCGAGACCAGTATCGCGGGCAAGATACGCCAATTGCGTCGGCGCCGCAAAACCGGTACCCGCTGCCTCGACGATTTCGGCGATCTTCAGGATCACGTCCTGGCGGATAGCGGTGAATTCTGTCCAGTCACCCGTCTTTCCATAGGCGAACAATTCCAGTTGGAATGCTGCGCCCGTAAAACTGGCGACTCGAACCCTGGAGCCGGTGTCGATGGCAGGATGGTTGTCGAGCATGTTTTTTATGCGGTCCAGAATGAAGCGAAGTTGATCTACTCGCGATTCGATTCGAAGCGAAAAGGTCTGATTGAGAAGCAATTTAGGACGCGCTTTCATGTTTTCAAACTGCATCGTCGCCAGCAGTCCGTTCGGAACGACCAGCATATTCTGGTCGAGGGTTCGCATTTTCAGCGAGCGCAGTCCTATATCTTCCACCGTGCCCACCCGGTCGCCGATCTTGCAGAAGTCTCCGACCTGCACCGCTTTGTCCATCAGCAATGACACGCCCCCAATCAGGTTCTCGAGTGTTTTTTGAGCACCCAGAGCAATCGCCAGTCCGCCGATGCCAATCCCTGCAAGCGCTGTCTTCACATTCAAGCCAAACATGGCTAGCACAACCAACAGCGCGATGATCAGCATCACCACACGCGTGATGCGCTGCATCAGAATCAGAATCGACTCTCCGCCGCTGCGATGCTCACGCGAGTATTGCACTGCTTCGCTGAAGCCCCGGTCAGAGACTCTGCTGACCAGCCACGCCAGGCATGCCGCCAACAGCGCGGCAATCAGTCGAAAGTAGTAAGCGCGATACAAAAGCGGGATCGCTATCAAATAGACGAAACCAGCGTGGATCAGGAGCGCAAGGATGCACTTGAGCGGCAACCCGAGAGGCGTTTGCCAGATGGTTGAAACGGGAAGTTTTCTTAGCCTTAACCAGGCGCGTCTGGGTAGACTCACTAGAAAGCTAAGAAACAATGCCAATACCCATGACAGTGGGATTGAGATTAGCCATCCAGCCCACTGTCGAAGTGACATTCCTAACAGTTGTGGCCCACGTCCGACCAGAATTGCGAAGCGATCGAGTCCGGTAGGGTTTTGCTCTTGCAG
>Ga0335075_10008086_pt1 | contig 16162 bp, 18 predicted proteins | sample Lox_Sample_24_FD_206723 | JGI IMG/M metagenome (GOLD analysis project Ga0335075, IMG submission 206723) | Soil microbial communities from Loxahatchee National Wildlife Refuge, Florida, United States - Lox_Sample_2.4 | ecosystem: Environmental > Terrestrial > Soil > Wetlands | place: USA... | reverse complement strand
TCCAGGCTGACCGCCGTTGATTCCGTTGATAGGTGCCGTCTTTAGTGATGATAAGGATCGCGTGCTACCGGATATTCCTGCTCCGGCACGTACGCGCGGCGCATGACCACGTGGTGATGTGCACGATAGTAGTGTTCTTCCGCAGGCGTAATATAGTACCGATGATCGTTCCGGACATAATAGGGGTGGTTGCTGCTGTCGTAGAGGATTGCGCCCGTGATTGCCGCGGCACCGGCGATGATCGCGGCCGTTGAGGCCGTGTCGGCCTGCGCCGCGGTCTGAGCTCCGCCGAGACAGCCGAATACGAGAAGTCCCCCGAGCAAGGTTGGAGCCAAAAATGAAAATTTCATGGTACCTTGGTTCCCCACGACCGGCAATTCTAACCAAGCCGGCTCCTTACGAGAGGGCTACCTGCGTGCGGGTTTTAGGACGACGCTAGCGGCGCCGCCGGCGGCCTGAAAGCACCGCTTGCGCCTTCGGAGCAGACGCCGGAAGATGTGGAAACAGCGGATTTACGGAGCGCTCTAAGCGTTTTCCCAGAACTTGTTCGATCCGCCGAATCAGTGGTTCTTCCTCGGAGCAGGCAAAGGTGATCGCGTCACCGGTCGCCTGGGCGCGTGCGGTGCGGCCGACGCGGTGGACGTAGTCTTCGGGTGCCATCGGCACGTCGTAGTTGACCACGTGGCCGAGCTGCACGATATCGATGCCGCGCGCTGCAATATCGGTGGCGACCAGCACGCGGCACTTGCCGCGCTTGAGGCTGTCGAGTGCCCGCGTCCGCTGGGCCTGTGAACGATCGCCGTGCAACACCGCCGTCGGAATCTTCGAATTCTCGAGCGCTGCCGCCAGGCGATTCGCGCGCGCCTTCGTGCGGGTGAACGCGATCGCGGTAAAGATCGCATTGTCTTTGAGCAGCTCGAGAAGCAATTGCGTCTTTTTGTCTTGTGGAACTGCGTAGAGCGTCTGCGTGAGTGCGTCGACGTTGCGCGCGGCCGCGGCAATTGCGATGCGAACGGGATCACGCAGGATGTCGCGCACGAGGGCCTCGACAGCCGGCGGCATCGTTGCCGAAAACAAGAGGCGCTGAGAGACTGCGGGAAGGCGTTCGAGAATGCGCCGAACGATCGGAAGAAACCCGATGTCGAGCATCCGGTCGGCCTCGTCGAGCACGGCGATGGAGACGTCGCGCAACGGCGCGTCTCCGCTCTTCATATGATCGAAGAGACGGCCCGGCGTGGCGACGATGATCTCGGTCCCGCTTCGAAGCGCCGCGATCTGCCGCGGTGCGCCGACGCCACCGTAAATTGCGGCGACTCGCACCTTGGTGTACTTCGCCATCGCCGCGAGATGCGTGGCGATCTGTTCGGCGAGCTCGCGGGTCGGCACGAGTACGAGGGCCTGTGTCTTGCCGAGCGGGCGGCCGGCGAACGCGTTGATGACCGGCAGGCCGAAGGCCGCCGACTTCCCGCTCCCGGTCTGGGCGCTAGCTAAAAGATCGCGTCCCTCGAGTGCGGGCGGAATCGCCTGCTGCTGAATCGGGGTCGGTTCGGTGAAATTGAGATCCGCGAGCGCGCGCAAGAGCGCCGGCTGCAGACCGAGTTGATCAAAGCGAGAGATAACGGGCCATCTTTCGAGCGTGCGCAAGTCGATCGCATTCGAAAGATCGCGCGTGAGCAGCCCCAACCATTACACATCGGTGCGGGATACACCTATGACTTTGGACGACGCGGTTCGTCGTCGATCTCGAGCGAGCTTCCGTAGCGAGAGCCGTCGCGGCGCGACCGTTTTGTATTCGCCGCGCGCGGACGATCGCCGGACCAATCGTTCATCGAGAGCGATGCCGCCCGTGTCGGGGCGCAAGCGGCTCCGAAAGCACCCTCGCAGACGGCGTGGTTTGCCTCACTTGGCACGGGCCAGGAGCAGAAGCAGATCAGGAGTATTACGAGTGTACACGGTTCGTGACGACGTCTCTTCACCGAGGCGGCGTTTCGCTTTGCGGCCGCCTGCTTCGCTGGTCCCCGCCCCTAGCAAGTTTATCGCACCTACGCCCAGTCCCAGGGAGAAGAAATTGTCGGTTTGGTCACTTGGTTTGCAGGTCAATCCCCTTACTTGTGGATAAATCGCATTTCCGGAGGGTCGAGGCCTGACACTGGGAAGTGGGACGCGCGCATACGTCATAGCCGGTACGACGTACACGCGAGAAGAGGTGATCCACCGCTACCTTCATCTCGTGAAGTACGTAGCCGGGCGTGTATCGGTCAACCTCCCTCCCAACGTCGAGCTTAACGACCTCATCAACGACGGGATCGTCGGCCTCATCGACGCGATCGAGAAGTACGACGATAGCCGAGGGGTCAAGTTCGAGACCTACGCGATCACGCGCATCCACGGCGCGATCATCGACGCGCTACGGGCGCTCGATTGGGTGCCGCGTGCCGTGCGCCAGCGCGCGCGCGAACTCGAGCGCGCAGCGCAGCACCTTGAAGCCGAGCTCGGCCGTGAGCCGACCGACGCGGAGCTTGCTCAACATCTCGGCATTACCGTCAAAGAACTCGACGCGGTCACGCAAAAAGTCCGCGGCACCGCTGTTCTTTCGCTCGAAGAGCACCTGCCCAACGATCACGGCAACGAGATTCCGCTGCTCGACACGCTGCGCGACCAATCGGCCGACATAACCTCGACGATCGAGACGGGTGAAGTCAAGGAGGCGCTCCTGCGCGCGGTCGAGGCGCTCTCCATGCAAGAACAGACCGTGATTCGCCTCTACTACTTTGAAGGACAGACGCTCAAAGAGATCAAGGCGACCCTCGGGGTTTCAGAATCCCGCGTCTCGCAGATCCACGCACAAGCGGTCATCCGCCTGCGCCAGAAGCTACGCGAGCTGCGCGACGACCTCGGGTACCGCGAAAACGACCCCAACGTAAAGCAGAAGTACATTCGACGCACTCCGTAACGAAATCATCGAACAGGTGTTCGATAGCGCGGTTGCGAAAATCTCTTGGGCGATGGGAAACCGATCTCAGCACATCGCCTACCGCGGCGCCGGACAACCTGCGCTGTGGGCGAGTGCTCCCGCTCCGGCGGTCGAGACGATCGTCAGCGGTGCCGCCGACGTTCGGCTCTACCGTGGATGGCTTTCGAAGGAGCGCGCCGACGCGCTGCTGGCAACGTTGCTCGCGCAGACGCGCTGGGTCGACGAATCGCGGATGATGTACGGAAAGCGCGTGCGCGTGCCGCGACAACAGGCTTGGTACGGCGACGACCGCGCGGCGTCGTGGCCTCCCGATCTCCTCGCCGTTCGCCGGGAGCTCGAGGTACTCGAAGGCCGACGTTTCCATCACGTGCTGCTCAACCGGTATCGTGACGGGCGTGATAGCGTCGCCTGGCACAGCGATCACGAGGTCGATCATCTGCGCGAAGCCGTCATCGCCTCGCTCACCCTCGGCGTGACGCGGCCTTTCGATCTGCGCCCGAAGATCGATCGCCGCCGCGTCATCACGGTCGAACTCGATCACGGCGACCTCTTGATCATGGCCGGACGCACGCAAGCCACCTACGAGCACCGCGTCGCAAAGGATCCGCGCATCGGCGCGCAGCGCATCAACTTGACGTTCCGGCAGATATAAGGCGTCGCATGAGACGAAGGGAGAGAATATGAAGGCTCGCGTGCTGGAGCTCGCTGCCGGCGGCATGCTCATCGTTGCTTGGCTGCTCGCGGCGCGCGCGATTGCGACGCTGCCGCCGCTGATTCCCACACACTTCGGCCTTGACGGCAGGCCCGACGCGCATGGCTCGTCAGCGACGTTGTGGCTCCTGCCGGCGATCATGACGGCGGTCTACCTGCTGGTCTCGGTCAACCAGTTCATCCCGCCGCGGCGCTTGAACTTGCCCGTCCGGATCACCGACCGGAATCGTGACGGCGTGATGGTGCTTACGCGCGAGCTCCTGCTCGCGGTCAAGGTCTGCGCGATGCTCACGGTGCTCGCCGTGGAGTGGGCTTGCATCGACGCCTCGACCCGCGGAGCGTTGGGCCCGCTCTTCTCGGTCGCCATCTACGCGCCGGTCGCATTGCTGATCGGGGTCATCGTCTATTATACGATGCGGATGCGCGCGGTCTAAGCCGCGGCTGCGGCATGGCGAAGGGCCGTCGCACGCAACGGACTAGACTGCCCTCCGGCGAAGGGCACCGGTCGCAATGAGTTGGTTTGAGAGGCTTCGGACGGCACTTGGACGGTCGCGACAGTCGCTGGCTGGTGTCGAGACGCTCGCGAGCGCGCGGCGTCCGCTCGATCGGGAGTTTTGGGACGACTTCGAAGAGATTTTGCTTACCGCCGATTTCGGTGTGCCGACCGCCGAGAAGATCTTGGACGGGCTGCGCATCGTCGCGCACCAAGAGCTTTGGCGCCGCAGCGATCAGGTCATCGGTCGATTCAAGGAAGACGTGCAGAGCTTCCTGACCCTTCCGAACGGCGAGCTCGACCTGCATTCCAAGCCGTCAGTGGTCCTGGTCGTCGGGGTGAACGGCAGCGGGAAGACCACCACGATCGGAAAGCTGGCACACCTCTTGCGGGCGCAGCGCAAGCGCGTGATGATGGTGGCAGCAGATACTTTTCGTGCCGCAGCCGCCGAGCAGTTGGCGGTCTGGGCACAGCGTACGGGGGCCGAATTCATCCGTGGCAACGAAGGCTCTGACCCCTCATCGGTGGTGTACGACGGGCTGCAGGCCGCCAAGGCCCGCGGAGTCGACGTCGCGCTCATCGACACGGCCGGCCGGCTGCAAACGAAGACCAATCTGATGGAAGAGCTCAAGAAGATGCGCCGCATCATCGAGCGAGAGACCGGCGCGCCGCCCGACGAGACGCTCCTCGTCGTCGACGGGACGACGGGGCAGAACGCGATCTCCCAAGCGCGCCTCTTTCACGAAGCGACCAACCTGACCGGTGTCGTCGTCACCAAGCTCGACTCGACCGCCAAAGGCGGCGTGCTCGTGGCGATCGTCGATACGCTCGTGATTCCCATCAAGTTCATCGGCATCGGCGAGGCCGTTGAGGCGTTGCGCCCGTTCGATCCGGCGGCGTTCGTCGACGCGCTCTTCGCCCCGGCGGGATAGCAGGCGATGGCACGTTTTCGCTTTGCACTGCAACCACTGCTTGCGCAACGCGCGCAGGTGGAGGAGACCGCATGTGCGGCGCTTGCGCGGCAAGAACATCTCTACGACGCGGCACTCGCGGAACTCGCATCGACCGAGGCGGCAATTGCGGCTTGCACCGCCTCACTGGGTGCCCACGCGCTGATCGCTTCATGCGACGTGCTGGCGCATGCCGCCCTGCTGCAGCGTCGGCGCTGCCTTCAGACGGCACAGGCTGAGCGAGCGCGCATTGCATGGGAAGGTGCGCGGCGATCTCTTCAACAGGCGCGCCTGGGACGCGAGCAACTGGAGATCGCACGCCGTTGGGCATACGACGCATCTCTCGCGCGGGAGCGGCTCGCCGACGAACGCGAACTCGACGATGTCAACCACACGCGGCCGAGTTGGTCTATCGCTAGCGTCTGCTCTCCGCAAGTAGCCTTACCGACGCTCCCACCGTGACCTGGTAGGCTCGTGCGCATACCGTACTCTTCAGAGAAAGGCCAACCATGATTCGCACGATGCTCGCGCTCGGTGCACTGCTCTTTGCCTATGCACCCGCGCTCGCCGACATGACCAGCCAGCCTCCGGTGCACGATTCCATGCACGATTCAATGATGAGCCATCACATGAAAGGTCACAGCTCCATGAAAGGCCACACCGCGATGCAAGCGCCACAGAAGATGACCGCACACCATACCATGACGGGCCACAAGGCAACGAGTCATACCGCGATGAAGGCGCCGGCGACGCCGTAGTTGGTACGACTGCCGTACCGGCGTACGTATTCTGCAAACGTATTTTATCGACTAACGGCTTTCTTTCGTGCGATGGAAAAAGTTAGATGTGTATATGGGATCAATCGTATCCGTAATGACGCGTCACTTGCACGCGAAAAGCTCGCCGACGAACGAAGTCAACCGCATGCGCTGGGGAGGCCGTCTCGAGGTCAGCGAGGCCTGACCGGGTAAACGAGGTTCCGGCGGATGGGCTCGGTCCGGCTTCGACGAAGCTGCCGAGCTATGAGAGCCAAAGTCGGTGGCGAAGTAGACGACCTCGCGACTCCGAGCGCCGAGCCCTTCAAGCCGACCGTTCGACCGCGGATCGTGGAGCGTCTGCAGCGCGCCGCGGAATATCCGGTGAGCGTACTCGTTGCTCCCGCGGGCCTTGGTAAGTCCGTCGCCGTTCGGCAATTTCTCGAGGCGTCCGGGCGAGATCATCTGTGCTTTGCCGTCCAACCAGAACATGCGTCGCTGCTTTCTTTCGCCCATGGATTCATACTTGCGACGTCGCCTGAAAACGTGTCCGCCGTCGACATCGCCTTCGCGAACACACGAAGCTCGGCAAAACAGGCGACCGAGCTCGCCGCTTGGGCGGCCGTCATTTTGGAAGGTACCGAGGCCGTTATCTTCATTGACGACCTGCAGAAAGCTCACAAGGATCCGAGCGTCGATCGCGACGTCTCGACGTTCGTTGCCACCCTCGTCGCGAAGACCAAGGCGCACGTCAAGTGGGTTATTGCAACGCGCGATCCGCTTGAGCTGCCCCTGGCGGCCTGGTTGGCCGACGGCGTGAGCGATATCCCGATCGACGAGCTCGAGCTCGTACTGACGCGCGATGAGTCCCATGCGATCGCGGAATCGCTCAAAGGGCTCCCGGGGACGACGGACGTTGACCTGATCCTCTCCCGCGCCGCCGGGCTACCGTTCGCATTTTCCATGGCGTTGAGTGTCGGGCAGGACGGGTCGAATGCTTTCCTTTCGGCGGACGCGGCGAAGAAGCAGATCAACCGGTTTCTGAATGAACAGGTTTTCGAAAGCCTTGACGTCGGCACGAGATCGCTGTTGGTGAAAACAGCGCTCTTTCGCGAAGTGAGCGAAGAGGCTTTTGCGCTTGCGAGTCAGGTCGACGCCCGTGAATGCGTTGCCGAGCTACGTCGGCGGTCATTCTGCCTCAACCACGACGGGAAAGGCACCTGGTACCATCACGATCTGTTTCAGGAGTTTTTGGAGGAGCGACTGCGCGCGCAAGGCGAGGTTGCATTTGCTGAGGCCTATCGTCTGGCGCGGGAGACATTCGAGAGAACGCGGAGATACGATCGCGCGTTGGACCTCGCGGCCGAATGCCGGGACCAACGGACATTGCTGCGGCTCTTGGACGAGCACGGCAGGATGCTTCTCGAGCAAGGAAATGCCGCGGTCCTCGATAGAGCGTTGAACGCGCTGGACGAAGCGTCGGTGGGCGAGAGTGCCGCCGCGCAATATATTCTCGCGAATCTGGCAGTTTTGCGCGGCGATTTTGATGCGGCACTTTCTCGTTTTCATTCCGCCGCCGAAGCGGCACACGATCGACCCGCTCTCCAGGCGCAAATTTATATCAGCCACGCTTCGGCCCTCGGTAACATGCATCGCTCTGACGAGGCCGAGGAACTCTTCAAAAAAATGTCGGGGATGCGTACCGGAGACGCGAACATCGATCTTCGAATACGCCTCCAGATTGCGGCGGCGCGAACAATGGACGGGATCGCCGACGTCAATCCCGACGACGTTGCCTACTTTCGAAGAGCGCTGAGTCGCGCCGAAGACAACCTATCACGTTCGCGAATACTCTTTGGCCTTACGGTGCTGATGGAATACAGCTGCGCGTTCGAGCAGGTCCGCACGTACGCCCTTGAACTCCTTCATATCGCAGAGGCGGAGCGTTTGTACCGAATGGCTGCCGGCGCTTGCTGCGCGCTCTATCGTGCTGCATTCGAGTCCGGCGAGAACGATGAGGCTCTTGCGTGGCTTATTCGCTGGGGGTACTACGCGGAGCGCACGGGGGACCGAAATCTACTCTCTTGGACGCTCATGGGGCAATTCTGGCTGCAGGCCGAAGCGGGAGACGCCGCTGCGGCCGCGTTAACCGAACGACGTCTGACCGAAGTCGGGATGCTCAGTCCCTTTGTTGCGACCGCAGAGTACGCGCCGGGATATCTGCTTCGGCTGGCGGGCGACGGTCGATTCGACGAGGCGGCACAATGGCTGACGGATTGGCTCGAGCGCGCGCCGTGGCGCCCCTGCGGCGTACGCGAGACCGACTATCATCACCGCGCGCAGTGCGCATTTTTATTTTGCAATGGGTGGCTGCACAGTCGAGCACGCGATCTCCTGACCGGTGGTGGAGAGCCCTTCGGACCTTCGGCGTTTCCGCGACCGCGTTACGAGGGCCATCTGTGGTCGGCACTGGCGTGTGCCGCATTGGAAGAAGCCGACCGTGCACGCGAATTGCTGGAATTGGTCGAGCGCCGGCAAGACGAGCTCCTGCGGCGCACGGTGCGCCTCCGGCAACCCGTCGACGATCTTTGTAAAGCGAAAGTCGACGGTACACCGCTCGACGGTGAGCGATTCGAGCGCTCCTGCTCCGATCTGCGCGCAAATAGCCTCGGCGGCTATGCGCGGCTGTTCGAGTCGCTGCGACCTCTCTTTGAACGCCGCCGAAGCTAACTAGCCGGCGCGACCTCGCGTGCTCTTGGCTCGGTAGCCGAGACGCCGGGGAACGGCCCGGAACGTGGAGAACAGGAGCAACCACATGGACGGGATGACCCTGTTTCGGATCGTCTCCGCGATCGGTGTTATCGCATTGCTGCTGTATGCGCTCGTCGCCGTGCAGCGCATAGATCTGCGCCTCGGACGTGGTGGACGGCGCATGCTCTCGGTCGTCGAGACGGCTGCGCTTCCCAACGGCGCTTCGCTGCACGTGGTCAAGATCGTCGACGAGTACTACGTGATCGGTCGTGGAAGTGCGGAGGTCTCACTCCTGTGCCAATTACCGGCGGATCGCGTCAAAGGCTATCTCGCCGATCTGCCCGTCTCCCCGCCGGGGTTCTCGCTCCCGGGTCTTTTGGGCGGCAAGCCGGCGCGCCGGGTCACCAAAGGTGAGTTCACCGCGGCAAAGCGGAATCGAACAGGAGTTCGATAGCCGCCCGGGAAGCACTCCACTAATGAGACGCCCCTTGCTGCGGCAAGGTGATCGCGTGAAGGCCACATCGGTAGACCAGACGCTCTGTGCCAGACTCCTGGCACTCGCGTATGCGATGCTACCGAAGTGAAATCGCTACCAGTGGAGTGTGGTTGACGTGGCACAGGACGAAAAGGCCGTCGCGCTCGGGAACGCCCTCGCGCAGATCGAACGGCAATTTGGTAAGGGCTCGATCATGAAGATGGGCGACTTCTCGGAGAAGCTCGCCATCGAAGTGATCTCGACGGGCTCGATCGCATTGGATTTGGCGCTCGGCGTCGGGGGTCTCCCGCGCGGGCGCGTCGTGGAAATCTACGGACCGGAGTCGAGTGGAAAGACGACCCTGGCCTTGCACTGCATCGCCGAGGCGCAGCGCAACGGCGGGACGGCCGCCTTCATCGACGTCGAGCACGCACTCGATCCGACCTATGCGCACGCGCTGGGCATCGATCTCGATAGCCTCTTGGTCTCGCAGCCCGATACGGGTGAACAAGCGCTGGATATCGCCGAGATGCTCGTGCGCTCAAACGCCGTCGACGTCGTCGTCGTCGACTCGGTCGCCGCTTTGGTTACCAAGGCAGAGCTCGAGGGCGATATGGGCGACACCCATGTCGGCCTGCAGGCGCGCTTGATGTCGCAGGCGCTGCGCAAACTCACCTCGGCGATCTCCCGTTCGAAGTGCGTGATGATCTTCATCAACCAGTTGCGCGAAAAAGTTGGCGTGATGTTCGGGAGCCCGGAGACCACCTCGGGTGGCCGTGCGCTCAAGTTCTACGCCTCGGTGCGCCTCGACGTGCGCAAGCTCGAACAAATCAAGGTCGGGCAAGACGTCGTCGGTTCGCGCACCCGGGTCAAGGTCGTCAAGAACAAGGTGGCGCCCCCGTTCCGTCAAGCCGAGTTCGACATCACGTACGGGCACGGAATCTCCAAGATGGGTTCGATCCTCGATGTGGCGCTCGAGCGTAACATCGTCGGCAAGAGTGGTTCGTGGTATACCTACGGCGATCAACGGGTCGGCCAAGGCCGTGAAAACGCCAAAGCGTTTCTCGAGGAGCATCTCGACGTCGCGCAGGAGATCGAAGGGAAGATTCGCGAGGCGCTGCGCGCAGGCGCCACGCAAAACGGCTCCACGGTCGTCATCGGCACCGTCACCGACTAAGCGAGATGGAGACGGCTGCGTCGCGCGGCGACCGGCCAAAGGCGAAAGCTCGTGTCGCGGCGTTGCGTCTTCTCGCGCAGCGCCGCCTCACCGAGGCCTCGCTTTGGCAGAAGCTCATGCGCAAAGGCTATCCCGACGACGAGATTCGTGAGGCGGTCGCCGCCTGCAAGCGCGACGGCTATCTCGACGATCATCTCTTCGCCACGCTTTTCGTCGAGGGACGCACCAAAGCCGTCGGCGACGCGCGTCTAGTCGCCGAACTCGTGCGGCGCGGCATCGATCGAGAGATGGCAATGATCTGCGTCGCCGCAGCGCAATGCACCGAAGCCGAACGTCTCGAGACGGCGACGGCAAAACTCTTTCGTACGCGTCCCGGCATCAGCTATCCGAGCGCTGCGCGCGCGTTGGAACGCCTGGGTTTTTCTACGGCCGCGATCTATCGCGGTCTGCGCGAGCACGCGCAACGTGACGGTTCCTTTGCGATAACACCTACCACGATCTGACGCTTATCACGATCTGACGCTTGCGACTTTTCTCTCGACGGCGTTAAGAAAACGCAAAGATAGCGCAAATGCACGCGCGTTGGACCATTGCTCGAAGGGAGCATGCCGGTCTTCGACAATTCGGCGGGCGACTGGAGGTTACCACATATGAAATCGGCATTCGCAACCATCGGAAGTTTCGGCTTCATACTGTTGCTTGCGGGCTGCGCAGGCGAATCGAGCGCCCTCCCCGCGGTGAGCTCACCGGGCTCCCCTTCGTCCCTGCTCGCCCCGCTCCACTCCAAGCACTATTGCGTTCATCATGACTCGTGCGGGGGCAATGCCCCGGGACGCTCGGGTGCATCGCCTCCGAGCGGCTCGCCGAGCGGTACGACAGGGCCGAGCGGCAACAGCGGCAACACCGACGCGAACTAATCCGGCGAATCCGTAAAGGGCACCGCGGCACGCGCCGACGGTGCCCGAGGACAAGGGGCGCCGGCTACAGTACATGGAACGCAATGCGGCGTGTTACCGCAGCCGTCTGTGCTGCCTTGTTTTTTTTCGTCGTGTCGCCAAGCAACGCTGTCGAGCTCGAAGCGATCGCCCGGGCGGCGTCGGCGTATACCAATCCCGATCCACATCTCGAGGCGATGTACCGTGCCGCGCTGCTCAACACCAGCGGTCAGGCAACCCTCGCCCCCGACGGTACGGCGTACGTCAAGACCGGCGACATTCCGGCGGAGTGGTTGCGCGACGCGAGCGCGCAGGTGCGGCCGTACCTGTTCTTCGCCAAGAGCGATCCGGAGGTCGCGTCGCTCTTGCGCGGGATCATTGCGCGCGAAGGCAAGTACTTGCAGACCGATCCCTACGCCAACGCCTTCACCCTCGACTACCGTGTCTGGGAGGAGAAGTTCGAGCTCGATTCACTGGCGTATCCAATCATGCTCGCGTGGACCTATTGGAAGGTGACCGGCGATACTTCGATCTTCGACGGCGATCTCTCGCTGGGGTTCGACAAAGCGCTGGAAACGATGGAACGCGAGCAAGATCATCCGCGCAACTCGACCTACACGCATAAGGAGCTCTTCCAAGGCCGCGGCCGTCCGGTCGGATACACCGGAATGATCTGGACCGGTTTTCGGCCTTCGGACGATGCCTGCTACTACAACTTCCTGATTCCGTCGGAGATGATGGCGGTCGTGGCGCTCGGCGAGCTCGAAGAGATCGAGCGCGACGTCTATCACGATCTCATCAAATCCAACCGCGCGATGACCTTGCGCGGTGAGGTGCAGAACGGAATCGAAAAATACGGCATCGTCTTCACGCCGAATTACGGCTACATCTACGCCTACGAAGTCGACGGCCTGGGCAACGCCATCACGATGGACGACGCGAACATCCCGAGCCTCCTCTCGGCGCCCTACATCGGTTACGTGAAGACCGACAACGTCGTCTACCAGAACACGCGCCGCTTCTTGCTCTCCAAGGACAATCCGTATTACTACACGGGCTCCGCGGCGCGAGGCATCGGCAGCGCACACACGAACGACGGCTTCGTCTGGCCTCTCGCCCTCATCATGCAAGGCCTGACCGCCGACAACCAGGCCGAACGGCGTGACGTCCTCGCCGAGCTGCTCGCCAGCGACCCGGGCGATCACCTCTTGCACGAGTCGTTCGATCCCAACGACCCGATGAAATTCTCCCGCAAAGACTTCGGCTGGCCAAACGCACTCTTCTCGGAGTTCGTGATGACCGACTTCGATGGCTACGCTCCCCTCCCACGCGGCAGCACCGCCGACCTCGAATTCCGCGGCGAGTGATGGAAGCGCGAGCGGAGATCGTTGCGGGTCCTGGGACGCTTTGCGTTCTGGGGCGCGGAGCCGTAGGCGCAGTGCCCTTTCACCTGCTCGGGGCCCCAAAATGATGGGAGCGAAAGCGGAGATCATTTTGGGAGTTCAGTGGGGCGACGAAGGGAAGGGTCGCGTCATCGACTATTTTGCCGGCGACTACGATGTCGTCGCGCGTTTCGGCGGCGGCGACAATGCGGGGCACACGCTCGTCGTCGGAGAGCGCAAGCTGGCACTGCGCGTCGTCCCCAGCGGGGTGCTGCAGAAGCGGCCGGAACTCTTCATCGGCGGTGGGACGGTGATCAGCCTCGAGGGGCTCGCCGCCGAGATCGAGATGCTTGCCGGGCACGGTGTCGATGTCGGGCGCATCAAGATTTCCGATCTCGCGCACATCGTCTTTCCGTATCATGGGGTGCTCGATCGCGCGAACGAGCGGGCGCGCGGAGCGGCGGCGATTGGAACGACCGGTCGCGGCATCGGTCCGGCGTATCTCGATCGAACGGCACGCATGGGGATCATCATGCGCGATCTGCGCCATCCGGCAGCGCTCGCCGATAAGATCCGGTACAACTACGATGCGCGCGCCGCACAGTTCGCACAGCTCGACGACGTGCCGCGTGAAGAAGACGTGATCGCAGATTCGCTCGCGCTTGCCGAAAAGCTCCTCCCGCATGTGGTCGACGGCGCCACGTACCTGCACGAGCGTCTCGAAGCCGGCAAGCGTATCTTGATCGAGGGTGCGCAAGGGACGCTGCTCGACATCGGCTACGGAACCTATCCCTACGTGACGAGTTCGCACACGATCGCCGGCGGCGCGTGCACGGGCCTCGGCATAGGCCCGACCGCCATCGGCCAGGTGACCGGCGTTGCGAAAGCCTATTGTTCGCGAGTCGGCGCGGGGCCGTTTCCGTCGGAGCTGCACGACGCGCTCGGTGAGCAGATGCGCGCGCAAGGGGCCGAATTCGGGACGGTGACCGGAAGGCCGCGGCGCTGCGGTTGGTTCGATGCGGTGGCGGCACGCTACGCCGCGCGCCTCAATGGGCTCACCGGGGTCGTCATCACCAAGCTCGACGTCCTGACCGGCTTCGAACGTATTGGAATCGTGCGCGGGTATCGTCTCGGTGGCCGCGACGTCGGTGTCGACGCGATGCTCGAGCCCGGACTCGAGACGGTCGTCGAGTGGTACGACGGATGGACCGGAGATCTCAGCGGCGCGCGCACGATCGAGGCGTTGCCGTCGGCGGCGCGGCGCTACGTCGGCGCGTTGGAGGCGGCGCTCGGCGCCCCGGTGCTCGCCGTCTCGACCGGGCCCGAGCGTTCCTCGCTCGCGCTTGGGACGCTCGCCCCCGTCTGAGGCGAGGCTCGCAACCGTACGGGTCACCGTTTCGCGAACGCAGCGAGCGGGACGATGCTCGCTCAGCTGGCGCGCGGGGGTTCTCGCGGCCCATCTCCCGTAGTAGCCGCCTATGACAGAAGGGCTACACTCCGAGGCGCAAGCCATCCCCGGCGACAACGGGGCGAGCACAGCGGCGACCCCCACGTCGGTCTCACGCCGCGCAAAGATCGGCTGGGGCCTGGTGTATGTGGGGCTCGTCGCCGTCTCCGCCGGGATCGCGTTTGCAGTTGTGCGCGCGACCCTGACCCGTGCCCCGGTCGATCCGACGACCGAGCGCATTCAGTCGCTCATCGACGAAGCAAACCGGCTCCTCCAGGAACTCGATGACAAGAAGCCTGGTTGACACAGGCGATGTGCTCGACGTGATGGACGACGCCGAAATCGAGTCGGCGACGGCGACGATCTCCCGGCTCGCGCGCGGGGAAGTCCACGACGTCACCTTCACCGATCTGATCGACAACGGACAGGCCGTCGGGCGCATCGCCGAGATGGTCGTTTTCGTATGGGGTCCGCTGCCCGGTGAGCGCGCACGCGTGCGCATCGAGATGGTCAAACCAAAGTACGCCGTCGGCGAGATGGTCGAGCTCCTCGAAGCGGCACCCGAACGCGTGGAGCCGTTTTGCGGCGTCTTCGGCATCTGCGGTGGGTGCCAAGTGCAGCACCTCGCCTACGAAGCGCAACTGGCGTGGAAGAAGAACATCGTGCACAGTGCGCTGCGGCGCATCGGCGGCATCGAAGAGACGCACGTCGCCATGCCGATCGGAATGGACTATCCGCGCGCGTACCGCAACAAGATGTCGCTGGTGGTCTCGCAGAGTGCGCAAGGGACGGAGTTCGGCTTCTACCAGCCGCGCTCGCACGACGTCGTCGCCGTGCACGAGTGCCCGATCGTGCTGCCGCAACTCGACGAGTACATCGCCACCTTGTGGGACGTCGCGCAAGAGCCGCCGACGCGCGATGCCTTTGACGATGCCAAGCACGTCGTCGCCCGCGTCGGGCGCAGTTCCGGTGAGGCCGTGCTCACCGTGACCAGCGAGAAGCCGTCTCGTACCCTCGCCGCCGGGGCGAGGGCTATCGCGCAGCGTCTCCGAGGCCTCGTCGGGCTGAGCAACTCTTTCGAACCGGCGAGCCCAAATGCCGTGATCGGGCGCAAGCATGATCTCTTGGTCGGCAACGCGGGGATGGAGGAGGCGATCGACGGGGTGCGCTTTCGCGTCTCCGCCGGGTCGTTTTTCCAGATCAACAGCGAGATGGTCGGGAAGATCTTCGCTTTCATGAAGCCGCTGGTGGTGGGGAAGCCGAACGTCGTCGATCTCTACTGCGGCGCGGGGACGTTTGCGCTCTTCTTTGCCAAAGCCGGCGCTCAGGTGGTTGGAATCGAAGAGAATCCGCACGCGGTCGTCGAGGCGCGCGCAAATGCCGAACTCAACGCCGTGCAGTCGCGGGCGCGCTTCATCGCCGGGCGCGTCGAGCGGATGCTGCGCGCGAGCCCGGGAGCAGAGGCGCTCGCGGGTGCCGAAGTCGTCTTTTTAGATCCGCCGCGCAAGGGGAGCGACGCGGCGACCTTGGAGGCGATCATCGAGGCGCAGGTCCCCAGCGTGTGGTATCTCTCCTGCAATCCCGCCACCTTGGCGCGCGATCTCGCGCACCTCGTGCGCGGCGGGTACCAGTTGGATCTCGTCCAGCCGTTCGACATGTTCCCGCAGACCGGGCACATCGAAGCGCTGGCGACGCTGCACCGCTAAGCGTGGAGCGTGACCGTGCAAGTTGAGAAGGAGTGGTCGTGGCATCGGGTGACATCGACGTAGCGTACGTTGCGAAACTCGCGCGTCTGGAGCTGACCTCGTACGAGATCGAAAAATTCGACACGCAGCTGTCGAGTCTGCTCGAACACGTCGCGATGCTCGAACGTCTACCGCTTGAAGACGTCGCGGCGACCGCGCAAGTGATCCCGTCGCGCAACGTCGCGCGCGATGACGTCGCGCGTCCTTCGCTGCCGCACGAGCGGGTGATGGCGGGTGCGCCCAAAGTAAATGGGATACCGTGCGTCGAGCGCGGGTACTTCCGCGTCCCGCGCATCATCAGCGAGGAGTAGGCTTGATCGACCGCAGCGCAACTGAGATCGTGCGCGCCATCGGGGCGCGCGAAATC
>Ga0335075_10008085_pt1 | contig 16164 bp, 16 predicted proteins | sample Lox_Sample_24_FD_206723 | JGI IMG/M metagenome (GOLD analysis project Ga0335075, IMG submission 206723) | Soil microbial communities from Loxahatchee National Wildlife Refuge, Florida, United States - Lox_Sample_2.4 | ecosystem: Environmental > Terrestrial > Soil > Wetlands | place: USA... | reverse complement strand
GCGCGCGATCGATTTCGGCTGCCATTCCGCCTATGTCGACACGTTCTCTTTTCAGGGGCCGGATTTCTATCCGCGTTTTGGCTATGAGGTCTTCGCGGTGCTCGACTATCCGCCTGATCACAAGCGTATCTTCCTCAAAAAGCGGCTGATCGCCGAGGAGGGCTGATGCCGATGCGTCTCGAAGGGTCGTGCCGCTGCGGCGCGGTCGGCTTTACGGTCGACAGCCACACGCCCTACCCCTATCAGCGCTGCTATTGCTCGATCTGCCGCAAGAGCGCGGGTGGCGGCGGATACGCGATCAATATCATGGGGATAGCCGACACGCTTAAAGTAAAAGGCAAACGCGCGCTCGGGGTATGGAACGCACCGATCAACGGGCATAAAGGCTCGGCCGATCGGTATTACTGCAAGAAATGTGGCACGCCGCTTTGGGTGAGCGATGAATCCTGGCCCGCGCTGATGCACCCGTTTGCCTCGGCGATCGATACCGCGCTGCCCAAGGCGCCGCGCAGCGTCCATCTGTTGCTGCGCGACAAGGCGGACTGGGTCGAGCCGCAAATCGGCCCCGATGACGAGTGCTTTGACGGCTACCCCGAATTATCGATCGAGGATTGGCACAAGAAGCACGGCCTATGGATCGAATGACGGCGGATCGACTGACGGCGGACAAAATGAGGCGGCGATGACCCACGCATACCGGCCGATCGACCGGCTGCTCAGCATCATGGCGCAGCTGCGCGATCCCGAGCATGGCTGCCCGTGGGATCGCGAGCAGGATTTCGCGACGATCGCGCCCTACACGATCGAGGAAGCCTACGAAGTCGCCGACGCGATCGAGCGCAACGACATGGCAGCGCTCAAGGACGAACTCGGCGATCTCCTGCTCCAGGTCGTCTTTCATGCGCGCATGGCCGAGGAAGCCGGGCTTTTTGCCTTCGAGGATGTCGCGGCGGCGATTTCCGAGAAAATGCTGCGCCGGCACCCGCATGTCTTTGGCGATGCCGAGATCGCCAATGTGGCGGCGCAGAACGAGGCCTGGGAGGCGCACAAGGCCAAGGAGCGGGCGGCGGCCGGCAATGCGGCGATCGTGCTCGACGGAGTCGCCCTCGCCTACCCGGCGCTGCTGCGTGCCGCCAAGGTGTCGAAACGCGCCGCGCGGATCGGTTTTGACTGGCCGGATGCGCGCACGGTGATCCCAAAGCTCGCCGAGGAAATCGCCGAGATCGAAGCCGAGATCGACGGCGGCGGCGACCACGCGCGGCTCGAGGACGAGGTCGGCGATTTGCTGTTCGCCACGGCCAACCTTGCGCGCAAGCTCGATGTCGAGCCGGAGACCGCGCTGCGCCGGGCGACCGCGAAATTCGAGCGTCGCTTCCGCGAGGTCGAGGAACGTGCCGCCGCGCGCGGCACCGGCCGCGATCTCGATGCGCTCGAAGCGCTGTGGCGGGAGGTTAAGGCGGAAGAGCCGTAGAACGTCGTCCTGGCGGAGGCCGGGACCCACGTCTCGGCTTCTCGAACGCCGGAAACGTGGATACCGGCCTTCGCCGGTAGGACAGGAGGGACGGTTGCGGATGCGGCTTGAACGGGTCATCGACTCCCTGCCCGCCGGTTTCGCAGAATTGCAAGCCGAGGCGCGCGCCGACGGACATTCGATGCTCGATACGCTCGCGGCGGAGTGGTCGAGCGGCGCGATGCGCTTTGATCGGCCAGGTGAAATGTTGCTGGCGGCATATGCCGCCAACACGCTGGCCGGGATCGGCGGGCTGACACAGGAACCGGAGATCCCCGGCGCGTTGCGCATGCGACGGTTTTACATCGCCCTCGCCTACCGACGGCATGGCGTCGGCCGCGCGCTGGCCGCCGCGCTCTTGCGGCAGGCGATGGCGAAGACAATCACCTGCTACGCCGCAGCCGGCAGTGAGGCATTCTGGGAAGCGCTGGGCTTTATGCCGGACCGGCGCGACGGCCGCACGCATGTTCTTGGGCGCTAATGCACCCTTTGGCGGTGCCTGAGGCGGCCGAGATCGGCTTCGGAAAGCTTGACGGAAAGATGCGCCGCCTGCTCGTCATCGCGCCGGCCGAGCACCTCGCCGCGCTCGTAAAGCCAGGCGAGCGTCTTGCCGTCGCTGAGCGGCACCTCGAGACGTACCGCACGCGCGGTACTGTCGACCCGGCCGGCGACAAGCGTCAGCAAGCCGTCGCACCCCTCCCCGGTCACGGCCGACAGCGCGACGACCTCTTCGTTGCGCTGCGCCTGGTTGACCAGCGCGTCGCGTGCGGTCTCGTCGAGCAGATCGATCTTGTTGAGCACCTCGATCAACCCGTCTTCGACGAGTTGGCCGAGGCCGAGATCGGTCAGCACCGCGAGCACGTCGGCGCGCTGGGCGGCGCTATCCGGGTGATGCGCGTCGCGGACATGGACGACAATGTCGGCCTCGGTCACCTCTTCCAGCGTCGCGCGGAACGCCGCGACGAGATGGGTCGGCAGGTCGGAGATAAACCCGACCGTGTCGGAGAGGATCACCGTCTTGCCCGAGGGCAGATCGAGCCGCCGCATCGTCGGGTCGAGGGTCGCGAACAGCAGATCCTCGGCCTGCACCGAGGCCCGCGTCAGGCGGTTGAACAACGTCGATTTGCCGGCATTGGTGTAGCCGACCAGCGCCACGACCGGATACGGCACACGCTTCCGCGCCTCGCGGTGCAGCGCGCGGGTGCGCTTTACGTCCTCGAGCTCGCGCTTCAGCTTGCCGATGCGCTCGCCGATCAGGCGGCGGTCGATTTCGAGCTGGCTTTCGCCCGGACCGCCGAGAAAGCCAAAACCGCCGCGCTGGCGTTCAAGATGGGTCCATGACCGCACCAGCCGCGAGCGCTGATAGCTGAGCGCCGCCAGCTCGACCTGGAGCCGGCCTTCATGCGTGCGGGCGCGCGCGCCAAAGATTTCAAGGATAAGACCGGTGCGGTCGATCACCTTGGTCTTCCAGCGCCGTTCGAGATTGCGCTGTTGCACCGGCGACAGCGCACCGTCGACAACGACGAGCCCGATCTTGTCTTCCTCGATCTTGGCGCCAAGCGTCTCGACGCTGCCGCTGCCGAGCAGCGTCGCCGGCACCGGTCGCGCGAGCCGCACGACCTCGCCGCCGACGACATCGAGATTGATTGCCCGCGCCAACCCGATCGCCTCGTCGAGCCGGGCATCGAGCGAGCGCGCAAACCCGTTTGCCGGACCCTGCGGGCTCCGGGGGCCGTTGACCGTCTTCAACGCGGGATGGACGACGAGCGCGCGACCGGTGGTCGCAGGCTCAACCGGCATGGCGCTGCTCAGGGAAGATCGTCCTCTCTACCGCCCTCGAACAGCTGTATCGGCTGCGCTGGCATCACCGTCGATATCGCGTGCTTGTAGACGAGCTGCGAATGCGCGTCGCGGCGCAGCAGCACGCAGAAATTGTCGAACCAGGTGATGATCCCCTGCAGCTTTACGCCATTCACCAGAAACACCGTCACCGGCGTCTTGTTTTTGCGGACGTGATTGAGAAAGACGTCCTGAACATTCTGTGACTTGTCCGATGTCATACGGTGGCTCCCAACCTCCACTCTTGGCCCGCAACGCCCCATTTTTGGGAACGGATCAGCAGAGCGCGCGGTTCCCCTTCAATCTTTTGAAGATGGGCTTCCGGCGCCTTATCGCAACCCCTCTAAAACGCGAAACAGCGCCGCACCATCGGCAACCGTGAGTGCAGGGGGAAACAGCGTGAACTCGATTTCGGAGCCGTCGACACCCAGCAAAACCGGGGTGCAGCCGCTGGCGAGGGCGCATTCCATGTCGACGGCGGTGTCGCCGACAAACCAGACATCGGGGCCCGGCGCGATGCCGCTCGGCAGCAGCGCCAGCTCGACCGGCGCGTGATGCGGCTTATCGGTGTGTGCATCCCCCGCCCCGACGATGCTGCCAAAGAGTGGCGTCCAGCCGAGATGCTCGACCTCGCGGCGCAACACGGTGCCGGTCTTGTTGCTGACAAGGCTGAGGTAAATGCCACTCTCGGCGAGCGTGCGCAGCATCGCCTCGCGCTCCGGCAATGGGGTCAGCCGCTCGATATGGATCGCGCGAAACCGGTCCATGTAGATTTGCCGCGCCTCTTCCCAGCGATCGCCAAAGATCGCCGGAAACGCATCGCGCAGGCTAAGGCGCACCTTTTCGCGGGTTTCCTCGATCGTCCATAGCGGCTTTTCCATCGCCACCATCAGGAAATTGAGCGCGTCGTGGATTGTGCCCCAGCTATCAACAAGGGTGTTGTCCCAGTCGAAGATGATGGCGCGGGGGTGGCGCAGATTGGCTATTTCCGGATGCATTGTGCGTCCTTCGAGACGCGCCTATCGGCGCTCCTCAGGATGACGGGTTTTCTTAATGTCATTGGGAGATCGACGTCATCCTGAGGAGCCCGCGCAGCGGGCGTTTCGAAGGACGCACGGACACATTCATTCCGCGACATGCACGAGATAATCGGCGCGCAGGGTTTGCGTCAGCAGCCCCGGAACGCCGTTGGCGACCGGCTGCCCATCGATCGCGACGACCGGTGTCACATCGGAGGTGGTGCTGGTGAGAAAGGCTTCGCGGGCGGCTTTTGCCTCGGCGACCGTGAACGGGCGCTCGGCGAATTGGTAGCCCTCGCGGCGGATGATCGCGATCAGCGCCTGGCGCGTCACGCCGTTGAGGATCGCGTTTTCGGCCGCCCGCGTCACGACGAGATTATCGCCGGTGACGATCCAGGCATTGGTCGAGGTGCCCTCGGTGACATGGCCGTCGCCGTCGACCATCCACGCCTCATAGGCGCCGGCCTCGCGCGCCTGTTGCTTGCCGAGCACATTGCCGATCAGCGAGATGGTTTTGATGTCGCAACGCTGCCAACGGATGTCGGGGATGGTGATGACGCCGATCCCCTCCTCCGCCACTTTCGGGTTGGCCGGGCGGGACCGCCGCGCCGTCACGACGACGACGGGCCGCGCGGCTTTTGGGAAAGCGTGGTCGCGTGGCGCGATCCCGCGCGTGATCTGCAGATAGACGATACCGTTGACGACGCCGTTGCGGCGGATGACCTCGCGCAGCACGACCTTGAGCGGTGCGTCGGCGATCGCGCCCTCGATGCGCAGCTCGGCGAGCGAGCGGCGCAGCCGCGCGAGATGCAGCGCCTCGTCGATGAGCTTTCCGCCGCGAACCGCGATCACCTCATAGATGCCATCGGCAAACTGATAACCGCGATCCTCGATATGCACGGCGGCGTCGCCGTGCGGGCGGTAGACTCCATCAACATAAGCGATGCGGGACATCTCAAATTCCTCCCTCTCTGCCCCCGGGGGCAGAGAGGGCCGGGGTGAGGTGGGGGATTCCAGGGGCGTCACAGCGTGCCCACCTCACCCGTCCGCCGCTTCGCGCCGGCCACCCTCTCCCCCCAATGGGAGGAGAGGGACTCTCAAAGGCGATGCGGGACATCAGGTGCCTGTCTTGAGCGGCCGCTCGGTGACCGCGACGCCCAATGATTTGAGCTTGCGGTGCAGCGCCGAGCGCTCCATGCCGACAAAGGAGGCGGTGCGCGAGATGTTACCGGCGAAGCGCGTCACCTGCGCGAGCAGATATTCGCGCTCGAAGACCTCGCGCGCGTCGCGCAGCGGCAAGGTCATGATTTCGCTGCCCTTGTCCCATTTGACAACGGTCGGCGCGATCGAGGTGATTTCGTTCGGCAGATGCTCGGCATGGACCGGCTCGCGCGGGTCGCCCGGCGCCATGATCAGCAGCCAATCGACCACATTGCGCAGCTGGCGGACATTGCCCGGCCAGCCATAGGATTGCAGCGCGGCGAGCGCGTCCTCGCCAAAGTCGCGCGGCGGCAGGCGCGCGGCCTCGGCGGCGCGGTTCATAAAATGGCGGGCGAGCAGCGGGATGTCCTCACGCCGGTCGCGCAGCGATGGTACGCGGATCGGCACGACATTGAGCCGGTAGAACAAATCCTCGCGGAAACGGCCGGCGGCGATTTCGCCGCTCAGCTCGCGATTGGTCGAGGCGACGACACGGACATCGACCTCGACCCGGTTCGACCCCCCTACCCGCTCGAACGTCTGCTCCTGCAACACGCGGACGATCTTGCCCTGGGTTTCGATCGGCATGTCGGCGACTTCGTCGAGAAACAACGTGCCGCCATGCGCCCGCTCGAACGTGCCGATCTTGCGCGGCGAGCCGTTAAGCGCGGTCTCGCAGCCGAAAAGCTCGAGCTCAAGCCGGTCGGGATGCATCGTCGCGCAGTTGACCGCGACAAACGGCCCGCCGGCGCGACGCGATCGGGAATGCAGCAGCCGGCCGACCACCTCCTTGCCGACCCCGGGCGCGCCGGCGATCAACACCCGGCTGCCGGTCGGCGCGACGCGTTCGATCTGCTGACGCAACTGGTTGGCGGCGATCGAGGCGCCGACCAGGTCGAGATCGCCGCCGGCGCGAAGCTTCAGCTCTTCGTTTTCACGCCGCAACAGCGCGGTTTCGATCGCCCGCGCGACGATCAGCAGCAGGCGGTCGGACTTGAACGGCTTCTCGATAAAGTCGTAGGCGCCGATCTTGATCGCCTCGACCGCGGTCTCGATCGTACCGTGACCACTGATCATCACCACCGGCACCGACGGCATCTCGGTGCGCAGCCGGCGCAGGATCTCGATCCCGTCGAGTTCGCTGTCCTGCAGCCAGATGTCGAGGATGACGAGCGTCGGCTGACGCGCCTGCAGTTCGTGCAGCGCCTCGGTGCTGTCGGCGGCCTCGCGTGTCGCGTAGCCCTCGTCCTTCAGCACCCCCGCAATCAACATGCGGATGTCGGCTTCGTCGTCGACAATCAGGATGTCATGCGCCATGAGCAACCGTACTTACATCCGCCGCCGGCCGCGCGACGCGAACCGCGCCGTGAACCTCGGTCAGGAATACCAGCCGGACACGCGCGCCGCCCGCTTCCGCGTCGTCAAGCAGCAGCTCGCCCTGATGGTCTTCCATGATCTTCTTGACGATAGCAAGGCCCAAACCCGTGCCTTTTGCCCGTGTTGTCACGTAAGGCTCGGTTAAACGCTCGCGTCCGCGCTTTGGCAGGCCCTTGCCGTTGTCCTCGACGGTGACGACGGTGCGCCCCTCCGTCTCCTCGACCGATACGGCGATTCGCCCCGGCGGGTTCGGGCCCGTATTGACGATCCGCGCCTCGATCGCCTCGACCGCGTTCTTGACGATGTTGATGACCGCCTGGCTGGTGAGCCGCGAGTCACAGCGCACGGTGACCGGCCGGCTGGCGAAATTGAGCGCGAAGCTGATATCGGAATGCGCGGTGCGTTCGAGGAACACCGCGCGCTCGACGATGGCGGTCAAATCCTCGGGCTTGAGGATCGGCGCCGGCATCCGCGCGAAGGACGAGAACTCGTCGACCATGCGGCCGATATCCTCGACATGGCGCACGATCGTGTCGGTGCAGATGCGGAACGTGTCCGGGTCTTTCTTTATTTCTTTCAGATAATTGCGGCGCAACCGCTCGGCCGAGAGCTGGATCGGGGTCAGCGGGTTCTTGATCTCGTGGGCGATGCGCCGCGCCACGTCGGCCCAGGCCGCCTTGCGCTGTGCCGACAACAACTCGGTGATGTCGTCAAAGGTGACGACATAGCCGCTGATCCCCTCGTCGTCCTGTTCGGCGGCGATCCGCACGAGCAGCGTGCGCGTATTGGGGCCGATGATCTGGATCTGCGCCTGGGCGATGCGGTCGGGGCGGCGGACCGCTTCGCCGAGGAGCTCGGCCATCGCCGGCACGACCTCGGCCAAATCTTCCCCGACCGAAACGTCGAGATCGACACCGATCAGCGCCGAAGCCGAGCGGTTCGGCAGATTGATGCGGCCGTAACGGTCGAGCCCGATGACACCGGCGGTGACACCGGTCAGCACCGTTTCGGTGAACCGCCTTCGCTCGTCGAGCTGCCGATTGGCTTCGATCAGTTCCTGCTGCTGGCTCTGGATCTGATCGGTCATGCGGTTGAAGGCGCGACTGAGCGAGGTCATTTCGTCTTCTTTGCGGCCTTCCGGCACGCGCACCGACAGATCGCCCGCCCCGATCCGGTCGGCGGCGCCGACCAGCCGGCTGATCGGATCGGCAAGCTGCGCGGCGATGCTGATGCCGATCGCTACCGCGGCGGCGAGGAACAGCATCGCGACCAGAATGAAGATCACCGAGAAGGTGATCTGCAGCCCGGCCCGCTTGCCTTCGAGCTGCTCGTATTGCGCCGCCGCCATGTGGGTTTCGCGGCGATGTGCCAGCACCTTGGGCTCGATAAAGCGGCCGACGTAAAGATAGAGGTTGCTGAACCCGCCGATGCTGACCAGGGCGCGGACGCGTTCCTCCTGGTCGTCGGTCATCACGACGACCTCACCGTCCTTGGCCCGGCGCAGCGCGTCCTCGCCGACATCCTCAAAGCCGAGCGCAAAGGCGAGACCGGTGCGTGCCACCATATGGCCTTGGCTGTCGAGGATCGCCGCCTCGGTCAGCCCACGCATCGAGGCCTGTATGGTCAGCGCCTGCACCAGATCCTGCGGGCTGATGATCATCGTCGCCGCGTATTGGTCGAGCGAGTTCGCCATGCTCAGCGCGTCGGCGCGGATCGCCTGCTGGTGCTCTTTGACATAGGCGTCGGCGACCTCGACCGATTCCGAGATCGCGGTGCGCACCTTGTCGCTGAACCAGCTTTCGATGCCGAAGCTGAAAAACAGATAGGAAAACACCGCAACGACGATTGTCGGGATCACCGCGATCAGGCTGAACAGCACGACCAGCCGGACCTGGAGCCGCGAGCCGGCAAGCCCGCGCCGCCGCTCGGCCCGCATTTCTACGAGACGTTTGGTCACCAGCGCCGCCAGCGCCAGCAGCAGCACCAGATCGAGATTGAGCAGCGAGAGGACGACGACCGGGTGCGGCCCGAATGGCGGCGCGCCGGTAAGCGCCAGATAAGTCGCGATGCCCGAAGCGACGGCCGCGATCGCGAGTGCGATCGCTATCTTGCGTTGCAACCCAAAGCGGCCAGCCCAGGTACCGACCTGCTGCGCCACGCTCATTCCGCGTCCCCACCAGACATCGCAGCAAGCAACGGCCAAAGGCCCGTTCAGCGACCCCTTATTTTAGGCCGCGGACGACCGGGATGTCCAATTCGCGGATTTTCTTGCGCAGCGTGTTGCGATTGAGCCCGAGCACATAGGCCGCCTTGATCTGGTTGCCGCGGGTCGCGACCAGCGTCGCGACGATCAGCGGCCGCTCGATCTCACGCAAGATCCGGTCGTAAAGCCCAGCCGCCGGCATCGCCCCTTTGTGCGCGACAAAATACTCGTTGATGTGGCGCTCGACGGCGGCGCCGAGCCCCTCGCCGCTAAGTGTCTCCCCCGACACCGGGGCTTCCGCCGGCGCTGCGGCCAGCTCGCCTTCGATGACGTCGACGCCGATGACTTCCTGCGAGTAAAGCGCGGCGAGACGACGGACCAGGTTTTCGAGCTCGCGCACATTGCCGGGCCAGCGATAGCGGCGCAGCCGCTCCATCGCCGCCTCGTCGAGCACCTTGCCCGGCAAGCCCTCCTTCGCGGCCTGGCTCGCGAAATGGCGCACCAGCGCCGGGATGTCGGCGGTGCGTTCGCGCAGCGGCGGGATGCGGATCGGCGCGACGTTGAGGCGATAGAACAAATCCTCGCGGAACACGCCCTGACGGATCAGCTGCGACAGATCGCGATGCGTCGCGGCGATGATCCGGCTGTCGGCACGGATCGGTGCGCGGCCGCCGACCGAGGTGTATTCGCCCTCTTGCAGCACGCGCAGCAGCCGCGTCTGCGCCTCGAACGGCATGTCGCCGATCTCGTCGAGAAAGAGCGTGCCGCCCTTGGCTTGCTCGAATCGCCCGGAGCTGCGCTGCGCCGCGCCGGTAAAGGCGCCGCGCTCATGGCCAAAGAGCTCGCTCTCGATCAGTTCGCGGGGGATCGCGGCCATATTGATCGCGACAAACGGCCCCGAGCGGCGCTTGCCAAAATCGTGCAGCGCGCGCGCCACCAGCTCCTTGCCGGTGCCGCTTTCGCCGGTGATCAGCACCGATAGATCGGTTCCCATCAGGCGAGCGATCGAGCGGTAGATCTCCTGCATCGCCGGCGAGCGGCCGATCAGCGGTAATTGCTCGTCCTCCACCTCCTCGTCGGTGGGCGCGCTCAGCGGCGCGCTCAGCGCACGCTCGACGACGCTGATCAGCTCACGCAGGTCGAACGGCTTTGGCAGATATTCGAACGCACCGCGCTCGGTCGCCTTGACCGCGGTCAGCAGCGTGTTCTGCGCGCTCATGACGATGACGCGCAGATCCGGCCGCAATTTCTTGATCCGCGGGATGAGGTCGAGCCCGTTTTCGTCGGGCATGATCACATCGGTGATGACAAGATCGCCATCGCCATCGGCGATCCAGCGCCACAGCGTCGAGGCGTTCCCGGTCATGCGCACATCATGACCAAGACGCGCCAAGGCCTGGTTCAGCACCGTGCGGATGGCACGATCGTCGTCAGCTACCAGTATCGTTGCGCTCATCGCGAATACTGTCTTGTTTAATGTCCTGCCAGCTATCCCTCGGGACCACCGGCAGGAACACGCGAAACACGGTCTTCCGCGGTTGGCTGTCGAACTCGATGATCCCGCCGTGGTCGCCGATCACCTTGGCCACCAGTGCAAGACCAAGGCCAGTTCCATTGTGCTTGGTCGTGACAAAAGGATCGAACAGGTGCGCCTTGAGCTCTTCGGGGATACCCGCGCCGTTATCGGTGATCGATACCATCAGCGGCACCGGCTGCGGACGGCCGCTGCCGACACCGGCCAGACGACGGCCGTGACGGTAGGCGGTGGCGAGGATAATCTCGCCGCCAATGGCAGGCGCGGCCTCGGCCGCGTTCTTGACGAGGTTGAGGAAGACCTGGACCAAAAGGTCGCGGTTACCATGTACCGCCGGCAGCGACGGGTCGTACTCCTCGCCAAAGCGGACATGCCGAGCAAAGCCGGACTGCGCGATGCGGCGCACCCGCTCCAGCACCTCGTGGATGTTGACCGCGCCGCGCGCGAGCGGCTGGTGATCGGAGAACGCCTCCATGCGGTCGACCAGCGCGACGATGCGGTCGGTCTCGTCGCAGATCAGCTGGGTCAGCTCGCGACCGGAATCGTCGGCATCCTGCTCCAAAAGCTGCGCCGCGCCGCGAATCCCCGAGAGCGGGTTCTTGACTTCATGCGCCAGCATTGCCGCCATCGCGGTCATCGAGCGCGCCGCGTCGCGATGCGCGAACTGGCGGTCCATCTGCTCGGCGATCGCCCGCTCGTGCAGCGACAGCACCAGGACGTCGGCCCCCTCCCCGGCCAGCGCGCCTTGGATCGTCACCGGCCGCGCCGATAGGCGCGGGCCTTCGAGCAGCACGTCGTATTCGACGACCGAGCCGCCATCGCGCCACACGGCCTCAATCAGGCCGAAAAGCGGGCTGCCGGGGGCGACAAAATCGTCGAGATGCGCGCCGCGCAAGGCGGGCGCGCCGACACCAAGAAACTGCTCGGCGGCCGGGTTTACAAACAGCATCGCCCCGCTGCGGTCGACCGCGATGACCGGGTCCGGCAACGCGGCGAGCAGCAGCGCCGGATCAAAGCCGGCGCTGCCGGAGCGAGGCATGATCGTCACGCCGCCTCGCGCTCGATCAGGGGCTCATAGAAACGGCGGATCAGCGCGCGGACGGCATTGGGGTCGGCGCTCTGGTTGACCGCGGCGCGAAACTCTGCCGAACCCGGCAGCCCCTTCGAATACCAGCCGAGATGCTTGCGCGCGATCTTCACTCCGACATCGCTGCCGTAATGCTCCAGCATCGCGTCGTAATGTATGGCGAGCGTCGCGTACTGGCTGGCAAGCGCCGGATCGGGCACCCGGCGGCGGCTCTTCAGCCATTCGATGACCTGCGCGACAAACCACGGCCGGCCATAGGCGCCGCGGCCGATCATCACGCCATCGGCACCGCTTTCGGCAAGCGCGCGTTCGGCGTCGTCGAGGCTGTTGATGTCGCCATTGGCGATGACCGGGATGTCGACCGCCTCCTTGACCTGGCGGATAAAGCGCCAATCGGCGCTGCCGCTGAACATCTGGTTGCGCGTGCGGCCATGCACCGTGACCATGCGGATGCCGCAGGATTCCGCGATTTTCGCTAGGTTTGGCGCGTTGCGGTTGCGGTCATCCCAGCCTGTGCGCATCTTCAGCGTGACCGGCAGATCGACCGCCTTGACGGTTGCTTCGAGGATGCGCGCGGCGTGCAGCTCGTCGCGCATCAGCGCCGACCCGGCATGGCCGTTGACCACCTTTTTCACCGGGCAGCCAAAATTGATGTCGATGATCGCCGCCCCGCGATCGGCATTGAGCTTGGCGGCCTCGGCCATCACCGCCGGCTCGCAGCCGGCGAGCTGAACGGCCATCGGCTGCTCCTCCGGGCAGGTCTTTGCCTGGGTCAGCGATTGCCGTGTCTCGCGGATTGCCGCCTGGCTGGCGATCATCTCCGAGACGACCAGTGCCGCTCCCCGCTCCTTCACGACGCGGCGGAACGGCAGATCGGTGACGCCCGACATCGGCGCGAGGATCACCGGGTCGTCTAGCGTGACAGGGCCAATAGAAATGCTCATGAAATAACCAAAAGTGCGTACTGCCTATATTTTGAGCAACATCTTACGGCAAATCTTTTTGCGCTGCAACATAAGCGACATCGACGTGATGAGAATGGGCGAATGTTGGCGCCGCATCGCCAACCCGGTTAATTTACCGCATGGGTTCGACCTATGCTTTGGTTCTCGCGGCGGGACGCGGCACCCGGTTTGGCGGCGCGCTCCCCAAGCAATACTCCCTGCTGGCTGGAACGACCGTGCTGCGCCATGCGGTCACGGCCTTCGCACGGCACGAGCGCATCGCCGGCATCCAGATGGTGATCCGGCCGGAGGACCGCAACATTTACGACGACGCGCTGGCGGGGCTCGATCTGCCGCCGCCGGTCGCGGGCGGCGCCGAACGGCAGGATTCGGTGCGACTGGGGCTTGAGGCGCTGGTGCCGCTCAAGCCCGACCGCGTGCTGATCCACGACGGCGCACGGCCGTTTCCCGATGCGGCGATGATCGATCGGGTAATCGACGCACTCGACAACGCACCGGCCGCGATCCCCGGACTTCCGCTTGGCGACACGATCAAACGCGTGGCCGATGGCGTCATCACCCAGACGGTCGACCGCACCGGGCTGTGGCGGGTGCAAACGCCGCAAGGGTTTCATTTCGACGCGATTCTCGCCGCGCATCGCGCCGCCGCCGGCAATGCGCTCACCGATGACGCCGCGGTCGCCGAAGCCGCCGGGATCGCGCCGGTGATCGTCGCGGGGAATGAGGCAAACTTGAAGATCACGACGACCGATGACCTTGCCGCCGCCGAGCGGCTGATCGCCGCGCGCTTGGCCGATGTCCGCGTCGGCCAGGGGTTCGACGTCCACCCATTCGGGCCGGGCGACGGGCTGATGGTGTGCGGCGTGTGGATTCCCCATAGCGCCGGCGTGGTCGGCCATTCGGATGCCGATGTCGGACTGCACGCGCTGACCGACGCGGTACTGGGCGCGATCGGCGCCGGCGATATCGGGATGCATTTTCCGCCAAGCGATCCGCAATGGAAGGGCGCGAGCTCCGACCGGTTTCTCGGGCACGCCATCGGTCTGGTGCGTGCCAAGGGCGGCAGCGTCGCGATGCTCGACGTGACGATCATCTGCGAGCGGCCACGTGTCGGACCACATCGCGGGGCGATGGTCGAGCGCATCGCTGCGATCGCAGGCATCGCCCCCGATCGGGTCAGCGTCAAGGCGACGACAACCGAGAAACTCGGCTTTACCGGCCGCGGCGAAGGCATCGCCGCTCAGGCGGTCGCGACCGTTAGGTTGCCACTCTGACACCTTCCTGCTTTCAAAGCGCGCCTCCCCCGGGCTTGACCCGGGGGTCCACGTCTTCATTCTCGGATGCTCGGACACGAAGACGTGGATGGCCGGATCAAGTCCGGCCAAGGCGATTTTTTTGATGAGGGCTTCTCGTCTAACTAGGCTCCCTCTCTCGCATCCCGCAACCCTGATCGCCACCGGGTGCGGCATCGGCCTCCTGTGGCCTGCCCCGGGGACCTGGGCGTCGCTTGCCGCGCTGCCCTGCGGTTGGTTGTTGATGACGGAGTTCGGGGTCGCCGGGCCGCTCATCGCCGCCGCCATCGCTTTCGCCGCCGGCTGCTGGGCTTCGGCGCGCGTCGCCGAGGCGAGCGGCATCTTCGACCCCGGTTTTGTCGTCATCGACGAGATCGCCGCGCAGCTGCTGATTCTCGCCGCGACGCCGCTCGATTGGCGATTCTACCTCGCGGCGTTCGTGTTGTTCCGGCTGTTCGACATCTGGAAACCGTTTCCCGTCAATTGGCTCGACCGCACCGTCAAGGGCGGTGTCGGGATCATGCTCGACGATATCGCGGCCGCGTTTTACGCTTTGGCCTTCATCGCGATCGGCAGAGAGGTCTTCAGTGTTTGACGCTGAAACGACGGCGCTGGCGACTGCGGTGCTGGCGGCGTGCCGGGCCAAGGGCTGGCGGCTCGCAACCGCGGAAAGCTGCACCGGCGGTCTTGTCGCAGCGGCGCTGACTTCGGTCGCCGGCTCCTCCGATGTCGTCGATCGCGGGTTTGTGACCTATTCGAACCACGCGAAGATGGAATTGCTCGGCGTGCCCGAGATGACGCTTTGCGCGGTCGGTGCGGTCAGCGCCGAGACCGCGCAGGCGATGGCCGCGGGTGCGATCAGCCGCGCCAAGGTCGATCTCGCCGTGTCGATCACGGGCATTGCCGGACCGGGAGGCAGCAGCGCGGAGAAACCAATCGGGCTGGTCTATATCGGTGTCGCGACCAAAGATGGCGCCCGCGGCGAGCGGCATGTCTTCCCTGGTGAGCGCAGCAATGTTCGCCGCGCCGCAGTGATTCGGGCATTGGAGATGCTGAAGGAGGCCGCCGGCTAAGCCGGCGCCGGCTCCCCGTCGGGTGTGGGTTTGCCGTAAAGCTGGCGGGCGCGGCCTTCAAAGGCGGCGACCATGCGTTTGACGGCCTCGCTGAACAGCACCTCGATGACCTTTTGCAGCACACGCGATTTGAATTCGAAATCGACAAAGAAATCGATCCGGCAACCGCCCGGCACCCGCTCGAACATCCAGGAATTGTTGAGATAGCGGAACGGCCCCTCGGCATAGGCGACATCGATGCGCCCCGGCGGGCTGAGCTTGACGTTCGAGGTGAAACGCTCGCGGAACATCTTGAAGCCGATCACCAGATCGGCGCTGACAAAGTCGGCGCGGCGCTCGCGAAGCCGCGCGGCGACGCACCAGGGCAGGAATTCCGGATAGCGCTCGATATCGGCAACGAGCGCGTACATCTGCTCTGGGGTGTAGGGCAGCACCCGATGTTCGGTATGGGTCGGCATTTTATCGCGGTGTCACAGGCCGAGCTTTTCCAAGCGCGCCGCTCGCAGCCGCGCGAAATCGTCACCCGCGTGATACGACGAGCGGGTCAGCGGGGATGCGGAGACCATTAGAAATCCTTTGCCCAGCGCTTGCCGGCGATAGGTCTCGAACTCGTCCGGTGTCACAAAGCGGTCGATCGCGTGATGCTTCGGCGTCGGCTGGAGGTATTGGCCGATCGTCAGGAAATCGACCTGGGCGGCGCGCAGATCGTCCATGACTTGCAACACCTCGCCCTTGTCCTCGCCGAGGCCGACCATGATCCCGGATTTTGTGAACATCGCCGGGTCGATGCGCTTTACCTCATCGAGCAGGCGCAGCGAGGCGAAATAGCGCGCGCCGGGCCGCACCTCGGCATAAAGCCGCGGCACGGTTTCGAGATTGTGGTTGAGCACGTCCGGACGGGCGGCGATCACGGTTTCGATCGCGCCATCCTTGCGCAGGAAATCGGGGACCAGCACCTCGATCGTGGTTTGCGGCGCGGCGGCCCGGATCGCCGCGATCGTTCGGGCGAAGTGTGCGGCGCCGCCGTCGTCGAGGTCGTCGCGGTCGACCGAGGTGATCACCACG
>Ga0335075_10008084_pt1 | contig 16164 bp, 16 predicted proteins | sample Lox_Sample_24_FD_206723 | JGI IMG/M metagenome (GOLD analysis project Ga0335075, IMG submission 206723) | Soil microbial communities from Loxahatchee National Wildlife Refuge, Florida, United States - Lox_Sample_2.4 | ecosystem: Environmental > Terrestrial > Soil > Wetlands | place: USA... | reverse complement strand
GCAAGCACGCCGCCGTCGAAACGGAGGCGGCCGGCGAGGAAGCCGAGGGCGTCGAGGCGGACGCCGCGTCCGCCGAGACGGAAGACCCGGAGAGCGAGGAACGGACGCGCCGCCGCCGCCGTCGCCGCGGCAAGAAGACCGAGAAGGAGAGCAAAGCACGGCCTGCCGCCGAGGCGGAAGAAGAGGAGAGTGAGGAGGAGCCTATCGAGGAGCAACCGACTGTTGAGGAGGAAGACGACGCCGACGAGGAAACCGAGGATTTCTCGACCTGGAACGTGCCCTCGTGGGCCGAGATCATCGCCGGACTTTATCGTCCCGAACGCTGAGGTGCCCCACTCATGGCCGACGCGATCATTGACATTGTTGGGCCGGAAGATCTGGGCGAGATCGTCAAGCTCTTCAATCAGATTTTCCGTCCGTCGCGGGATGCCGAGTTTTTCCACCGCCGTTACCTCGGCCGCCATAATGTGCTGCAAATGGTGGCGCGCATCGAGGACCGGCCGGTCGGCTTCTTCCTGGGTTTCGAGCTGAAGCCGCGCGTTTTCTTCGCCTGGTTTTATGGCGTGCTGCCCGATTGCCGCCGCCAGGGTGTCGCCTCGCAGCTGATGGAAGCGGTCCACGACTGGGCGCGCGAGCATGACTACGAGGCCATTCGCTTCGAGTGCCACAATCAGCATCGGCCGATGCTGCATCTCGGCATCGCGCTGGGATACGACATTCTCGGCATCCGCTGGGATCCGGATCGCGGCGCCAATCTCGTGTTATTCCAGAAGACGCTCGGTTAGCCGCTTGCGGCTTCGCGCTAAGCCACAAGCGGCTACGCGGCGGAAATGTCCAGGAAATTCTTGAGCAGCAGCGGCCCCTCGACCGTGAGAAAACTCTCCGGGTGAAACTGCACTCCATGCAGCGGCCAGGCGCGGTGCCGCACGCCCATGATCTCGCCTTCCTCCGTCCAGGCACTGATGACGAAATCGGGATTGCAAAACGTGTCGCGGCGAATGACGAGGCTGTGATAGCGCGTCGCCTCGAACGGATTGGACAGCGCGCGGAAAACGCCCTGGTTATCGTGATGGATGGGCGAGGTTTTGCCGTGCATGATGCGCGGATTGCGCACCACCTCGCCGCCGAAGACGTGGCCGATGCACTGATGGCCGAGGCAAACGCCGAGCGTCGGCACCGTGACGGCGTAGCGGCGCAGCACGTCGTTGGAAACGCCGGCCTCGCGCGGCGTGCAGGGACCGGGCGAGATGATGATGTGCGAGGGCTTCAGCTCCCCGACTTGCTCGACCGTGATTTGATCGTTGCGAAAGACGCGCACGTCGATACCGCCGTCCAGCTCGCCCAGGCGCTGAACCAGGTTGTAGGTGAACGAATCGTAGTTATCGATGAGCAGGACCATGCTATCCCTGTTTATCGGGGATCGGCTGGGCGCTGTTGACATCGCCCTTGTACTTGGCCTTGGCGACGGCCGGATCGAGCTTGCGCAGATACTCCTCGGAAGCGCTGATGTCGTACCAGCCGCCGTCCTGGAAATCCACCAGCGCCTTGTTGTTCTGATTGACGGTGATAACGCGGCCGACGATGCCGGCAAAGCGTTTCAGCTCCGGACGCTCCGGATTGATCTCGACGAGTTGGTCCGTCCATTCGCGCTTCAAGGCTTCCGTTCGCGGATCATTTGGGTCCATGATGTAACCTCCCACGTTCATTCTAAATTCCATCACGAAAACACGAAAGTAGGAAAACACGAAAGAAAAGAATGCTGCGCTATCCGCCAGGTTTCCTTGTGTTTTCCTATTGTCTTTTTCGTGTTTTCCTACTTTCGTGTTTTCGTGATTCTCTTTAGCGAATCAATGAAACATCTGCTCGTCGCTTCGCGGCGCCGCCTCGAAATCGAGGCGTTTGACGAACTTGCACGCCTCCTCCGCGCCGAAGGCCGGATCCATGCCCGGATCGCGCCACTCCACTGCCAGAGGACCGTCGTAGCCGATGTCGTTCAAGGCGCGGATGATCGACTCCCAGTCGAGACCGCCGCGGCCGGGTGAGCGCGGGTGCCAGCCGCGGCGCGAATCGCCATAGGGCAGATACGAGCCGAGCAGGCTGCTACGGCCATTCAGCGTGATGGCCAGGTCCTTGATGTGGACGTGGAAGATGCGATCGCGGAAATGACGCAGGAATTCCACCGGATCGACGCCCTGCCAGTGTAGATGGCTGGGATCGAAAGTGAAGCCGAACTCCTCCCGGCCGTGCAGGGCGTCGAGCACACGCTCGGCGCTGTACAGATCGAAAGCAATCTGGCCGGGATGAACTTCAAAAGCGTACTTGAGGCCGCACTCCTGGCACACGTCGAGGATGGGGTTCCACTGGTGAGCGAAGTCATGCAGAGCATCCTCGACGACGGCGGCGCTGGGAGCGGGATAGCCGAGGACGTAGGACCAGATGGGCGAGCCGGTGAAGCCGCCGAGAACGGAGACACCGAGCTTTTGAGCGGCCCGCGCCGTGTCGAGCATCTCCTGCACCGCCCGCTCGCGCACGCCTTCCGGTGCACCGTCGCCCCAGACGTAATCGGGAACCAGCTCGCGATGCCGGCTGTCGATGACATCGCACACCGCCTGACTGACGCGATGCGCGCTGACGACCGGCACGCTCAGCTCCAGACGATTGAACAGGGCCAGCTTTTGCGGCGCGTAGTCGTCGTCGCTGAGAGCGCGCTGCACTTCCAGGTGATCGCCCCAACAACAGAGGTCAAGCCCCTGATAGCCCCATTCGGCGGCCTGGGTCGCCAACTCTTCCAGCGGCGTCTCGGCCCAGGAGCCTGTGAACAGGATGACCGGCCGTGCCATCGGCACCTCAACCTGAAGGAACGTTTTGCGTGCGAGCCTGAAGCGTAAGCGAAGACCCTTCGCTTACGCTTCAGGCTCGGACGGGATTTTTGCGCCGCCGTCTCCTCCGGGCGGCGGCTCCGGAGAATGTGGTGGTTCGGGAGGCGGCATGGCTGCCACCGGCGCGGGCGGAGGCGGAGGAAGCGCGGCAGGAGAGGGCGGCGGCGCGGCGGGCGGAGTGCGGAGCGTCGGCGCCTCGACCATCGTCACCGACGGCGACGACTTGACCGCCGAGGACGCCGGTGAAATCGGCGGCGTGAAATGTCCGCCGTAGGGGCCTTCCTGCTCGTCCTCCTCCAGATATACCTCGTCCAGCTCGGCGGCATCGACGTGGCGGCGCATCAACAGATAAATGATCGTGCTAGCGCTCCAGAAGTAGCTGTAACCGAAACCGAGCATCAGCAGGAAGAAAATCCACAGCCAGAGAGTAACGAGCCACGCGCCAAGTCTGTTCCACCAATGGAAACCGTCCTTGGGATCGTTCAGGTACTCCTCATAAACGCTCGCCTGGATCTCGCCGTTGTCCACGAGTTTGCGCCCGTTGACAGTCGTGCCTTCCAGCAGCAGGGTCCGCCACCCGAACGATGTTGGGGCATAAACGAACAGGAACGTCGGTTCGCGGTTGGCGCTGGAGATGAGCGGCGTTTCGGATACGCCCCACTTGGCGAGATACACCGTCAGCGAGCTCATGAAGCCGATGAAGAACACCAGCACAGAGCCGTAGGCGATGGCCACCAGGCTATACCAGACGTAGTGCCACGGCTTCTGATAAACGTAGCTGTAGGAGCGGGTGACGGCCTCCCAGCTGTCGGTGCCCTCGGTGCTGATGGTGGCGGCCATCAAAGGCCAACCGACCAAACCGACCAGCGTGACGGCCATCACCAGACCGCAGATCAGCATCAGCCACCAGAGCAGGCCGTCCCAAACGACATCGCCGAAAACCGGGATCATGTGGATGATGCCGAACAGGACCATGAAGATCAGCACCCCGAAGACGAAGGCCATCGGAAACAAGGGAGCCATCAGGTAGGAAAGGATGCGCTTGAGGGTGAAGCGCACCGCCTCGCGTAGTCCGATCTTTTCGCCGCGCGTGATCTGCACGGCGGCGATGCGGGTGATAGCGCCGCCAAATAGCGCCCAGGTCGCCAGCGTCCACAGCATTACACACAAGAAATAGAGGGAGGTGTAGAGGGTGGAGTGCGGGCTGAAGAAATAGATGATCGGCTGCACGAACTTGATCAGCGGCTCGATCATGACCAGCAGCTGATCGCGGAGCAGCCAATCCCAGAAGCGTCCCGCCTCCCAGGGGATGCCGGCCTGTCCGGTAACGAGCAGGTAGGGATTGGGGCCGCGGTCCTCCCAGAACGGCCAGGTGGCCAGGCGAGCGTAGGGCTTTGGCTTGCCGAGCTTGGCGAGATAGAGTCGCGCCTTGGCATCAGTCAGCTTCCCCGCCCTGACCAGCTCCTCGACCTTCTGCGGAAGGTTCGTGGTCGGGGTCTTATCCAGCTCCTTCGCCGTGGCGGCGTCGTACTCGTCCGGACTCTCGGCCAGATCGAGAACCTGAACCTTCTGCCCCGGTGTGCCCAGCCCGGCGGTCTCGTGAAGGAGGTTCCACCCGTCCCGGTCGCGTTTGAACTGTTCCCAGCCGCCTTTCTCAACCTTGTAATTTCCGGGCCAGTCGGGTGGGACATCCGTGTAATCCCGGGGGATGTTGCGGAAGACGACGGCCAGCAGCCACCAGCCGAATGCCATCACGAGAATGCCGGCAGCGGCCAGCAGCAGCTTGTTGAGGTCAAACGCTACCTGAAAGCCGCGGAATAGCTCCGTCCAGGGCAGCAGCTGCCGCCATGTTGCTTCGCGTCCGTCGATCTTGCCCTCGGCCATGAAAACTCCTTCCGTCCTGGTAGTTTATCCAAGCGGCGCGCGTCCGCGAGCGGGGACATCCCCGCGGACCGGCGCTCGCGGCCCTGATTATCTTTCTTGCCGGGTAATATAAGAGGTTGGCGAGGCTTTGGAAACGGGGAAGCCGCTTGTGGCTCAGCGTAGGGTCGCTAAGCCGCAAGCGGCTGTGGAAAAGACGCTCAGAAGATGAAGGCGGCCGTCACCTGGAAGCCTTGGAAGAAGCGCACCGGCTCCGTGTAGGCCGGCGTCAGCGAGCTGTAGTTGAAGTCCACCGGCTGCGGCGAGGCCATGTTGTTAAAGACGGCGAAGAGATCGTAGGCCAGCTGGAGCTGGATGCCTTCCAGCGGATACCACATGAGGCTGGGCGTGATTTGCGCCTCGGCGGCCGGCCGCCACATGCGCCGGCCGCGTTTGTTTTCCGGGCCTCCGTATACACCGGTCTGATAATCCACTTCGGTGGTCACCGAATCGAGGAAGACGCCGCCGTTGATGTTGAGCATGGCGGCCAGGCCCCAGCCGAGATACCATTCTTGTTGCAAGCCCCCCCACAGACCGTAGTTATTGTTGGTGACGATGTTGTTGTAGACACCGACGTATTGCGGCGCCGAAGTGCCGACGGAGGTCAGGTCCGTGGTGATCCATTGAAACTTATCGCTCAAGCGAAGCCAGCGCGGGCCGACGAGGGCCGAAGCTCGGTAGTTCTCCGTCTCGTAGAACGGCTTGCGATAGGTCATGTAGAACTGCTCGGCCCACTGGCGGTACGACTCGGTCATGACACTGGCCCCGTTCCAGATGCCGTAGACGCTGTAGGGGCCGCCGGTGGTAACCTTGTCGGGCGCCCCGGCGAAGTTGCTGGGAAAGTTGAAGACGTAGGCGGTCAAGAAAGTCGCCGACGCGTTGGAATTATACTGATAGTTCGGGGCGGCCAGCGTGGCGGCGGCCTGGTACTGGGCGGTGGCGATGTACCAGAAGGTGGCCGTCAAGGCCGATCCGTCGCCGAATTTCCAGCCCATCTCAAGCTGGAAGCCAGGCCGGAAGACGGTCGGTCCGGAGACCTGGCCGGCGTCCAGGGCGTTGTTGCGGGGGCCGACGAAGGTGCCGGCCGAGCCGGGGGCGTTGAGGACGCTGTCGTCGGTGGCCACGAAGCCGCGCACGGCAATTTCCTGCCCCTGAATCGGGTTGGTCTCAGCGTACATGACGTAGGAGCCGGCCACGAACAGTCCGCCGTTTTCGGGATGCGTATTGTACAACGGATACGGCAGCGGCACGGCGGGCGGCGCGTAACCGGTGGCGAAGCCGCCCTGAGGCCATGACTCCTGAGCGCGGGACGTCCCTGGCGCCAGCACGGCCAGTGTGGCCAGCGCGGCCAGCACCCCTGCTTCCCAAACGCTCTTGATTCGCATAAGCCCCATCTCCTCCGTGACCGAGCGCATGGCCCGTCCCCCCGTCTCGCGGTCCACTACTCAAGTCTCTGTCCCCGTTGTCGGGAAATCGGCACTGTTTCCTATCGGCGGCGGCACAACCCGCACATGAGGAAAAGTCTTCGCCGTCCAACCGCCAAGTAGATTGTGTCTTCGGACTCGCCTTGATTTTTTTCACTGAAGTTGCCACAACCCCGCCCGATTTCAACGGAATAGCTTAACTGCGTCCGCGCCGGAGCGACAGGCGCCCCCTCCGGCCAGGCAGGTTCGGCGACGCGAGCCGGACCCAGCAGGGACCGCTCGGCTCGCGGCACCTACGGAGCGAGAGGCATGACAAGGATAATCCGAGGAGCTGTGGCGGCGGCGCTGGTCGGCGTGATCTTCGTCGTGCCGGCGGTGTATTGTCGCTACGTCGGCGTCACCAGCAAAAGGCTGCGCACCGTCGATCCCGGCCGTTTCTATCGCAGCGGCCAGATGACTGCCGAGGGCTTCGCCGACGCCGTCGAACGCTTTCACATTCGCACCATTGTCAACGTTCAGACCGACGTTCCCGATCCCGACATCGACCGCAGTTATTGGAGCTGCCGCACCATCAAGGAGAGCGAGCTGTGCCGGAAGCTGGGCGTGCGCTATGTGCATCTGGTACCGACGTTCTTGCCGTCGTTCCTCATCCCGGAAAATCGTCTGTCGATCATCGATCAACTGCTGTACGTTCTTCATGACGAGGCCAATTATCCGGTCCTGATTCACTGTTATGCCGGTCTGCACCGTACCGGCTTGTTGACCGCCATTTATCGCATGAAATTCCAGGGCTGGACGCGCGAGCAAGCCTTCCTCGACATGACGGCGCAGGGGCCCGGAAAGTGGTCCGGAAAATGGAAGGTACTCCTACAAATTAACCGATGATCCCCGTTCGGCTCCGCGTAGCTTGCAGGAACACCTCCCGTGGCGGTGTTTCGACCCCAGCTGCTGCGTCTGTTTTTCGGCAACCTGGCCCAGACCCTCGCTAACTTGAGAATTTGCGAACGAGAACAACGAAAACAAGCGGCCCTCGCAGCCGTCCGTTACTGTCGCTGAAATAGGATTTTCTCCAATTCCTTGCGGAACGGCTCGCTCGCCGCGATCGCCGAGCGGAAGCGCGGCTTGTCCAGGGTGTACAGCTCCACTTCCCGCACCCCGATGACGGTAGCGTTACGCGGCTCGCCGGTCAGCAGGGCGGTTTCCCCGAAGATTTGGCCCTTGCCCAGAGTCGCCACCTTGGCTTCGTCCGCTAGACCCTGATTGACGATCACGTCCACGATGCCGCTTTTGATCAGGTAGAACTTCTCGCCCACGTCCCCCTGACGGATGATGATCGTGCCAGCCGGATGACTTTCCGTCTTCATCTCCTCGGCGATGTTGGTCAGCATACCCGTCGTCAGGTGCGCGAACACGTCGCATTGCTTGAGGAACTCGCAAATCTCAATCTCCTCCTGCACCAGTACGTTCGACTTGATGTGTCCGTCGGCCATGCTAACGATGCGGTCGGCGACATCGAGAATGCGATTGTCGTGCGTGACGATCAGACTGGTGCAGCCTTCCTCGTGGGCCAGCTTCTTGAGGAGGTTGACGACATCGCGGCCGCTGTGCTCGTCGAGGGCGGCGGTCGGCTCGTCGGCGAGGATGAGCTTTGGCCGATTGGCCAGGGCGCGAGCGATGGCGACGCGCTGCTTCTGGCCGCCGGACAGTCGTGACGGTTTGTAGTGGATGCGGTCCTGCAAGCCCAGGGCGGTCAGCACCTCGACGGCGCGGTCGTGAATGCGCTTGCGGTCGCTCTCTCGCAGCTCCAGGGCCATGCGCACGTTTTGCAAGGCCGTCAGGGAGGAGAACAGGTTGTGGGCCTGAAAAATGAAGCCGATATTCCGGCGGACCTCCACCAGCTGCTTTCCGCTGAGCTGGTGGAGCTTCTGGTCCAGCACCTCGACCTCGCCCTCCTGCACGCTGCGTAAAGCGCCGAGTAAGGTCAGCAGCGTCGTTTTGCCGGAGCCGGACGGTCCCGTCATGATGACGATCTCGCCGCGCGCCACCGACAAATGATTGTCGAACAGCACTTGCTTGCGCGTCTCCAGAGTGTCGCCGTACCAGTGATTGACGCCCTGGACGCGAAGGATCTGCGGGCCTTGCCGCACAGACGAGGAGCGAGGGCGCTCGGTGGGAGCCGCGGTGCTCATGCGAATACCTCCGCGGGGTCGGCCGTCTTCACCTTGCGCAAGACAAGCAGGCCGGAGACCGCGCACATCACGGTTGTCAGTGCGAATATCAAAAGGATGCGTAAAGAGGTCAGATACATGGGTAGGCCGACCCACGCGTCGAGCAACGCATAGAGCAGCCAGCTCAATGCCAATCCCGGCACGAAACCTAGCACCGCCAGCCAGAGCGACTCGCGCAGCACAATGCTGCTCAGGTAGAGATCGTGGTAGCCGATGGCTTTGAGCGTGGCGTACTCAGGCAGATGCTCGGACACGTCCGTCGAGATGATCTGGTAGCAAATCACCGCGCCAACGATGAAGCCCATGAACAAGCCGAGCTGGAAAATGAAGCCGATCGGCGTCGCCTTCTGCCAGTAGGTCTTTTCGACATCGAGAAACTCGTCTTTTGTGTAGACGTTGACGTCGTCGGGCAGCTCCCTGCGCACGGCACGGCGAACCGTCTCGACATCGGCGCCCGACTCGATGTGCAGCACGCCCACGTCGGCGAAGCTCAGCGTCTCGCTGGGCGCCAGCTCATTGGGGAACAGATGAGCATATGTCACATCGCTCATGATAACGTTGCCGTCGCTGGCGAAGTCGGTGCCGAGCCGAAAGGTGGCGGCGATGTGGACGGTATGCTGCGACAGCTCGCGGTCGATTTCGCGCTGGACGGTGCCGTAGACAGGCTTGGATTTGCGGTCGAGCAGGATGTTGCCGAGGATCTTCAAGTCGGCGCGATGGGCGTTGACTTCGGGAATGTTCAGCACAGGCTCATCGGGATCGAAGGCGATGACGCGGATGGCAGAGCTGCTGGAGCGCTGCGGCTCGGGGATGCCGGTGTCCTTCCAGAGGGAGGCAACGTATTCGAGATAGACCGCGTAGGCTGCCCGGACGCCGGATACCTCGCGCGCCTGGGCCAGGCGGCGCGTGGTGAACGGCTCCTTGATGGCCAGCGCGTAGCGCGCCTTACTGACGAGAATCAGCTCGCCATTGAATTGCTGGATCAGCTCCACGGAGGCGTCGAGCAGGGCGTTCCAGAAACCCAGCTCGACGAACATGAGCAAGACGGCGAAAGCGACGCCGAGGACGCGAACGACGAGGCGAACCTTGTCATGCGCCAAATTGAGCCAGGCCACATTTACGCGAGAAAACAACATATTCCGCTCGGCGTTCTGAGTACTGAGACTCAGAGCTTAGAACAGGTCCGCAGGGTCCGCGGCTTTCACCTTTCGCAACGCCAGCAGGCCGGACAGCGAGCACATGACGATGGCCAAGAGCAGTACGCCGGCGGCCCGCGGCGGAGTCATGTCCAGTAACAGCTTGGCCTCGTGTCGGCCTAACGCGTAAAGTCCCAGGGCGGCGACGAAGGCCGGGACGTAACCCAGCACGGCCAGGACCAGCGCCTGCCGCAGCACCACACCGGAGAGATAGCAGGAGGTGTAGCCGATCGCCCGCAACGTGGCAAACTCGGCAAAATGATCGCTGATGTCCGTGGCGATCACTTGATAGACGAAGATGACGCCGACAATCAGGGCCACTAACACGCCCATCTGAAAGATAATGCCCACCGAGGTGCGGTGCATCCAGTACTCTCGTTCGTTTTCCTCGATCTCGGCGCGGGTCAGGATGCGGACCTCATCGCGCGGCTCGGCAGCGTAGAGAGTGCGTTGCAGCTCGGTCCCGATCGCCGCGGCGCGGCCGCGCGCCGCCGGCTTGAGGCGGATGAGACCGAAGGCCGGCCGATCCAGAGCCCGCGGGCTGGTGAGATACGAGTAGGTGCGCGCGCTGGTCAGGACCATGCCATCGGCACCGTAGCCGGTGCCGATGGTAAACCGGCCGACGACCCGGATACGAGTATCGTTCAATTCCGTCTCCTGTCCTACGCCGCGTGGCCCGAAGTAGTCGCGAGTGGTGCTGTCCATGAGGACGGTATCGGGCGCATGCAAGCGAGCCAGACATTGCTCGCCCGGCTCGTGACGGAAGACGCCCGCCCGAAAGACAGGATCGTCAAGATTGAAGGCGAGCACGAGGATGGCGCGTCGTTGGTGACTCGGATCCTGGATGCGCCAGGTTTGCCAGTCGATGTACAGCGGCGCTACCGTGTCCACGTCGCGATGCGCCTTGGCCTGATAGATACGGCGCAGCGGGAAGCTGCGCGGCCGCGTGGTGTTGAGATAGTTGCTGGAGAGTAGCACGAGATCGAAATCGACCGCATGAAAGAGCGTGTTGGCGGCGGTTTCGGCGGAGCCGTAAAAGCCCAGCTGCATGAAGACCAGCAGGACGGCAAAGGCCACCCCAAGAATGGCCACCAGGGTCCGTACCGGCTGATGCAACAGGTTCAGCACTACCAAAGGCGTTTTCATCAGATGTCTTTGCCGCTCGCCGCCTAGCGCGGTCCAGCGTTCGATCCGGTGTGGATCGTGACGCGCACTTGATGGCCGATCAGCTTGGCGACGCGCGCCGGTTGATCCAGCTCGACTTTCACGTCCACGACGCGATTGTCCACCGCGGCCCGCGGATCCAAGGGTACCACCTCGGCCTTGCCGACGCTGCTCGCGATCCACACCACTTTGCCGGTCAGAGGCTTCTTCTTGCTCTCCTCGAAAATATGGCTGGTGATGGTCGCGGATTGTCCAACCCGCACGCGCTCGATGTCCGTCTCGTAGACCTCAACCAGGACGATCATTTTATCCACATTGGCCATCTGGATAATCGGTTGAGCACGGACCAGCTCGCCCTCGTGGACGAGAATGCGCAGAACCTTGCCCTTGCTGGGAGCGTGGATCTGCGTCTCTTTGAGGCGTTCGTCCGCTTGGTCGACTTGTGTTTCGAGCAGGTTGAGGGAGATGGTGCTCAGGCTGTGCTCCAGCTCGGCCCGTGCGGCGTCCAGCTGGGCGTCGGCCACCTTGAGATCCAGAGCAGTGGATTCGTGCAGCTTTTCCTTGTGGTTTTCCTCGGCGGTCAGCTCCGCCTGGACTTGCCGGAGCACCAGCTCTTGCTTCTCCTTGTCCTGGTCGGCGACGGTGTCGCCGGCCGCGAGGTAGCGCTTGTAGTTCACTTCGGCATTCGCTTGTTGGGCCTTCAAGAGTGCAATCTTGCTCCGCAGCGTCCGCAGCTCGATCGGCTCAAGCTGCTTGATTTGATCGCGGCGAACTTCCTCGACGTGGATTTTCGCCTTGCCGTTCGCCTCGACGGCTTGACGGCGTTTCTTCGCTACGTGGAGCTGAATCTCCGCCTGGTGCTTTTCCAGCTTGCGCATGACCTCGCTGTCGAGGACAGCCAGAGGCTGGTCCTTCTTCACGTCCTGGCCTTCCTTCACCAGGATCCGCCGGATGCGATCCGGCGTCGGCACCCCCAGGGAGAGCGTCCCGCCTTTCGGCTCAATTCGGCCCAGCGCCACAACCTTGTCCAGCTCAGCAGCCGGCTCCGGCTCCGTGGCTGACGGTGTGGCTGTTTCGTTCTCATGGAGGTAGTAATAAACGCCGCCTCCACCGAGGGCGAAGCCGAGAACCAGCGCCGTTAACAGAAGTGTCGTCCACAGGATCGCGCGGCCGCCTTTCTCGTATTGTGTGGGCATAGGGCTGTACCTCGACGGGAGAAAGCCGGCACGATGCGATGCCAGTACGATCGTCAAGCTAGATAAAGAATGATAGTAGCGCGGGATCAGAAGTCGCAAGCTGCTTTTGTCTCCGCTCTCGTTCCGTTTATCCCGAAGACATGGAAAAATCGGCATTTTCCTTCCATACCAAGCCGCTCTTGAAGATTGGGCCGTCCTTCCGCGTCCCTCCGCGTCTGACAGATGCGCACCGCTGCGCACAGATACGCTCACCCAGACTCGACCGTTCGGCTCGCAAGCCCTGTCTGCGTTTTGTAGCACAAGCTATTCTCCCTCTTTTACTTAGGCTTTGTGGCTCTTGGCTTTTTTTCTTGTCGTCGGCACTTATTTTGCCTACTCTACCTAGGTCTCGCCACTCTCCAACAGGATGTTAACCCGTTGTTTCTTTCAATAGGAGGGTAGTCATGTACAGCATGGTGTTGATGGCGGCCTTGACGACGGCGACCGACATGCCGGACTTTGGTCGCCGAGGCGGCGGCTGCTGCGGCTGCTACGGCGGTTATGGCTGGGGTGGCTGGGGGGGCTGCTACGGCGGTTATGGATGGGGCGGCTGGGGAGGCTATGGCGGTTATGGCTACGGCGGCTGGGGAGGCTATGGCGGCTGGGGAGGCTATGGCGGCTGGGGCGGCTACGGCGGCTGGGGCGGCTACGGCGGCTGGGGCGGCTATGTCTATGCCCCTGTGGCCCCCACCTACACTGCCCCGGTGATGGTCGCTTCCGCCACACTTCCCACGACGACGCGCTCGGCGTACTACAATCCCAACACCTCGGCGGGCAAGCGAGCAACCATCATCGTTCACGTGCCGCCAAATGCCAAACTGTTGGTTAACGGCAAGCCGACCGCCTCCGTCGCCAGCACGCGGCGCTTCTACTCGCCGCCGCTCGCTCTCGACAAGAGCTACCACTACACTTTCGTGGCGCGGATGGATCGCGACGGAAAAACGGTGACGGCCGACACGCGCGTGGACATCCGAGCCGGCGACACGCGCGAGATCACCATCACCTTGCCAAACCTCGACCAGGCTGTAGAAGAGGAGCATCCGCCACGGCTGCCGGCCGAGGAAATAGGGCTGCCGAAAAATCGATCGAAAGCCGTGCCGAAGTGACGGCGAGAGAATGGTTGGAGTAGGCCATTGCTAAAAACGACGCCGGGGAGGAGACGCCGGTACGTTTCCCTCTCCGGCTGTTGTTTGCGCGGCTACTTGCGAAAAAGTGATCGTGTCAAACACGCTGCCGGCAGGTAAGATGCCGCCTACGCCCGCCGGAGGAAATCCGCATGTACACGGAAGGAATGGAAACCTTCGCCGCCTTCGAGCGCAATCTCAGCGAGTGGCTGGCCCGTGCCGTCGAGCCATCCGCCGATCCGTCTCCGCGCAAGACGGAGCTGGTGCTGCTGCGCATGTTCGAGGAACGGCTCAAGCGTCTGCAAACCTATCTCGACAAGGCCGAGCGCGACGCCGAGCAAGCTCTGGCGCCGCTGACAAACGACATCCAGGTGCTGCGTCAATGGCTGGACGCGCTGAGCATGGCTCGCGCCCAGCTGGTCGAACGCACCGTCCGCGGAGTTTGATGGGGAAGATCGTCCCCGTTCCTCGCGGAAGGTGCTCAAGATAGGCAGATTCGTGACTCGCCGTGGCTTTTTCCGTTCGACACGAGCTGGGCGGGACCGTTCGACTTGCCAAGACGCCGGCACACCCAATTTGACAAACCGCGATTTGTATTGTAGTGGTTGTACTGAGCTTCCTTCCCCCGTCATTTCGGGAGCGCTTGTCGAAGGTCGATCCGGCGAAGATGCCTGGATGCGACCTTCTTACTCTTTACCCACCGCCCTCCGCCCGCATGTGGCCATTCCCGTCATTTCTAAGGAGACCTCATGCGCATTCAGAGCGTACCTTCCGAGGCCGTCGACATCCTGATAATCGAGGACGACGACCTCACCCGCGAGGCTTTTCGCCGGTTGCTGGTGCGACGCGGCTACCGCTGCACCGAGGCGAGCGACGGCCGGCAAGCGCTGACAATGGCGCGCGATCAGCCGCCCACACACGTGCTTCTGGACCTCGTGTTGCCCGACCTGGATGGCTTTAGCGTCGCCCGCCGGCTCCGCGCGGATCTGCGCACCTTCGCGGCGCACATCTACTGTCTAACGGGACTTCGAGACAGCTTGATCCGCGAGCAGGCACTTCGGGCTGGCTGCGAAGAGCTTCTGACCAAGCCGGTGGACGAGGCCAGCCTGCTGAAGCTAGTCGGCCCGCCGCAGAAGGAGAAACAGCCGCGCTCGGTCGTGGTGTCGGGCTTGACCAAGGCACAGGCGGAGGACCTGCTGGACTGGATGGAGAACCACGCTTGTACCGGCCTGGCAGTCCGCACGGAGGAGGCCGGGTTCGCCGTGCGCTGTATCTGTCCGTCGGGGTTCGACCTGGTTCTGGACAGACACGACAGCTTGCGATTGGCATCCTTGGAGCCGTGAAGCGTTCGCGCACTGGTGAGACGTTGCCGTCTGGCGTATCATAGCCAGGAGAAACGCGGTGCGATGGGAAAGGCTTCGCAATAGCCGATCGTCCTGGCACTTTGGAGGCTCACCATGTCACGCTTCGCTGTCATCTTGCCCGCGGCCGGCAAATCGTCGCGTTTCCGCGACCGTGAGAAGAAGCCCTTCGCTAACCTCGACGGCCGCGCCGTCTGGCTGCGCTGTGCCGAATTGTTCGTCACGCGCGACGATGTTTGCCAGTGCCTTATCGTCGTCGCTCCGGACGATCAGGAGACGTTTCGCCGTCGCTACCAGGCCAATCTCGCCTTCATGAACGTGCAGATCGCCGACGGTGGCAAGGAGCGCTTCGAGTCGGTGGCCAACGCGCTGGCGATGGTCAAGGCGGAGGCGGACTTCGTCGCCATCCATGATGCCGCTCGTCCCTGCGTGACGGCGGAGCTGATCGCTACCGTGTTCGCCAGCGCGGCGAAGACGGGAGCGGCGATACTGGCCGTGCCGGTGTCGGACACCATCAAACGCTCCGATGACAAGGGACTGGTGAAGGAGACGGTGGCGCGTCAGGGATTGTGGTTGGCGCAAACGCCGCAGGTGTTCCGCCGCGATTGGTTGGTCGAGGCGTATGCCAAGCGTGCCCAGCTGAAGGGGGACATTACCGACGATGCCCAGTTAATTGAAGCGATGGGCCATCCGGTTTATCTCCTTCAGGGATCAACCGCCAACGTCAAGATCACGACGCGCGAGGATCTGACGCTGGCCGAGGCGGTGCTGAAAGCGCGGCCCAAGCCGAAAGCGGCCCGGCCCATTCACCCCTTCGAAGACGAATACAAGTGGTGAGCCACGCCCATGTCTGAAAGTGAATTGGTCTCCGTTTCCCGCCATCCGCTGGTGCGGCACAAGCTGACGCGATTGCGCGACGAGGCCACGGAGCCGTGGCAGTTCCGCCTCCTGGTGCGCGATCTGTCGCAGCTGCTGTTCTTCGAGGCGACGCACGATCTGCGGCTGGAGCCGTGGTCGATGCGGACGCCGCTGGGCGAGCATGCCGGCGAGCGCCTCGCCGAACACATTGGACTGGTGCCCATCCTGCGAGCCGGGCTTGGCATGGCCGACGCCATTCTGGATCTGGTGCCGTCGGCGTGCGTCTGGCACCTGGGACTGTACCGCGATCACGAAACGCTGCGGCCGGTGACGTATTACAACAAGCTGCCGGCGAGCCTGGCCATCGATGTCGCCTTGGTGGTCGATCCGATGCTGGCGACCGGCGGCTCGGCGGCGACCGCGGTGTCCATTTTGAAGGAGGCGGGACTGCGGCGGATCAAGCTCCTCGGTTTGATCGCGGCGCCGGAAGGCGTCCAGGCGTTGAGCCAGACGCATCCCGATGTGCCGGTCCACCTGGGGGCGATCGACAGTCATCTCGACGAGCGTTCGTACATCGTGCCCGGACTCGGCGACGCTGGCGATCGACAGTTCGGAACGCAGTGATCTCGGCCGCTCGCGGCTTAGCGCTAAGCCGCAAGCGGCCGGATCGCCGCTTCCTACAATACCGCCATGGGTGCCATGCTCTCCGAATACTGGCCGCATCTGACGATCGCGTTCTCCATGCTCGACGTCGTGCTGCTGCTGGTGTTCCTCC
>Ga0335075_10008083_pt1 | contig 16167 bp, 15 predicted proteins | sample Lox_Sample_24_FD_206723 | JGI IMG/M metagenome (GOLD analysis project Ga0335075, IMG submission 206723) | Soil microbial communities from Loxahatchee National Wildlife Refuge, Florida, United States - Lox_Sample_2.4 | ecosystem: Environmental > Terrestrial > Soil > Wetlands | place: USA... | reverse complement strand
GGTCCGGTCGGTCCCATTGTCAAGCTGCATACCGACTTCAAGTTCACCGAGGGACCGGCCGCCGACCGCGACGGCAACGTCTATTTCAGCGACATTCCTAACGAGCGCATCCACAAGGTCGATGCCGACGGCAAGCTTTCGGTCTTCCGCGAAAAATCCAATCGTGCGAATGGCCTGATGATAAACGGCAAGGGCGAGATCGTGGCCTGCGAGATGGCGGGCCGCATCGCCGCCTACAGCCCCGACGGCAAGTCGCGCCGCGTATTGGCCGATACCTACGACGGTAACCGCTTCAACGCGCCCAACGATCTGGTCCTCGACAAGCGCGGCGGCGTCTACTTCACGGATCCGGGCTTCGGCGCCCCGATGCCGCTGCCGCAGGGCAAGACGGCCGTCTACTACATCGGCGTGGATTGCAAGGTGTCGCGCCTCGTCGATGATCTGCCCAATCCCAACGGCGTCATTCTCTCGCCCGACGAGAAAACGCTGTACGTCATCCCGTCCGGCCAGGCCGAGATGATGGCCTATCCCGTCGAATCGCCGGGCAAGCTCGGCAAGGGCCGCGTCTTCTGCAAGCTCAAGCAGCAGCGCGAGGGCGGCAAATCGGGCGGCGACGGCTTGACCGTGGACAGCAAGGGCAACCTGTACATCACCTCCGGGCTGGGTCTGCAAGTGTTCGACCCCGAGGGCAAGCTGCTCGGCATCATCAAGCTGCCGGAGGTGCCGGCCAACGTCACCTTCGGCGGCAAGGATCTCAAGACGCTCTACGTCACGGCCCGCACCTCGCTCTACACGGTGCCGATGGAGGCAAAAGGACACCTCTTCGCCCAGACGAGTAAATGATCCGGGTGCTTCTTGAGGAGACGCTCATGCGAACACGATTGCTTCCGGGGCTGGCCATCCTGTTGCTGGCCCCTCCCTCTCTCATCGCGGCCGAAGACGCCAGGGGCATCGTCGAGAGAGCCATCCAGGCCCACGGCGGCGAAGCGAAGCTGGCCCGCCTCAAAACGGTCGTTACGAAGGCCAAGGGGACCGTCAACTTCGGCTCCGACGTTCCCTTCACGCAGGACATCGTCTGGCAGTGGCCCGATCATCTGAAAAGCGTCGCCACGCTGGTTACCGATCCGCCAACCACGCTCGTCGAGACGATTGCCGGCGACGATAGCTGGGCGCGGCGCAATGGTAAGCCCGGTCCTCTCAGCGGCATCAAACGGGACGAGCTGCGCGCCCAGGCCCACGTGCGCCGCCTGCTGCTGCTCACCCCTCTGTTGCACGCTAATATCTATGAGATATCCGCATTGGAGGAAATCCGCATCGACGATCGGCCGGCGCTCGGCGTTCGCGTCGTCTGTCCAGGAGAGCGCGACGTCAAGCTCTACTTCGACGCGAAGACGCACCGGTTGGTCAAGATTGAGCGGCGGGTCTACGCCGAAAACGCCAAAAAGGAATTGCTGCAAGAGGTGTTCCTCAGCGACTACCAGGACATCGACGGCGTGCCAACGGCGAGGAAGCAGGTCTGGCACCGCGACGGCAAAAAAGGCCTGGAGATGACCTTCACCGAGGTCCGCTATCCCGAGCGCCTCGACGCCGCCGTCTTCGCCGATCCTCGCCCCTACACGCGCCGGCGCGATGTCATCTACGGCTACAAATCCGGCGTTGCCCTGACGATGGACGTGTTCACGCCGAGGAAAGATGCCAACGGAGCGGCGATCCTCGCCCTGGTCAGCGGCGGCTGGTACTCCGATCAGACGACAATCAGCTCGCCGCGTTTCGCCTATATCATCGATGAGTCGGTGAAGCGCGGCTACACGGTGTTCGCGGTCTGCCACGGCAGTCAGCCGCGCTTCACCATCCCCGAGGCCATCGCCGACGTCAACCGCGCAGTGCGCTTCATCCGCTATCACGCGCGCGACTTTCACATCGATCCGCGCCGCATCGGCGTCACCGGCGGCTCGGCGGGCGGCCATCTCTCGCTGATGCTGGGCGTCGCCGGTGACCGCGGCAACCGGCGCTCGACCGATGCCGTCGAGCGCACGTCGAGTCGAGTGCAGGCGGTTGCCTGCTTCTTTCCTCCGACGGATTTCCTGAATTACGGCGCCAAGGGCAAGATCGCCTTTGCCGAGGACGGCGTACTGGCCGACTATCGGACGGCCATCGATTTCCGCCGCCTCGACAAGCGCACGCACCGTCTGGAGCACATCACCGACAAGGACCAACTCACGAAGCTGTACCGCCAGGTGTCGCCGCTTACCCACGTCAGCGCCGACGCGCCACCGACGCTGATTATCCACGGCGACGCCGACAAGCTGGTGCCGATCCAGCAAGCGGAGCTGATGGTGGAGCGGCTGAAAAAAGAGGGCGTGCCCGCGGAGCTGATCGTCAAGAAAGGAGCGGGCCACGGCTGGGGTGGGATGGACAAGGACATGCCCGCGATCCTGAGCTGGTTCGACAAGTATCTCAAAAAGCCATAGTGGTCCTCGAAGCACCGCCTCGATAGTGGAAGGAAACGCCACGAGCCGATAATGTAGAGGCATACGCTTCGCTATCTCCAACCCGATTCAGGTACGCACATGATTCACGGCATCATCCCACCCGTCGCCACGCCGATGCAGGCCAACGAGGATCTCGACCTGCCGCGCTTGAAATGGTTCATCGACCACCTCCTCGCCAACGGCATCCACGGCATCTTCGTTCTCGGCACGAATAGCGAGTTCTACGCTCTCGACGAGCGCGAGAAGCAGGAAGTCATCGCCACGGCCGTTGCTCATGTGAACAAGCGAGCCCCCGTTTATGCCGGCACCGGCGCGGAGACCACGCGCGAGGTGGTGCGGCTGACGAAGATGGCCGAGCGCGAGGGCGTGGATGGCGTCTCGATCATTACGCCGTACTTCATTCACCCGACGCAGCAGGAGATTTACGATCATTATCGCCGCATCGCCGAGCACACCCGCCTGCCGGTGATCCTTTACAACAACCCCGGCACCTGCGGCGGCGTCAAGATCGACGTGGACACGGTGGCGCGCCTGGCCGAGATCCCCAACGTCCTCGGCATCAAGGATTCCAGCGGCGATTTGCAAAACACCAACGAATTGATCCGCGCAGTGCCGTCGCGTTTTTCCGTGTTGATGGGCCGCGACACGCTGATCTTCCCGGCCTTGATGTTCGGCGCACGCGGCGCCGTGCCGGCGACCGGCAACATCGCTCCGGCCCTTCTCGCCGAAATTTACAATGCATTTCAGCGCGGCGATCTGGAGGCATCGAAGGCGGCGCAGCTGCGGCTCAATCCGTTGCGCATGGCGCTGGGACTGTGTACGGCGCCCGGGGGCGTCAAGGCGGCGCTGCACATGATGGGGCTGTCGATTGGGCCGTGTCGCTCGCCGGTGGCCGGACTCTCCCCCGAGAAACAGCCGAAAATGCGCGCGGCCCTGGAAGCGGCGGGCCTCTTGAAGACGGCGTAACCGTCACAGCTCCTCAATGGGTGCGTCCGCGGATGGCTTGCCGACGACTGGCGACAGGGCGAACGTGCCCGAGAACGGCGGGATTCGCCATCTGCCGAAGATGGTGCCCTCACCGTCGTAGGTCCCCTGATAGAAAACCCGGTGCCGGCCAAGATACTGCTTGACCATGCGCACCGTGCCGCGTTCGTCGTACTCGCCCTCGAAGGTGAATGGTCCGATGATGTCGCGGCCCTCGCCCTCGATACGTCCGTCGCGGAAGCGGAGGACGAGCGGCCCCATCGGCTGCCGGCCATAGATCTGCTGGTCCCAGTAACCGCGCCAGGTTCCGGAGGGATACATACTTCGCTTCCTCCGCTCAGTAGCCGCCGGCGCAGCCGTCCTTGCGAGCCTTCGAGCCGCCATGCAGTACGTTTGTCTTCGGATCGATCAAGATACCTTGGTAGCCGCCGCCGTTGGTCCGCACGCTCGTGAGGCGATGCCCCCGGCGTGTCAGCTCCTCGATGACTTTCTCGGAAATGCCGCGTTCGGCGCGGACGGTGCCGCCGACGCGGCTGCCGGGTAAGCCGGTCGGCGTCGCCGAGCCGATGTGCTCCAGACGCGGCGCCTCGCCGGCTTCCTGCACGTTCATGCCGAAATCAATCAGATTGACCAGCACCTGCACCTGTCCTTACGGCTGCATGTCGCCGCCCATCACGCCGAACACAAACCACGGCCTTCAGTCGTGAACACTTCGGAGACTCCGAGACCGGGGCGGACGTACAGCTTCACCCTTGTGGGGAAGCTCAAGGTTCGGCCCTTGCCGATTTTGCTACGCTTGCCGTGCGTCCGATCGTGGCGGAAGTAGACGACGGCCTTGCTGATGACTTCGCTGATGACAACGGCCTGTTGCTCCTCATCCTCGCTGGACAACCCTTCCAGGAAACGATTGAGTTGGCGGCGGGCTTCCGCCAGGATTCGCTGTTGCGGCCCGCCATCGGTTTCAAGGTCCGCAAGTCGGTCCTTCTTCTCCTGCAACTCCGTCTTGATCCCGTCCCTTATCGCCTTGATGTCCGCGTAGTCCTCCGGATCGGCAAATGCCAAGTTGCGGGTAGCGGTCTCCTTCGCGCGTTCCAGTTCGTCGATTCGCCGGCGAAGCTCCCGCAACTTGTCCTCGGTGCGTTCCGCAGCCAACAGGCGCTTGCACTCTTCCTCGAAAGCGAACAGCCTAGCGGGGTTCAAGACGACGTTCAAGAGTTGGTCGCGGATGACTTGCAGGAGCAGCTTCTCCAGCACATGGTTGTGGTAGCAGGCTTCCGGCCCGTAGGAATGGTACTTCGAGCATTGGTAGCCCTTGCCGGCCCGGACGGTTGCACTCTTCATCTCCATGCTGCAATCGCCGCACACCAGCAAACCGGAGAGCAGATAGCTCGCCCTCTTGCCCGAACTCCCAATTCTTTTCTTTGCTTTCGGCAGCGCGGCGTTCGCCCTGGCCCACAAGCCCGGATCAACGAGCGCGTCGTACTCGCCAGATTTATGAATCTGATCCTCGATCCGGTTCACGCTCTCGCGGTAGTTGGGCAGTTCGTAGGCGAGGAGCTGGCCCTCGCCTTCGTTCCGCCAAGCGTGATACTTGCCTCGGTGCCGCACATTCCAAAGCAAATCGCCCTTGTAGATAGGGTTCGTGATGATGCTATGGATGGTCCGTCTGTTCCACCGGGGCTTGTCCGTCTTGATCTTTCGCCGGCCATTGGGTGGCGGCGGGAAGCCCTGCTTGTCCAGCTCGGCCGCGACGGCCGCGAGCGACCATCTCTTGTTGCCGATCCGGTCGTACATCAATTCGACCGCTTGGGCTTCCGGCTCCGTCCCGCGCGTCCAGCCAACCGGCTTGCGTTTTTCCGTTTTCGGATCAACTTCGTAGACTTTTCGCAAGCCGTAGTTCGCTTTCTTCGCAAACGCCTTGCCTTCCTTGGCCAGCTTCGCTTGTGTGCTGAGAACGCGCTGCGAGGTGGTCTTGACTTCGCCAGAGGCTTCACCTGAACCAACAACTGTCAGGATTCCGCCTACGACCGTGGTAGGGTCAACCATGCCCTCTTTGACGGTATCCAGGCGGAGACCGCAATCCCTGAACGGCTTTGCAACCTCTACAAAGTAGTCAATGTGGTTTTCGCGGTTGAGGCGCTTGCGGTCTTCACAGACGACAACCTTGAACTTGCCCTCTTGAGCGTCCTTCAAGAAACGCTTCCATTCGGGATGTCGGCTGATTTCATCGCCGGGAACGCCGTCAAAGACGTACTCGGCAAGCAGCTCGTAGTTCCGGCGCTTGGCGTAGGGTTCGACCAACAAGCGCTGCCGGTCGATACTGTTTTCCTGCTTGGGATCGGAGCAGCGATAGAGGGCGGCGGCGGGTTCGGGCTTCTCCTTCATTGCGGTTCTCCTTCGCTTTCGGCCCTTCGCTTCTCGAAACGGCGGATGGCGGTTTCGTTGGCGTGAAAGGCATCGCGGATTAACTGCGTCAGGATGATGGTCTGGTTGCCGCCCTTCCAGGCGGCGAAGCGTTCTAACATGGCTTTGGTTTCCGCGTCAAAGCGGAAGGACACGGGACGATCGCTCATCGGTAGCGGCTCTCCTGTAAGAAACGGGCAAAGAAGGATTGTATCTTTGTCTGCACTACAAGTCAACGTCAATCCGGAGAAATGAGGGAGACAACAGCTCCGCTTTATCGGACGCGATCATTTGCTATCTCGATAGTAGAAAATGTGCGCGGCAACGCCGGTTGCGGGACAGGAAGAGTCTATCAGACCTTTTCTTGATCCTTAATCGCTTGCTTGGCCCTGTTGACGAAGAACGCCGCCAGCTCGGCAACAAGGTTGCTCGTCGGAGCGCTCTCGTCTTCGACGACGGAGACGTAAACCAAGCGCGAGGAGGGGGGCGAACGTTCGTCCGTGGCCAGTTCGCACCCCTCCCATGCCTCTTGATCCACCCTGCCGCTGTCGTGATGGAACGTCAGCTTGTCATACATAAGGGGAGCGTCTCTCCCCTCGGGCGTGAGCGAAACGTAGATGGTGAACTCGGCGTTGGCGTCAATGCCAAACTCCCTCGCGTGCGCCATCGCCATGCGACGGAATGTTTCGAGACTGTTGCGGTCGAATACGCCTGCCATCGGGCACTTCCTTTCAGGGCAATCGGGTAGCCGTTGCTCCCGCCACGGCCCAGGCGACAACCAGTGTATTATTGTATATGGTATCTCGTTAGGCGATACGGGCATAGACCCTGCCCGGAGTTTCGTTCGGTGTCGCTTCGCTCCCTGAATTGTCAGTGCGGAGGGAAACCCTCTGGTCCCCCCATTACGGTTGACCTCTTCTCTGGTTCCGGAGGATAAAAGATGCGTCCGGTTGATTTCAAGCAAGTCAAGCTGCTGGTGAATATGCGACAAGTCCTATCCTTGATCGGTTGGGAGCCGCGTCACAACCGTTGGAACACGCTGCGAGGCGATTGTCCGCTGTGCAAACGACGGAGCGAAGATGGCCGCATTTTCGAGGTCACAGGCTCCGGCTTCCATTGTTGGAAGTGTCAGGCCAAGGGCAGTCATCTGGATCTGTACGCGCGGTTCGTCGGCAAGCCGCTGCTGGAAGCCGCTATCGAGATGTGCGGGAAAGCCGGCGTTTCCGTGCCGTACCTTCCCTTGCCAGCTGCACAACCCGACACACCACGAACAGAGAAGAGGCACCAGTAATAAGCGAGTGCGGTTGTCTCGATACTGGTGCCTCTTCTCTGTGTCCGTGTGTGCGGACAGGGCAGAGGCGTTGTGCTGTTGGTACGCGAACGGGAGGAAGGTTACAAGAAACTGAACCATGCAACACCGACAGGCCGAGCAGCTCGCAAGCGACCAGGCCGGCGACGTGGACGGCGGCGGCCGGCTCCTCGGCGAGAGGCCGTGGCCCTGGACGAGCTGGGCGGGGAGTTGCTATCCTCGACGACATGAAGGAACCAAAATCAGGTCTGGCGTTTTGCTTCTGCAACTGTGTCGGTTGCGGCGTGCGTTTTGCGACGCGCGGGCGGCCCTGCTCCTATTGCTCTCCGGCTTGCAAGCCAGGCCGTGGCCCTGGACGGGCGGGGCGGGGGGTTGCTATCTGCGACGACGTGAAGGACGAAATCTCAGGTCTGGCGAAGTGGTTCTGCTTCTGTCAGGGTTGCGGCGTGTGGTTTCCCGCACTCAAGCGGCACTCCATGTTTTGCTCTCCCGCTTGCCGGCAATGGGCCTACGAGCAGCGAAAGAACGGCCGACCGTGGGGCCATCGCCTCAAGAACGATAAGACTCCTACCGTTATCCCTGCCTAAGATCACTTTACGTTTTTTCTCGTTTTTCTCCGTTGTTTTTCGATATTTTCCACGAAGAGGCGGATTTATTTGGATTGATTTGGATTCAATCCGATTTTCGCTGACTCATTCCGAACCGCCCTGATGCGATCTCTTTGCGTCAGCTGGAAGGGACTGCGGTGCGTTTCGGCCGGAGTGCAAGCGTTAGGGTCAGGCGTGGAAGCCGGCGAGCGTGATGGATGCTTGTACAGGCGGGAGGGTTTGCGTAGGATGGATGGCGGCTAATGCCTTATCTGCCTCAGTCCTCTTGTTTGGGTGAAGCAAGAGAGGCATGGCCCAACATCCGCGTGGGATGTTGCCCATCTTGCGATCCTGGACGTTCCAGGGCGGATGGGGTCGCCGTAAAAAGTCATGGGCAGGGAGAATCTTCACCCCTCCCTGCCCACGATATTCCGAGCCGCACTTGCGGTGCGCCCAGAATCCGGAGTCTATATGAGTATACCACGTCGCCGACGTGCTGCCAGTGCAGCTACGTCCACGGACCATCCCAACGGCCAAAACCAGGACCACGAACTCCAGAGCAACGGCGAGCCGAAGCGAAAGCCGCCGAAGCCGAAGAAGAAGGACCGCAAGGCCGAGGCGACCGAGCCGGCGACGGCGAAGATTCCCCCAACGGTAAGCGTCAACGGCACAACGCAAGAAAAGAAGTCGTGGGGCAAGCTGGCTTCGGAGTATCAACCGCTAGAGCGTAGATACCTCCTTGAGCCGTTGTTTCCGGAGAAAAGGCTTACCGTGTTCACGGGCAAGCCTGGCTCCGGCAAAAGCCATTTGGGAGCCTTCTGTCTCGCCCTCGGCGAACGGCCGATGTTCTTCCCTGGCTTTGAGGAAGAGTTCGCCGGCGATCCTCTCGCTCGCATGGCGGCGGCCGGCGTGAAGATGGACAAGCTGGTTGTTCTCGAAGGGGTGTCCCTGTCCCTGTACGACGGCAACGCGAAGCTGTTGCAAATCTTCGAGCATTACAAGCCTGATGTTGTGCTGTTCGAGAAGCTGAATAGCTACATCGGTGCGTTGGGCAGGCCGAAGGATGGCGAAGTTATCGAGACGGCGCTTGAAAACCTCTGCAAAGCGGGAAGCCAGAAGAACGCTACCATCTTTGGCATCAAACATCCCGGCAAGCAAGCTGGCAACATCCTCAAAGGTGCCTCTGAATGGATGGAGGTTCCGCGTGTTGTTTATGAGGTTGAAGAGGACAAGCGGCGGAAGGGCAAACGCCGGATCATCCCTCACAAGTATCCCTGGAGTCCTTGGCCGGCTCCACAAGAGTTCGTTATCGAAGGTCCGGCGAATGGACCGGGCAAGGTTCGGCTCCTCGGCGTGGCTAACACTGCGGTACGTGACGCGGTACGAGAAACCCCTGAAGAGGAAAAAGAGGGGAAGCTGTTGAACGCCCGCAAGTACTTTCGGAGAGTTCTCGGCGACGAACCCGTCAACTATCCCGTTGTCGCCAACGGCGTTCGCCTGGAGGACTTCAGCATCAGCACTTTGAAGAGAGCAGCTTCGCTGGATGGCGTCAAAATAACGGAGCCGGACACCCCTGGACCTGGCAGTCATTCGACCTGGCAGAAGCCCGATTCCTGGCTCCCTCTGGAGGCGTGAAAGTGGTGTTCAAGGGGGGGGGTAGGAATAGGTTTGAACACCACTCTTGAACACCACTCTGAACACCATTATTTTGCGGGAAAAACAGCTACAACGAGTGGTGTTCAGAGTGGTGTTCAAAGTGGTATTCAACACCCCCCCTGAACACCACTTTTCCCTGATGCATCCACACCCTTTTATCCTACTCAACCGCCCCTCGGAACGGGCCAGAGGTATCCCATGTCTCGACAACGCAGACAGCGAAAGTCTCAGAAACGGTGGTTCATCGACGGCATCCTCGCACGCATCGAGGAACACGTCGCAAGGGGAGTCATCCCGCCCTTCGACGTGATCCACGAACCCCATTGTCCCTGGAGCGTGCGTCATCCTCGCTGCACATGCAACCCGGCCGTCGTTCCCGTCGAGATACTCTTCCGCGACTACGACCTTTGCATCGACGGCGAGGACGTGTGGGTTCGCCGTAAAGCGGACACGCCGCGTCCGGCATAGCTCTCCGGCGAGGGAATGTGGCCAACCTCGCCGGCGTCGCGGATGCCGAGCTGCTCCCCGTCGCCGGCCGTCTGGAAGTCATTCCTTGGCCTGGAAGTCAACCGGATGACTTCCAGACGGCCAGGGCGAGCGCGTCGCCGGCGACGGCCAGGGCGAGCGCGTCGCCGCCGACGGCCAGGGCGAGGACCGCGGAGGTAGCCGATTAGTAGCCGGCGGCGCAGCCGTCCTTGCGAGCCTCGGAGCCGCCGTGCAGCACGTTCGTCTTGGGATCGATGAGGATGCCCTGATAGCCGCCGCCGTTGGTCCGCACCGTCTTGACGCGATGACCGCGCCGTATCAGCTCCTTGATGACTTTTTCGGAAATGCCGCGTTCGGCGTAGACGGTGCCGCCGCCCCGGTTTCCGGATAAGCCGGTCGGTGTCGCTGAGCCGACGTGTTCCAGACGCGGCGCCTCGCCAGCTTCCTGCACGTTCATGCCGAAATCGATGAGATTGACCAGCACTTGCACTTGGCCCTGTGGCTGCATATCGCCGCCCATAACGCCAAAGACAAGCCACGGAACGCCGGTCCTCACGCCGCCAGGATGATTTCTACGCTGAATCCTTTCCGGGAATGACTGGCTTCCATCTTTCGTCACCAGCGAGGGAATGATCGTGTGAAACGGCCGCTTGTGCGGCTCCAGGCGATTGGCGTGGTTCGCCTCGAGTGCGAACAGGCAGCCGCGGTTTTGCAGCGCGAAGCCGAGAGCGCCTGACACCAGGCCGGAGCCGAAGCCAAAATAATTGCTCTGGATCAGCGAGACACAATTGCGGTCCTTATCGACCACGCACAGATAAACGGTGTCGCCCTGCTCCAGCTTCGGATCGCCCGCGGGAATGCGGGTCATGGCTTTGCCCATGTCGATCAGCTTGCGGCGCTGGGCCGCATACGGCTTCGAGATTAGCTCCTTTACCGGCACCTTGACGAAGTCCGGATCGGCGTAGAAGCGAGCCCGGTCGGCGTAGGCCAGCTTTTTCGCTTCCAGGAACAGGTGCCACCAATCCGCCGATTCCGGCCCCATCTTCTTGAGATCGTATCCTTCCAGAAGGTTCAGCATTTCCAGCACGGCGATGCCCTGTCCCGGCGGCGGAATCTCCCAGACCTGATAGCCACGATAGCGTGTGCTGACCGGCTCGACCCAGGTGGACGTGTGGTCGGCGAAATCCTTCAACGAAAACAGGCCGCCGTTCTTGTCTGAGAAAGCGACGATGGCGCGAGCGATGGCGCCCTTGTAGAAAGCATCGCGGCCCTTTTCGGCCAGGAGCCGATAGCTCCGGGCCAAAGCCGGGTTCTTGAATACCTCGCCGGCACGCGGCGCGCGCTTATCGATCAGGTAAGTCCGAGCGGCATCGGGATGACGGCGCAAGCGCGCGGCGCCGCCTTGCCAGTAACCGGCGATCACTGAGCTGACGGGAAACCCCTCCTCGGCGTAGCGAATACTCGGCTCCAGCAGCTGAGCCAGCGTGCGCGTGCCGAAACGCTTCCGCAATTCTTCCCAGCCATCGACGCATCCGGGCACCGACCAGCTGAGCGGTCCCGACGTGGGAATTTCATCCAGTCCCTTGGCGGCGAAGACGTCGCGCGTCGCCTGGTATGGCGAGCGGCCGCTGGCGTTGAGTCCGTACAGCTTCTGGGTCTTGGCGTCCCAGACGAGCGCGTACAGATCGCCGCCGATGCCGCAGCTCATGGGTTCCATTAGGCCGAGCGCGGCGTTGACGGCGATGGCGGCATCGACGGCATTGCCGCCGTTTTTCAGGACATCCAGGCCAATTTGCACCGCCAGGGGATGACTGGTCGCCACCATGCCGTGCGTCGCCAGCGTGACGGATCGCCCCGCTCGACCCGCCGCCGGGGTCAAGCGATCCCCCGCTCTGACGGCCGAACAGAGCGACCACAACACCATTGTCATCAGGAGAAGGAACGTTGTTTTCAGGAGCATCGTCTGTCCTCGCGCGCAAAACCGAAGAAGGAGACGCTTCTCAGTGTAAAGCGTCCAGGGCGCGGACAGAAGACGTTAATGGCGAAAGAAAGGAAATCATCCCGGTGGCGAAGGCATCTCACTACCTGTGAGGTCGAAACCTTCGGTGGGTACCCCTTGCGCCCGCAGCTGCGACTTGACAACGGTGTCAAAACATTTCGGACAGATACCGTGGCTGAAGCGGGCGTCGGAGTGTTCGCCGATGTACTCCTCGACGCGCTGCCAGTAGTTGCCGTCGTTGCGAATGCACTTGCAGTAACAGCAGATGGGCAGCAAGCCTTGCAGCTGCTTGACGCGCTTGAGCGCCGCCTCCAGCTCGGCGACGCGCTCGGCGAGCCGCTGCTGCAAGCCCACCATGCGCAGTCCGACGTTGACGCGTGCTTGCAGCTCATCGCGGTCGAACGGTTTGGTGATGTAATCGTCGGCCCCGCTCTCCAGGCCGGCGATGATGTCTTTTTTGTCGCCGCGCGCCGTCAGCAGGATAACGTAGGTGGAGCGCCGGACGTGATTCTCGCGCAAACGGCGGCAGATCGTGACCCCGTCCAGGTGCGGCATCATCCAGTCGATGATGGCCAGCGGCGGCGCATCCTCGCCGTTTAACACATCGAACGCCGCCTGGCCGTCGTGGGTCACAATGACGCGATGGCCCCAGCGCTGCAAGGTGATTTCCAGTGTGCGGCGCGAAATCGGATCGTCTTCGGCGATAAGAATGTCCATGTATGCCTAAAGAGAGGTTTGCGTCCGGAGCGCGCAAGCCGGCACATGCCCTATCCGCGTCCGGCCGAAGCTCCGCCTACAATATATAGCATACGATGAGCGAGCAAGTCGTGGCGGCAACAGCCAGCTTCATGCATTGCGATGAACCACACGCGCCGTCAGCGTTTCCAGGATCGAGCGACAGGTCGAGGGCGGCAGACAGGCCAGCTCCGCACGCGCTTCCGCGGCCAGCTCCTCTGCACGGCGGCGAGCGTACTCCAGCGCGCCGCTCTCGGCCAAATACAGCCGCAACGCCTCGCGCTTGTGATTGTCCGTACTGCTCAGGATCTGACGGACGCGCGTGGACAACGCTGTGTCGCCCTGGCTGAGAACATAAATCAACGGCAGCGTTAGTTTCTGTTGCTCCACGTCGGTGCCCAGCGATTTACCGGTCGTCCTCTCCTCGCCGACCAGGTCGAGCAAATCGTCGGCGATCTGAAACGCCAAACCGACACACCGGCCATAGCGCACCATCGCCTGCACCACCTCCGGCGACGCCCCGCTGTACAATGCACCGAGATGACAGCAGCACGCCGTCAATTCCGCCGTTTTGCCATCGATTATATCGAAATACTCCGCCTCGTTCAGATCGAGATTGCCGCACTGGAGCACCTGACAAAGCTCGCCCTCACAAACGCGGTCGGTGGCGGCGCCGATCATCCGGCAGGCGCGGGCGTCGTCGAGCGTGCTGGCGAGGTGGAAAGCGTGCGTGAAAAGATAATCGCCGAGCAGCACGCTGGTTTGCACGCCCCAGACGGCATTCACCGTGGCCACTCGCCGGCGCACGCGGGCGCCGTCGAGCACGTCGTCGTGTACCAAGGTGGCCGTGTGGATCATCTCGACCACGGCGCCCAGGACGTGATGCGCCGGCGTCATCCGGCCGCAGGCGCGGGCGGTCAACAACAGCAGCATCGGCCGCAATCGTTTGCCGCGATAGTGCTGTACGTGATCGACAACCTCGGCGACGCGAGCATGCTTGTTTTTCAGCACACGAGCCAGAATGCGCTCGACTTCCACCAGGTCGGCCGCGATGGGAGCGTAGGCGTCCATCCCAGGAGCAATCTGCGGCGGTGGGACCAGCGTGACCGGATTCATAAGAGGTCCGCCTCCGTGCCGTTTGCGGCTTCGCGTCTTCCTCGCTAAGCCGCAAACAAGCGGCACGGTTGGAGGTTTCAGAAATTTCAATTCCCGTTGAATACTTATGAAGCGACGGTGAAAGCGTCAATCATCGCGCCGGGAAGGCCCGCCGCTCTTGTCTTTCAACCGCAGATGGTCGGCAGGCATAACAACGAAAAGAGAACCTACCTTGATCGTCGATGGGAAACCGCCGCGGGAGTTTCGGGGGGCAATCAAGCCGAAAAGAGGAGCAATCACGTCCGTACTTCGAGTACAGGGGGCAGTCGCTTTCGAAGCCGTTCGTAAATCTGCGGCACGGGCATCGACCATTCGTCCGTGATCCGGTAATGCCAGCCAAACTTGTTCTTGGCTGACTCGTCACCCGCATGGAACGTAGAGGGGTCGTTGGGATCTTGTAAGTCGATCCCAATGTAGGGCTCTTGGCCTGGCTTGCTGACCAACTCCAGCACGGCGATGTTCTTGTAAGGGATTTGAATAAGGGTTTGTCCCTTTGTTGTTGCACATCGTAAGCAATCCTTGCCGAGAATGAGTTCTTCTCGACGCCGAAGCCGGATAATGGCGGTGAAGACACGGGCCAAAACGAGGAGCGGAGCTGCAAGAGTGAACAAAACAAGCTCATTGAAATCCAATGAGCCACTCCACCAAGCCAAAACCGCGAAGCATCCAAAGACGAACACCATCAGATATACAAGAACGTATTGCCAACGAAAACCAAAAAGCTTGAAACCAAGATACTTGATGTCGAATCCACGAATGATTTCCTCTTCCATCGGATCCAAACATTTCCTGGCCGCGGCTTTCGTCGATGCGACTTCTCGCGCGCGAACCCTCTCCTTGGCGAGGGCCAGAAACAAACAACAGTTGGGCACTTTGTCCGCCTCGACCGAGCACCAGTTGAAAACTTTGCCCTTTTTCCGTACTTGGACTTTGCCGTCCTCCAACGAAATGAAATCGATCTCCGACCAGGGGAGCGATGTCCGCTTAGAACTCAGTCCCTCCAGGCCGACGGCGAATGGACCAAAGTGTATTTCCTCGCTCCCTTGCAAGAGCCTGTCGCGCAGAAGAGGTAACTGGCGATCCAAAAGCCCTTCTTCGACGAAGCGCGCAATTGGCTTGTCCTTGTTGTGGTCCAACTTTTCCGAGAAAAGGAAGTGATGTCCGTGGTCATGGTAAAAGCGATAGTAGTACATGGAGCTGGGGTAGGAGACCTTATCGGGATGATGCTTGTCGGGGCGCATCTGGTCTCTGGTCCAATAAGAGAATGCACCGATGTCTTCCCATCGATAAGCGACAATCCGAAGCCAGCGCGTGTAAATGATCCCTTCGGGGAAGACAAGAAGACGAACGCCAAGCCCTCGCCAGGCTCGGAGCATTATCTTGATGCCGAAGAAGGCGAGGAACCCGAAAAAACCAAGGATCGCAAGCCCTCCGCCGAGCGCACCCCCATCCCCTTTGTGTTTGACCAAGCCCGCAGCTAGTATCGCTCCACCGAACAAGGTGGGAACAAGGGAGAGCAGGAACCAAAGACCGCCGAGATGCAATTCCATCAGCAGGAGAAAGTTACGAGCGCGCCGTACCGCAAGCGGCGTACCCAATTGATCGATCGCTTCCGCTGAGAGGCGAGACGGATGATCCATCTTTCTCTCCTTTACACGGGCGACGCCGTCTCAATCCTCGCGGCGAAAAATACCGCTGCGGCCGCCGCTCTTCTCTTCCAAGCGAATGCGCTCGATGGTCATAACACGATCGACGGCCTTGCACATGTCGTAGACGGTCAGGGCGGCGACGCTGACGGCGGTCAGCGCCTCCATCTCGACGCCGGTCCGGCCAAAGACGCGCACCGTCGCCTCGATGTGCAGCAGGTCGTCGCCGGCAAACGTGAAATCGACGGCGGCGCTAGTGATGGGGAGAGGATGGCAGAGGGGAATCAAATCGCCGGTGCGCTTGGCGGCCATGATGCCCGCGAGGCGCGCGACTTCGAGCACGTCGCCCTTGGCCAGGCCGCGATCGCGGATCAGGGCGAGCGTGGCGGGCGCCATGCGCACCAATCCACTGGCCCTGGCTTCGCGCTGCGTCTCCGCCTTGGCGCTGGTGTCCACCATGCGCGCGGCACCGTGCTCGTCGAAGTGCGATAATTCCGTCATGGCGAGCGCTCCTGGCGAAGGGTCAATAACGGGGCACCTGCGGATCGATCAGACGCGACCAGGCATCGATGCCGCCCGCCAACGAGAACACCTCGATTAGCCCGCGTTGTTGCAGGATCGCCGCCCCGGTACGACTGCGGATACCGTGATGACAATAGACGACTACGGCTGATCGTTCCGGCGGCTGTACCTCGGCGGCGCGGAGCGAGAGCTG
>Ga0335075_10008082_pt1 | contig 16170 bp, 11 predicted proteins | sample Lox_Sample_24_FD_206723 | JGI IMG/M metagenome (GOLD analysis project Ga0335075, IMG submission 206723) | Soil microbial communities from Loxahatchee National Wildlife Refuge, Florida, United States - Lox_Sample_2.4 | ecosystem: Environmental > Terrestrial > Soil > Wetlands | place: USA... | reverse complement strand
AAGATCGAGGTGGAGAGCGAGCGGCAGCTTCTGCGGACCGTGCGCAACGCAGGGTATATGATCAGCGCCGAGCCGCCGCCCGCCGCCGGCGTCACACCCGGCGCCGCCTGAGGCGAGAGCCGGCGCCGATCCACCACCTCTGGCCCGCCCATGGCTCGCGTCATCCGCTCATCCGCCGCCACTCTCGCCACCGGCTACGTCCTGCTGGCCTTCGTGGCGCTGGTCCTCTTCGCCGCGCCGCTGCGCTACGCCTGGCAGGCGACCATCGAGGACTTCCGCTTCGAGCTGCTGACCGAGGATTCCCAGCGCCTGGCGCACGTCTATGACCTGCGCGGCCCAGGCGGCCTCGCGACCTTCATCGACGATCGGGTCAGGATGCAGATCGCCGGCGAGCGCATGCTGCTCTTCGTGGGTCCGGGCGGGCGGCCGCTGGCGGGCAACATTCCGGCGTGGCCGCGGAGCATTCCGACGAGCGCCGGCAGCTACACCCTGCCGGTCGATCTCGATGGCCGCACGAGCATGGTCGCCATGGTGTTGACGGCACTCCCGGGCGGCTACCGCCTGCTCGTCGGGCGCGACGTCGATCGCTTCGCGCCCATCGAGCAGCGCTTCTGGTACGGACTCGCCGCCGCGGTGGGGGTCCTGATGGTGGCGGGCATCATCGGAGGCGTCCTCATCCGCAATGCACTCCTCATCCGCATTCATGGCATCCAACAGACCGTCGCCGCGATCATGCGCGGCGATCTGAGCCACCGTCTGGAGGTGCGCTCGCGCGGCGATGAGCTCGACACGCTCGCGCAGACGATCAACCGGCTGCTCGAGCAGATCGAGCAGCTCGTGCACGGCATCGCCAACGTGTCGAACTCCATCGCCCACGACCTGCGCACGCCTCTCGCGGAGCTGCGCTCGCGCCTCGAGGAGCTGTCCCTCACCCGCCCGCCGGCCGAGGAGGCCTTTGCGGAGGTCGACGCCGCGGTGGCGGATGTGGACGGGGTGATCCGCATCTTCAACGCCCTGCTGCGGCTGGCCGAGATCGATTCCGGGCTGCGCCGGTCCAACTTCGTGGCGGCCGACGTCACCGAGGTCGTCGCCCGGGCCGTGGAGTTTTATCTTCCGGCGGCGGAGCTCAAGGGGCACGCCCTCTCCTTCCGGGATCCCGGCCCGGTATGGGCCCAGTGCGACCCGGTCCTGCTGGCCCAGGCGGTCAACAACCTCATCGACAACTCGCTCAAGTTCGTCACCGGCGGGCACATCGAGATCGAGGTCGTGCGGCCGACCGAGGACTCCGTCGCGGTGGTCGTGGCCGACGACGGTCCCGGCATTCCGGAGGACGACCGGCCCAAGGCCGCACAGCGCTTCTTCCGCGGCGATGCCAGCCGCGGCACCCCCGGAGTGGGGCTCGGCCTCAGTCTCGTGCAGGCCATCGCCAAGCTCCACGGCGGGATGCTCGAGCTGCGCGACAACAACCCCGGCCTGCGGGCCAGCATGATCATCGAGCGCGGCGTGAGCGTACCGGGCGCCGCCTCCGAGCGCGAGCGCGCGACTGCCGGCGGCCCGCAGCACGGCCTCGAGATCACGGCCTGAGAAGGCACCCCACCCGGCGCGGCTGGCGCCGGCACCCAGGAGTCGATTAGTGCCCCGCTTCTTCATCGACCGTCCGGTTTTCGCCTGGGTCATTGCGATCCTCCTCGTGCTCTTTGGCTTCCTCGCGCTGCGCTCGATGGGTGTGGACTCCTACCCGGACATCGCGCCGCCGCAGGTGACGGTCACGGCCAACTTCCCCGGCGCGAGCGCCAGGACCATGGAATCGACGGTCACCCAGGTCATCGAGCAGCAGCTCACCGGCATCGACAACCTGATGTATTTCAGCTCGACCTCGGGATCCAACGGCCAGGCGGTCATCACTCTCACTTTCGCCACCGGCACCAACCCCGATATCGCGGAGGTGCAGGTGCAGAACAAGGTCAACCTGGCGGAGCCGCTGCTGCCGGCCGAAGTCACGCGCCAGGGCATCACGGTCGCCAAGGCGAGCCCCGACATTCTGCTCTTCATCGGGCTGTATTCGACCAACCCGTCGGTCGACAGCGCACGGCTCGAGGACATCCTGGCCTCCCGGATCCAACCCGAGATCGCGCGCGTCAACGGCATCGGCAACACCATGCTGATCGGCTCCGAGTACGCCGTCCGCATCTGGCTCGATCCGCACAAGCTGCAGGCCTACGGCCTGTCGACGACCCAGGTGCTCAACGCCGTGGAGGCGCAGAACGCGCAGTTCGCCACCGGCGCCGTCGGCGCCGACCCGGCGGTCAAGGGGCAGCAGTTCACCGCCACCGTCTCGGGCGATGCGCTCTTCACCTCGCTGCGCGAGTTCCGCAACATCATCCTGCGCGCCAACGGCAACGGCAGCGTGGTCCTGTTGGGCGACGTCGCCAGCATTTCCTTCGGCGGGCAGAACTACGGCCAGGCGGCGGTGTACAACGGCCAGCCGGCGGGCGGCCTCGCGGTGTTCCTGTCTCCGGGTGCCAACGCGCTCGCCGTGGGCGATGCGGTCAAGGCCGAAATGGCCTCGCTCGCGCTCAGCCTGCCGCCGGGCGTGAAGTGGACCGTTCCGTACGACACCACCCCCTTCATCACGGCCTCGATCCGCGAGGTGCTGACGACGCTCGTCGAAGCGATCGTGCTGGTGTTCCTGGTGATGCTGGTGTTCCTGCAGAACCTGCGCGCCACCCTGATCCCGACCCTGGTGATCCCGGTCGCCCTCCTCGGCACGTTCATCGGGCTGGCGGTGCTGCACTTCTCGGTGAACCAGCTCACGCTCTTCGGCATGGTGCTGGCCATCGGCATCGTCGTCGACGATGCGATCGTCGTCATCGAGAACGTCGAGCGCATCATGACCGAGGAGAACCTGGAGCCGCACGCCGCGACCCGCAAGGCGATGCAGCAGATCACCGGGGCGATCATCGCCATCACCGTGGTGCTGACGGCGGTATTCGTGCCGTCGGCGCTGCAGGCCGGCGCCACGGGGGTCATCTATGCCCAGTTCGCGCTGACCATCGCCGTTTCGATGGCGATCTCCGCGTTCCTCGCACTGTCGTTCACGCCGGCGCTGTGCGCGGCGCTGCTGCGGCCGGAGCGCCACGAGGGCCGGCACCTGATCTTCCGTTGGTTCGACCGGGCCTTCAACAGCACCGCGCACGCCTACCAGGGGCACGTCGGCAGAGCTATCCGGCACGCTCCCCGCTGGATGACGCTGTTCGCGCTCGTGTCGGTGCTGGCGGGCTTCCTCTACCTGCACATGCCGACCAGCTTCGTCCCCGACGAGGATCAGGGCTTCCTGCTCGCGCTGGTCAACCTGCCGCCCGATGCGACACTGCAGCGCACCAGCCGGGTCATGACCCAGCTGCGGGCGAAGCTGCTGCACAGCCCCGTCGGCAAGGACATCGCCGCCATGTTCCAGCCGGAAGGCTTCAGCTTCGTCGGCAGCAGCGAGAACGTCGGCATGGCCTTCATCAAGCTGACCGACTGGAGCAAGCGCTCGCAGAGCGTGATGCAGTTGATCCCGGAGATCAACAAGCTGGCGTCGGCGGTCACCGGGGCGCAGATTTTTGCCGTCAACCTGCCGACGATCCGCGGCCTCAGCCGCTTCGGCGGCATCGACGTGTATCTGCTGGCGCGGACGGGTCAGACGCACCAGCAGCTCGACGTCGCCGCGAGGACCCTGGTCGCCGACGCGGCGAAAGATCCGAAGCTTTACCAGGTCCGCGAAAATGCCCTGCCCAGCGCATCGCAGCTGGATATTTCGGTCAACCGCAGGCAAGCGGCGTCGATGGGCCTGTCGCTGAGCGATGTCTACGCGACCGTCGACACCGAGATCGCGCCCGTATACATCAACCAGATGTCCTATGGCGGGCGCATCAAGCAGGTCTACATCCAGGACCAGCCGCAGTACCGCATGGGTCCGGGCGCGCTGGACCAGCTCTACACGCCGTCGCCCGACACACCGCTCAACGGCTCGAAGGCCTCCTCCTCCGGAACCGGGCCGACGACGAGCGTGGACGGTATGATCCCATTATCGAGCGTGATCGACGCCAAATGGGGCGTCGGACCCGCCGTACTACAGCGCTATGACGGCTACCCGGCACTCGAGATCGTGGGCAACCCGGGAAGCGGCTACACGACGGGCCAGGCGATGAGCGCGGTGCAGGGCATCGTCGCCAAATCGCTGCCGCACGGCTACGGCGCGGATTGGACCGGCCAGTCGTACCAGGAGCTGCTGTCGGGGAACTCGGCGCCGGAGCTGATGGGCCTGTCCATCTTCGTGGTGTTCCTCGGCCTGGCGGCGCTCTACGAAAGCTGGTCGATTCCCGTCGCCGTCCTGCTCGTGGTCCCTCTGGGTCTGCTCGGCATGATCACCTTCTGCATGTTGAGTCACGTCCCCAACGACATCTATTTCAAGATCGGCCTCGTCACGGTCATCGGCCTGGCTGCGAAGAACGCGATCCTCATCGTCGAATTCGCAGTGCAGAGCCAGGCATCCGGGACTTCGCTGTTCGAAGCCGTGACCACCGCTGCAAGGTTGCGCCTGCGTCCAATTCTGATGACCTCATTCGCCTTCATACTCGGCGTGCTGCCGCTGCTCCTGTCGACCGGCGCCGGCGCCGTGTCCCGGCATGAGATCGGCACCGGCGTGATCGGCGGCATGTTGTTCGCCACGGTGTTCGGTCTGCTGCTGATCCCGGTGTTCTACGTGACCGTGCGCCGCGTGCTCGGCGACCTTCTGCACCACCCGGCGCCCGCGGCCGGGCCCGATTCTCATCGGTAATGGAAGCGGTAGTGCAGCTCCGCATAGATCTGGAACGGGTCGTTCCAGTGTACGCCGCCGAAGGTCAGGCTGTTGTCGGTGAGCAGGTGGCGGTTGGTGACGTTGAGGCCGGTGACCGACAGCGACAGATCGTCGCTGATGTTGCGCCCGGCCGACAGGTCGAGCACGGCGTAGCTCGGCAGGTGGCTCGGCGGCCCGTCGTTGGCGAGCCCCGAGTTGACGGACAGGTTGGCGCCGACGAAGAACCGTGCCGGCAGGTTGGCGTCGTAGCCGAGATTGAGCGTATTGCGCTGGTCATGGTCGAGGGCGGTGTAGTCGGCGCCGCAATCGGTGCCCGGCACGACGAGCCCGCCGGTGATCGCGCCGAAGCAGTCCGCCGTCTGATTGGAGTAGGCGAGATGGACCTGGCCGTACCGCCATGACGGCGGCGAGCGCACCGTGAGCTCGCGCCCTTCGATGAGCGCGCCCTGGTCGGTGATGGGCAGATAGATGTCGGATTCGCCGATCGGGTTGTGATCGAAGAAGTTGCTCGACTGGGTGACGAAGTAGTCCGCCTCGAGAGTCCAGCCGAGCAGCGGCACGGTCACGCCGAACTGACGCTCCTTGTCACGCTCGCCGTGCAACGGCAGGAACTGCGTGTCCTGGGTCGTTGCATAGGCGACGAAGGGTCCCGAGAGCGTCTCCAGCGGCGGGGCCTGGTAGTACTTGCCCCAGAACGCGGTCAGCACCCAGTTGAGGCGCGGCAGGGTCACACTCGCGCCGTAGCGCGGATCGGTCGCATTCTCGGTGACTACACCCTGGAAGTGCGACTGGCGCACGCCGGCCGACAGGCTGAGCCAGTGCGTCAGGGCGTAGGTATCCTGTATCCAGGCATCGACCAGCGACCCGGTGGGGCTCTCCAGCTCGGCGATGGGCGGCGAGCTCCCGTCGGAGCTGACCAGGTTGAAGTCGGCCCGGTCCTGCTGCGCGAAGCCGTAGACGCCGACATCCAGATGATTGCGGCTCGCGCCCACGCGCAGGTTCTCCTCGGCACCCTCGTACTGCGAGCTGTGGCGGAAGGTGGTGACGATCGGATAGTCGCCGGCGCCGCCATCATAATCCGCGCGCTCGAAGTGGTACATGAGGGAGCTGGTGAGCACCGCGGTGTCCGCAAAGGTGTGTGCCCAGGAGAGCAGAGCGAAATTGTCCGCCTCGCCCTGCTCGTCGCCGGACTGTCCGAGACAGTCCGGAGCGTCATCGAGCGGCGCGGTACAGTCCGGTATCTGGTAATCGTCCTGACGCAGCTGGGCGATGAGGCTCACCGCATCCTGCGGGCCCGGCTCGTACTGCAGGTTGGTGAATGCGCCGTAGCCCTTCGTACCGTCGTGAATCACCTGGGAGACCGGCGTCTGGAGTCCGAGATCGCTGCGATTGCCTTCGAGGCTCGCGTAATACGCGAAGTCGTCCGTGTGGCTGCCGGCGCTCACATAATCGTCGGTCTGGCCGAAATTACCCGCGGTGACATCCACGTCCGCCTGGTCCTCGGTGCCGAACCCGGTCTTCGGGATCACATTGAAGATGCCGTAGGTGCGGTCGCCCTCATCGGCTCCGTAGCCGCCGCGCTCGGCGCCCAGGGTCTGGATGTCCTCGGGGTCGAGCTCGGGCCCCAGGTTTTCCGCGATGTTGGTGTTCGGAATCTCGATCCCGTCGATCAGCCAGCTGGTCTGGTGGCCGCCGCGGATGTGCAGCATGTCATGGGCCTCGTAGGCTCCCGGCACGTAGTCGGTGATCATGGCGAGGCTGTTGACGTTGTCCGCCCCGGGCGTGCGCTCGATGTCCGTCTGGCTGACGAGCGTGATCGGCGTGACCGAGGCCACGGGCGGCGGCGGCTCCGCGGCGGCGCTCACCGTCACCTCGGGCAGCTCACCGCTGCGCCGCAGCCGGATGCGGGGAGTGGGAAAGTACCCGGACTCGATGGTCACCGGCTGTGTGTAGCTGATGAACCCCTTGCCGGCCACGGAGAGCAGGTAGGTACCGATGGCGACGTTCGGGAAGGCGAAGCGACCCTGCTCGTCGGTCCTCACCGTTTGCACCGCGCTCGAGGCCATCGACTGCAGCGTGACGTGCGCTCCTGACACGGGCTTCGACTGAAGGTCCTGAACCGTGCCACGGACGCTGCCGAATGCGGCCGCCCACCCCAGAGTCGGCGCGAAGACGGTCAGCGCGAGAAGCAGTGCCGGCAGACCCGTGCGCGCCACGCGCCCACGGGCAGAAAAGCTTGATCTCATGACGAGTACTCCGCGGACCCACCGGGCCCGCATCGGGTATCGCGGATAGCCGCGCGTCGGCCGCGGAGACACGCTCCGGGCCGCGGCTGCGGCGGATCATTGAATCGGGATCAGCGGGGAACGGGAGGAGCGCGCGCCTGGGGAACGTGGACCAGGCGGATGCCGGCGGGAGCCAACACCGTCACGGCGATGACGACGACGCACGAGAGGATCAGGAAAAGCGCGGCGAGCAGCAGCGGCGGCGGCGCGGAGCTGAACCCGGTCGTGAAGGCGCAATAACCCTCGTCCATGCCGCCCTGGCCCTGCCCATGACCCTGGCCGGGATGCTGCGGCATCTGCATGCCGCCGGCCATTGCCATGTCCTCGCCCATGTCCTGGCCCATGTCCTGGCCCATGTCCTGGGCGGCAAGGAACCCGGCCGGCAGGCCGGCGTGGCAGATCACGAGCGAGAACGTGCCGTCCGAGGCCGGCATGAAGCCGAGCGGGATAAACGCGCGCAGCACCAAGGCGAGCAGTACCGCGCAAACGAGCCGCGCACGAGTCGCCCGCGCCGGCTTGGTGAAAAGCCGCTGTATCCCCGTGCCGATGTAGCGCGCGTGGCCCATAACTCTCGGGCGTAAGTCTACAACGCGCCGTGGCTACGCGGGAAACATCACGCGACGGGTGGGCGCGGCGGCGGACTCGGTCCGCCGCATGCGAGCTAGAACGAGTAGCCCGCCGAGAGCACCACCGCGTTCGGCCAGAAATGGATCTCCGAGCTGCGCTCGAGGCCGGCCGTGTAGGCCCGCAGATGGGCATTGACCTGCGCGACGGAGTACGACGCATACACGTGCCAGCGGTCCGTGATCGCGTAGCTCAGCCCGGCAGTCGCCGCCGCCCCGACCGACGGAGCCAGCGAGATCGCGGTCGGACCACCGCTCGCCGCATTGCCCGCGGCGGTGGATTGGCGGGAGTAGAAGTTGGTGTAGTTTCCGCCGATCCCGAGGTACGGGCGCAGACGCGCGTTGCTGTCGCCGAACACGTACTCGAAGAGAACCGTCGGCGAGAACCAGCGCGCCGTGGCGATGACCTGCCCGTTGTAAGGCACGGATCCGACCGTGGCGGGTCCCTTGGCCTCGGTCTTGGTGACCGGCGGATAGCCGAATGCCAGCTCGACCTGGAAGTGGGTCGAGAACGTGCGCACGTACCCGAGATAGAGCGTCTCGAGGTTCTGCACGTGCAGGCCCAGGCCGGATGGCGCGTAGGGCCCGCTGATGTCGCTGGCGTTGTCGTCGAAGTGGACGAGGTACACGCCCAGGCGCACGTTGTTGGGATTGGCATCGTCCGCAAAGGCCCCGGATGTGGCGAGCGCGACGGCAGCCCCGAGTGCCAGAGTCACGATTTTCTTTTGCATGATCCTATCTCGCCGAGCTTACGGAACTTGCGCAAAAAAGCCACGCGCCGCCACGTCACAGAACGGCAGCTCCGTGCTGTGATAGGACTCGACCGCGGCCGCGCCGTCCGCGGCGACCAGCTGCGCCTCGGTCTGCTGCAGGCCCACCTGCAGCGGCGCGAACGGATTGCCGGCCTGCGGCGCCGCGTTGAGGTCGAGCACGGTCACCAGGCCGCCCTGTACGTAGGGTGCCCACAGCGCGGCCATGATCTGCGTGTTCTGGAAGTACACCGTCGGATCCGCATCGCCGCCGCAGAGCAGCATCGGCGCCTGCGGGAACCAGCCGGAGCGCATGTCGTTCAGCGCAAAGTCCTTGCGCAACCCGAACGCCGGAGCCGCGGCGGGCGCCACGTCGCTCGCATCCAGCGTGCCGCCGGCGAGCAGCGTCATCTCCGCCTGATCCGGGTTGATCAACGCGTCATCGACGTAGGCCACGCGAAAGCTGTTGTTGACGAGGTAGGGGCTGCCGAACCCCAGATCGAACAGGCTCGCCTGCTGGGCGCTGTACGGCGGACTGCTCGGAAGCGCGAGCAGCGCGTCGGCCTGGGCGTCGAGGGCGGTAATGCCGGTCGATGAGGTGGGCGTCGTGCTGTCGAAGAGCGCCGTCTCCGGCAGCTTGCCTTCCTGGTACAGGGTCCCGATGGGCGCACCCGGGACCAGCGTCGCGATACCGCCCGCGTAGGTTGCGGAGTACAGATCCGACGGCTGTGTGTACACGTTGCCGTAGACGTTCTGGTAACTGCTGGTCACCAGCGGCGAGAACTCCGTCGAGCCGAGATCGACCTGCCCGAAGAATATCGAGTCACCGAACGCCTCCAGGGCATACGGTCCGGAAGACGGCGCCGATGCCGTGACCGTTTCGCTGGCCGCCTGCATGGCTCTCACCGTTGCCATCGCGACGTAGCCGCCCTCCGAATATCCCGTGACGTACAGCTTGCCGCTGTCGCTGGTGGTCGGGGTGAACGAGCTGAGCAGCGCGCTGCGGGCCGCCGCCAGCGCATCCATCATGTCGGTCGCGTTCGCGGCCCCATCGACGAACGGATGATAGCCGAGCGTGGAGATGTCATAGCCGAGGTAATTCGGCGCCACCACGATGTAGCCCTGCGCCGCGAACACCGTGGCGACGATGACGGATTCCTGGTTGGCGGAATTCGTGGTGTCGCTGATGGCCGCCATGTTGTAGGCCGCGTCGGTCGTCGTGCCGTGGGCATACAGCACGATGGGCCGCGGGCCCGTGCACGGCGCCGCGGAGCCGGTGGGCACCATCAGCGCGGCGGAGGCCATCTGCGGGGAATTGTCGGGGCCCACGGTCCAGTACTTGATGTAATAGAAATCCACGCCGCAGGTCGGCGTGCCGGCGAGCTGGATCAGCTGCGGGCCGGTGGCGGTGGCGTTGAGCTGCGCGCTGAAGGCCGCCGCGTTGAGCGAGGCGACGCGCAACGCCGGATTATCGACCAGGGTGCCTCGCTGGTTGCTGACGGCGACCGTCGCAGTCGGACTATTGGTGCCACCGCAGGCAGCGAGAGCGAGCGCGGCCAGAGCCGCCCCGATCAGGCCAATCTTGCGCAACATACTCCCCTCCCCGAGGCCCTGCGGCTGCGGTGACCCCCCGCAGTCTTGCATCGCAGGTCCCTATAGCGTGGCGCAAATCATACACGGTCTCACGGCCGCGTATAGGGGCTCCGACCCGACCCCCCGTTGCGGGGGCGCAACGCCTGGCCCGGCCGGGCCCGGGGGTCATTTGGACCAGTAGAGGCGCAGGAGCTTGGCCCGCGAGATGACCACGCGGGTGTGGGCGCGGCGCAGGACAGCGGCGCGGAACGCGATGGGGTTGGTGGCGAGCACCAACAGCATCATCAGGAGATTCTCGCCGATCCGGCGCAGCGGTCCCGGCCGGCCGACCCGGGAGTCTTTCGCGGCCTCGAAGCCGTAGCGGGAGACGATGCGTGCGAGTTGTACGTTTTGTTTTGCGGGTGCCAGGCGCATGTCGGCACAGATGGCGTCCACTCCGTTGAGATCGCTGCACTGTGCCACGTGACGGGCGAGCTCGCGCAGCGACGTGTCGAGCGCACGGCTCGCACGACGTGCCCACGCGACGGTTGGTCCCTCCTGCCCCATGGCAGGCATGTGCTCGTTCCAGAGATGGACCTTCAGAACCGGGTCGCCGGGACGCACGCTCACCCCATCCGACAGCAGCAGGCTCTCGCCGGCGACGCCGCGCTGCGCCCGAAAGATGCACTCACGATGGGCGGAGAACTCGTAAACGCCATGCCGGCGCTGCAACCAGCGGTCCAGCCCGAAAACCCACTGCTCCGGGTGAATCGCGCGCAGCCCGCGCTTCTCGGATAGGACGACGGACAAGGCAGCTCCTTGCTGGCCGGCGAGCAAGACCTGAACTCGGTGAGCGCGCGAAAGTTCCAGCGGGCGCCGCGGCCTGCGGTCAGCGCGGGCCGGCCGGCGGCTCCTGATAGATCGCCTGCAGCAACACCTTGATGCTGAGCGCGACGGGAACGGACAGGATCACGCCGACGATGCCGAAGAGGAGGCCGCCGGCGAGGAAGCAGAAGATGACGAGCACCGGCGGCACATAGACGGCGCGGCCGAGCACCAGCGGGCCGAAGAACTGATCGATGGAGATCCTGAGGACCGTGGCGTAGATGATGTAGCCGATGATGCTCCAGGGGGAGGTCGCCTGCTGCACGGCGACCAGACCGGCGATCACCGCCGAGGCGGCGGGTCCGATGAACGGGATGAGCTCGAGCAGGCCGGTGATGAGCGCGAGAAACACCGCGTGCTGGATCCCGAGCATGAGACCGAGGCCGATGTACGCCGCCGTCGAGGCATACAACACGACGAGCCCGACACCGATGAAGTAGCGCCGCAGGATCGGCTCGAGGCCGCGCCCCACCCGGCTGGTGAACGGGCGGTAATGCGGCGGGATGAGCCAGGCGATCCCGCGGCCGATGCGGTGGGCGTCGAGAAGGAAGTAGCCGAGGAGGATGACGGTGAGGATGGCGCCGAAGAAACCCGCGGCGCCGGCCGCGGCGACTTCGAGAATGCGGCCGTCCTGCGCCATCCACGCCTGCGCCTCGCGCGCGATCATGGCGCCGAGGCCGTTGGCATCGACCCGCTGGCCAAGGAGGCTGAAGGCGGTGTTGCCGAGGAGCACGCGCAGGAAGGCGGTCACCGTTCCCTGCAGGTCGGCGGCGATCCGCCGCAGCTCGCGCAGCAGCGGCGGCGCCCCGAGGAGCCCGAGGATCGCGCCCAGACCCAGGATCGCGAACAGGACGGCGAGCGCATACACCCAGCGCGGCAGCCGCGTCCTCGCCGCCAGCCGGTCGACCAGGGGCGTCGCCACGAAAGCCACGATCGCCGGCACCACGAACGGCAGCAGGATGTCCCTGACGAGGTAAAGGAAGACGATCAGGCCGGCGACGACAGCGACACTCATGACGTATAGACGCGGCCTTTCCAATAGACGCGTCGGGTGATGCGCCAGCGGACGCTATCGAACGCCATGACCGCGCCAGCGGTATAACCGAGTGGAAAGAGAAGTCCGTACCACCACGGGATCTTGAAGTGGACCGCACCACCGATATGCAGTCCTAACACCGCCGCGGTGCCGAGCGTGGCGAGACCGAGTGCCCACGGCGCGCCGCCCGATCCGTGGAGCACTGCCGTCAGATCCAGGAGCGGCAGACACACCGCGGCCCATGCCAGCACTACCACCACCGGCGCCGTCATCAAAGTACGTAGCGGACCGCCCAACAGCTGGATCAGGTTTTTGGCAAACCCCGGCCACAGCGTCGACCAACCCGTGTACATGCGCGTGCTCAAGAGGAGGTTGCCGTCCATGAGCAGCACGCGATATCCGCGGCGTTTCATCAGGAGGGCGAGCTCGACGTCCTCGCAGATCTCGTTGCGTACCGGCGCATGGCCGCCGACGGCGTCGTAAGCACTCCGGCGCAGCAACATGAACTGGCCCGTCGCGACGACCTGGCCGCTTCCGGGAGCCTGAACGCGCTCGAGATCCTGATAGAAGCCGAGGAGGTAGAGCCCGCAGGGCAGCATGAGCCGCTCGGCGAAGCTCCCGAGCTCGTGCCGCGGCGCGAGTGTCAGGAGGTCGAGCTTCCGGTCGGACGCCGCCTGCACTGCGCTCGCGATGGCACGCGGCGCCGCACGCATGTCGGCGTCCAGGAAACATAGCCACTGCGCATCGTCAGGGGCCGCGGCCGCCCCTGCGCAGCAGGCATGTACCTTTCCCTTCCAACCGGGCGGCAGCGGAGGCGGATGCAGCAGCTTGATCCGGTGATCGTGCTCTTCGAGCGCCGACACGATGGCAGAGGTGGCGTCGGTGGAGTCATCGTCGGCCACGATGAAACTCAGACAGTCCGCCGGGTATTCCTGGGCGCAGAGCGACTCGACGCAGGGCCCGATGTTCGCCGCCTCATTGCGGGCGGGCACGATCACGGCCACTTCGGGCGCCGGGGCTGCAGGCTCCCTCGTGCTCGCCGTCACCCGCCCGAGGACATTGCGCTGGCGCACGGCACGCGCAATCAGCCAGACCACCAGGACGAGCCAGAGGCATGAGAGCAGGAGAAGGGACATGCCAAGGTAACTCTCCGGCCGGCCTTTCGGTTGCGAAAGGCAGCCGGAAAGGATGCCCGGCGGGGTGTCAGGCCGCGGCGGCCTGCGGCGTACGCCCGGCGCCGCGGGTCATCGCCCAGTCGAGCAGGCGGCTGGCGAGCCCGCCTCCCAGGCTCGCACCGGTGACCCCATCGAGGCGGTACTCCTTGCCGTGCAGGATGGCCTCGGCCGCTTCGATACCGCTGCGCACCGCGGGCCCAATGCCCTCGGCCATGTCGCGCGTCGCGAGGCCCGCGGCATCACCGACGATGAAGGCATTGCCCCGTCGGGTCACGTCCACCCGGCCCCGGAGGTAGTAGCTGTAGCCGGCGGGATCGTAGCGGGCGCCTTTGGCGAGCCGGCCCCCGAGCATGCGGGTGAAGAGCGCCCAGTGATCGTGAATCGAGCGTGGGCTGGCCTTGATGCGGTCCGCCATGCCGCCGATGCCGACATTGAGCCAGCCGTTCTGCTTCGGCACGTACCAGGCATACCCGGGCAGGCCGTTGTCGAAGAACCAGAGATGGCAGTCGGGCTCGCGCCAGTCGTACTCGATCTCGTGCTCCAGGGTGACGGTCTGCAGGTCGCTCGCGCGCGGGTTGAGCTCACGGAAGAGCGTGCGGTACACCGGGCAGCGCGTGCCCCCCGCGCCGATGAGATGGCGGCAGCGAAACGCGTCGTCGACGATGTAGTCGCCCCCCTCCTCCCGGATGTTGCGCACGGTGTGCTGCACCACAGGCGCGCCGGAGCGCTCGAGCAGCCACGCGTCGAACTCGACGCGGCGGATCGAGTGCTGCACGCAACGCACGGGAAGGTGCAGCCCCTTCACGTGGATGTGCAGGCGGTCGAAGGTCAGGAAGCGGTGCGGATAGGCGCCGATGTCGATCGCGAGGTCGCGCACGACCTCGGGAGTGATCCAGCCGGCGCAGAGCTTCAGGCGCGGGAAGGACTCCTTGTCGAGCACCAGCACGTCGGCGCCCGCCTGCTCGAGCTTCCACGCGGCACTCGAGCCCGCCGGGCCGCCGCCGACGATCAGGACGTCACAGGTGCGCATGCGGATGCTCAGCGCGCGTAGAGGTGCTCGCGCGTCATCGGGACGTCGTTGTTGTCCCGCGGCGCGAACAGCACCTGGAAGAGCTGCAGCGCCCCCGTCGTGAATCCGGCGATGGAGCCCGCGAGATACATGCGCCACATGCGCACGAACTTCTCGTCGAACATCGCGCGCACGCGGTCGCTCGCCGTCTCGAAGAGCGCGAGCCAGTCGCGAAGCGTCTGCGCGTAGTGCAGGCGCAGGTTCTCGACGTCGAGCACCGAGAAGTCGTACGGCTCGAAGATCTGCATCATCTCCGCGAGCGACGGCGGATAGGCGCCGGGGAAGATCCGCTTCTCGATCCAGGGCGCCAGCGGCGCCGGCCGGTTGCGTCCGATGGAGTGGATGAAGCCGCGGCCGTTGCTGCCGATGCTGCGCGCGATCACCTGGCCGAGCTCCGGGTAGTTGACGAGTCCCACGTGCTCCAGCATGCCGACGGAGACGAACGCGTCGTAGTGCCCGGAGATATTGCGGTAATCGTCCTGGACGTACTCGACCTGCGAGCCCAGGCCCTCTCTGGCCGCCCGCTCCCGCGCGAAGGCGACCTGCTCGCGCGAGATGTTGAAAGCGCGCACCTTGACGCCGTAGTGGCGCGCCATGTGCAGCCCGAGGGAGCCCCAGCCGCAGCCGGCCTCGACCACGCTCTCGCCCGCGCGCAAGCGGAGCTTACGGCAGACGTGATCCATCTTCGCGGTCTGTGCCTCATCGAGCGTAGCCGTCGGCGTCGGGTAGTAGGCGCAGGTGTACGCCATGGTCTGCCCGAGCCAGAGCGAGTAGAAGTCGTTGCCGATGTCGTAGTGGCGGTGGATGTTCTCGCGCGAGCCCGTCAGGGTGTTGACGTGCGGGCGGCGCAGCCGCTCCACCAGGCGCCGCAGGGACTTGTGCTGTGGGCCGCCGCGGCCCGCCTGATAGACGGTCTCGAGCAGCTGCACCAGGTCGCCCTCGATCTCCAGCCGCCCCTCGCTGTAGGCGTCCGGGAAGCGCACCTGCGGGTCGGCCAGGATGCCGAGCAGGGTCGAGCGGCTCGCCACCCGCACGCGCGCCACGACCGTGACGCCCGGGGGCACGATGCGCTCGCCGGTCCAGAGGAGGATGAACTCGAGCGGCGGCCTGCCGAGATATTCGAGCAGCCGCGCGAGCATCCGCCCTTCCACGGAGCGGCCGCCCGCCGGGCTCGGCTCGTCGAAGTCCCGGGGCATCCCGGGTGGGCCTGCCGGCCGCTCGCTCGGTACTGCGCTCTTGACGCTCTGGTTCACCGCATTCACCGCCTGTCTCCCCTTCTTCTCGTGTGCCTAATCTACCACGCCGGGGGTCGGGGACTCCCCGGGGGGCCCCCGATCAGGGGGCCAGGGTCATCCGGTAGCAGTCGATGAGCCGCTGGACGTGTGCCTCGACCCCGAAATGCTGGGCGCTCGAAGCCGCACCTTGTGCGTAGGAGAGCCGCCGGGCCGTATCGCGAAGCGTCTCGACCACCGCGCTGGCGAACGCCTCGCAGTCTGCCGGGGGTACCAGACGTCCGTTCACCCCGTCGACCACCACTTCGGGCAGGCCACCCACGGCAAATGCGACCACCGGACGAGCTGCCGCCAGCGCCTCGATGGCCGCCAGGCCGAGGCCCTCGGAGTGCGATGGCATCAACACCAGGTCGATCGCCGAAAGCAGGCGGGGCACATCGCCGCGCTTGCCGAGAAAACGCACGTGCCGCCGGATGCCCAGGCTGCGCGCAAGCTCCTCACACGCCGCGCGCTCCGGCCCGTCGCCGATCACCAGGAGCAGCGATTCCGGGCATCCGCGCAGGATGGCAGGCAGCATCGTCAGCAGCGCACGGTGACCCTTGACGGGATGCAGGCGTCCGATGATGGCAAGCACGGGCCGACCCGGCCCGATATCGAGCTCGGCTCTGACGCGGTCACCCGCGCCTGCCCCGGCGCGCCGC
>Ga0335075_10008081_pt1 | contig 16171 bp, 14 predicted proteins | sample Lox_Sample_24_FD_206723 | JGI IMG/M metagenome (GOLD analysis project Ga0335075, IMG submission 206723) | Soil microbial communities from Loxahatchee National Wildlife Refuge, Florida, United States - Lox_Sample_2.4 | ecosystem: Environmental > Terrestrial > Soil > Wetlands | place: USA... | reverse complement strand
CTCAGGAACGATCAACCTGCGGAGCGATAGGACTCTTCTTTCCCACGGCAAAGGGCCACTCACACATCTACCCAGGCCCCGCTGCGCGCTTTTCGTAACTCCCAGTGACGGTAAACAGGAACGCTGGCGGGCCGAGTGGACGCCGCCGGGGCGCGGGACTCATCGGCTCCAGGTCCGTGCCGTCAATCGTGCGGGCGATGGCCAGCCAACCACCGCCATTTGGAATCGCGGCGGCTACATGCGCAACGTCATCGAGGAGGTTCGCGTCCATGTCGTCTGAGCTGCAGGCCGTCGAATCACCGCGGCAGACACGCCGGGCGGCCATTCTCTGGACGGTAATCGTCGGCGTCCTCGCGACGCTGGTGGCCGCGTTCTCGTTTCGAGGGCAAGCGCTGGTGACAGCTCCACCAGAAGCTTCCGCTCCGGTCACGCCGCCCCAGGGCCCGGTGTATACGATGGTCCTGCCGCACGATCCGCCCGAGCTGCCTCCCGGCTCTCACCGCGACCAGGTCGCCGTCTCCTGCACCATCTGCCACTCGACCCGCCTGGTGTTGAATCAACCCGCATTTCCCCAAGAAAAGTGGACCGAGGTGGTCCACAAGATGGTAGCGGTTTATGGGGCTCCGATTCCGCCCGAGGAAGAGCCGCAGCTCGTCGAGTATCTGACGAGCGTGCGCGGGCGCTAACGGAGCGGAGCGCAAGCCGCTGGAGGGCCGATCGATGAATTCCACTTCTGATGCCGGCTCTGACCTCCCAACCACTGAAAATGACTTGGTGCGCGCCCACGCGCTGGCGGCGCTGGCGATGGTGGTTTATTCCGTTCTTTTGGGAGCTTCGATCTCGTTAAAGTTTCATTGGCCGGACTTCCTGGGCAGCCAGGCGTGGCTGACCTGGGGCCGGCTCCGCTACGGCCACACGCAGGGCATCTTTTTCGGCTGGCTGGGCAACGCCTTCCTGATGTTCTTCTACCACGCCGTGCCGCGGCTGGCGGGCCGGCCCGTGACCGGTCGGCGGCTCGGCTGGGTGCTGTTCTTCGTCTGGAACTTCCTGGTGGTGATCCCCGGCTGGGCCTTGGTGCAGGCCGGCATCAGTCAGCCGCTGGAATGGGGCGAGTTCCCCATCATCACCGATGTGTTCGTCGTCCTCGCTTTCGTGCTCATGGCGGCTCAATTCGTGCTCCCGTTCTTCCGCACGCGCTTGGCCGACCTCTACGTCGCCGGCTGGTACATCATCGGGGGTATCATCTTCACGGGCCTGGCCTACCCGGTGGGCAACTTCGTGCCGGAGCTGGTGCCCGGCTCTCGCGGCGCCACCTACAGCGGGCTATGGATCCACGACGCCGTCGGCACGTACGCTACACCGTTCGCCGTGGCCGTCGCCTACTTCGTCATCCCCGCGGCCACCGGCAAGCCGATCTGGAGCCACTTCCTGTCCATGCTGACGTTCTGGATGCTGTTCTTCATCTACCCGCTCAACGGCACCCATCACTTCGTCTTCTCGTCGATCCCGATGGAGGCACAGGTCGGCGCCATCGTGGCCTCTATCTACCTGGGCATGGATGTGACCTTGAATGTCACCAATCTGCTGATGTCGCTGCGCGGCTCCAGCGGCGTGGTGGCCCGCGACGTACCCCTGCGCTACGTCTGGCTGGGCGTCGTACTCTACCTGATCGTCAGTCTGCAAGGCTCGTTGCAGGCGATCATGCCGGTCAATCGTTTCATCCACTTCACCGATTGGGTGATCGCGCACGCTCACCTGGCCATGATCGGGTTTGCCTCGTTCATGGCCATCGGCGGCATGCTACACGTGTGGAAGCGAACGCCGGGCCTTCGCTACAACGATCGGGCGGCGACGTGGTCATTCTGGCTGCTGACGGTCGGGCTGTTCCTGATGGTGGCGGACCTAACCGCCGCCGGCCTGGTGCAGGCCGAATTATGGGACTCGCCGGCGCCGTGGATGGATTCGGTCCGCGCCTCGCGGACGTACTGGATGCTCCGTTCCTTCGCCGCCATTCCTCTCCTTGCCGGATTCATTGCTCTCGCGCTGAGCATGCTCACGGGACCTCTGGGCGAGGTTTCCAGCGTATCGGTTAGCGACGCTTCGCAGAAGGGTCGCGAGACAGCGACGCTTCTGCGAAGCGTCGCTAACCGACAGATGCTCTGGCTGCAAAACGCTTATGTGCTCACAAGCGTCGCTGGCCTAGGTTTCTTTCTGCTCTCGTTTTTGGTATTGGCGGTTTGGCCGAATCGGACGCTGGAGCAGCAGATTGCCGAGACGCGTCCGCCGCAGCTGGCGCCGCTCGGCGCCAGCGAGCTGCGTGGGCGAGAGATTTACGGCCGCGAGGGCTGCGTCAACTGTCATTCGCAGCTTGTCCGTTTCACGCACGCCGACGTGCGGCGTTTCGGACTGCCCAGCCAGGCGTGGGAGACGGATCGCGAGTTTCCGCAGCTATGGGGCACGCGCCGTATCGGCCCCGACCTGGCGCGCGAGAGCGGCCGGCGCAGCAAAGACTGGCAGCTAACGCACCTGTGGAACCCGCGCTACGTGGTGCCCGACTCGATGATGCCCGGCTACTCCTGGCTCTTCGACGGCTCGCCGCGCCGGCCGACGAAGGAAGCTCTCGACCTGGTGACTTACCTCGATTTCCTTGGCCGCGACGCTCAGCTGGCCGGTCTGGATCAGAAGTCGCCGCCGCGTTTGATGGATCCCGACGAGGAGGGTCGTATGGGCATCTTCTGCGACTGCGCCATTCCCCGAACGCGCGGCCCGGCGATTTTCTTCTCGACGGACCTGCCGCCTTTCGAGCGCGATCGGAATGTGCTGCTGGGCAGAGCGGTGTTCGCGCGCGACTGCGCCGGCTGCCACGGCTCCGCTGGGAAAGGCGACGGTCCGGCGGTGGAGAGCCTGTTGCCGAAGCCGCGCGATCTCACCGGCGCCCGCTTCTCCGACCGCGCCTTGAGCGAGTCTCTCTGGCTTGGTGTGCCAGGCTCCTCGATGCCGGCCTGGAGCGATCTGCCTGCCACGGAGCTACGCGGATTGGCCTGCTTCGTCCGCTCGCTGGAGAGCGAAGAATCGCAGGAAACGGAGAAAGCCCAACCGTCGGCGGAGCGAACAAAAGCCAGAGATCTCTTCGCCAGCAACTGCATCACCTGCCACGGCGACCCCGAGAGCAAAAGGGACCGGCAGCCCAATTCCACGCTCGCCCCCCGCGCAACCATCTTTTCGCGGGTTCGCCCCAGTCGTGCCTACGCCGAGGCGGCACTTCGAGATGGAGTACCAGGAACAGCCATGCCCCCCTGGAAGGGTAAGCTAACCGAGGACGAGCGGCGGATGCTGGCCCGTTACGTCCGCTCTCTCTACGACGCGGAACAGGCATCGAAGGAGTGATTTCGTGATTATCAACCTCATCGTCGGAACCGTCACGCTGCTGATGCTGGCGTTCGTGGTGGTGTGGCTGTTCTTCCCTCACCTGCGCGGCTGGCTGGAAGCGCCCAAGTATCGCTTTCTTGAGCGTGAGCGCCGATTTCCCGAAGTGACAAGGGATCCGACGGACGAAGAAAAGCGCTGAAACAAAACGCCGTTTCGCCGTTCGGACGGCTACGTTCGTGCCGGAGCGTGCCACAAAGTGCCATCGTATGCCGCCACACCGCCACCTCGCCACTTCGCCACAAGCAGCGAATGCTCCTCGACAATCGTCCGAACAATTCCCGTTCGCCTTTTTTTCTCTCTTTTTCTCTTGGCGTCCTTGGCGTCTTGGCGGTTCACTTGGACACTACCGTGTTTCCAGGTCCGTGTCTCGCAGGTCGGTGACGAACATGTGGCCGGGCTTGTGAGTCAACAGCAGAGACGGCCGTGCCTTCATGGCGACGGCTTGCGGCGTCACACCGCAAGCCCAGAACACCGGCACCTCGCCGCGCCGAACCTCGACCGGATCGCCGAAATCGGGTCGATGGATGTCCGCGATGCCGAGGGCGACTGGATCACCGACATGCACCGGCGCTCCGTGCGCCAGCGGAAAGCGCTGACAGATGCGCGTCGCCGCCTCCGCCTGCGCCGGCGTCAACGGCCGCATCGACACGACCATCGGTCCCGCGAAGATGCCCGCCGGTTGGCAGGCGATGTTGGTGCGATACATCGGCACGTTGCAGCCCTGCTCGACGTGCCGCACCGGGATGCCGGCCTTCATCAGCGCGTTCTCGAACGTGAACGAACAGCCCAGCAAGAAGCCGACGAGATCGTCGCGCCACCAGCCGAACAGGTCGGTCGGCTCCTCGATCAGCTCGCCGTAGCGATAGGCCCAATAGCGCGGCACATCGGTGCGAAGGTCGGCGCCCGGAGCGGCGCGGCTCGGCTCGGGACAGCCGGGATCGGTGACATCGAGCAGCGGACACGGCTGCGGATTGCGCTGGCAGAACAGCAAAAAATCAAAAGCGATGTCGCGCGGCACAACGACAAGGTTGGCCTGCACGTACCCCAGGGCGAGACCCGGTGTTGGTCCCGTCAGCTCGCCGATGCGGGCTTGCTGTCTCAGCTCGGCCCCGGTCGCATTTCTCAAGTCAACCATCGCTCTCTCTCCAGCAGCTCGCCGATTCGCCGCAGCGGTTCGGCGTAGTCGTCAAACGCCAGGCCGTCAACCGTCACGGTTTGCCGCGCCGTGACGCCGTCAACCAGCGGGCCTTGCTCCACCATGACGCGCAGCAGCTCACGCTCGCGCTCGACATCGAACAGAGATGCCGGCAAACACTGGCGGCGCAAGACGGCCACGCCCGCGGCCAGTGCGTAGGCTCCCCAGTTGCTGATGCCGGCGACAATCAGGTGATCGGTTGGCACACGGCAAGCGATGCGTTCGCCGTTGGGGATGTTGCGAGCAATCACCTCGGCCGGAATTTTGCCCATGCCGATCTCGTTGCCGCCATCGCCGATGCCGATGGTGCATACAGGCGGTGCCTGGCGGACGATTTCCTCGACAAGCAGATGCGCTGGATCGTTCTGGTCTGTGACGTCATGGCCATGCATGTTGCGGCAACGGCCATCGAGCCCCGGTCCCACGCGCTCTGAGGCGATAAGATGTGTGACACCCCAGTGACGGCGAAAAGCTTGCCAAAATAAATCCCGAATAGAATTCGACGAGCGGTGGTATTTCTTTATGAAAAGCAATGGTATGGTGTAAGGGTAAACGGGAGGCAGTAGCCCGCATTCGTTGAGACCGAGCGCCAATGCTCGACAAAGACACAATTCTTTATCTATAAAAAGTGTTACCGAGAAGCCGAGCCATCTAAATGCCCGTGCCAGAAAAAGTGCTCCGAGCGGGCCATCCGTCTCGCTGCACGGCGGTTGCGCGTGCGGAATGAAAAAGCCGGTGACGATGGCAATGGAAGGCTGCGGATTCTCGGCGATGCTGCGGCAAGCGTTGGCGAAATCGTCGCGGCAAGCCGTGAACAGATTATCGTGCGGATCGCGGGCCAATCCGCGATTGTTGACATCACGCTGGATGATCGCGCGAAGCTCATCGAGCAAGGCGTCGCTCATGTTTGTCCCTCCTGCAGCAGATAAGCAAAGCGTCCGCGCCACGCTCGCGGCACCTCGGCCTTCAGCGTGATCGGCTCGTAGCGGATCGGATGCAGAAACGTCAGGGCGCCGGCGTGCAGGCCGATGCCGCGGCCAAACGTTTGAATCGCCCCATACTTGGCGTCGCCGTAAATCGGATGGCCGTGGTGCGCCAGCTGCACGCGCAGTTGATGGGTGCGGCCAGTCTGAGGACGCACCTCCAGCCACGTCAGCCCGCCATGAACGGCGCGGCGCTGATAGTGCAGCAGAGCCTGGCGAGCGTCCTGGTCGCCGCGCTCTACGACCTCGACGCGGCCACGATTTTTATCCTTGTGCAGCCAATCCTCAAGAGTGCCTGCCGTCGAGCCGACTTCTCCCGTGACCACGGCCCAGTAAACCTTTTCGACCGTGCCTTCGCGGAACTGCTGGGCGAGACGAGCCGCCGCCTTGCTTGTCCGCGCGAACAGCAACACGCCCGACACCGGCCGATCGAGGCGATGCACGACGCCGAGAAACACATTGCCGGGCTTGCGATATTTCTCCTTCAGGTATGCCTTGACGGCGCGATCCAGTGTTTCCTCGCGGCCCTCATAGTGCGTACTCAGGACGCCGCTCGCCTTGTAGACCGCGATGCAATGATTGTCTTCGTAAAGTATCTCAAATGGCGGATCTGTCACGGCCCCAATCTCCGCGTCGGATAATTAGCCACAGATGAACACAGATAAACACAGAAAAAGACAAAGAACAAGAGTGCGACAAAAACCGTCCTGTTTTCTCCATCTGGGTTTATCTGTGTTCATCTGTGGCTAATTTAGGAAGTGGCCCTGAATCGGGCTTGAGCGGTACGGGGCGGAGCATCTCGGCGGCCGGAGATTCCAGTGGAAGCTCGTCCTTTTCCGGGAGGCTGGGCGTCGGCTGCACGGCGGTGGGGAAAGGAGCGGGGATGGCGTCCGCCGGAGCCGGTGGGTTCGGCTTGGCGGGATCGATGATGCGTGGAGGCGGCAACAACATCGGCCCGCCTCCCGGCTGCGGTGCAGGCACGACAGGGGAAGAGCCTTTCGGAACGATGGTTGGACGCTGATTAATAGGCGTCAAGCGAACCGTGACATCGCGGTCCGCCTCGAAGACTCGGCCATCGAGCAGCTGGAGGTGGGCGCTGACGCGCAGCTTTTCGGTGTTCGGCCAAACTTTCCACGGCAGGTTCAGGACATATCCGGTCGTCAGCAGCCCATTTTTCCACCTGCGGCGTAGCTCTTCCGGCGGAATCACCCACGACGACAGAGGACGTTTGATCCCTTCCTTGGTGATTTCCTGGGCCTGGATGAGAAGCTGTCCCGGCGCCTTGATGGCCTGTCCTTCCGGGTCGCGCGGCTCGACCTGGACTTGCAGGGCGTCATCGCCGGGGCAGATGTCGTTGCTGCGGCCGCCGGTTTGCCGGCCGAGAACGAGCGTCTGCACGGGATACGCGGCCGGCGGATGACCGTCGGGCGGCACCCCCAGCTGGCCGCGCAGCGCATGCACCTCTTGCTGTAAGGCTTGATTGTAGACGCCGCAGCGATCAACCTCCTCACGCAGCGCGAGAACATCGTTCTCGCGCGCACGCAGCTCCGTTTCCACACGCTCGCAGCTGTGGCATCCGCCGGCGGCGAAAAGGAGCGACAGAGCAAAGCAGCAAGCCACGAGGCAGCGCATGATGCCGAATCCTTGGGTGCTGTCCTTATCAGCTCTCAGTTGTCGGTTGTCAGTTGTCAGAAAAGACAGCTCGTTTTTTCGGACAACTGACAACTGACAACTATTCTGGCTTGGGGACAACCTGTCCAGGCGGCAATCGCTCCAAAACGTGATCGACCAGGCCATATTCCTGGGCTTCACGGGCCGACATGAAATTATCGCGGTCCGTGTCACGCTCGATCCGTTCCAACGGCTGACCGGTGAGCTTTTGCAGCAGCTCGTTCATGAGCTTCTTGGTGCGGAGCAGATGGCGGGTGCGGATTTCGATGTCGGTGGCCGCTCCGCGGGCGCCGCCGAGCACCTGATGGATCATCACCTCGGCATGCGGCAGGGCGTTGCGTTTGCCCTTGGTGCCGGCGGCCAGCAGCGTCGCGCCCATGCTCGCGGCCATGCCGATGCAGTAGGTCGCCACATCGCAGGTCACGTAGTGCATGGTGTCGTAGATGGCCATGCCGGCGGTCACCGACCCGCCCGGCGAGTTGATGTACAGGTGAATGTCCGCTTTGGGATCATCGAACTGCAAGAACAATATTTGCGCCACAATCAAATTGGCGCTGTAGTCATCGACTTCGCCTTGCAGGAAGATGATTCGGTCCTTGAGGAGACGGCTGTAAATATCGAAGACCCGTTCTTCGCGGCCGCTCCGCTCCACAACGTATGGCACGAGTGGCATGGTCTTAATTCTCCAAACCAACCCGGCTCGCCCTTGTTCATCGGCAGCCGAGCTGAGGTAAAATGAGTAATTCCCCAACTAGGTGGCAAGTTTCTTGTTTAGCCGCGACCCGAAGGGGAGCGCGTCGCACGCGCTCCCCTTCGGGTCGCGGCTAAACAAGAGTTCAGGATTTTTTCTCACTGGACATCTTGGCGAGTACTTCATCGACCAGGCCGAAGTCCTTCGCTTCCGGGGCGGTGAAGTAGCGATTGCGTTCCGTCTCGGCTTCGATCTGATCGAGCGGGCGGCCGGTGTGAAGGGCCAGAATGTCATTGAGGCGTTTCTTTTCCTTGAGGATCTCTTTCATTTCGATTTCCACGTCCGAGGCCTGTCCGCCGATGCCCTGGCTCCAGGGTTGATGGATCATGACCTTGGCGTGCGGCAGGGCGAAGCGTTTGCCCTTGGTGCCGGCAGCGAGCAGAATGGCGGCGCCGCTGGCGGCGATGCCCATGCAGTACGTGGAGATGGGGCACTCCAAAAACTGCATGGTGTCGTAAATGGCCAGGGTCGCCGTCACCGAGCCGCCCGGCGAGTTGATGTAAAAATGGATGTCCTGGCTGCGGTTCTCGTATTGCAGATAGAGCATCTGCTGAATGACGAGATTGGCCGTCATGTCGGTGATGACCGGCTCATAGATATTGCCGCTGGAGCAGCCGAAGAAAATGATACGGTTATCCAGCAAAATATCGTTGGTCCCATACTGCCGTTGGCGCGTGTATTCTCGATAACGCTGATTGCGCGGGTCAAGCGGCATGGGATAATCGAAATTCCACATCGAAAGCTCCTCATATCCTGGCGAGCTGAAGCGAGGAATTAGCCACAGATGAACACGGATAAACACGGAGGAAAAACCAATTCCAATATCTGCTCTTGTTTCTCTTCTCTGTGTTCATCTGTGGCTAATTCCTCGCTTCAGCTCGCCGAACTTGTCTACTCGTTTGAAGGTGCGGGGTTCGTCTCTTCCGTCGCCGGAGGCTCCGCCGTGGGATCGTGAATCTCGCCGGGCACGGCCTGGGCCTCGACCATCGACACCGACGGTTGATCTTCCTGGCCCAGCGGCACGTCCTCGTACTCGGCGCTCTCGAGGATCAGATCGAGCGCCTTGCGCTCAATCATCTCGGCGGCAAGGGCTTCCAGCAGATCCTCGCGCTCCAGCCGGGCACGGACGCGGCGCGGCGATTCGCCGTCCTGCTCGGCGATGCGCTCGATCTCGTCGTTCAGATCGTCGTCGTTGACGTCGATTTTCTCGACCTCGGCGAGCTTCTGAAGGACGAAGTGTTCCTTGAGCGCCTGCTTGGTGCTTTCCAGGATGTCCTGTTCGAGCAGACGGCGGCGACCTTTAATTTCCTCCTCGGAAATGCCGTCGGCGCGCATCTCCATGATCCGGCGCGACATGGCTCGTCCCGCCTGGCGGCGCAGCAGATCGACCGGCAGCTCCCAGGTGGAGGCCGCGGTGATAAGCTCCATCACCTGTTTGCGGGCCGACTGCCGTTGCTGATACTCCAGGCGGCGCTGGAGAATCACCTGGAGCAGCTCGCGTAGCTGCTCCGGCGAGTGAACGCCGAACGTGTGCAGGAAGTCATGCGTCAGCTCCGGCAGGACGACGGTCTTCACGTCCTTGATGTTGAGCGTAGCCGTCACGGTCTCGCCGCGCAGCTCCGGATCGGCCACGGCGCTGGACAGCTTGATGTGGATCTCGCGGGTGTCGCCGGCCTTCGCGCCCTTGACCTCCTCGGCGAAATTCTCGGCCACGCCGTCCTTGAAAGCCAGCTGCTTGTTGACGCGCAGGGTCGCCTCGCTCATCTTGCCGATCTCGCGGTCGCCGGCCTTGATGACGGCATCGACAACCAGCAAATCGCCCAGCTCAGGCTCTCCGTCGGACTTGGGCACGATCTGTCCATAAGGCGTCAGCAGCCGGCGCTCTTCCTGGGCGACTTCCTCGTCGGTGAAAGTGTGGACCGGCCGGCGAATCTTGAGTCCCCGGTAATTGGGCAAATCGAACTGCGGCCGAACCTCGACCTCAAACTCGTAAACGAGCGGTCCCTGGCGCGGCAGCTCGATGTTGGCCGGATCGATGTCGGGCGCGCTCAGGGGCGCGATGTCGAAATCCTCCGCAAGCTGCTGCAAGCTGGCCAGCAAAACCTCGCTCTTGACCTGGTCGCCGACCTCCTTGTGAAAGCGGCGCTCGACGATGCGGCGCGGCGCCTTGCCGGGCCGGAAGCCGGAGACGTTCGCATCACTGACCAGCTCGCTGATCTTCTCGCTGAATCGGCCGTCGATGTCCTTGCGATCGACCGTGACCGTGATGTGTTTCTTGCACGGGCCGACATCGCGGATGTCAACGGTTTGCTGAAGCTTGACGGGTGCCGTGGCCGTGGCCGTCTCCTCGGCGTACTCATGCTCGTGTTCGTGAACGTGTTCGTGCTCCTGCGCCTGTCCTTCCGGGCTTTCGGGAGCTTCCTGGGGAGTTTTTTCGTCCGTCATGATGTCCTACTTTCTAGGGCCGACGCCCAGGCCCGTGTCCTGATCTTGGAGCTTGCGTCACTGTATTCTAGGCGTCGGCGGGCAAGAAGAAAGTCCCTCTACCAGCCACGTGCGGCGACGATTCGGTTGCGCCGATCACTTGAAGCGGCGGCGCAGGGAAGCGCCCAGGGCGTCCACCAGCGTCACCGTGGCCAGGATCACGAGGAGGATGGCCGAGACTTCCTGATACTGCATCAGCCGCAGCGAGGCGATGAGCTGGAAACCGATCCCACCGGCCCCGACGGCGCCCATCACCGTCGAGGCGCGGAAATTATGCTCCCAGCGGTAGACGACCAGGTCGGCCATCTTCGACAGGATCTGCGGGAAGATGCCGTGAACGATCACCTGAAGCGGGCTGGCGCCGGCGGCGCGAGCCGCCTCGATCGGAGCCGGGTCGGCGTGCTCGATCGCTTCGGCGAGGAACTTTCCAACCATTCCGGCCGAGTGCAAGCCCAGGGCCAGCACGCCCGGCAAGGCGCCGAAGCCGACCGCCGCCACAAAGAGGATTCCCAGGATAAGCTCCGGGATGGTCCGCAGGATGTTCAACAGCCCGCGCGCCACGGCATAGATCGCGAGGTGCGGAGTGGTATTGCGGGCGGCGAGGAGGCCCAGCGGCAGAGACAGGGCCGCCGCCAGCGCGGTCCCCGCCACGCTCATTGCCAGGGTATCCAGGAGCGGTCTCAGCCAGCTTCGGGCCGTCTGAAAGTCGGGAGGGAACATTTCACCCAACAGCTGGACGATGCTCGGGAGTCCCTCCGTCAACCTCCGCGTGTCGAGAAGACCTACGTAAGCGCACGAGCCGATAATGACCACGACAGCCAATCCCGCTCGCAGAGCAGCACGCCGATTCTGCCGGCGCTCCGCGATCAAAATGTCCTCGTAGCTCGGTCCTTCTGTACGGCTCATAACTCCTCTTTCAGTCCGCGCGCCCGGCTCACTGCTTGTTCAGGTCGAGGTTTAGCATCTTGGCCAGGTCGCGTACCACGTCGTAATCCTTGTCAGCGACGGGGCCGAACCCTTCCGCTTTGAAGGGTCGTAGCACTTCGGGATCCTCAAGCGACAGGAAGGCACGGCGAATTTTCTCCTTCAGCTCCGACCTCAGCTCCGAGCGCATGGTCCAGGGATACTGCGGGAAAGGACGGGATTCCTGCAAGACCCGGACCTTGTTTCGATCGATGACGCCGCGCTCGATCAGCGACTCGAAGATCAGCTTGCTCAGGCCGCCCGCCTGGGCCTTGCCGTTCTGCACCGTCAGGGCGACCGCATCATGCGCGCCGACGAAGTGCGCCTTGTAATCCGCGTCGGCCTTCAAGCCGTTCTCCGCCAGCATGCCCCTGGGAATGAGATGGCTGGAGGTTGAAGCCGGATCGCCAAAGGCCACGTCCTTGCCCTTGATGTCGTCCACCGAGTCCATGCCGGAGGCGACGTTGCCGATCAGGACCGCCTGATAGATGGTGCGGCCCTTGGTTTTCAGGGCGGCAAACGGCTCGATCTCGGTCTTTTGCCGGGCCAGGACGTAAGACAGGGGGCCGAAGTAGGCCAAATGGATTCGGCCATGCCGTGCCGCCTCGATCATCGTGGAGTAGTCCGTGGTGACCACCAGCTCGACCTTGCAGGCCAGCTCGCGCTCCAGATATTCTTTCAGCTTCTGGTTGTTGCTGATAACCGTGCTGGGGCTTTCGTCGGGCAGCAGGGCCACCTTCAGCGGATTCGGGTCGGCACCTTCTCGCGAATCGGGGCCTGAGCCGGCGCAGCCGTGAAGCATAAGGGTCGTCAGGGCGAGAAAACCGAGTGCTCGGTTCATCAAGCTTTTCCTGGGATAAGGTCCTGTACCGGATCGGCGACTTGCCCATTGCCGGACATTTTGTCGCCGCGGCCTGCCTGGGAAACGGCGTAGATCGAGCTTCGTGCTTCGGGAAGCAATCGATCCGGAGGTCCGTCGAAAACGACGCGGCCCTGGTTGAGGCCGATCACTCGGTCCGCGAAACCGAGGGCCAGCTCCACCTGATGCAAGCTGACGACGGCCGTGATGCCGTCCTCCCGCGACACGCGCCGCAGTAGCCCAAGGACCATGTGTGCCGTGGTCGGGTCGAGACTGGCAACCGGCTCATCCACCAGCAGCAGCCGTGGAGACTGAGCCAGCGCGCGAGCGATGCCGACGCGCTGCCGCTCGCCGCCGCTCAGGTTCTCCGCTCGCTCCAGCGCCTTGTGCAGCAGCCCCACTCGATCCAGACACTCCAGGCCGAGACGCCGCTCCTGCCCTGACAAGGGGAAAAGGCTGCGCCAGATCGTGTGGTAGCCGAGCCGGCCCATCAAGACATTCTGTAGCGCCGTGTGGCGAGCAATCAGATGATGATGCTGGAAGACCATGCCGGTACGCCGGCGATGGGCCTGGAGGAGGCGGCGCCCTTGCAGCGTCCCTAAATCTTCCGAATGGACGGTCCCCCGAGTGGGAGCAAGCAGCAGGTTCAGGCAGCGCAGGAGGGTCGATTTTCCCGCCCCGGACGGGCCGAGCAAGACCGTGAGCTGTCCACGGACGAAGGCGAGCGAGCAGTCGCGCAAGGCTGCTTGCCCGTTGGGATAAATCACAGAAGCGTCGCGCAGCTCGATCATCAGAAGCGGGTATCAGAAATCTCGGTCATTCCATCAGGCAATCGTGAAAATCGGGCGAAGGGGACTTAAAGTTACTTCGAGGACTGCCCCAGCTCCTTGAGCAATCGGGTGGCGGCCTCGACCAGCTTCTCGCCCTCTCCGGGCTTCACGCGCGAGTTGACCGTTTCGTAACTCCCTTCCTTGAACGCCTTGATGGTCGGTACATATCCGGGTGCGTCGTTGCACAGCTCGACAACCAAGGTCACGCGGAACGGCGACGCTTTCTTGATCGCCAGCCCCAGATCGACGAAGACTTCGCCCGGCAAACCGACGAGGGCCGCCTCATCGCTGAGACGGAAGACCTGCACTTCCATCGGCAGCGTCTCCGCCGGGAGCATTTGCAGTGAGACGATCTTGTATGCCTCGACCTGCTTCAAAAACGGCAAATCGCGCGTGCCGATCTTGGCCATGTCCTTACGCGCCTGCTTGATCGCCTCGTCGCTGTACTTTTGCAACGGCGCTTGCACGACGGCCCGGCGGACGGCGAGACGCGGCGCACGTACCGGCGACAGCTTCGGCAAAGCATCTCGCACGGTATCGCCCAGGGTGCTGCCGATCCGGGCCGCCTCCAATTGCCCCTTTTGTGGGTCTTTTTTGGACACATCAATGTGATTGATGTCGCCGCACGTCCCGGCCCCGAACAGCGATACGCTCTCCGGCCCAAGGACCGAACGCAGCTTGCGCTCCAGATGGAAGGGATAATCCGCCGAGTATTCGGTGCCGCCGACCGTGTCCAGGTGCAGCGCGAAAACGGTCAACAGGGCGAGATCCTTGTCGCCGCTCCGTAATCGGAGCAATCCCACGTCGGGATCGACGGGGCCGGCCGCCCGCACGATGTTGGGATTGAGCTTGCCCGGATTGAAGCGCACCGTGCCGTCCTTCAAGTGGAAGCGACGGTTGAACGACAATCCTTCTTGCCGCGCCACGCCCGCGGCCATAGCGACCGGCCGGGCGGATTTGCGGGCCTTGTCGATTACATCGGCGAGTCTCGCGGCGAGGACGGCGGGATAGTCGATCTTCTCATGGGGATCCTCCCTCTTGGCCGTCACCGTCTGATCGTGGAAATACTGTCGCAGCGCTCCCATGTAGAGAGGGCCGGTGTGCGAGTGCGTCGCGGCGATGAGGATATTGTCTTCCGGGATGCCCGTCTTCTTCGCCGCCAGCTCGCGGGCGCGGCCGGACACCTCGCGCGAGATGCCGATCAGATCGCAGAACACCAGGGCCGCTTGCTCGTCGCCCTGGCGGAGAAAAAGCGCCTTGGCCTGCAACGGATCGTGGGTGCCGGTGTTGAGCCGTTCGCGGAAGTAACCGCTCATGCGGTAGCCTCGCGGCGGCGTGATGTCCACGACGGCGACGCCGGCTTGCAATTCCGCCGCTGTCAGCCGCGCTGTTCCTACCGTCCCAGCCATCGCCGCACCAAGGAGAACGAAGAGAATGGGTCGCATGTTCAAGCTCCCTATTACGCTGGCAAGTTAGTTCCGCACAAAGAATTGAATCACGAAAACACGAAAGTACGAAAACACGAAAAAGGCAATCAGAAAGCAGGGAAAGGCATATCTGGCTGCTGCGGCCGCGTTTTCTCTTTCTTTTTTCGTGATTTCGTACTTTCGTGTTTTCGTGATTCTCTTTAGCTTGTAACCTCTCATTACTTCTTCGGATACGGCGGCGGTGGCGGAAGGTCTTTCTCCTTCGTTTTCAGCTCCGCCAGCACTTCCTTGATCGCCCGGTTGAGCTGATCGTCGATGCCGGCATTCTCGCGGGCCGGATCGTTGTCCACCTCGATGTCCGGCGGCACGCCGACCCCCTCGATGATCCACGATTTCCCGTCCACATCATAGCGCGAAAATTCCGGACGATTGAGATAGCCGCCATCCAGTAAAGGCAGTGTGCCGCGAATGCCGACGACGCCGCCCCAGCTGCGCTTGCCGATCAGCTTGCCGAGCTTGTGCTGGCGAAAGCGAAATGGAAACAGATCGCCGTCGGAGGCCGAGAATTCGTTGAGCAAGCACACCTTCGGCCCGTAGAGCATGGCGCCGGGATCGGTGTCCGGCACGCTGTTGCGAGCAATGTCGATCATGGCAATTTCGCGACGCAGCCGCTCGATGAGCATCGGCGACACGTTGCCGCCGCCGTTGCCGCGCATGTCGATAATCAGCGCTTTCTTGTGCGTCTGCGGATAGAAGTAGCGATTGAACTGGTTCAGGCCGCGAGCCTGCATGTCCGGGACGTGAACATAGCCGACCTTGCCGTCCGTGGCCTTGTGTACCTTGCGGATGTTACCGGACACCCATTCGTGATAATACAGATCGCCTTCGTTGTCGATGGGAACGACGACGATTTCCCGGCTGCCTTTTTCCTTCGGCTCCGAGCTGATTTTGAGGACCACCTGCTTGCCGGCCTGGTTGACGAGCATCTCATAGGGCGTCTTCATCTCGTTGACGGGTTGGCCATTGATGGCGATCAGGAAATCGCCGTCCTTGACGTTCAGCCCCAGCTCCGCCAGCGGCGAGCGCAGCTTCGGGTCCCAGCTTTCGCCGCGGAGGATTTTCATGATCTGGAAATAACCGGACGAATGGCGGCGCAGGCGCGCGCCGAGCAGGCCGGTGGGGATGCGCCGCGGATGCGGCATGTCGCCGCCGCCGACGTAGGTGTGGCCGACGTTCAGCTCGCCGATCATCTCACCGATAATGTAAGTCAAATCGGCGCGATGACTGACGTACGGCACCAGCGGCTCGTATTTCGCCTGCATCGCCTTCCAGTCAACGCCGTGCATCGTCGGATCGAAGAAGAAAGCGCGCATCTGCCGCCAGCATTCGTTGTAGATCTGCTGCCACTCTTTATGGTGATCGAGCCGCATTTCCATGCCGGACAGCTTGAGCGGCTCGCTGATCGACACCTTGCTTTTCGGCAAATCGATGATGCCATACTTGCCGTCCTGCGAAACCAGCATCTTCTTGCCGTCGGCGGAGATTTCGAAGCCGCCGACCGAGCCAAGCTCCGTCTCCT
>Ga0335075_10008080_pt1 | contig 16172 bp, 18 predicted proteins | sample Lox_Sample_24_FD_206723 | JGI IMG/M metagenome (GOLD analysis project Ga0335075, IMG submission 206723) | Soil microbial communities from Loxahatchee National Wildlife Refuge, Florida, United States - Lox_Sample_2.4 | ecosystem: Environmental > Terrestrial > Soil > Wetlands | place: USA... | reverse complement strand
CAGGTGCCGCGATCAGGTGAGATTGCGCGGGGAGCCGAACCTGATGAGGTTGTTGTCGAGATCCACATGCACTGCCTCGCGCGTTCCGTACGCCGTGTCGTATGGATCGCTCGTGCCCGATACGCCAGTTGCGCTCCACAGGCGCGCGAGCGCCTCGCAGTCCTCGACGGAAAGGTCGGCCGCAGCCGCGGTCCTTGCCGGGTCGTGATCCTGTTTCACGTACAGGTGGAGTTCGGCCGTCCCGAACCGGGCCCAGGCCCAGTCCGCCCCATTTTCATAGCGCATCACCTCAAAGCCCAGCTCTCCATAGTGCGCGAGAGCGGCTCGCATGTCGGTAACCGGGAAGCACGGGCGGAAGCCGACCGCACGGTTATGATCATTTGCTGCAGGCTGATCGCTCATGGCGGGAGTGTGACACATGCTCCGCCGCCCGTCGCATCCTCGAACTCGGGCACCGTAGTGGAGTTAGCGTCCGAAGCCGGCCTGGCCTCCGGGTGCACCTAGATAATCTCGGACCATGACCGTTACCGTCGCCGATGCCGGACCCGGCAAGATCTGTCGTTCTGCCGAGGTACAGGCGCCTGCTGCAGAGATTTTCGAGATCGTGGCAGATCCGCGGCGACACGCCGAGCTGGATGGCTCGGGAACGGTGCTGAAGACGGTGGCCGTACCACAACGGCTCAGTCAGGACGCCAGGTTCTCGGTAAAGATGAAACAGTACGGAGTGCCCTATCAGATCACCAGTCAGGTGACTGAATTCACAGATGGGCGCGTGCTGGAATGGCGGCACCCGCTTGGTCACAGGTGGCGCTGGGAGCTGACGCCGCTGTCTGAGCGATCAACGTTGGTGACCGAGACCTTCGACTACAGCGAGCTCGGCCCAGCAAAGGCTGCAGGCCTGAAGTTGTTCGGAAGCCTGAAGCACAACGCTGCCGGCATTGCAGCCACTTTGCGCCAGCTGCAGGCGCGGTACCCGGACGCGTAGAACGCACCGCGGGTAAACGTCCTCCCCACGTGGCCGCACGTGCGTGCCGGCCGGGGGGCAAAGGACTTGAGCCTTGGAAATAATTCGCTCAATTTGACAGACCTCGAATTTGCGGCACGATTGAGCGCATGGCAAGCATTGTGTCGGTCGTTGTCACCGATGATATCGACGGTTCTGAGGGCGCCGAGACCGTGTCGTTTGGCGTCGACGGCGTAACTTACGAAATTGACTTGGCCGAGAATAACCGCGCCAAGCTGGCCGAGGCGATGTCGCCGTATGTCGGCGCTGCGCGGAAGGTTAGTCTGCGCCGCCCTCGCACTGCGACAAGCCGCCAGCCTGCGGCGCGGGTCGATAGGGCTGAAATACGTGCCTGGGCCAAAGAGCAGGGACTGAAGGTCTCCGAGCGCGGGCGTATCAGCGCCGAGACCATGCAGCAGTATGAGGCAAGCCACTAGCGATTCTGGTGCGCGCCCGAGCAGCTGAGTAGAAGTCGGGATGCGCTGGCCGCCCACCGTCGGCTTCTGGACCGCGGCGATCGGGTGGACGGCGCATGCAGCGCGCAGCTGATCTCCGGTTAGCTCCGACAGGCCGAGGTAGCTGATCTTGCCTTCGGTGACTAGTTCGGCCATGGCTCCGACCGACGCGTCCAGCGGCACGTCCGGACCGATGCCATAACGCTATCAGCCGACGGCTTGTCGTTCCTTGGCACGATCGCCGCATCAGCAGGATCAGGACCCGAGGGATGAGATCCGGGACAAGCCTGCAACAGTTCAAGGGCGCCGCCGTGTTCCCGGAGAAGCCTGTGCGCTGCTGATCTTGATATCTAGCCTGAGGGCATCCTGTGGTTGATGTGATGCCGGGCGGCGGATTGGAGCAGAGCACATGCGGTATATCAAGGCAGAACGCCGCGGCCGTGCCCTCTGGATCACCTTCGACCGGCCGGAGAAGCACAACATCTTGCATCCGCAGGACCTGAGCGAGCTTCGCGACGTCATCGCCAGGCTCTCCTCGGGAGTGCAGGCGATTGTCTTCACCGGTGCAGGCCAGGCGGCCTTCAGCGCCGGAATGAACATCGAGGCCTTCGTCGGCCTGACAGCTGCCCGAGCGCATGCCCTGATCGGCGATCTCGCGCAGGTCATGCAGGCGATCCGGCACTCGCCGGTCGCGACCGTTGCCGTTGTCAACGGGTACTGCCTCGGGGCAGCGTTCGAACTGGCGCTGTCGTGCGATGTTCGTGTTGTGGCCCGGACTGCGTCGTTCGGTCTACCCGAGATCAAGGTCGGGGTGCCGTCAGTCATCGAGGCGGCTTTGCTGCCAGCCTTCGTCGGGCTCAGCCGGGCACGTGAAATGGTCCTCACCGGCGATATCTACCGCCTTGATCAGCTGCCGCCCGGCAGCATTGCCAACGTCGTCGCCGAGCCCGGAGAGCTGGCCGCGGCCGCGGAGTCCTTGCTGGACCGCGTCGCGACACACCCGCGTACTGTGACCGCAGCTCAGCGGCGGCTGTTCGACCTGTGGCTTAACAACCCGCTTGATGACTGCGTGAACGCCAGCATGACCGAATTTGCCAAGGTCTTCGAAAGCCACGAGACGCATGAGCAGATCGCACGTCACCACAAGAGGATTACTGGGTAGCGGGGCCCGCCGCAGCAATCCAAGTCTCGTGCAGCCGTCAAGTGCCGGAAGGGCAATCCAGGTAAGTCGCGCCAGCCCAGTGGGGCACTAGCTTCTCGTCTCGGACGGCGCGCTCGCGGATAGCCGGGAGGTGCCGGTGCTGGCTGACCGGCCGTCCCCGCAGACGAGCGCCAAACAGTTCCGCCCGGCCCGCCGGCCCGTCGCTACAACCCGTTTCCCGTGCCGCACGGATGTTCAAGACCGCGGCAGGGCCATCACCCAGGCTGGGGGCCATAGATCAAATCTACGGAGCGAAGCGTGGAAGTTGTACGTGACCCTGCCCGGCTGATCGCGTTCGTGACGTTCGCGGCGGTTCTCGCCGGGACACCCGGTCCAAGCAACGCGCTGCTGACCGCTATTGGCGCACGAGTTGGTGTCCGGCAGGGTCTGGCGAGCCTGCTTGGCCAGGCGACAGGGATGGGCGCAATGCTGTTCGCCATCACCCTTGGAGCGGGCAATGTGCTCCTTGCTCATCCTCTCGCCCTCCAGATCCTGAAGTGGGGCGGTGCTGCGGTGCTCTGCTGGATGGCATGGCGGATCGCGGTCGCCGCAGACCCTGAAGCCTTTACCAACGCACGCGCTGGATTCGTCCGGATGGCAGCCTTCCAGTGGGTCAACCCCAAGGGGTGGCTGGTTGGAGTCGCAGCCGTCACCACGTTCCTGGATCAGCGCGCCGGAGGCGCCTTGGCCCAGGCAGCCATCCTCGCGACCCTGTTCACACTGGTTGCCCTGCCTAGCTGCGTGCCCTGGCTGGCGTTCGGTGCCGCGCTCCAGCGCTTCCTTCGCACACCGCGCGCCCGGCGAGTTCTCAACACCGTCATGGCGGCGCTGCTGGCCGCATCCACGATCCTGCTGGTCTGGACCCGCGTTTGACCACAGGCCGGATGCGCCCCGCGAGCCGGCGCGACAACGCCGGCGCGGACGGATCGTCGCGATGTCGTCGCCGCAGAGATGACGCCGCCGGCTCGGCACGGTTGAATGGCTCGTGAACCGATGACGGCTCGCGGGGCCGCTATGTCGCGCCATGGGGCGCGCAGCGCAGCGGATCGCGAGGAAGGCGGATCGCATGCAACCGATGTCTGAAGACTGGGAAAGCGCTGTCGCGGTCGTCGCGCATCCTGACGACCTGGAATACGGAGCCGCCTCCGCAGTGGCGCGGTGGACCAAGCAGGGCAAGCGCGTCTCCTACATCATCGTCAGCAGCGGCGAGGCGGGAATCGCCGGCCGGGATCCAGCCGAAGTTGGTCCGCTGCGCGAGCAGGAAGAACGGCGCAGCGCCGCCGTCGTGGGCGTCTCCGACGTGCTGTTCCTCGGCCATCCGGACGGGATGATCGAGTATGGCCTGCCGCTGCGCCGTGACCTGGCCAGGGCGTTCCGCCAGCTACAGCCCGAGCTAGCGATCACGATGAGTTTCGACCTGACCTGGGCCGAGGACGGCCCGGTCAACCATGCCGATCACCGCGCGGTGGGCCTGGCGGTTCTCGATGCCTGCCGCGACGCCGCGAACGAATGGGTCTTCCGCGAGCTGGCACTACCACGTTCCCAGATTAGAGAGGCGTATGTGATCGGCACGCAGGAACCCAGCCACTTCGTCGACGTCACCGAGTCCATCGATGCCGGGATCGCCTCTCTGCGGGAGCACCAGGCTTACCTCGACGGACTCGGGGGCGACTTCGACCCGGACGAGTTTCTCCGGAACATCGCCGGATATGTTGGCCTGGGCGCCGGAGTTGAATACGCGGTCGGGATGCGGCGCTACCCGATGGGCTAAGCCCGCTAGGCCCCGAATCATCGGCAGATCCGCTCGCCGGATCCTGTCGACGGAACGCTTTCGCGGGCTTGCCGCGTCAGATGCGCTGTCTGTCAGCGGCGTCCCTGCAGGTTCGCGGCTCCGGCACTGGCGATACTTGGGCCATGATCCGAGCGGTAGTGTTCGACCTCGACGGGGTGCTGCTCGACTCAGAGCAGTGGTGGGACCAGGCCCGGCGGGCGGTGGCGGCCAGCCACCATGGTCGCTGGCGTGACGAAGCGACCACTGCCATGCATGGCATGAGCTCCGTCGAGTGGTCCAGGTACATGCGGGAAGCACTCGCCGTGGACCTCACGCCGGAGCGGATCAGCGACCTGGTTGTCGCGGACCTCCTCGAGCGCTACCGGCACGGCCTGCCGCTTATCCCCGGGGCCGTGGCGGCGGTGCGGCGGATCGCAGCGCGGTGGCCGGTGGCGCTGGCGTCGTCGGCGAACCGGGCGGTCATCGACACGGTGCTCGCCGTGGCCGGGCTGAGTGAGCAGTTCCGGGTCAGCGTGTCCTCCGAGGAAGTACCGCGCGGCAAGCCCGAGCCGGATGTTTATCTGGAAGCCGCGCGCCGGCTGGGCAAGCCGCCCGACGCTTGCGTCGCGGTCGAGGATTCCGCCAGCGGGATCCGATCGGCCCGCGCCGCCGGGATGCAGGTGGTGGCCGTCCCCAACCGGGACTACCCGCCGCCGCGCGATGTCCTCGTCGGCGCCCAGGTCGTCCTCAATAGCCTGCCAGAGCTCACCGTGGATCTGCTCGGTCAGCTGGGCGACGACGAGCCCGCCAGCTGAGGGTAAGTCGCGGACCTGATCCCTCGATGAGGCACGTTATGACGGCAGAATGATTCCCGTGTCCCGTATCTTCATTACCGGCTCGACCGACGGACTCGGCCGCGCCGCCGCCACGGTCCTGATGGGCGAAGGCCACGACGTTGCACTCCACGCCCGCAACGTCGAGCGGGCCGCGACTCTCGGCGACCTGGTCGCGGACGCCGCTGGAGTCGTCATCGGCGACCTTAGCAGCGCAGTCGAGACCCGGGAACTCGCCGATCAGGTCAACGACATCGGCCGGATGGACGCTGTCATACACAATGCCGGTCTCTTCCTCGAGCCTTCCCGCGCTGCGACCGCCGAAGGTCACGCGAAGACCCTCGCTGTGAACACCCTCGCCCCCTACCTGCTCACCGCGTTGATCGACCGACCGGATCGGCTGATCTACCTCAGCAGTGGAATGCATTACGCAGGTGCCGGGTCGCTGCGGGATATCGACTGGACCGGGCGGCAGTGGAACGCCGCACAGGCTTACTCCGAGAGCAAGCTGCAGGTAACCGCGCTCGCGCTCACTGTGGCGCGCGCTTGGCCGGAGGTACTCAGCAACGTCGTCGATCCGGGCTGGGTCCCGACCAAGATGGGCGGCCCCGCTGCAACCGACGACCTGGAGCTGGGACATCTCACGCAGACATGGCTCGCTGTCAGTAACGACGCGGCCGCAACGGTGAGCGGCGGCTACTGGTACCACCGGCAGCGGCAGGAGCCCGCAGCAGAAGCCCGTGACCTGGTATTCCAGGACCAGCTGATAGACCGGCTGGCCGGGCTCACCAGTGTCGCGATCTTCTAGCCCCGCAGTTGCTTACCCAGGCGTCTGACCGCCTTCGCCGTCCGGCTTAGCCGATCGCGTGCACCCCTGAGGGAGCACAGCCGGGGGCTGCCGATGTGAGCGAGTTCCGTCGGTTCCCGCTAATGGGCTGGAGGCGCTAGAGCAAACGGTCGGAATCAGCCGTCGGCAGCCACCGCGCAGCAGCGCGAGTACCTGAGACCTGAGCCGCACCAGCAGTGGTCAAGCCGCCGGGGTGGCCATAGGCCCGGCTTCTGCTCTTCGGCGGCCGTGCCAGTGAATGCCGTCAGTGGCTCTGGCAGCCTGGGATCGGAGCCTGTCTGCACGAGGAACTGGACGTAGGCCAGGAACTCGGCACGGACCAGCGACAACGCCGCGCGATTTCGCGGCTGCAGCTGGCGGAATGCCGTCAGTGTGGATTCGACCTTCGCCGTATGCTGCCGCCAGGTGGCACCAAGCACGTAGCGCACGTCGGGCACCTGGACGACGAGACGCTCGTACTCCGCTTCCGGCCACCACAGCAGCCGGCCGTCGACCACTGCAGGCCACGGCGGGCTGTCGGCTACCAGCGCACTCTTCCGCCCCGCCGAACGCGCGGGCCGGGCCCCCGAGTCCTGCGGTCGGTCCCCGGTACTCTCAGCGGCAGTTCTCAGCTGCATTTCACGTACCTGATCCCCGACCAGCCGCAGCATCTGGGGCGCGCGTTGCACAAGCCAGTCCAGGCCAGTGCGATTGGCCATCGCGTCCGTCCAGGCCGCGTCCGTCCAGGCGAGCGCCTCGTCGAAATAGCCGGCGTTTGCCGCTTTCAGCAGGAACGCCATGACCAGCGAAATGCCGTACGGGTCACCCACCGGCCAGCTGCGAATCTGGCTCACCAACGCCTGCGCTCCCGCGGGATCGGCACTGCCGAGGCAGTTCGACGCTCGCTGAATGAGGCCCGCTCCGGCCGTATCCGGGGAACTGTCCAGTACCTTCAGGGCGCCAGCAGGGTCATCCGCGCTGTTCAGTATCTCGGCCGCCCTCATCCGGGCCTCGTATGCAGTCACGCCTTTCAGGCGGGCATCCGGCAAATCGGCAGCCCCGAGCAGGCTATCGGCCACCTGCCTCGGCGGCTCGAGATGGGCCGCGCGCACCGCCGCGAAGGCTAGCGCATCGGAGTCGATAACCTCCGGCACGAGCGTGACGGTAGTCGTCAGCCCCCCCAAACACAAACGCGCGCACAACAAGAGACGGTGGAATCACCGGCAAGGGACGCCCGCTTCTCCAGAGGCCGGTGCCCGAGGAATCAGCTCTTCTTGTCACGCCGCTGGTCGCGAACTGGCCTCTGCTCACCGGGCTTCGGCCAGCTGGGCTAGGTCGCCTGGGTCGCCCGTCAGCTTCCGCCGGATCACCATCACGGTCAGCCGGCGTAGCCACGGTCACCGGGCATGGGTTGCACTGTGACGCCCGCAGCGGTGAGGAACTGTCGGATCTGGGCGGCGTGCTCAACGACGTGTAGCGGCATGCTGCCGATAATCACCGCGAACGGCACGCCGTGGTATCGATGGGCGCTCGGAAGCGGCCGAGCGGCCATCTCCTCGGTGAGGCTGTTAAGGGTCTGGCGGACGCGCCCGCGGCACCAGTCGACGTAGCCGAGAAGTTCGGGCTTCGTGAACCTGCGGTTGGGGAAACCGTAGGTGTTGTCGTCAAACGGTTGCGGCGGTGCCCACGGCTCGAACTCGCCAGCCAGGTCATAGTCGAGCGTTGTCAGCGCGTGGTAGCCGAGGAACCAGGGAGCCGAGCCGTGCAATTCGCCGTGCGGCGCCGGAGCGGTAGGCGCCTCGTCCGGCCACAAGTCCGTCTGCCACAGGTCGTCGGGGCAGTCGGTCAGCCCCGCCTCCATCAGCCGCAGCGCTTGTCCGAAATTATGAGCCATGCTCTGCACAAACGCGTTCGACACACCGCCGGTATAGCGCAAGAAGGCGGATCTGGCACTCACATGCACGCAGGTTCTTGCCGCCGACAGGCCGCATTGCGGGCCTGCCAAGAGCCGCTTTCGCCCGTACGCTGACTAGACATGGAAGCCCAGTCCGGCGACATCGCGCTCCGAGAACCCAGCGAGTTCCGGTCCTTCGCGGTCGAGGCATTCGTCGGCCGCCGAGCCACTGGCTGGCCGCTCGCCCGATTCGACATCAGCAGCAGCGAACTACGCGTGCGCCTCCCGCTCCCGTGGCTCACAACGCGATCGCAGCAAGCCGCCGCCATCCGAGCCGTGCTAGTAAGGCGTCGGCTTGGTGGCCTGTGCTGTATCCGTTTCGACGACGCTGATGGCAGCCTTGGCGAGGTGCACGTCCACCCGATCTACCGTCGCGATCAGATGCTTGACGAACTGCGCCGCTGCGGCTACCACGTGGTCAGCGACACTGTCCGACGAGGATCTCGCTTGCGCTGGCGAACATAGGTAGCTGACCACGACCCGACATCCGGTCATGTTGCCAAAGCCAAGGAAAGGAAAGGTCGAGCCAAGCCCGAAGGCGGAAGCCGTTCTGCCTCGTCCTATTTCGCTAGCGAAGCCGCTTGCGCGGGTGAATTTACGCACTCAGGCTGCGCTGACCTGATGTGGACTTGGCCCTGGGACCGGCAACGCGCGAAGATCGCCTATGCCCGTTACGAATCCATGGCTCGCCGGACCCCCGCCGACAAAGCGCCTGGACCGCGACCGCCTAGAAGAGCGGATCTTGAACCTGCTGTCAGCGCAGAACATGTGCGTCCTGGCGACCGGCGGCCCGCACGGCCCGCTGGCTACCCCCGTGCGGTACCACAACCTGGACTTCACTGTGCTGTTTACCGCCGCGGTGTCCTCGCCGAAGATGCGGAACATCGCCGCAGATCCCCGTGTGTCCGTCGGGATCTTCGCGCCGCTGGTCGGTCAGGCAAGCAGCCGCGGCGCTCAGGTCTTCGGCCAGGCGCGAGTGCTCATGCCTGGTGATGGCGAGCACGAGCACTACTGGCCCGCTTACCGCTGGCAGTCCGACCACGCGGAGCGCTCCCGGCCTTTGGATGAGCCGCCCGCCGACCCGCTCGTGGTGGTCGAGGCTGACAGGATCGTCTACACCGAACACTGGCTCCGGCGTGACGGCTATGCATCTCGCCAGTTCTGGAGTCGTCCGCTCCGCGACCATGCCAGGCTCCTGCTAAGCCCTGAAAACGACCACGGAAGCGAGCCGGTGGACTTGAACCCCTGACGTCTTCAATACCGAACCTCGTCACCGTGGTTGGATCAAGCCGAGGTACTGGTAGTGGGATCCCCGGGCGTGGGCCGCACTGTCGGCAACGGCCCTTGTCGCTGGCAGCCACTTCGATTGTGACGTCCTTGGCGGGCGGGTGACAGCGGTGGGACGGGTGCACTGTGATACTCCGAGTGGAATCCTCAGTATGCCCCTAAGGATAAGGAGCAGTGCGTGGCGCCGGTCTTCGAGCACCAGGTCAGCGTGCGCTGGCGGGATACCGATGCGCTGGGTCATGTCAATAACGCCGTTTATCTGACCTATCTCGAGGAGGCCCGCGACGCGTTCTACCTGCGCGCGCTGGGAGATCCGATCTATGTGGTGGTGCGCCTCGAGATCGACTTCCGGGCCGAGGTGCGCCACGCAGACCGGACCGTGCGCGTCGAGATCGCCGTGGAACGGCTGGGAACCACCAGCCTGACGACCCGCGAAATCCTTCGGATGGCGGATGGCGTCCTAGCCGCCGAAGCGCGCGTGACCACGGTGCGCTGGAACCTGGAAGCCCGCGCCGCGATCCCGTTCAGCGACGAGCAGCGTGCCTGCCTGGCGGAATTGCGCTGCGCGTAGCCAGGGCCGCGTCGCAAAACAAAGTCCGCTCACCACCCGAGAGGCTTATTCACCGGCCCGCTCCCTACCGGAGGTGTTGATCCTCGCGACCTGGTAAAGCTATCTGAACACCCCGCGTACGATGCGGGCGCCGAGCGTGCCAGCAGCGCCAGTAATCACCCCCTTCGTTATCGTCGTCCCATGCTCGGTGCCGAATTTTTTAGCCCCTCTAAAAATAGGACCTGCTCCCGCATTGAACCCTTCCCTGAAGGGCCCGTTATCGGTCGAGGCGTCATACGCGCCCTTGGCGAATCCAACGGCAAAAGCCACTGGAGAAACAGCAACCACGCTCGCATTCGCCCAAAACTCGTTCTTATTCTCCACGTGCTATTACCTCTCTCATGAGACTCCCGGGAACGACATCCTGGGGGCCGCCAGTTCTAGCCATGACGGCCAGTACGCGGCGAGCGCCGTCAGCGGACCGTCAGTCACCCTCGCGGACCGCGCGTAGGTCACGCGCAGACTCGTGCCCACCCGACTACAATCATGGCCCGCGCAGGGCCGACATGCCATGGGCTGACACCCACATCCCTTGGTGGACCTAGGCACCCGCAGAGATGGCGGGGAAGCCAGGACTGCTACAGCGGCGGGCATGGCCAGGCAGTCCCGATCTCGCGCGCGCTGGCCGGGGAACGCCGGGGCGTGCCCGCCCGCGGTTATGGTTACGACGTGAAACTTGCCTACGACGATTCTGGTAGCGGCGACTGCGTCGTGCTCATCCACGGCCACCCGTTCGACCGCACCCTGTGGCGGCCGCAGCTAGGTGCGCTGTGCGGCGAATTCCGCGTGGTCGCACCCGACCTGCGAGGCTTCGGGCACAGCCCGGTCACCCAGCACCTGGTGACGATGCGTGAGCTTGCCGCCGACATCGAGGAGCTCCTGAGGGCCTTGGAATCGAGCGCGCGGCAGTAGTGGGCCTGAGCATGGGCGGGCTGGTGACCATGGAACTAGCGGCATCGCAGCCCGAACGTTACTGGGCGATCGGCCTGGTCGCTACGACCATAGAGCCGCCAGCACCGGCCGAGAGCGCGGCCCGGCGCGAGCGAGCCGACGCGGTAGAGCGGGACGGTATACAGGTGCTGGTCGACTACATGCACACCGGCGTGTACGGCCCGGACTGCCCGGAAACCGTGCGGGAGCGCGTGGACGCGATGATGTCCGCGGCCCCGCCGGCAGGGGCGGCAGCGGCCTTGCGCGGCCGGGCGGAGCGGCCGGACTACCGTTCACCGATGGCAGGCCTCGACATCCCCGCGCTCGTGTGCGCGGGCTCGGCAGATCCATGGTCGGACCATGAAGTGACTGCCGAGATTATCGCTCACCTCAAGCGCCCCGAGCTGGTCGTGATCAATGGCGTCGGGCATCTGCCCAACCTCGAGGCCCAGGACCAGTTCAACGACGTCCTGCGCGCCTTCCTCCGCGCCCACGCACCAGACTGAAACGCGACGCACGGCGGCGGCACGGCCCGGACTGGGCCGAACCAGCGGCGGACGAGTGCCAGTCCGCAGAGCAGGACGCGCAAGCCGGTCGCCGCTTGGGCGACGCTCAGCGGGCGCTAAGCAGAACGCCGACCATCACCGCGATGTCACCGGAGCGGTTCTGCCAGTCGTGCGGCACGCCAGGCTGCTGCACCACTGAGTCGCCTGGCCGCAGCTTAATCTCAGCGCCGCCGACAATCAGGGTCACCTCGCCGCGCAGGATCGTCACGTAATCGAGGGTGTCAGTCGCGTGCGCGCCCTGGAACTCCGGGTGCGCGTCGGCGCCAGGCTCGGAGGCGCCCGACTGGTCAGGGGCAATTTCAACGATGCGGAAGCACGCTCCGCCAGGTGGCGGTTCGAGCGCCCACTCTCCGGTGGAGGTGTCGGTAACGCCAGCCGACAGCGGCCCTGGGCCGGAAACCCAGAGCTCGGTGGTTGTGTACCGCCCGGCATGAATGACCGTCGGCGGCTCGCCCGCCGCGATGACAGTCGGGTTTCCGCTCTCGTCAAAGCCGGTGACTACCCTGTTCATGCGGCGCCTCTTCCCTTCGCAGAGTCGAGGGACATTCTTACAGTGCGGCTCGCGGCCGGGAGCGGCTGCCCTAGAACCAGCGGCCCAGCTTGCGAACGTTGCCGAGGCGGGCAACGAATTCGGCGTCGCCGAGGTGCCTTAGTCCCCGGACAACGCCCAAGAACATGCCGAGGAAGAGGAACGCCGTGCCGATCAGGACCCACCGCCCGCGCGCGCTGTCGGTGTAGCCAAGAATGACCGACGTCCAGCCCAGCGCCACAATGGCCCCAATGATCACTGGAATTCTGACGATAACAGGAGAAAACGCCACGAGAACCCCGACCAGCAGGCCGATGGCGAACCAGTGAGTGCTTGACCAAGGGGCCGAAGCCGGGCCATGGGGGTGCGTGATACCTGAGGCGATACTCATGTGCACAAGCTCCCATATGCCGTGAGCACCAGCAAAGAGCGACACGCGGGTGCAAAGGTGAACGGCGCTGAGAGACGACAGGGCGCTGGTCGCCGACGGTCCCGGGCGGCCATGCCGCGATCGGTGCTTGGCAGCTGGCCCGGTAGCGTTCTGCCATGGAACATCGCCGCCTTGGCCGGACCGGCCTGCAGGTTTCGAAACTGTGTCTTGGCACCATGACGTTCGGACTGCAGTGTGACGAGCAGACTTCGGTCGCGATTCTGGACCGGGCTGCCGACGGTGGCATTGACTTCATCGACACCTCGGATGCCTATCCGCTTGGCGGCGACCTCAGCACCAGGGGAGTCACTGAGGAGATCCTCGGCCGCTGGCTTCGCGGCAAGCGCGACAGCTTTATCGTCGCCACCAAGTGCTTCGTGCCGACCGGACCAGCTCCGTTTGACGCCGGCAACTCGCGCAAGCACATCCTGTCGGCCGTCGAGGCATCGCTGCGCCGTCTGGGGACCGACTACATCGACCTGTACCAGCTGCACGGTTACGACGACCAGACGCCGATTGACGAGACCCTCGGCGCGCTGAGTGACCTGGTCCGCCAGGGCAAAGTCCAGTATCTCGGGTGCTCCAATTTCCTGACCTACCAGCTGGTGCGCGCGGTCGGCCGGACAGAGACGCTCCAGCTGGCGCGGCTGGACTGCGTGCAGCCGCGCTACAACCTGCTGTTCCGCCAGATCGAGCGTGAGATGTTGCCGTACTGTGCCGAGGACGGCATCGGCGTCATCCCGTATAACCCGATCGCCGGAGGCCTGCTGTCCGGAAAGCATTCCAGGGCCTCTGCGCCGCCCGAAGGCGGTCGCTTTACCCTCGGCACTGCCGGAGCGATGTACCAGGACCGGTACTGGCATGACAGCGAATTCGACACGGTCGAGGCGCTCAGCCAGCTGGCGCAGCAGGCCGGCGTGAGCCTCGTTACCCTCGCGGTGGCATGGGTGCTCGCCAACAAGGCGGTCACTGCGCCGATCATCGGAGCGAGCAGCCCTGGCCAGCTCGACGCGAGCCTGGCGGCCGCCGAGTATGCGCTGGACGATGATCTCAAGCGGCGGCTCGATGACCTGACGCACGGGTACCGGATGGGCGACGCGCCTCGATAAGGCTGCGGAGAGATTAACCGGCCGCCCGGCGCCGGTTGCCCGGGCGCTGGTGAGAAGCACCGGCCCGGTCGGAAACTGCGGATCGCGGCCGCGGCCCTCGTGCGCGATCGGCCATCTCTTCCCAGAATTGCTTGAGCTGCCGGGGCCGCATCTGCTGCCATGGCGCGCGGCCCGTTCGCGGGTCTCGCGGCCGGGAGATGATGGTCTGCTGGCGGCGGCAGAACGCCTCGCTCATCTCCACCCGGGGCTGCGTGCCCTTGGGGGGATATGGGCACAGTTCGAAGACGCACCCGTCTACACAGCTGACGCCGGGGACAGCCGACACAGCAGTGCCGACAGTGCGGCCTGGCTCGAGCGCGTCCCGGTAATGAGTAATACACGGGGGCAGGTCGTTCCGGTTGGAACGCTTGAGCCGCCGCTCACGCTCGGTCGGCTGGTCTGTGCGGTCGGCGAGATTGAGCAGCAGCAAGACATCAGCCACGAGTTGCTGGGCTCGTCCGTCGAGCGCCGTCCATCCGGCGGACGGCGGGATCCACAGGTGCTGCCGGCCGTGCGGCGTCCCCGGGCTGAAGCTCCGCGATCCCACCTGGCCGACGACGCCGCTCTCGTCGATCCAGCAGTACCGCTGCGGTCGCCCGGTCTTCAGCGCCTGCACCACGAGTTGTGCAGTTTCCCGGACGAACGGGTGCAGCGCTTGTGTCGCGCCCGGTACCTGCCGCCGGTGGTCCCGGCCGGCCACATCGAGCCAGTGCTGGACGATTGCCTCTGGCCTTGCCCGGTGCCGGCTGTCAGAAGCCCGGCTGTCAGCCTGCCGCGAGCTGTCAGAGAGGTTCAGCAGGCAGAGCGCGTGAAACAGGGTGAGCTGAGAGAACCAGTAACGGGCGCCCTTCAGCATCTCCAGGGCCTGCTCCGCAAGGTACATGCGCGCCTCGCGCAACGTGTCCGGATAAGCCGGGCGGCGGTTGGCCGCGTACTTGAATCCCTGAGCCAGGGCGATCTCGAGCGATATTGGCAGTTCCGCCTCGCCTGGTCGGCGGTCGCCGGCGCCGACGTGCCTGAGCCATTGCGCCAGGTCTGCCTGGGCGTGCCGGGCAAGGTCCTTGTCCGCGGCTGAGTTCCCGCCGCCGGTGACGCCGACCAGCATCGGTGCCAGCCAGGCGCTCACCGCCCCGGCGCGCGAGATGTCCCGTGCCGGGTCAGGCGTTGCGGCGATATCGTCCGGCCCGCCCGGCCAGCGCGCGGTGCGCTCGTCCCGGCACGTCTGGCACGGCGCCTCGAGCTGCCACCGGAGAGCCGCGTAGGCACCGCTGCCGCTGCCAATCTCCTGGGTCGCCGCGAGGTGGACCGGATACGATCTCTCGCTGCAGGCGATCGCGTACAGCTGCGGGTATGCGGCCTCGGCCGGGCAATCCTCACCGCGCCGCCGCCGCTCGTCGATGGTGCGGACAGCTTCGCCGAGGCGGTGGACGACGCCGCGCTTGCCTTCTTCGAGAGTCCTCGGGTCCTGCGCGTGGATCCGCGGCCACTTGTCACGCAGCTCCGAGGCGAGGCTTGCGTGCTGCGGCACCGCGGCAACGGAGTCGATCTCCAGTGCGGCGGCGTAGACATCCAGGACCTTGATGTCGTCGCGCTTGGCCAGGGCGGCGCGCAGTGGCCCGACGCAACTGGGTCCGGTGCCCTGGCTGCCACGGGAGCGCAGGACCAGTGCGATAAGGAACTCGCGGCCTGGCTTCGGCCGTTTGACTGCCTGCCTGAGGTAGTCGGGATCCTCTAGTGCCGTGCCGAGCAGACGCGAGCCGAGGTAGGCCTGCATCAGGCTGTGCGGGAACCTGACGCTGTTCCCGCGCAGTTCCACCAGATCGAGCTGAGCTGCCCACGCTCCGGCGAGCCGGACGTCGACGTTGTGAACGCCCGGCGTCTGTCCGGCCTGCTGATCAATCGCTGCCAGCCTGCGCCTGACCTCAGCCAGCAGCGCCTTGTCCCGGTGAGCGTCGAACTCTACCTCGAGCTGGTCGTGCTTCAGCCCGACACAGGCGAGCGCTGACATATGTTCGATCGCCGCCTGGCGCTCGGCCCGGTTGAGCGGGACTTCCTCTCGCAGGTGGCCGGCAATGACCGCGCGCTCCCAGGTTTCGAGCAGACTCAGCCGCAGTTTCGAGCGATCGACGCCGCGAGTGTCTACCACGCCGCGCTGCCCGGCAGAGGTGGGCTCGAGCAGTCCGTTGACTTTAAGCTCACGGGTGATCTGAAGGTAGATGGGCGCCTCTACGACTTCTGCCGTCTCGACGATCCAGGCGAGCCTGCGCTCGTCTTCGCCGGTTCCGCTGCCCCCGATGTAGGCGAGCGCGGCCTCGTAGCTCAGCGGTTCCAGTGACAGGATCGCGGCGTCAGTGGCACGAAGCGGGTCATGCGGCCGGGAGGCGATGACAAGCGGCAGATGCTGCTGATGCGCCTTGCGGATCGCTGCCCTGATGATGTTGTCTCGCTCCGGCTCGGCCCCGAGTGCCTCTTCGAGGCCATCAGCCAGAACGATGATCTTGCCGTCCTTGAGCAGGCGGCGCCAGATCGTCTCGCCTTCGGCGAACGAGAAAAGGCCCGGGTTTACCTCGTTCAGGAAACGGTCGCGCGCCAGCGTCTCGAAGTCAAAGTCGGCCGTCGCGTCCCGCAA
>Ga0335075_10008079_pt1 | contig 16172 bp, 13 predicted proteins | sample Lox_Sample_24_FD_206723 | JGI IMG/M metagenome (GOLD analysis project Ga0335075, IMG submission 206723) | Soil microbial communities from Loxahatchee National Wildlife Refuge, Florida, United States - Lox_Sample_2.4 | ecosystem: Environmental > Terrestrial > Soil > Wetlands | place: USA... | reverse complement strand
GTGAGGTCCACCACCAGCTCCCCCAGGGTGAGCAGATCGTCGCCGTGCTGGTCCCGCCCGAGGTGCCCGTCGGCGCCGCCGAGTTACGCGGTCTGCCGGACCTCCGCGTCGTCGCCGCGACCTCGACGGGCTACGACCACCTCGACCTGAACGCGATCGCGTCCGCGGGCGCCTGGGCGACGCACTGTCCGGGCTATTGCGACGACGAGGTCGCCGATCACACGATCGCGTTCGCCCTCGATCTGCTGCGCGGCGTCACCCTGCTCGATCGCTCGGTCCACGGCGGCCGCTGGGACGTCCAAGAGGTCCCGCCGCGCCGCATCGCGGGCTCGGTGCTCGGGATCGCCGGGCTCGGCCGGATCGGGCGCGAGGTCGCCCGCCGCGCGCTCGCACTGGAGATGCGAGTGCTCGGGGCCGACCCGTTCGTGACCGCTGTCCCCGGCGTCGACTTGATGGCGCTCAGCGAGCTACTCCCAACTGTCGATGTGCTGACCGTCCACGCGCCGCTCACTCCCGAGACACACCACATGATCGGAGCCGCGCAACTCGCCGCGATGCGATCCGACGCCTACCTCATCAACTGCGCGCGGGCCGCCCTGATCGACCGCGATGCCCTCGGAGCGGCACTGCGGGCCGGTCGTCTGGCCGGGTGTGCACTCGACGTCCTGGACCACGAGCCTCCCACCGGCGACGAGCCCGAGCTCGACTGGCCTCGGACGCTGATCAACCCCCACGCCGCCTGGTATTCGCCACAGTCCGCCTGCGAGCCCTACCGGCGGGCGGGCGAGGCGGTGCGAGCGGTGCTGGCCGGCGAGGAGCCGCAGGACGCGCTGGCGCGGCCAGCCTGACACCCGGGCGCACTCAGAGCGCAGCAGCGACTGCGGCTGCCGCCTGCTTCACCCGCTTGGCGATCGCCTCGCCGGATGCCCCCTCAAACCGCTGCGTCGTCGCCATCGCGCTGACCATCCCGACGATCGAGTCGCCGTGCATCACCGGCGCGCCGATCGCCGTCCAGCCCGGATCCCACTCATCGCGATCGACGGCGACGCCGGCCTGGCGGATCTCCGCGAGCTCGTCGGCGAGCGCGACCCGGTCGGTGACGGTGGCATCGGTGAACCGCGCCAGCGGCTGGCGCAGGACCTCCGCGCGCTCGTCTTCGTCCAGGAAGGCGAGCCACAGCTTGCCCGCTGCGGTGGCGTGCACCGGAAGCCGCCAGCCGACCATGTTCGGCTCGGGCCGTCCCGGCGGATCGATCTGGTCGATCGCGACCGGCTCATTCGGGGTCGGCGCGGCCAGCACGCTCGACATGCCGGTCTGCTCTGTGAGCGCGATCAGCGCCGGGCGGGCCCTGCGCACGACGGCGCCGTGCCCTCCTCGGACCGCCAGCCGGCCGACCTCGTGGCCGAGCACGAACCGGCCACTGTCGGGGTCGCGGTCGATCAGGCCGTGGTGCTCGAGCGTGAGCAGCAGCCGCCAGGCGGTGCTGCGGTTCAGCGAGACCTCCTCCGCGAGCTCGGCCAGCGATGGCGGGCTCGGCGCCTCTGCCACCGCACGCAGCAGCGCGACCGCGCGGTCGATCGACTGGATCCTGCGGCTGGCTGGCTCCTTGGCGGCCATGGCGGACGATCATGCCAGAGCGACTCGACAACGGCTATCGCATTGTGCAGAATGTGTTGCACGATATGGAACAGAACCCGTGGTCAGGTGAGGTCGCGATCGTTGGCGCCTACGAGGCGCCCTACCGGTCCGCGCCCGGCGTGCACCCGTTCGCGATCCACGCGGAGTGCGTGGCCGGCGCGCTCGCCGACGCCGGGCTCGAGCTCGGCGATGTCGACGGGTTCGCGACAGCGGCCTCGTTCCCGCCCGAGGGCGCGCGAGAGATGGCGATCGCCGAGGTGGCCGAGTACGTCGGACTGCGCCCCCGCTGGTTCGACGGCACCGACATCGGCGGCGCCGCCCCGATCGCCCATGCGGGTCACGCCGCGATGGCGATCGCCACCGGAATGGCCGACGTCGTCGTCGTCAGCTATGCGGCGTCGGGCCGGTCCTGGCCGCACGGGGCCGAGGACTACCTGACGTACGCCTCGGGACCGGGCCAGTGGGAGGTGCCGTACGGCCCAACGACGGTCGCGACCTACGCGCTGGCGGCACACCGTCACATGCACGAGTTCGGCACCACCCCGGAGCAGCTCGCCCAGATCGCGGTCCAGTGCCGGACGAACGCCGCCACCAACGAGCATGCGCGCTACCGCGATCCGATCACCGTCGACGACGTGCTCGGCTCACCGGTGATCGCTTCCCCGCTGCACCGGCTCGACTGCTGTGTGGTGACCGACTCGGGCGCCGCCTTCGTCCTCGCCTCACGCCGGCGGGCGCAGTCGCTGAGCGGAGTGACGCCCGTGCATGTGCTGGGGTTCGGGGAGGCGCTCGGGCAGGTCTCGATGAACCAGATGCCCGACTTCACCGCGACCGCCGGCGTGCAGTCCGGCGCGGCCGCGTTCGGCACCGCGGGCCTGACACCGGACGAGATCGACTGCGCGCAGCTCTACGACAGCTTCACCCTCACAGCGCTACTGGCGCTCGAGGACCTCGGCTTCTGCGCCAAGGGCGACGGCGGTCGGTTCGTCGCCGGTGGCGGGATCGCTCCGGGCGGCGCCCTGCCGATCAACACCGATGGGGGCGGCCTATCGTCCAACCACCCGGGACGCCGCGGCGCGATCGCGATGGTCGAGGGGGTGCGCCAGCTGCAGGGACGCTCGCCAGGCGTGCAGCTGGACCACGCCCGCACCTGCGTGGTCCACGGCGTCGGCGGGTCGCTCTCGGCAACCGCGACGATGGTGCTCGGGACATGAGCGGGTACGGCAAGATCGAGCACCTGCCCGGAGAGAAGCCGGTTCCGCTGACCGACGGGCTCTCCGAGGTGTACTGGCAGGCGGCTCGCGAGCGGCGGCTGCTGATCCAGCGCTGCACGTCATGCGGGGCGTACCAGTTCTACCCGCGGTCCCACTGCCGCTCGTGCCTGGCGGCGGAGCCCGAGTGGGTGCAGGCGAGCGGACGCGGGCGCCTGCACACGTTCAGCGTCGTGTACCGCAGCACCAACCCGGAGTTCGCCGAGGACTGCCCGTACGTGTTTGCGATCGTCGAGCTCGACGAGGGCGTGCGGATGTCGACGCGGATCGTCGAGACCCCGGTGAAGTCGCTGGCGTGCGACGCCGCGGTCGAGGTCACGTGGCCGCACCCGCAGGCCGAGCCGCCGGTGCCCGTCTTCACCCTGATCGCGACCGACGAGGAGGCACCGTGACCATGTACCTCGAGGACCTCGAGCCCGGCCGGGAGTTCGTCTCCGGCGGCCGGACCATGACCGAGGCCGACATCGTCGCCTTCGCCGGGGTCTCGGGCGATTTCAGCCCGCTGCACACCGACGAGCAGTGGGTCCGTGAGAACACCCCGTTCGAGGGGCGGATCGCCCACGGGCTGCTCGTGCTGTCGGCCTCCAGCGGGCTGCGGACGCCGGGGCTCGACGACCTCGAGGTGATCGCCTACCTCGAAGAGGCCCGGTCGTTCGTGGCGCCCACATATCCGGGCGACACGATCCGCGCCCGCTGGACCGTGCGGGAGCTCCGCCGCTCGGCGTCGCGGCCGGCGATGGGCGTCGTGACGGTCGACGTCGAGGTCGTCAAGCAGGACGGCACCGTCGTCCAGCGCGGCCACGACGTGTGGCTCGTCGCCGCAAGGCCGCAGCCCCCGGGGGCCCCGCAGCCTTGAGCCTGGCCCGCACCACTCCCCGCTTCCGAGGGCGGATCGCGCTCGTCACGGGCGCCGGCTCCGGGATCGGTGCCGCCACCGCGCGACGGCTGGTGGCCGAGGGCGCGCACACAGCGTGCGCGGACCGTGATCTCGCTGCCGCGGCCATCACCGCGCAGGCGATCACGGACGAGGGAGGCTCCGCCGAGGCGATCGGCCACGACGTCACCGACCCAACCTCCTGGGAACAGGCGGTGCGGCACTGCATCGAGGCGTTCGGCGGCCTCGACGTGCTCGTCAACAACGCCGGGTTCACCCGCGACCGCACGGCCGTGAAGATGTCGGAGAGCGAGTGGGACGAGGTCATCGACGTCCACCTGCGCGGCACCTGGCTGGGCTGCCGGCAGGCGCTGCCGGCGATGCGCGAGCGCGGCGGCGGGGCGATCGTCAACGTCTCCTCGGAGTCGCGACACGGATCCTTCGGGCAGGCCAACTACGCCGCAGCGAAGGCGGGGATCGTCGGTCTCACCCGGACCATCGCGCTTGAGCACGCCCGCCACGGAATCCGCTGCAACGCCGTCGCACCAGGGATGGTGGACACGCCGCTGACGCAGGCGATGGACGCCGAGATCGCTGGGCGGATGCGAGCCGCGATCCCGATGGCCCGGTTCGGCACTGCGAACGAGATCGCCGCGGCGATCTCGTTCCTCGCCTCCGAGGACGCCGCCTACATCACCGGCCAGACGCTCAACTGCGACGGAGGCACGACCTGGAGCTGAGCAGCTCCGCCAGTCGGCCGACCGCCAGGCGGATCGACGCGCTGACGAACACGCCGTGGCTGCGCAGCATCTCCGCAGCCGCGGATTCGGGGTACATCGAGTGGACGGACAGGGGTCTCCCGCTCTTGGCCGCCGCCCGGGCGATCACCTGTGCGCTCTCCACCTCGGCCTCGGCGAACTCCGGCGAGTAGTCGCCGTACCCGCCGAAGCATCCGGCCACCAGCACGCCGTCAACCTCACCCGATCGCATGAGCGCGTGAGCGCATCGATCGAAACTGCGGATGTCACTCTCGCCGCTGCCCGCGAGGTCGATCGGGTTCTCGACCGCGGCGGTGGCGGTCAGCGGCCCCTGGAGCGCGGCGATCAGCGGCTCGCTCAGGCGCGGCACCTCGAGCCCGGCCCGCTCGGCGAGCGTGGTCGCCAGCGCCGCATGGCCGCCTCCGTCGGCGACGATCCCGACCCTGCGGCGCGAGACCTCCCGCTCTCCCAGGAACGCCGCGGCGGCGTCGATCAGCTCGCTGGGGTCGGCGACGCGCTCGATCTTTCCCGCCCGGCAGACCGCATCGACCTCCGCTCGGGTCGGGGGTTCCGACGCGGTGTGCGATGCGGACATCCGGGCCGTCGCATCGCTGCGATCGGGGGCCATCAGCAGCACCGGCTTGCCGAGGCGCGCTGCCGCCCGGGCAGTCTCGGCGATCGCCTCGGGGTCCCGGAGATCCTCTAGATAGAGCGCGATCAGCCGCGTCGGCTCGTGCTCCAGCAGCGAGGCGAAGACCGCGGCGCCGCTCACGCCGGCCTGGTTGCCGACCGACACGAACCGGGACAGGCCGAGGCCGCGCGCCTGCGCCAGCCGCCCCAGCTCGAGGCCGAGATTGCCGCTCTGCGAGAGGAAGCCGATCGACCCCGCCGGCAGCCCGACCGGGACCAGTTCGAGCTCTGAGGAGGCGTCGAACACCCCCAGGCAGTTGGGGCCCAGCAGCACCGCGTCCGCCGCCCGTGCGCGCGCCGCCAGGCGTGCGTCGAGCGCGCGGCGGCGGGAGATGTCGCCCGCGAACGCGGTGATCACCACCAGCGCCCGGACGCCGGCCGAGAGCGCGTCGTCGACTGCTGCGTCGACGTCCGGCTCGGGTACGACGATCACTGCCAGCTCCACCGGCTCCGCGAGCTCTCTCAGGGAGCGCAGGGCGCCCCCGCCGAGCACCGTGCCGCCATGCCGGTTGACGAGCGCGACGGACCGGCGGTGCGACCCTCGCAGGGCCCCCTTCGCGAGCCAGTTTCCCCATTTGCGGGTGTCATTCGACGCTCCGACGACGGCGACCGATACGGGGTCGTAGAGCGAGTTCAGCGCGGTGGTGGTGACAGAAACGGAGCGCACGATGTGCGAGAACTATTGCACAATGAGCACCTCGATACGAGATTTCTTGCATAATCTGACCGAGGCAAGGCACAATGCGGACAGCATATTGAATAAATTTGTTCGCTCCGCGCTTGACAGAGGGTCCGCGAGAGGAGTATTAAACGGCGAGTTCAAATGGCCATTCGGATGTTGGAAATGCAGAACGGCGAGTCAGAAAACCCCTCAAACCGATCCACCGCACGCCATCCCACGCCGCGGCGCCCGCGCGGATCGGTGCGGCGCCCGGAGATCCTGGCGACCGCGATCGAGCTGCTCGCCGAGCAGGGCCTGTGGACGCTGCGGGTCGCGGATGTCGCCAAACGAGCCGGGATCAGCCCGGCGACCGTCATCTACTACTTCGGGACCAAGCATCAGCTGTTCGAGGAGGCGATCTCCGACGCCGACGGCGACTTCTACGCGCGTCTGTGGCCTGAGCTCGCCGGGATCGAGCTCGCATCCGATCGGATCGCCTGCCTGATCGAGCGCTCCAGCCGCAGCGAGTGGGTTCTGTGGCTGGACCTGTGGGCCTACTCGCGCCGTCATCCCGAGATGCTCGCCGCCGAGCGTGGCTTTCACGAGCGGTGGTGTACGACGATCGCCGACGTCGTTCGCTACGGCCAGCAACAGGGCGAGTTCCGCGACACCGATCCCGACGCGGTTGCGCTCCGGCTCGCCTCGCTGACGAATGGGCTCGCGGTTCACATGGTGCTGGAGTCCCACGACCGCGAGCAGTACATCGAGATGTCGATCGGGTCGGCCGCGCTGGAGCTCGGCTGCGACCTGGACACGTTGCGCGACGCGGTCGCGCGCATACGAGAAGGGCCCGCATCAAGCCAGACGTGACGCAGTGCGCCAAGTCCACCGCGGTCCGGTCGCTTTGAGGGAAGGCACCGAGACCGCACATGAGGAGAGAGAGAAAGCAGAGACAATGAGTGTGATCACTCGCCGGACATTTCTTGACGGTGCCGCCAAGGGCGGCCTCGCTCTGGGGGCGGGCTCGCTGATCGCCGCCTGTGGCAGCTCGTCCTCATCGTCCTCCCCGGGGACGACGGCGTCGTCGTCCACGACCGGAGCCACGGGGACGCCCAAGCACGGGGGCACCCTGACCGCGGGCCTTACCGGTGGCTCGAGCTCGGACACCCTGGATCCGAACAGCCCGGTCAACAACACCGACTACGCACGCGTCGCCAACCTGTACGAGAGCCTTGTCTGGCTGAACGCCGCCGGCACTCCGGTGTACCGGCTGGCCAAGGAGATGACGCCGAACAGCAACGCGACCGAGTGGACGATCCGGCTCCGCGACGGAGTCACCTTCCACAACGGCAAGCCGCTCACCGCGGACGACCTGATCTTCTCCATCCACCGCGTCCTCAACCCGAAGGCTCCCGGCGAGGCGGCGAGCGCGTTGGCGGGGATCAAGGCCGGGGAGATCAAGAAGCTCGACAAGCTGACCATCAGGGTGCCGTTCTCCCACTCGTACTCGACGTTCATCGAGACCCTGGCGGCGAACATCACCGTCTATCTCGTGCCGGTCGGCTTCGATCCGAAGATGCCAGTCGGCACCGGGCCGTTCAAGTACAAGAGCTTCACACCCGGTCAGCAGAGCGTGTTCGACCGCAACGAGAACTACTGGAACAGTCCGCTGCCGTACGTCGACTCGCTGGTGATGACGAACTTCGAGGACGAGACCAGCCAGGTCAACGCGCTGCTGAGCGGGCAGGTCGACGTGGTCAACCTGCTCTCCCAGGACACCATCAACACCGTCACCGGGTCCGGCAAGAAGGTCGTGATCTCGCCCGGCGGCGGCTGGAACCCGTTCACGATGCGGGTCGACCAGGCGCCGTTCAATGACGTGCGGGTGCGCCAGGCGTTCCGGCTGCTGGTCGACCGCCCGAAGATGAACGACGTCGTGTTCGGTGGCCACGGCACGCTGGGCAACGACGTCTTCTCGATCTGGTCGACGGAATACGACCACTCGCTGCCCCAGCGCGAGCAGGACATCGAGCAGGCCAAGCACCTGCTGAAAGCGGCGGGTCAGGCCGATGCGACGTTCCAGTTGACCACCGCCGACATCGCCCAGGGCGTTGTCAACATGGCCCAGGTGTTCGCTCAGCAGGCGAGCGCAGCCGGAGTCAAGGTCAAGCTCAACCAGGTCACCGTGACCGACTTCTACGGCCCGAACTACCTGAAGTGGGTGTTCGCGCAGGACTACTGGTACTACCAGGCGTACCTCGCCCAGGTCAGCCAGGCGACTCTGCCGAAGTCACCGTACAACGAGACGCACTGGAACGACCCTCACTACACCGCCCTGTACCAGCAGGCACTGGCCCAGAACGACTCCGCCAAGCGTGACGAGATCGCGCACGAGATGCAGAAGATCGACTACGACCAGGGCGGGTACATCATCCCGTTCTTCCCGCCGGTGATCGACGGCTACTCGCCGAAGGTCGGCGGCATCATCCAGTCCAAGGTCGGCTCCTCGTTCAACGACTGGAACTTCGAAGCCATGTACAAGATGGCGTGAGCGGGAGAGCGGCGCCGTCATGAGCACCTCTGCAGACGTCAGCGCGCTCGGCATCCGCCGAACGCAGATGCGCCAGGCGGCCGGGAGCTTCGCCAAGCGCCATCCGATCATCCAACTCGTGGTGGTCCGGGTAGCGCTCGGAGTGCTCACCCTGTTCGCCGTGTCGATCGTGATCTTCGCGGCGACGCAGGCGCTCCCGGGAAACGCGGCCTACGCGGTCCTGGGGCACGGCGCCACTCCCCAGCGGATCCACGCCCTGGAGCTGCGTCTGCACCTGAATCGCTCGCTCCTCAGCCAGTATGGCTCCTGGATGGGCGGTGTGCTGAAGGGGAACTTCGGTACCTCGCTGGCCAACAACGAGTCGGTGTCCGGGCTGATCGGTGGCCGGATCGAGAACTCGGCCGTGCTGGTGTTCGCAGCCGGCATCATCGGCTCGCTGCTGGCCGGCCTGCTCGGCCTGGCGGCCGCGTCACGGCGTGACGGCTGGTTTGACCACATCGCCTCGGTCATCGCCCTGGTGATCACCGCCATGCCCGAGTTCAACGTCGCGATCGCGCTGGTGATCCTGCTCGCGGTGAACGTCGCGCACCTGCTGCCGGCCGTCTCGACGATCCCGCCGGGCACCCACGCCTGGGACAACCTGAAGCTGCTCATCCTGCCGGTGGCGACCCTCGCGATCGTGATCGCCCCGTACATCTTCCGGATGGTCCGCGCGGCGATGATCGAGGCGCTTGAGAGCGACTACGTGGAGATGGCGCGGCTGAAGGGAGTCTCCAACCGGCGGATCCTCCTGGTGCATGCGCTTCCCAACGCACTGCCGCCGATCATCCAGGTGGTCGGGCTGAACCTCCTGTACCTCGCCGGCGGCATCGTGGTCGTGGAGTACGTGTTCAACTACCCCGGCGTCGGAGCCGCGTTGGTCGACGCGGTGTCCAACCGCGACATCCCGACACTGCAGTTCATCGTCCTGGTGCTGACCGCGTTCTACGTGCTGGTGAACATCCTCAGCGACGTGATCGCGCTGATGGCCACCCCGCGACGGAGGGCACCACGATGAACCCGAGACGTGAATGGCTGGTCGTGCTCGGCCGCGCCGCCCGCAGCCCCCGCGGCCGCGTCGGTCTGGGGCTGACCCTGCTGGTGGTGCTGTTCGTGATCATCGGACCGTTCGTGGAGCCCTACAAGCCGCTGGGCCTCGAGACAGCCGCGTTCGCCAAGCCGTCCGGGGCCTACCCGCTCGGGGCGGACGACCTCGGCCGCGACGTGCTGAGCCGGCTGCTGGCCGGCGGCTGGCTGCTGATCGTGCTGGCCCTCGCGGCCACCGCCATCGGTGTCGGCCTGGGAGTCTGGCTCGGGATCGCAGCCGCCTACTACGGACGGTTCACCGACGGCGTGATCATGCGGATCGTCGACATCTTCCTCGCGTTCCCGCAGCTGGTGTTCGCACTGCTCCTGGTGAGCGTGCTCGGCAACAAGCTGTGGCTGATCATCGTCGCGGTCGGGATCTCCCACGCACCACAGGTGGCCCGCGTGATCCGGTCGGTCTCGCTCGACGTCTGCGAGCGTGACTTCGTCAAGGCCGTCGAGCTCTACGACACCCCGGGGTGGCGGGTGATGTTCTCCGAGATCCTGCCGAACGTGATGACGGTGGTCATGGTCGAGATCGGGCTGCGCTTCACGTACTCGATCCTGATCATCGCCTCCATGACGTTCCTCGGCTTCGGCATCCAGCCCCCGGCCGCCAGCTGGGCGCGGATGATCGAGGAGAACCAGATCGGACTCGTCGTCAACCCGTGGGCGGTGATCGCGCCCGCGGTCATGATCGCCCTGCTGACGATCGGCACGAACACGTTCACCGATGCGGTCGGCCGCGCCTCACTCGGCGTCGATCGGCCCGTGGAGGAACTGACACTCGGTGGCGGGATCGAACTGGAGGCAGTGGCATGACCGGCGATGATCAGCACTCGGGCGCCGGCGCGGCGCCGCTGCTGGCGGTCGACGGCCTGCGGATCGTGATCGCCGGGTCCGGTGCCGACGTCGTCGCCGACGCGTCGTTCGAGCTGCGCTCCGGCGAGGTGCTCGGCCTGGTTGGGGAGTCCGGCTCGGGCAAGACGACGCTCGCGCTGGGGCTGATGGGCTACACCCGCCGTGGCCTGCGGATCAGCGAGGGCAGCGTGAAGCTCGCCGGCCAGGAGCTGATCGGTCTCGACGACGAGCACCTGCGGAGCCTGCGCGGCGCGACGGTGGCCTACGTCGCCCAGGACCCCGGCAGCGCCCTGAACCCTGCACTGAAGATCGGCACTCAGCTGCGCGAGGTGTTCATCGGGCACGAGGACGAGTTCCGAGGCGACGCCGCGGTCGCGCAGCGCATCGAGCAGGTCCTCGCCGATGTCGGGCTCGAGCAGATCGCCGGGGTTCTCGACCGCTTCCCCCACCAGCTGTCCGGCGGCCAGCAGCAGCGCGCGATGCTGGCGATGGCGTTCGCGCTGCGCCCGCGGTTGATCATCCTCGATGAGCCGACCACGGGTCTGGACGTCACCACCCAACGGCGGGTGCTGGACACCGTGCGTGACCTGTGCACGACCTACGACGTCGGCGCGGTCTACGTCAGCCACGACCTCGCGGTCGTCGGAGACATCGCCGATTCACTCGCGGTCATGTACGCCGGAAGGATGGTCGAGAACGGTCCCAGCGAGCGTGTCTTCCAGGCGCCCGGTCACCCGTACACCCGTGGTCTGCTGCGGGCGATCCCGTCCCCCACCCGGGCCCACGCGCTCGAGGGGATCGAGGGCCAGCCGCCCCGCCCCGGCTCCTGGCCGCAGGGCTGCTCGTTCCGCGATCGCTGCGAGTTCGCGTCGGAGGAGTGCGCGGTGACGCTCCCGCCGCCGGTCGCGCTCGACGGGACGTTGCGCTGGGTCCGATGCCTGCGCGCGGAGGAGATCGTGACGCTGCCGGCGCTCGGCGAGCTGCCGCTGCGCGAGCACTTCGACATCGAGGGCGATGAGCCGCTGCTGAAGATCGAGGGGCTGCGGGCGGTCTACGGCGCCGGCACCGAGGTCCTGCACGGGGTCGACCTGGCCGTCGGCCGCCAGCGCTGCCTGGCGGTGGTCGGCGAGTCCGGCGCCGGCAAGACGACGCTCGCGCGCTGCATCGTCGGCCTGCACTCCAACTGGACGGGCACGATGACGTTCGAGGGTAAGCAGCTGGCGCCTGGGTTCCGGGGACGCGACCACGACGCGCTGCGATCGATGCAGTACATCTTCCAGAACCCGTACACGGCGCTGAACCCGCGCAAGACCGTCGGCGATCTGGTCGAGCAGCCGCTCCGCCAGCTGTTCAAGATGTCCCGTTCGGAGCGCTCGGAACGGGTGGTGGCGGCTCTGCGCGACGCGGCGCTCAACGAGCAGTACCTGACCCGCTATCCGGATCAGCTCTCCGGCGGTGAGCGCCAGCGCGTGGCGATCGCGCGCGGGCTGGTGGTCGAGCCGCAACTGCTCGTCTGCGACGAGGTCACCTCGGCGCTCGACGTCTCCGTGCAGGCGGCGATCGTCGAACTGCTGCACGAGCTGCAGGTCTCCCGCGGGCTGACCCTGGTTCTGATCACGCACAACCTGGCGCTCGTCCGCAGCCTCGCCGACGATGTCGTGATCCTCCGCGACGGCGACGTCGTCGAGCGCGGCAAGGACGTCCTGGACAGTCCCCAGTCCGAATACGCCGTACAGCTCCTGTCCGACGTTCCGACACTCTCGCTTGCGTAGGCGGCGATGGCGGAGAACTTCCGATCGCCGCTGCACGCGGAGGCCAACGCCGGACTGAGCGCGCTGGTGACCGGCGGCGGCAGCGGCATCGGTCGCGCCACCGCACTTGAGCTGGCCCGCAGCGGCGCGGCGGTGGTGGTCTGCGGCCGGCGTCCGGAGCCCCTGGAGCAGACCCAGGCTCTGATCGAGCAGGAGGGCGGGCGCTGCCTGCGAGTTCCCGGGGACGTCCGCGAGCCGGCCGACGTCACCCGGATCGTGGACGCGGCGCTCGAGCGCTTCGGCGCGATCGACGTGCTCGTCAACAACGCCGGCGGCCAGTTCTCGGCGCCCGCCGAGGAGATCACCGACGGCGGCTGGAAGGCCGTCGAGCGGCTGTCGGTCGACGCCATCTGGAGCATCACCCGGACGGTCGCCGTCCGTTCGATGATCCCATCCGGGACCGGCGGGCTGATCGTCTTCATCGGCTTCAGCCCGACGCGCGGCATCCCCGGATTCGCCCACGCCTCGGCCTCGCGCGCCGCGGTCTCCAACCTCGCCTCCGGACTGGCGCTCGAATGGAGTTGCCACCGGATCCGCAGCGTCTGCGTGGCTCCGGGCTCGATCACCACTGAGGGCCTCGACGGGTATGACCCAGCCGATGTCGAACGGTGGCGGCGCTCGGTGCCGTTGGGCCGGCTCGGCCGGGCCGAGGAGGTGGCGAGCCTGATCGCGTTTCTGGCCACCCCCGGGGGCGCCTACATCACCGGCACGACGATCGTCGTCGACGGCGGCGCCGACGCCTGGGGCCTGGCCGAGCCACCACCTGAAGTGCGACGACCGGAGGGGACCACGTGAGAGACCTGCGTCCGCTGTTCGATCCGACCTCGGTCGCGGTCGTTGGCGCCTCTGAGGACCCGCGCAAGTGGGGTAACTGGTTGGCGCGACGGGCGCTGCGCGGCGAGCGCCGGCGCCAGGTGCTGCTCGTCAACCGCGCTGGCGGCACGATCCTCTCGCGCCCCGCCTTCCGATCGCTGCGCGAACTGCCCGATGGTGCCGAGCTGGTCGTGATCGCGGTCCCCGCCGCGGTGCTCGAGCAGACCGTCGACGAGGCGCTCGAGATCGGTGTGCGCGCCATCGTCGCGATCACCGCCGGCACCACCGGTGGGGCGCTCGACGCCGAGCTGTCGCGCCGGGTGCGGGATGCCGGGGCGGTGCTGCTCGGGCCGAACTGCCTGGGTGTGTACGACGCCGCGAGCAGCCTGGAGCTGGTGTCCAACGACCTCCCGGCCGGCACGATCGGCCTGCTCTCGCAGAGCGGCAACCTGGCGCTCGAGGTGGGGCTGCTGGCCAAGGAGTACGGTCTCGGCTTCTCGCGGTTCGTGTCGCTGGGCAACCAGGCGGACCTCGAGACCGCAGAGCTGATCGAGGCGCTGGCCGAGCACGACCAGACCGAGGCGATCGCGCTGTACGTCGAGGACTTCCGCGACGGGAGAGCGTTCACCCGGGCCGCCGCGCGAGCGACGGAGCGCGGCAAGCCGGTGATCCTGCTCACCGTCGAGCGCCACGCCGCGACCGAGCGGGCGGTTCGCTCGCACACCGGCGCGCTCGCCTCCGACAGCGTCGCCATCGATGCGGCCTGTCGCGCCGCGGGGATCGAGCGGGTCCGCACCCCGGGCGAGCTGGTCGACCTGGCGCAGGGGCTGATCCGATCCACCCCGCCGCGAGGGCGGCGGGTGGCGGTCCTCGCCGACGGCGGCGGCCACGGGGGGATCGCGGCCTCGCTGGCGTCGAGCGCCGGACTCGAGCTCCCCGAGCTCGGCCCGGAGACCGTGGCCAGGCTCGAGGCGGAGCTGCCGCCGACGGCCGCCTGCTCGAACCCTGTCGATCTGGCCGGCGGCGGCGAGCAGGACATCCGGACGTTCGAGAGGGCGGCGAAGGTGCTGCTGGGCTCGGGCGAGGTCGATGCGATCCTGATGACCGGCTACTTCGGCGGATACGCGGAATACGGCGAGGTGTTCGGCGACTCCGAGGTCGCGGTCGGCGAGGCGCTGGGACTCGCGGCGCGCGCCGCCGGCCGGCCGCTGGTCACCCAGACGATGCACTCGGGCACCTCGGGGGCCGACGCGCTGCGCCGTTCCGGGGCGCCGGTGTATCGCGAGATCGCGCCGGCCACCGACGTCCTCGCCCGGCTCGTTGAGAGAGCCGAGCGGGCCCAGCAGCGTGGGCCCGGCCAAATCGAGGTGGCGACGCTGCCCGCGCCGGCCGAGCCCGTCACCGACACCGAGTACGCCGACGTACGGGCCCTGCTGGAGGACGGCGGCATCCCGTTCGCCGGCCAGCGGTCGGTGACAACCTTGGATGAGGCACTGCGCGCGGCAGCCGAGATCGGCTACCCGGTGGTGCTCAAGGCACTGGGTCAGCTGCACAAGTCCGATGCCGGCGGCGTCGCGCTCGGACTGCAGACCGACCAGCAGGTGACCGACGCGTTGCGCGACATGGAGGCACGGCTGAGGCCGCCCGGCTTCTCGGTCGAGGCGATGGCCCCGATCGCCGACGGCGTCGAGCTGTTGATCGGCGCCCGCTGGGATCCCCGCTTCGGGCCGATCGCGCTCGCCGGCCTCGGGGGTGTGTTCACAGAGGTGATGCGCGATGTCACCGTCGCGCTGGCGCCGCTCAGCGACGACGAGGCGGCTGCGATGCTGCAGCGGCTGCGAGGCTGGCCGCTACTCGACGGCGTCCGCGGACGCCCCCGGATGGATGTCGCCGCCGCGGCGGCCGCGTTGGCGGCGCTGTCCCGGGTGACCGCCGAGCACCCCGAGCTCGCCGAGCTCGAGATCAATCCGCTGCTGGTGCTGCCGCAGGGTGCGGTCGCACTGGACGCCCGCGCGGTCCCGGCGGCGGCCGCGCCTGAGCCGGACCCACACCAGATCACGTCAGCACGAGGAGCCTGAGACATGGAATTCACCTACACCCCGCGCCAGCAGGAGCTCAAGGAGCGCGCCCGCTCACTCGCCCGGGGCATCATGGAGTTCGAGCTGGAATGCGAGGAGAACCGCGGGTTGTCGGCGGCATCGCTCGCCAAGACCCGTGAGCTGACCCTGGAGCACGGCCTCAACGCGATCAACATGCCGACCGAGTGGGGCGGCCAGGGGCTGTCGACGCTTGAGCAGGTGATCGTCTCCGAGCAACTCGGCCACATCACCAACGCACTGTGGGACACGGTCTGGCGTCCGGCCAACGCATTGCGCCACTGCACGCCCGAGCAGCGGGACCTCTACCTGATCCCGGACATCGAGGGCAACCGCCGCGACGCCGTCGCGGTCACCGAGGAGCAGGCGGGCTCGGACCCGTCGCTCATCCAGACGACCGCCACTCCGACCGGCTCGGGCGGCTACTTGATCAACGGCGAGAAGTGGTTCGTCACCGTCGGCGACGTCGCGGACTTCCAGATCGTGCTGGCGCTGGTGCTGCCCGATCGCAAGCCGACGCTGTTCCTGATCGACAGGGACCTGCCCGGTGTCAGTGTCAAGCGCGTCCCCGCCTACATGCACACCTTCGTCTATGAGCACCCCGAGTTCCTGTTCGAGAACGTCGAGGTCGGCGAGGACAAGGTGCTCGGCGAGATCGGCGAGGGTTACGAGTTGACACGCGACTGGTTCGTCGAGGAGCGCCTGATGATCGCCGCCCGGGCGATCGGCGCTTCCGAGCGGGCGCTGTCGTTGGCAAATGACTGGGCCAACGGGCGGGTTCAGTTCGGCAAGCCGATCGCCGACAACCAGATGATCGGCGCGATGATCGCCGACAGCGCGTGTGACATCGCGCTGAACCGGGCGCTCACCTACCAGGTCGCCTGGGAGGCCGACAACGGAATGTCGCGCAAGGAACTGCATGCCAAGGCTGCGATGGTCAAGCTGGCCGGTGCCGAGGCGGCCGGTCGCGTGATCGACCGCGCGGTGCAGATCTTCGGCGGTCGCGGCTACATGCGCGAGCAG
>Ga0335075_10008078_pt1 | contig 16174 bp, 19 predicted proteins | sample Lox_Sample_24_FD_206723 | JGI IMG/M metagenome (GOLD analysis project Ga0335075, IMG submission 206723) | Soil microbial communities from Loxahatchee National Wildlife Refuge, Florida, United States - Lox_Sample_2.4 | ecosystem: Environmental > Terrestrial > Soil > Wetlands | place: USA... | reverse complement strand
GCCGTTGAGGACGGGGGAACAGGTTCCCGTCATTGCAGCTGCGCACCCCTCAATTGTCCACTTCCAGCGCAAAAAAAGACGCCGCCAGAGAAAGTCCCACATGGGCTAGCACAAAACGAGAAAACGGCAGTTTCAACGTGCCTGGGATCCTCGGGGGTCGGCGACGAATAATGTAGTCGGGTGGACAGAAAAGCCATCGAACGCCTGTTGTTGGCCATGACGGAGGCGACGCGGCCTCTCAAGAGTGAGGATTTGGGTGTCCTTGGCAAAGATCACCTCAAGAATTGGCCTTTTTTTGGAGTGCGGCGCTTTCCCGCCGCTTTTTTTCTTTCGGTTTTCAACAACAATAAGCAAAACAAAGCGGCGGAAAAGCGCCGCACTCCAAAAAACCAAAACAAAGCGGCGGAAAAGCGCCGCACTCCAAAAAACCAAAACAAAGCGGCGGAAAAGCGCCGCACTCCAAAGATGGCTCCCGTCACCTACCCGATTCGTGCAGCGCGAGCGAAGAGATGAAGAGGGGAAACACGAAGGCGCGGAGGAAGCCCGGTTGATAGCTGCCGTAGTGTCCTCCTTTGTGCCCCGTCCAGCTCAGGCTCGGATCCCAGGGATACTGGCGTAACTTGGTATACAGCACTTCATCCGCCGAACAGCTGCGGATCGGTTGGAAGCCGTTTTTCCCGGCCGCCCCGTTCAGCCGGCTCCGGTCGGTGGTTCCGGCCACTAGGATCCCCAGGCCGAGGCACCCCCAATCGCGGCTGCTCGTGAACGCATCAATGCCCAGGCACGAGCTTCGCAAAGCCGCTCGCAGGTCGTGCTTGCTGGAGACGGCTGGGGCCAGCAGCACGATGCGCTCCAGGGTGTTCGGAGGAAGGTTCTCTGCGGCGCACAACACAACGCCGCACCCCGCACTGTGGCCCATCAGAAAGATCGGCTCCTCCGGCGCCTCTTCCCGGCAGAGCAACAGCTGCTCGGCCAGCTTGCGGCCTGCTCGCTGCATGTGCGAGGCGTGGGTCTGATCGGAGATCACTCGCCAGTATCCATGCGTCCAGCGAACGCTGCGCACCTCCAACGGCAGCTTGTCCTCCGCCGCGGTTTGACGAATCGTCCGCGACGACGCCTCGAAACCTCCTGCGCCATCGATCATGAAAAGGATGCCTCGACGCAAACGGGGTGGACCCGCCGTCGCCGAAGGCAAGCCGCAGCGCAACACAGCGCTGCCCGCCAGCCAAAGCAGAACGGCCAAGGCCCAGCACAGAGCGATTGCTTGCCTCATGGTGGATCCCTCCCGTTAGGACAGACCATGAACCGGCGTCGTTCCGTTCGTTCCGCTGTCGCGGAGAGCTATCTACCGCGGAGGGCGAGTAAAACGAGCGAACGGAGGCGGGGCGTCTCTCTAGCTGCCGTTTCGGTCAGACGCGAGCGTTCTTATCAGCGAATCCCACGCTCGCGGGATGGGAAGGGCGAAGCGAACGACGGCGCAGCCCCCCCTGTCCGCAAAGCCGATAGTTCAGCTATTCCTTTCCTAACTTTCCCCCTCTTCTTCTCTTTTCTGAATTGCGCAAGTTTGGCAAGTTGTGATTGGCAGGCTTGTCTGTCCTCTTAAAATAAAAGAGAGGAGAAAGGTTTCCGACTTGCCTACCTTTCTTTAGCCGTCGGTTTCGCACCGAGAGAGGACACCATGAGACGCGCTCTATTTTGTCTGCCGCTGTGTTTCCTGTGTACGTCCGATTCTTCGAGCACGCAGCCGCAGCCCGCCACAACTTTCCGCGAGGTCGCCGATGCCGGCAACCCTCTGCCGAGTGGGGCGGAGATGGAAGGCCTGGCGAAAAAGGATCCCATCGCGTTCCTGGAGAAATGCATCCAGCGCTACGATCGGGACGTCAAAGCCTATACGACAACCCTCGAAAAAAAGGAGCGGATCGATGGCCGCCTGGAGCGGACGGAGGTGATTGACGCGGCTTTCCGCGAGGATCCGTTCAGCGTGCTTATGAAATGGAAGGAAGGAGCGCGGAAGGCGACGGGTATACTGTACGTCAAGGGAGAGAATCGCGATCAGCTCCTGGTCCATCCGGCCGGTATTTTCTCGGTTGCCGGGATCGTCACTCGCGATCCCAAAGGCAGCGATGCCAAGAAGAGCAGCCGTTATCCGATCACCGAGTTCGGCATCAAAGTCGGCATGCAGCGCACCCTCGCCTCCTGGAATCGAGCGCGAAAGGCGAACGCCTTACACATTGAATACCTGGGTGTAAAAAAGATCAAGAAAGCCGGCGATCGGCCTTGCTGGGTGCTCAAGCGCACGGACTATCCCAAGCCGGAGGACGACGGTATCACTGAGCTGACCATCTTCATCGACAAGGATAGCTGGCTGCAAGTCGGCTCCATCCTCAAGGGCGAAGAAGGCAAATTGATCGGCGAGTATTACTTTCGGGACATCAAGCTCAATCCGGATTTTCCGCCCAACACTTTCACCCGCGCCGCCTTGAAGAAATGAGACGTTCGTTTCCACTCCAACAGGCCGCATTGCCGGCGACGCGCGGAAGCGCCGCTCGCCGGCAACGCGGCCTGGTTGTGGGGCCGTCACCTTCTTGGAGCTGGGCGAGCACCACCTGAGCTTGCTTTCCCGTGTTCGGGCGGCGGCAAGAGACCCTCGTTGATCTTCTCCGTCACTTCCTGCATGGCCAGATAGCGCTCGGCCTTAGGCAGCGCCGCATTGAAGGATTCCAGCCTCGGCATCTTCAAGCCGAACATCAAGATAGCGAGGCTCGCAAGCCGCCAGCGCGCCAATTCCGCGATCGCCACGCGATCGCTGGCGAGATCCTTGGCGGCCTCCTCGTAGTATTTCTTCGAATTGAACATTTGCTCGTAGGTGGGATCGTGCAGCAGCGCGATGATCCTTTCCCCTTCGTCGCGGGTATACATGTATGTGGTCAACAGCCCTTTTCCCTGTTTGATGTCGAACAGCTTGTCGCTTTGTTCCGGCCCGCGATCGAGCCAGCGTCGCAGGGCCACGATGGCGAACATGCGATCCGGGGAATTCACCAAATCGGACCTGTCGAGGATGTTCATCAGCTCCTTGATTTCGTCCATGGCCCCAAGGCAATAGATGGCCAGGCGGTGCTGGAAAGGTTGCTCACGCCCCGGTTTACCCAGCACTTGCCGAAGGGCGACCAGCGGACTCTCATCCAGGGTCATCAGCTTCCGCACCGTCGTCAAGGCCCGCTCCATACCGCCGGCTTCCTGGGAGCTGGCGATTGGGCGTTTCACGAACAGGGTGCTCGTCGCGTGCTTCAGCTGCTCATTGTTGATTGGCTCGCGATCGTAGTGAGACGGATCGGAGCTGTTCCAGAGGAAATAGGCCATGCCCGGTACAGACAGGTTAGGATAGTTGTCCTGTTCGACAACGAGTCCCGCCTTGCCGCCCAGGAGAAACAGATTCAGCGCCGTGATCGGCTGACCGCTCCTTCGCAGCTTCAGCAAATCGACAACGACTTCGGTCCCAGGATGCAGGGTGAGGTCCCAGACCTTCTTGGCGAAGCGGAGACGAACCACGATCGTGCCCGGTTGTTTCGAGCTGTGGTTGGAGAGAAACAATCGGCCGCGCTGCAGCGTCAAATCCGCATCGGTGTCATTGGGCTTGTGCAGCACGAGAGCGCATTCTTGCAGATAATCCATCAGGCTTGCTTCGTTCCTTAGCTCACCCGTTCTTGGGTCCTTTTGCAGCAACTGCGGCGTGAACTCACGGACGTGTCCGCGCAGCAGCAAGTGCAAGCCGTTATCCAGCCACACTTCACTGGCGTAACCCGGCAAGCTCATCAGCTGATCGTTCGTGGATAGCCGTCCTCCAGGCTTGACCCGGCCCCAATCTTCCTTGTCGCTTTTTCGCTGCACCAGCAAGCTCGGCGGACCCACCGTATCGGTGTGATAGACGGCGGCCTCGACGCGTTCCGTTTTCGGCGCCGCCTCGCGACCAGCGCCCGGTAGGATCGGCTTCGAGCTTGGTTGTGACTCCGGAGTGGTGTTCGCGGGCGTCTTCATCTCGGGTTGCGACCCGCCGTTTTTCGGCTTCTGGGGCGGGTTCTCCTCCGGCTTCACCGGCGGTTTATCTGGCTTTTTCGACGGATCGTTGGAAGGGGTATTGGTATTGTCCTTGGGAGGATTCTTTGTGTTGTCCTTGGGAGCTGTCGCGGAATCCTTGATCGCTGGAGTGGTGGAATGGTCGGCGGGGTTCGGCTTCGCATTGTCAGCCTTTGCGACCTTCTTCGCCTCAGGCTGATCGACATTGTGGATGGACTGATACAGCGCCACGCCGACGACCGCGAAGAGAAGGACGGCCGCCAGCGGCAAGGCCCAGCGCAGCCAGCTGCCGCGCCGATAAAACGGCAGACCCAGCAGAAACATCTCATCGGCATCCGCGTCGGCGGAGGTAGGCGCGGCGGCGTTGCCATTCGCGGTCGCCGCCTTGCGGAAGGGGATGGCTTCGCGTCCCTGCACCAGGGCGTACATTCGTTCCTTGGCGGTCGGCGGCACATGGGCCGGCTCGCCCAGGACCAGCGTGAGGATCTGGTGACAGGAGGCCACCTCGGCGAGATGCACGTCCGATTCCAGGCAGATCTTTTCGACCTCCGCGATCTGTTCGGTGGACAGCTCGCTATCGAGGTACTCGGCCACCATGTTGGGGTCGAACGAGTTGGGTCCGGTAGCGGGCGGTGTGGTAATGCGCCGCCGCCGCAAGACTTGCTTGATGCGGGCGATCAATTCCTGGGCCGTCTCGCTCTCGCCGACCTTCTGGCCGATCGTTTTGATCTCCAGCGGCTCAAGGGTATCGTCCAGGTAGGCGAGCAAGGTTCGCAATGTCAGACGCACGGTAATCTCTCCTTCACGGTCGGGCCACGATGTCTCTGCTTTATTAGTGGCCCCGGCGCTCTTTTTTCGTTCACTTTTTTTGGAGTGCGGCGCTTTTCCGCCGCTTTTTTTCTTTTGGTTTTCCACAAACAACAAGCAAAACAAAGCGGCGGGAAAGCGCCGCACTCCAAATAAAGCAAAGCCTCCCGCCCGTTGGGAGATGCTCTTGCTTCGAGCGGCCAAAATAGGTATGAGGGACGCCCCCATGCTCCGCTGCGCTGCCACAGACAATCAGTCACCCCACGGATCGTCGATCAGGAGAGAGTCATGTCGCGCCGCTCGCAATTACTGTTCGCGCTGTGTGTGCCGATGGTGCTGCTATTCCCTACGGCGCATGTCCGTGCGCAGCTGGAATGCATGTCGTCCGTGGTGGACAAGGGCGAGGTGCGGAGCGGACTGCCGCTCTCCCATCGCTTCGCCGTCATCAATAGCGGCTCGGAGCCGGCCGAAATCACTGAGATTCACCCCAGCTGCGGCTGTCTGGCGCCGAAGATGGACAAGCTCCGCTTGCTGCCGGGCGAGTCCGCCACGTTGGTGCTGGAGATCAACACCTTGACGCAGCCGGCGGGCATCAACGGCTGGCGCGTCACGCTCCGCTACAAGACCGGCGATGTCGAACAGGAGCTGCCCCTTTACATTAACGCGCGAATCGTTACCGAAATCACGGTGGAGCCGCCCTCCCTGGCCATCTACACGGATACCTCGATCAGTCACGAAATCGTGGTGATCGATCGCCGCACCGAGCCGTTGATCGTTCGCGCAGTCCCGACTTCCTCGCCGCACGTCCGCACCCATCTGAGCAAGCTGCAACGCGACACGGCCGGCCACTGGCGTCGGGCGATCCAGGTGGAAGTGCTGGAGGATTGTCCCGAAGGCACACACCAGGAGACACTGCGTATCTGCACCTCCGATCCGCTCTACTCCGAGCTGAAGGTGCCGTTCACGATTGTCAAGCGTGCTCGCCGGCTGGTGAGCGCCGCCCCCGCTTCCGTCGTACTATCCGAGTCCGCGTCTCAACCACTGCCGGCCCGCGTCGTCCTCCTGAGTGCCGCCGACGATCGCGAAGTGCGCATCGACCGCGTCGAGTCCGATCATCCGGCCCTTACTTGCCGCTGGGCGCACGGCCCCGGCCATCAGGCGACGCTGAAGATCCGCGTCGATCGCAAGCAAATCCCCGGCGACCGCCTCCGCGCCGCCGTCCACGTCCATTTGAGCCAGCCCGTGGCGGAAACCCTCACCATCCCCGTCAGCTGCCTGCTCCATTGATCTGCGGCCCACTCGTTTTCGACAGCCCGCGATCCTTCCTGATGATCCCCCGCCCCGCTCCGCTGACTCTCCTGTCAGATCGTACCAATACGTGCCAGGAAGTGTCTCATTATGCCGCCACTCCGCCACTCCGCCACACCGCCACACGTAGGTCGCCCTCCTCGGTGAGCGACGATCGCTCGCGTCTATTGTCATCCAACGGTCCTTTGGCTGTCGTCCGGTTCCGGGTAAAATACTCCTGGGTCTCAGCTTGCCCGGAGAAACCGCCTTGAACGCCACAGCCCGCAAATCGCTTCGTCCATACCAGGCCCATCTCGTCGCCGACGTGTGCCGAGCCAGCGATCCCGTGCTGGTCGAACAGCCGACCGGCTCCGGCAAAACGATGCAGATCGTCACTCTGGTGGCGATGCACCTCGGCCAGCGCTTCACCCATGCCGTGATCGCGGCCCCGCAACAACAGATCGAACATGCGTTCGTCCACCCCGATTATCGGCGCGTCGCATTCCCCATCTGTCCGGGAGTCGCCGCGCCGGACATCGAGGCTCCCGAAGGACTGATCCTGGGCGCTCGCAACAGCAAGCAGCTCAATTCCGCGAATTTGCTGAGATCATTCGTTCAGACCGAACCCAGCGGCTCTACGAACCTTGAAGAAACGGTTCCTTGTCTGTTACCCTCCTTTATTACTTCTTCACCACCATCATTGGCGGAATGTTCGATTGGAGGATCGCGATGAAGAACATGCAAAATGATCCGAAGGCTATCGAAGCGCTCATGAGCCGATTGTTTCCTGAGGACGAGACGAAACGCTGCTGTCTCGAACATCTCGCGGAGTCGATTCAACTGGCCCATGAGTGTTGTCCGGATCGTTGGTCTGTAACCATCCCCGGAGGGGACAAGGTTAGGTTAAATGTCGGCATGATCGAAACGCTGATGTTCCAGGAGGGCTATCTACATCTCGTTCTTGACGCGGAGACTATCCCGGATGCGTTGAAAGAACTTGCGTCCGCACCTGGACACTGGATGTCACCCGCTGGTGTTTATCGTAATGTTCCAACCTCGGTCTTGTATGACTTTCCTATCGCGTCGGCATGCCTTGAAATCGCCCTCGCCCGCTCGTCGCACTTTGCGTTGATCGAGAAGGCAGCCCGAACTGCGAGGCACCCTTCCATCGCCAAGGCTTATTCTCACGGTGTAACAGAATACCTAGCGAATTTCATCAGCGTGCCGCTTGTGCCTCCGACCTACTATCGGCCATCAGAAGAGTCAAGCGGCGTTCCGGTACCCCGGCGGGTTTCGAGCCTATGCGATCGGATCGTCCGTGACACCGCTGTTACGCTTCAAGTGAAGCAGCTGCACGATTATTGCTGCCAAGTCTGTGGAATATGCATGGAAACACCTGTCGGCCCCTATGCTGAGGGAGCACACGTCCATCCCCTCGGTTCACCACACAATGGCCCCGACCTGCTTGGGAATGTGCTGTGCTTGTGTCCAAATCATCACGTCCTTCTCGATTACGGTGCTATCTCTATACGCGATGACCTCACTTTGATTGGGATGGAAGGGAAACTTCGGACAGTCTCTGGACACAAGCCTGACACGGCCTATTTGCGCTATCACCGAGAGATCATTCTTGGAAAGGTGTGAGCCGAGAATTCCGATCCCTATTCGCTATCGGGAGATCGGATGACAGACGTGGCCACCATACGCATTGGCCTGGTTCCAGAAGTCTTCGGGATAGAGAATATCGATCTTCTCACGGTCCAAAGCTACCGCATCGATGAGCAGGGGCATGAGGTTGTTTCGGTGAGGTTTGCGGGATCACGAAAGCGTGCCCAACAGCTTGCGAAAGTGCTCCTCTAGCCTCTGGCAAATGTGGTCAATGGCCTTGCGGATGGCCTCGTTCGATAGTGCGGACTTGAGCCGGTCTTCATACGGAATCTCACCCTTGTCGTGCCACGCGGCTGAGTTCACATCAGCAGCCGTCAGATGGCGGTGGAGAGCTTCCATATCCCCGCAAACCTGCTCATCGAAGTAGAGTCTGCTTCTCGTGAAAAACCTATACAGCGCATCCCAGGCTTCTAAAAAGCTCGGCCTCTTCTCCTTATGGAGCTGTGAAGGAGTTGGTATCGGGTTTAGGACGTGGCTTGCGGCCTCAAGCACATTTATCAGCAGCCCATACATATCGCCGATAGCCTGACATTGCTTCTCCTGCACACGGAGTGAGCGGGCCTCCCTGAGACGCAACCGCCAGGCGACGATGGCGGCCGCCAGTGTGAAGCCTCCGGTGATGGTCGAAGTGATGACGATGGTCCAATTAATCTCCATGATCGGCACTCCCACTATATTCGTTTTTGTTAAGTCGCCCTGGAGCTTACCTCAGAGCGAAAACCATTTTTTTTCCTACGTTTCTCTTCCTGCCTTTATCAATCTCAGTAGCAACAATGGAAGGATGGGCAGGAGATTGGACGTTGAGATTGGGAATACAAAGGGGTCGAAGGGGTCGGGAGTCCCTGTTGCGGCCCTTGCGGTTTCCGTCCCTGGCGGACTGTCCGGCCGACATGCTCAGTATCGCCAATCGTTGAGTGTGTGGAACTCGCCGTGAATCGGAAGACCGCCCTGCTGCGCGGTCTCTTCGAGGTTTCGGATGGCTCTCACGATGTCCGCGTAGCTCATGTCCCGCGAGGGGTCGTTGTCTTGGTACACGGCAAGGATACCGGAGTGCCGCGGGTCCAAGTCGTGAAGCGCCTTGAAGTCCGCGGGGTTCTTGGTGATGAGGGTGAGGCCGTGGGAGGCGGCAAAGGCAAGATGGACGTCGTCATCCTCGCCGGTCAATCCCACTCCCTCATCGGTGGGGCGAGCTACCTCGTGCCCTGCTTGTCGCAAGAGGTTGGCCAAAGGATCGGAATTGGAGCAGTCGTCAAGATACAGCTTGAGGGCCACGGGCGCTCCCTCCGCGCGTGAGCATCAGCCGCTCGATCTCCGCCTCGGTTTCCAGCAGCTCGCGGTTGCTCTCGACATAGGCGAGCGCTTCGCGGACAACTTCGACCGGGAGACAATAATCGGCTGCCGCCGTCTCCTCGTCGAGTTGGTTCGCTTTCATCGCGCCGACCAGCTGCCGGGCCGTCATGTTTCGCCCTTTGACGTAGAGCTGCTGTCGCCAGGGATGTTGACGGCGGACCAGGTACAGCCACGGCTCGACGGACGCCTCGCGCGGCTCTCTCCGCTCGATCCTCTCTTCCAGACGGCGGAGACGGTTTTCGATCGTGTCGAGGCGATTGAGCATCGTGGTGTTGTTTTCGGCCATGTTCTCGCTCCGGCGGGGGTGACACCCCCGTAGACAAGTTGACGACTGCATGGCAAGGTCAACCCTCCTCAGTCTAGGATGCGGCGGACCTCTTCACAAGTCCGCGTATAATCCCTAACAGGAGGTTAATCGTCATGCAAACAGCCTTGCGGTTGGAAACCACAGTCCTGCCGGGCCACCGCCTCGAAATCAGTGCCCCGGAGCTGCCCGAAGGGGCCAAGGTTGAGGTCATCGTCGTCTTGCCGGAGACGCCGCAGCCGCGATTCGCTTCGGCGCTGGAGTTCCTGGAATCACTCCCGCCGGGACCTCGCGCATTCCCGACCTGGGAGGAGTACGAAAAGCACTTGCGGGAGGAGAAAAACGCGTGGGAGCGGTGAGACTCGAACCACGCCATGACAAGATTTAGCTGCTCTGTTACAATCCGCGCAGGCGATTCCGGAGGATCAGATCATGCCAAACATCGTTGCGGGCTTCGTCAAAAACGGCGTCGTCGTACCTGATTCGCCGTTGTCAGAAGGGGCCCAGGTCGAGATTCACTTGAAGACGGCTCGGCCAGCGGCTCCGCCGGACACTTCGGTTGGCAGCTCTCCGAGCGAGCTGCGGAAGATGCCGCGTGAACAGCGGCAGGCCATCCTCGCGGCTGCGGCGGAAATGGCAGAGGAAGATTACCGTTCGGACAAGGAACTGACCGGTTTCGACGCCTTCAGCGAGGAAGAGCGAAATGACGACGACGAATCCAATTCCTCTTAGGGGCGAGGTTTGGCGGATCAGGTTCGACCCTGCCGAGGGCGATGAAATCAAGAAGGTCCGAACAGCCGTCGTCATCAGTGAAAATGCTATCGGCCGTTTGAGGCTGAAAATCGTCGTCCCGATCACGGAATGGAAACCGCGGTATGCAAGCTATCCTTGGTTTGTTCGTCTAGCGCCGACCCTAAGCAACGGTTTGACGAAGGATTCCGGTGCCGATGCCTTTCAGGTCAAGTCTGTATCGGAAACGCGCTTCATGGATCGATTGGGCGAGCTGACACCAAGCCAGCTAGATGACATCGCCAATGCAATTGCGACTTGCGTGGGTGCCCCCTGAGTGCGAATCCTTCCATGACATCTCTCTCCGATCGCCAGCACGACGCCTTCGACAACGCCGCGAAAATGGCCTGCCGCCAAGGCAATCTCCGCGTTCTGCGCGAAGCGGCATACTTGCTCTGGGACGACGCCGAGCGGACCCGGCTGCGCTGCGATTGGTGCGAGCTGATGGGTGCGACGGGACTGCGGACGCTGGAGCTGCTGGAGCGCGAAGGCGTGCTGGCAGCGGGCGGCTTCGTCGGCGTGGATCTCGATATCGCACGCATCGACGCGTTCCGCACACAGCGGCCGGATTTGAAATGGCTCGCAGCCAACCTCTACGAGCGTCTCGATGCGCCGGAGCTTGCCAACGTCGGCGTCCTCAATCTCGATGCCTACGGCGAGATCGGCGATCCCGACACGAGGGGAGATTTTCACTTGATCCGTGCGGTGGTCGGCCGCGGCCTGACGAAATTCGGCGAGTTCGCTCTGTTCTGGAACCAGGATCTCGATTCCGTGGTGCGCAGACGGAACAATCGGGGCGAGGCACTGCGGCGACACGTCGAGATGGTGTGCAAGTCGCTCAAGGGCTGCCTGCCGCGCCGCGAGCTGATGCCGGAGATGCTGCTGCCCGCGGGAAGTGAGGAACAGATCGACGCCGGCTTCGTCGGCGTACTGGGCGCTTTCGAGATCTACCGAGGCAAGGCGCGAGGACATCGCATGGCCAACCTGCGGCTGATCCTGCGCTGAGCCGCTCACGATGCTTCCTTCGTCCCGTCCGTTTGTCTCCTCAAAACAAAGGATGCGCACCTTCCTGAATGGCCCATTCCGCCTCGCGATACGTCTCCGCGCTCAGCCACCAGCCGCGCACCACGGGCGGAGTGGTCGCCAGCGACACGATGAGGTTCACCACGTCGGCGCTCCAGCTGCGCTCCAGATCCTTGCGGCTGGGCACCGGCTCCGAGGTGGGATGCGAATGATAGATCGCCAGCACTTCCAATCCCTGGCGGCGAATGTCGCGATCCGCTGAAAAATGACTCCGCGGCTCCGACTCGAACTCGACGGGGCTGGCGGCGGCGTTGAGCAGCGGGTAGCGCAAACGCACCTCGCCGACGCCATCCTCGCGAATCACTCCGGCCAGCAAGCCGCAGCATTCCAGCGGGCTTTCCGCGCGTGCCTGCCACAGCATGCCCTCATAAACGGATCGAGGAATGTTCAAAACCTGGAATCGATTCGAGGCCATGCCTTTCCGTCTCGTGGGACCGCGGCTAGGATAGCGTGGAACCTAAGTCTATATATCCGGGGAAAATGAGGCGAGCAATGGCACGCGATAAAGTCATCCTAGCGTATTCCGGCGGTCTGGACACCAGCGTCATGGTGCCCTGGATCGGCGAGAAATATAACCTCGACGTTGTCACCTTCACGGTCGATCTCGGCCAGGGCGAGGACATCGAGCGCATCCGCCAGAAGGCGCTGCGAACCGGCGCCGTCGATGCCGTCGCCCTGGACGCACGCAATCTGTTCGTCGATTGCTTCGTCTTTCCCTCGTTGATGGCCGGCGCTCTATACGAGGGCAAGTATCCGCTGGCCACGGCGCTGGGCCGGCCGCTCATCGCCAAGCTCATGGTCGATGCCGCCCGCGAGCATCAGGCCGTCGCCGTCGCGCACGGCTGCACCGGAAAAGGTAACGATCAGGTCCGCTTCGACATCACTTTCCAGACCCTCGCTCCGGATTTGAAAATCATCGCGCCCGTCCGCGAATGGAAGATGAGCCGAGATGAGGAGATCGCTTTCGCTGCCCAGCACGGCATTCCGGTTGAAGCGACAAAAGAGAGTCCTTATAGCATCGACTTGAACGTATGGGGTCGCAGCTGCGAGGCCGGCGTTCTCGAAGACCCCTGGGACGAGCCGCCCGCCGACGCCTTCGCCTGGACGGTCGATCCGGCCAAGGCGCCCAACGAGCCGCTGTATCTGACCATCGATTTCGAGAATGGCCGGCCGATCGGCCTGGATGGTCAGCAGCTGGACGGCGTGCCGTTGATCGAACGGCTGAACAAGGTCGGCGGCCAGCACGGCGTCGGCCGCATCGATCACGTCGAGAATCGATTGGTCGGCATCAAGTCGCGCGAGCTGTACGAAGCGCCGGCGGCAGTGATTTTGCACGAAGCGCATCGCGAGCTGGAATCTCTGTGTTTGAGCAAGCAAGCCCAGCGATTCAAAACTTTGGTATCGCAGGAATATGCCGACCTGATCTATAATGGACTATGGTTTAATGCCTTCCATGAAGATTTGTTCGCGTTCGTCGCCCGCAACCAGCGCTTCGTCGCCGGACAGGTGCGCGTCAAGCTGTATAAGGGCAAGGCCACAGTGGTTGGCCGCAAGAGCGAGCACAGCCTGTACAGCAAGAGGCTGGCCACCTATGAGAGCGGCGACACCTTCGATCACGAAGCGGCACGCGGCTTTATTCGCTTGTTTGGGCTGAGTCAACAAACGCAAGCGCAGCTCCAGCTGCTCAAGGGCGGCAAGGGCTTCGATCTGCCGGGGCTGCTCGGGCCGGAAAAGAAGTGATCGGGTACGAGAATTGCGACACTTTGTTCCACAAGAGACCCCTTTCGCGGTCTCCCAGGAGGTGTGCAGAGGATGGGGAGCGACATGATGGACATGGAGCAGCTGGCCGCTTACCTCCAGCGCGACGTGCGCGAAGTGGGTAAGCTGGCCAACCGCGGTCATCTGCCCGGCCACAAGGTCGGCGGTCAATGGCGGTTCGCGCGCGCCGAGATCAATCACTGGATCGAGACGCAGATGCCGTCCCTTACCGAGAAGGAGCTCAGCAATCTCGAATCGTCGGCCGCACGCGGCGGAGTCGGCGAGCCTCTGCTGGCCAATCTGCTCTCGGAAGCGAGCATTGCCGTGCCGCTGGCAGCTTTCACGCGCGCCTCGGTGTTGAAGGAGCTGGTTTCGCTGGCCGAGCAGTCCTGGCAGGTGTACGATCCGGAGGCAATCCACGACGCGGTTCGCCAGCGTGAGGAGATGGCCAGCACGGCCCTGCCTTACGGCGTCGCCATTCCCCATCCGCGCCGGCCTCTGCCCGCGGCCCTTGGAGAATCCGTCGTCGCTTATGCCCGAACCGCTTCCGGCATCCCCTTCGGCGCTCCGCACGGCGGCCTCACCGACATCTTTTTCCTCGTCTGCTGCCGTGACGACCGGACGCACCTGCGAGTCCTGGCTCGTCTGACACGCCTGTTCCTGCGCCCCAGCTTCCTCGACGAGCTGCGCGCCGCCCAGACGCCCGTTGAATCGTGGGAGAAAATCACCACCACTGAACAGCAGTTACTACAATCCTGATGGATCCGCAACGGCGTGCCTCGATCTCCGCAAACGCTTTCCAGCTCGCCGAGCGGGATGAAGTGCAGCAGCTTTCCGGCCAGACGCTTCAAAGGGAAACACAAGCAAAAGACGATCTTCTCCGCGCGCTCTGTGAGGGGCATCTTCACGCCGTTTTCGTGGATGTCGATGGCCGTCTGTGTCCGGATGGACCTCGGCCGCTTCTTCTGCTGCCGGGGTCCTTCAATCCACTCCATCGAGGACACTGTGGCCTGGCAGAAGCGGCCAGCCGTCGAACGGGCCTTACCGCCGTGTTCGAGCTGAGCGTTGTCAACGCCGACAAACCGTCGCTGACCGCCGAGGAGGTCCGCTCGCGCCTCGATGCCTTTGCCGACAAGTCGTCTCTCTGGCTAACGCGTGCCCCGACCTTTGTGGAAAAAGCGGAGCTATTTCCTGGTGTGGTTTTCGTCGTCGGTGCGGACACAGCCGAGCGCATCGTCCAGCCGCGTTTCTACGGCGGCAGCGCCGCTCAGCTCGACCGGGCAATGACAAAGCTGCGTTCGCGGAGCTGCCGTTTCCTGGTTGCCGGTCGGGTCAACAAGGAAGACAACTTTGTCGATCTCTCGAATCTCGATATTCCCGAGGCCTATCGTGATCTGTTCGCGGACCTTCCCGCCGACGAGTTCCGCGTCGATCTCTGTTCCACTCAGCTGCGCGAGGCTCGTTAGAGATCGGGTTGCAGCAATCGTTCCGTGATGCCGTAGCGGCCGAGCAGGGCTTCCGCGGCGAGATAGCCGCTGCGTACCGCGCCCTCCATGGTTGCCGGCCAGCCGGTCGCCGTCCAGTCGCCAGCCACAAACAAGTTGGCGATCGGCGATGCCTGATCTGGTCGCCATTTATCGACGCCCGGCACCGCGCTGAACGTGGCGGCATGCTCCGTCACGACCCGAACCCTTCGTACCTTCGCCTCCGCGGCTGCCGGAAACAGATGCGTCATTTCCGCCAGGATTCGCCGTTGCACTTCCTCGTGCCCCAGCGTGCGAAACGAGCGGGCCGCGCTGACGACCACTTGCAGGTAATGCTCTCCGGGAGCGACCTCGCCGCGCGTAAACACCCATTGTCCCAGGCAATCTACCAGCACCACATTCGGCCAGCGCAAGACAGGCCGATCGTACCAGATATGCACACTTGTTATCGGCGAGGTTTCCAGCTTTCGCAGACCTGCGAAATAGGGTTCCGCATCGATCAACTGTTGTGGCAGCATATCCAGCAGCCGATCGAACGGGACCGCAGTGAGATACCAGTCGGCCTCAATCGTCTCGCCGCTTCGCAGCTGGATTCCGCTGATCCGGCCGTCGAGGACGTGCAATCGCGCTGCGCCACAGCCCAGGCGAAGGTGGACGCCATGTCGCCCCAGCCATGCTTGCAATTCCGCGCCGTAAAGCCGGCCGAGCGGCACGCACGGCAGCTCGATCTCAAATCCTCGGCGATGTCTGAGGAAACCCTCGACAAAGACCTTGCGCGCGTAATGCATCCCAAGGCGATCGGGCGTCTCGTTGAGGGCGCTGGTGAGCACAAGTCCCCAGAAGCGGGCCACGGTTCGCGGCGTCTGTCGATGTCGCATCAACCAGTCGAGAAATGGTGCGTCTTGGTCGGGCGCGGCGCGCTGCAAACAGTACAAGCCCCAGCCGATGCGCCATTTGTCGGCCGGACTGAGATAATGCGCTCGGAGAAAGCTCCCCGCCAGATGCAGCGGAGCGGGCAGCGGCCCCGCGCGAAGGCAGCTGACGCGTCGATCCCGCGTCATGAACCAGAGGGCGGGTTGTCGTTGCAGCAAGTGGGCGATGCCGATGCTACGGCAGAAGTGAGTGAAATTGGTGCAGCAGCCCATGCTGACATGTTGGCAGGCATCGATGGATTGACCGGTGGTGGTGTCGAGGAAGGAGCTGGCCCGCCCGCCGGCGCGTGGGCGTGATTCGAGCAGGCTGACGGCGAATCCGCGTTCCGCCAGCGCCGCCGTCGCCGCCAACCCCGCCAATCCGGCTCCGATGATCGTCACGCGATCCGCCATGACCGTCAGTGCCCTCCCTGCGAGCTGCCCCCCCGACATTCCATGAAAAAGGGCTTGCGAAACAAGGGAAGTTGTTCTAGAAAAACTCCAGACGAGCGTGCTGTCGGGGGGGCCTACCGACATGCTCGCCTGATTTCCCCGATAGCTCAATGGTAGAGCAACCGGCTGTTAACCGGTTTGTTGTAGGTTCGAGTCCTACTCGGGGAGCCTTGCGATCGCCAGCGAATCGTTCGACACACCAGTTG
>Ga0335075_10008077_pt1 | contig 16175 bp, 10 predicted proteins | sample Lox_Sample_24_FD_206723 | JGI IMG/M metagenome (GOLD analysis project Ga0335075, IMG submission 206723) | Soil microbial communities from Loxahatchee National Wildlife Refuge, Florida, United States - Lox_Sample_2.4 | ecosystem: Environmental > Terrestrial > Soil > Wetlands | place: USA... | reverse complement strand
TCGAGAATCGGGCTGTAGGAATACGTGAAATAGGAGACTTCAGGCCCTCCGCGCCGGTCGAAGGTCAGCGGCTGGTCCTCCGCCCACGTCGACTCCCCGCGTTCCATGACGGCCTTGAGCTGGGGGCCGACAACCGGCCACGAATCCCTCAGCAGCTCGCGCGCCGGTTGCCCGAGCGCCCCCGGATGGAGTTTGCCCAGGATGTCCCGCTCGGCGTCATTGTAGATGCAGTTGAGCTCAGGCCCCCAGTAGATCGCCATCTGAAACCGCGAGCGGAGGCAGATCGCGACGGCTGCCTTCAGGCTCTGGGGCCAGCTGAAAAGAGGCCCGAGCGGCGTCGCGGACCAGTCAAACGCAGCCACCTGTCGGCCCATCTCGGACGAGCCAAGCCACACCCCGCGTGGCTTGAACATCGACGCACGTGCCAGATGACTGACCGACAAAACCCACCTCGTTGCCGCTCACCGGAGGCGCAGCAGCCGCGAGGCGGACGACCGCCGCAACGAAAAGGCTAACCGACCGCCTCCGGACGGTGGATGAAACGCTTTTCATTTGTACGGCTTTGCGGCCGGTTTCTGCGTCTGGCGCCCCTGGGCTCAGCTCGCCGCCGGCGCATGGTGAGCGCCCCGATCGGCCAGATACACCAGCGCCGCCTTCACCCGGGGACTCACGTGACCGGGGTCGCCCAACTCCAACTTGGCGAAGATCGCGTTCACGTGCTTCTCCACTGCACGTTTGGTGAGGACAAGCGCCTCGGCGATATCGGCGTTGCTGCGGCCCTCGGCCACCAGGGCAAGCGTTTCGAGCTCGCGGGGCGTCAGCTGGTCGAGCGGAGAGCGCCGCATCTCGATGCGTGATCTGACCAGCTCGTCGACGATCGTCGGATCGATGATCGATCCGCCGTTTGCGACCGTCACAACGGCCTCGAGAACCTGCTGGCGATCTCGGATCCGATCCTTTAGAAGGTATCCGCGGCTGTCGCATCCGCTCTCGAACAACTTCAGCGCGTAATCCACGTCCGCGTATGTGCTGAGCACGATCACCCCGAGCGCCGGATGGGTCTTCCTCAGGCGGGCCGCAAGCCTGATCCCCTCGTCCTGCCCGCTCGGCGGCATTCGGATATCGGTGATCAGGAGGTCCGCCCGCTGCTTGTCGATAGCCGAGACGACCGAGTTCGCATCGTCGCACTCGCTGACCACGAGCACCGACTCGACGCCCTCGAACAGGTGCCGGAGTGCGACTCGGGCGAGGTAGGCGTCGTCGGCCAACACGATCCGAATCGGGGGACGAGCCCGGAGCGGAGAGCGGGACGGAGGCGGGCTCCTTGCTTGCACCGAAGACTCCTCGGCTACTTCCATCCAATCCATCGCGCCACGAAACTTAGGTGATCTCCGACGGCCCGGAGCAGAATGGGTGCCCGCACCCCACGCCAAGGGGGTGGCGCGCGACGCGCAGGTGTGCGATGGGCCCAACCGATCACTTCGCTGCACAAGGGTGTTTCACCGTCACTGTCAGCGTAACTGCCGGGCTTGGAGGCCAGCGTAGACTCCAGCCCATGTGCCGGCTGTTCGCGCTGCACGCAGGCGAACGCGACGTTGCTGCCGAGTTCTGGCTGCTCGATGCGCCTACCTCGATCGCGCGTCAGAGCGAACGCAACGCCGACGGCTACGGGATGGCGGCGCTGACCGCGAGACGCGGGATGATCCTGATTCGGAATCCGGTACAGGCGTCCGAGGATCCCGCCTATCGACATGTCGCTCGGCGGTTGGACGCGAGCGAGATTCTGGTTCACCTGCGCTACGCCAGCACGGGCGAGGTGTCGCTTGTGAACACCCATCCGTTCAGCCAGGACGGCCGCCTGTTTGCCCACAACGGAGTCGTCGGGGATCTTGATCGGATCGAGGCGAGGCTCGGCACCAACCGCGCGATGGTGATGGGCGGCACCGACTCCGAGCGCTTCTTCGCGTTGATCACGCTGGCGATCCGCGAGAACGGAGGCGACGTCCGGGCCGGAATCACCGCAGCGGTGCATGAGATGGTGACCGACTACGAGCTCTACAGCCTCAACTTCGTCCTCGGCGACATCGGTCACATTTGGGCCTTCCGTTACCCCGAGCACAATCCGCTGCACTTGCACCGCCGCGCTCCCGGCGGGCCGAGCGGCGTGGCCGCGCTCGACGAAACGGACGCGGCCGGCACCTTGAGGATGTATTCCGGCGATGGGGCGACTGCGCCACTGGTCGTGATCGCCAGCGAACGGATCAGCGATGAGCCCGGCTGGGAAGAGATCGGACCGGGTGAGCTCGTCCACGTCGGCCCGGATCTTGAGGTGGACCGCGAGACAATCATCTCGCGGCCGCCGGCGCACCCCATGGTGCTGACCGCCCATGAGGCCGAGACCCAGTCCTACAACTGATCAGTGATCCTCCCGACCGACATACCCACGCGCGCCGAGATCGACCGGCTACTCGAGCACCGCGCTCCGTCGAGCGTGTCGATCTACCTCCCGAGCGACCCTGCATCCAACGGTGATCCTGAACGGATCGAATTCAAGACGCTGGCCGCCCAGGCCTCGTCCCAACTGGGCGAGGCGGGCGCCGGGGTGAGGGTCGTCCGCCAGTTCGAGGACGAGATCGGTTACCTGTACGACGACGAGGGGTTCTGGCGCCACCAGGCCAGGAGCCTGGCGGCGTTCGCGACGCGGCAGTGGCTGATCACGTTCAGGCTGCCCAACCGCCTGCTCAGTCAGGTCGAGGTGTCAGACCGCTTCCACGTGAGACCGCTCCTGCGGGCCCTGACATTTCCGCACGTCGCGTTCGTGCTGGCTTTGGCGCAGGGTTCGGTCCGTGTGGTCGAGGTGACGCCGGACCTCGATCCAGCACGAATCAACGTCGACGATCTTCCCTTGGACGTCGCCGGTGCCGTCGGCAAATCGTCGATCGCAGATCGCGCACCGATTCGCCGAGTTCAGGGCTCAGAAGGACAGAAAGTCCGCATGCGCCAGTACGCCAGAGGAGTCGACCGCGCGCTGCGGCCGCTCCTGAACGGCCTGGAGGTGCCGTTGATCCTGGCCGCGACCGAGCCGATCGAAAGCATCTACAGATCGGTCAACACCTATCCGCACCTCCTTTCCCGCGGCATCCCTGGCAACCCCGAAGCGGCCTCCGACGCCGAGCTTGCGGCCGACACCCGCACGATCCTCGACGATCTCTACGCGACGCAACTGCGGGAGATCCAGGAGCTCTACGCACAGCGCTCGGCCGATCGGCGCGCCCTCGCCGATGTCGCCGAGGTAGCACGGGCGGCGACGTTCGGTGCGGTCCAGACGCTGCTGGTCGACATCGACGCCGCGGTTCCGGGAACGGTTGACGAGCAGACCGGTGCAGTGACCTTCGCGCCCAGCCCGACGGGCGATGTCCACGACGTGACCGACGAGATCACCCGGCGCGCCTGGTTGACGGATGCGCGCGTGCTGGCTGTCCGCAACGACGATATTCCCGGCCACGGTCCGGTCGCGGCGATCCTGCGCTACCCGCTTTGATCACCGAGGCTGCGCCCGAGCTGCAGGCGCATGGTCACGCCGGCTCCGATCAGGAGCGCCAGCGCCGCCAGATAGCAGGTGATCAGCACCCCTGAGAGCATCAGGAAGAGCTCGACCGGCGTGTTGCCGGCGACGTAGCGCAGGTAGTAGCCGGCGGCGGTCGGAACCACCTGGAGGAGCACGCCGGCGACCAGACCGCCGAGCAGCGCCGAGCGCCACCGGACTCTCCCGCTGCTCAGCACCCAGTACACGCCACCGCAGATGAACGCGGTCAGCCCGATCGACGCGATCGGCACCACGAGACGTGTCAGCACCGAGTTCAGTCTGAGCTCCCTCACCAGCCCGGTGCCGGCCGAGGCGACCACGACCATGATCACGACGAGTACGGTCACCGCCGCGGCAACGCCGATGTCGCGGAGCTTCCCTACGACCATGCCCTGGCCCGACTCCCCGGCCAGCCGCGACAGGCTGCGTTTCAACACGCCGACCGCACCCGAGCTGATCCAGAGCATGGCGGCGATCGACCCGGCGATCAGTAGCGGTGAGTCGCTGTGCGTCCTCAGGATCAGCTGCACAATCTGCTGGTGGACGTTGTGGGGAAGACCCTCTGACAGCTTCTCGGCCACCTTCTGGGCCTTGGCGTAGTCGCCGAGCACGATGGCCGCCAGCGCCGTGATGCCGAGCGCCAGTGGGACCAGCGAGGAAAGTAGGAACCAGGCGAGCGCCGGGACCTCGTTCGAAAGACCCGAGCCCCAGTAGAAGCCAATCGCTTCCTGGACCGCGCCCCGGAGTTTGTCGCGCCCAGACACGCCCTGTAGCATCGCGCTGTCGAGTGGGTGGGTGGGGAACACCCTCTATGGGAGCTCGTGCCAGCGCATGCTTGCCAGCCCCAGGCTCACCACTCCCGCGTGGCCGGTTCTCACTGGCGGAGAGGCGGTGTGGCTAAGGCCCACCGTGGGTAACCAGAATCCGGGGTGACACGGTTGGCCAGCAGCCTGGAGAATGTGGAGAGCGCGGCCGACACTGCGCGGATATCCGGGTGGCAAGTACGGGAGCGCTCGCTCGGCGTGGCAGCGCTTTTGCGCCAGACGGCCCGGACTCTCGATCAAAGCGCCGACCTCGCCGAGGAGCATGCCCGGCGGCAGGAATGCCGCGGCCAGCAGGAGGCGGCCGAGCAGGAGTGGCGGGCCGCCGGCCGCGCACGGGCGGCAGCCGAGCGGGCTCGCACACACGCCGCGCAATGGCAATCGTCGCAGCGGTGAAGTGGCTGGCGGCCGCTGGCTTCAGGACGCGTCTAGCGCCGTCCGGCAGAAGCAAGACGACTCAATCGCGACGTCCGCTAGCGCCAGAGCGCGATCAAGCTGTGGCTTGATCCGGCGGGCCTCATCGCTCCGACCCAGCCGGATCAGGCACTCGTGATAGCCGTGCAGGCTCCATACGTTGTTCGGGTGCCGGCAGGCTCGCGGCAGCGTGTCGTCGAGCCCTAGATCGGCGGCGTACACCTCCCGGGCGGGCTCGATCTCGCCCTGCTCGAGCAGCAGCGCACCGTACGCGTGACGCGTCGGCTGCATCCACCCCCAGGGTTCGTCGTAGGGCAGCGTGTCGTCGAGCTCGATCGCCCGCCGCAGATGCGCCCACGCGGCGTCATGGTTACCCACCCGGTATTCGATCTCGCCGTCCAGCATCGCTCCCGCGATGGCCAGGATGTCAAGCGCGGTGTTGTTGAACAGGTAGCGCGTCTCGGGCACGCGCGCCACCGCCGCGGCGAACCGGTCGCGCTCGAGCTTGGCCTCAGCGACTCGCGACGAGGCCGCGAGCGCCACGCCCTTGGCGTAGTGCGTGAGCGCCGTGGTGACGCAGAAGAGCTCGGGATCCGCCGGCAGCGGCTCGTCGATGATGTCCTGCCACCGGCCGAAGCGAATCAGCACGTGCACGCGCATCGGCACGAAGCTCTCGAGCCAGTCCGCCATCGGGGGCGTGTCCACCCGCAAGAGCTCCTCGGGGAGCGATGCGGCCAGCGCGTCGGCCGCGGCCAGCGCGGTCGCCCGGCGGCCGGCGAACATCGCGCCGTAGATCCTGAAGTGGTGGTCGTGCGCGCGATAGAGGGCATAGAAGTTGACCCGGCCGGCGCGCACGACATACCGCTCGTCGGCGGTGATCGCTTGTTCGTTGCCGGCGATCACGCGCTCGTAATCACCGAGCAATACGTCGATGTGGGTGGGCATGTGGAGCAGGTGACCGCCATCGGGGATCAATCCACGCAGCGCGTCGGCAGCGTCGAGCGCCGCCTCCGGCGCAGGCGACATCTCCATCAGGTGAATGTAGAAATGGAGCAGCCCTGGGTGGGCCATTCCGCCGGGCCGCCCGAGCGCCGATTCGAGCACGCGCTTTACCTCCAGCGTGTGCGCCCCGTCGGCGGGCTCCCCCGTGACGAGGTCCCACAGCGACCACGGAGTCACGTTCAGGAGCGCATCGGCGTACAGCGCGGCCACGTCGAGGTCGTCGGGGTGGCTGGCGTAGACGGCCCGCATCGCCTCCGCGTAATCAGCCGTCCAGACGGCGAGATCGTCCACCGGCTTCGGGCTGGGATAGCGCTTTGCGACCGCGTTGATCAGGTCGCGCTCGACGCCGGGTGCCGCCTTCGAGCACTCCAGCGCCCGCTGCGTCGCCTCGTAGGCTCGCGCGATCGAGGTGCGCAGGTCGGCGTCGTCGAATGCGTCCCAGTCCTTGTTGTAGTTGGGGCCGGCCGCGTACGCGATGCCCCAATGCGCCAGCGCGAACCGCTCGTCGGCGGCGACGGCGGCCTCGAAGCAGCGGATCGCCTCCTCGTGGTTGAACGCGTAGCTCCAGACCAGACCCCGATCGAACCAGCGCCGAGCATCGACCGACGAGGTCGATGTGCGGCGGCCGAACGACCCGAGGTCGAACGGGTATGCGGCCGCCGATCCGTATGTATTCTCAAGCATGATGATCAAGTCGGTTAAGTTAGTTCATCGATGGCATTCGCCCGTTCGGCGCGCGTCTTTCGACGCGTGAAGCTGACGGCACGGTAGCGTCCGCCGTATGAGCGTGCAGGACTCGAGACCCATACAGCCCGACCTCCTTCCGGGGTGGCTGAAAAACTTCGGGGTGGCGGGTGTGACGACCGCCTGGGTGGACAACAACGGGATCCCCCGCTCGCGGACTGTCCCCATCGACCGCCTCGCGGAGGTGGTCCGGCGCGGCGTCGGCGTGACCACGCTGTTCGCCGTATTCGACACGCACGACGGGATCACGTTCGCTCACGATGGCCTCTCCACCCCATCGGGCGATGTCCGGTTGGTCCCGGTCCTCGATCGCCTGCGGCGGCTCGCGGGCCAGCGCGCGTTCGCCTGGGCACCCGGCCGCCTGCTCGAAGCTGACGGCTCGGTGTGGGCGTACGACCCCCGCGCCGCCTTGGAGGCTCAGGTGAAGCGTGCCGCTGATGTGGGGCTCGAGATCCTGGCCGGATACGAGATCGAGTTCTTTATCGGTCGCGAGGCGGAGGACGTTCAGCCGGCCCATCGCGGGCCCGCCTACAGCCCGCACGCACTTCTCGCCATCGATGAGTTCGTTGGACAGCTGCTGCGCGACCTCGCCGCCAACGGCCTCGAAATCGGTCAGCTGCATACCGAATACGGGCTGGCGCAGGTCGAGCTGAGCCTCGCCGCGACGGACCCGGTGGCCGCCGCCGACGACCAGTTACTCGCGCGCCAGACGATCCATGCGGCCGCCCGCGCGCACGGGCTGCGCGCGAGCTTCGCGCCGCTGGTCACCGCCGCGGGGGTCGGTAACGGCTGGCATATCCACTCGTCGGTGCGGCGCGGTGACGAGAACCTGCTCGCTTCGAGTGCGGACTCCACCCGCCCCGGTCCCGAGGGCGCGAGCTATGTCGCCGGGCTGCTGCGAGACCTGTCCGCGATCACGGCGATCACTGCGCCGAGCGTTCCCTCGCTGGCCCGCCTGCGCCCGGGCTACTTCGCCAGCGCCTACGCGTTCTGGGGAGTCGAGAATCGAGAAGCGGCACTCCGCTACGTGCCCTCCTCCCCGCTGCTCGGCGCCTCACACGCGAACATCGAGCTCAAGCCCTCCGATGCTTCGGCTAACCCGTATCTGGCCCTGGCCGCGATCATCGCGGCGGGCCTCGCGGGCATCGAGGACGGGCTCGCCCTGCCCGATGCGATCGCGCAGGATCCAGGAGGCTGGACCGCCGAGGAGCGCGGGAGCGCCGGAATCGTCGCCCTGCCGGCGACGCCCGAGGAACAGGAGCAAGCGTTGCTCGGCAGCGCACCAGTCAGGACAGCTCTGGGGGAGCCACTACTCGGCGCGTTCCTGGCGGTACGACGCGCGGACGCAGCGTGGGCGGCGGAGCGCACGCTGGACGAGATCATCGCGGCTCACCTCTGGCGCTACTGAGCGGTCCGCCGGCCGCCACCCCCTCCGCACGCCGTTGCCGCGGCCTAGGTGTAGGCCCGCGAACTGCGAAGCGATCGCGGCCGTACTACGGACCAGCAACAAGACGCGCTTGCAAACCGGAGGTCGCTGCCATGTCCACGAAGTCTCGGTCCGATTTGGGTTCTCTTGCCGTGGAGCCGGCGATCGAACCGGCTCCGCCCTCCACGCCTGCGGATGACCCGAACGCCGTCTATGCGCTGGGCAGCACCAGCGGCGAGAGCGCCCGCTTGCAGCGCCAAGCCGAGGAGCTTATGCCCGATAGCGCCGTGTTGATCGATCGGGTTGGTCTGCGGCCGGGTGGCAGCGCGATCGATATGGGCTGCGGACCGCGCGGGGTCATCGATCTGCTCGCCGAGCGGGTAGCCCCCGGCGGCCGGGTCGTCGGGCTTGATGCCGACCCGGCGCATGTGGCGATGGCGGCTGAGTTTGTCCGAGGCTGGGGGCTGAGCGAGATTGAGGTGGTACGCGGTGACGCGCGGGATACCGGTCTTGAGGCGAATTCGTTCGATCTGGTCCATGCCCGGACGCTGCTGGTCAACGTCCCGGCACCGGCGGAAGTGCTCGAGGAGATGGTCCGGCTGGCGCGGCCGGGCGGGTGGGTGGCCGGCCTTGAGCCGGACACCGAGGCCGCGATCTGCTACCCGCCTCACCCCGCGTTCGATCGGCTCTCCGAGATCTTCACCGCCGCGTTCTCCCGCAACGGCGCCCAGCCGCACTTCGGCCGCCGCATGGCGCTGCTCTACCGTCAGGCAGGTCTTCAGGACGTGAAGGTGGAGGTCCGGGCCGGGGTCTATCCCGCCGGGCACTCGCGCCGGACCATCCGGGCCGACCTCGTGCTCAGCATGCGCCGGCAGATCCTCGAGATGGGGCTCTCAGACCCCCAGGAGCTCAACGAGCTCGACACCGCGGCGCGGAGGCACCTCGAAGACCCGGACGTCCTGGTCATGCCTGGCTTGCACTTCCTCGCCTGGGGTCGCAAGCCAACGTCTCTCTGACCGCGATCGGCCGGGCCGCGTTAGCGGTCCGGCCGAGCGCGAGAACGGACACGAAGCGAGTGTCAGCGCGTCTTGGTGACGGTGAAGCTGAGCCCACTGCTGCGCTGGGTGAACGTCGCGCGGCCCGCGGCCGGCGAGGTCGTGTTCCACCCGGCGATCGGCTTGCCGGCGCCGGCCAGGAAGCTCGTGAAGTCCGCCGAGGCCGTTCCGCAGTCCATGTTGGAGCTGGAGACGGTGTAAGGGCCGGCCGGAAGGTACGCCGAGCCCGCGCGGTCGTTGTGCAGGACGGTGAAGCCGATGGCGGCGCAGCGGTTCAGCTTCGTCGACCCGCCGCTCGGTGAGTTGGCGGCGACGACCCGCAACGAGCGGATCGCGGCGACCTGCTTGTTGTTGAAGCGCAGATACACCCAATAGAGGCCGGGCTCGGTCGCCGGCGGCACCCGCACGGTCGTCTGGTAGATGCCCTCGACGAGCGCCGGCGTCTGCACGGCGGGAACGCCGGCGACGGTGCGGGAGGACATGATCGCGTTGGACATGATCGTGAGGTTCAGGCCGGCCCGGGCGTACGCAAGCCCGGAGATGGTGAGCTTCGCGCCCGGCTTCACGGTCGTCGCGCTGAGGCCGATCGTGAACGGCGCGCTCTTGGCGACGCTGGCCGAGGCGGGCGCCGCAGCGGCGCCCCCCGACGTCGCGGCGAGCGCGGCCGGAGCGCCCGCCAGGGCGGTTGCGGCGATCGCGCCCATAGTGGCGAGCCTGAAGGAAGAGACGCGTGAATGGAACATCGGGATCTCCGTTCGTTTCAGAAGTCTGCGCCTGCGAGGCAGACGCGTTTCGGTGATCCCACGGTCTCATCGCTTCGCTGTGTTGGCGTCCGTAGCCGGCTACTACATTGCCCGACCTCCACCACTGAGGCTACGCCCGATACGGAGAGGGACGGCGGGTCTACGAAGCGATCCGGCGTGAAGCGACCGCTCCACCGACCGCGCGAGCCAGCTCGTGGCGGTCGTTCACCCCGAGCTTGTGCATGGCGCGATAGAGGTAGGTCTCGACCGACCGGACAGAGAGCACGAGACGTTCGGCGATCTCGGCGTTGCTCAGGCCCTGTGCGGCCAGCTCGGCCAGCTCCGCCTCGCGTGCCGACAGCACGGCCGCCCCGCCGCCGAGGCCGTCGATACGTGGCGGACTGGCCCCTTCCCCGTCCGCGAAGAGGCGCCGGCTGTGAGCGGCAGCCCGGCGCGCGGAGCCCGTTTGGCCCTCGGCAAGGAAGGCGCCGGCGGCGTGGGCGGCCGCCTCGCACGCGTAACGCAAAGCCCCGATCGTCTCCAGCTGCTCGGCGGCATCGAGCAGCACCGTTCCATCGCCGCCCAGCAAACCGGCGGCGTGAGCGGCTGCGGCCGTAATCAACGGCGCGTCGCTACGCGCGTCCAGGTCGGCCAGCCGGGGAGCGACCGTCGCCGGAGGAGCGCCCGCCCGCAGCGCGTCGTAGACGAGGAACGCCGCGTCGTGTGGGGAGGAAGCGAGCTCCGCACAGTCCAGGAGAAGGCCCCATCCGCGCGCCGCGTCGCCGCCGGCAATCGCCGTCCATGCCTCCGCCCACCGAAGGTGCGGCAGCTGATTGGCCGGGGGCGGCTCCCCTCGCACCGCCGCACGGCAGCGCTGGAGCGCTTCGCGCGCGGCGGCGGGTTCATCGGTGCTAGCCGCGACCGCGCACTGGTAGGCATGGGTGATTACGAGCAGGCCAAACGGGTCATGAAGCTCGTAGTGCAGCTGAGCCTCGGCGAGCCACCGGCTCGCGTCCCGGAACCGTCCCTGCGCGTAGCGCAGGTTCGAGAGCCCCAGCCCCGCTATGCCCGCCGCGCTGTGGTCCCGACTGCGCACCGCTGCCTGCATCGTTTTCGCACACCAGCGCTCGAGCTCATCCCAGCCCTCGCCGGTGTTCACACAGACGCCGACCCAGAGCGCCGCAGCGCCTTCGTCGTAAACGTCCCGGAAGGGCACCGCCGGACGGAGGACGAGCGCCAAGCGGTACGCGTCTTGGCTGCGGCCGTCGTACGCGAGGCGCCGAAGCTGCGCGGTCTGGACCGCCCGCTGGCGATCAGGGTCCGAGCCCGTGACATCCGAGAGGATCGAGGCGCGCCGTCCACCGGCGTCCGGACGCTCCCACGGAAGGTGCGCGTCGATCAGATCGCGCAGCGGATCGAGTTGGCGCCGCCACGAGGCGTCGGGCCACCATGTGTCCGCGCGCTCGAGGAGGGCGCGCAACTCCGCGACTCGATTCAGTCCCCAGAACAGCACCTCTGTCTGCTGCCGGAGGTAGGCCATCACGGTGTCCGGTTCCGTCGCCATGCTCGGCGGGCCAATCATCTGCTCGGCCTCGGAGAGGGTGGCGGCCGCCTCCTCGAAGCGGTTCCGTGCCGCCAGCGAGCGGGCCAGCAGCAGCTGCGCCTCCAGTCCACCTCCACCCACGACGGCGCGTTCGGCGAGCAACCCCGCGAGCTCCGGATCGCCGGCGGCGATCGCCGCCCTCGCGGCGTCGCCGAGCAGCCGGTGCGGGACGGATTCGCCGGCCTCGATGAGCCACCGCGCTACGCGCAGCGATGCCTCCGGGGTCAGTGCCGGGTTCTGCTGGAGCGACTCGGCCAGGCGCAGCCGGAGCGCTCGCGCCCGTAAACCCGGGAGTGAGGCCCGGAGCGCCTCGCTGTAGAGCGGATGCGCCAGACGCAGGAGCGGATCGGTCGTGTTCTCATCTACGGTGATCAGACCCTCGGCCTCGGCGGATACCAGCGAGTCGAGGGGCTCGAGACGCGTGAGCTCAGACAGACGCAGCGGCTCCCCGAGGGCCAGCAGCTCGAGACTCCGCCGCACGCCGTCGCCGACACCCGAGACCCGTGCGGACACGAGCTCGGCCAGCGACATCGGCACATGCGGGCGTCCGGACATCCACCACAAGCCGTCTTGGAGGCTGAAGGCACCGCCGGCGAGCAAGCCGCGCAGCAGTTCGGTGACGTACAGCGCGTTGCCGCGGCTGAGCTCCCAGATCCACTGTCGCACCCCGGCCTCAACCGGGCCACCGACAATCGCCTCGAGCAACTCGTCGGTCTGCGACTCGTCGAGCGCTCCGAGCGCGAGCTGCTGTGCGCCGGCGTCCTTCCAGAGGGCCTGGATCGCGTCGGGGCACGGCTCGCCGCTCCGCAGGGTCACGACGATGAACGCCGCCGACGTCCTGGCCAGGTGCAGCACGAGCGCGGCCGAGGTCTCGTCGAGGTCCTGGGCGTCGTCGACGCCGAGCACGAGCTGCCGCCGCCCCGCAAGCTCGGTGAGGGCCTGCGCGCTCGTTCGCAGGACGGTCAGGAGGTCGTCGGAGCCGACGGTGCCCGGCAGCACTCCGGCCAAGGCACCGAGCGGGATCGTCGCCGCGCTGCGCGTCGCCTGCACCCATAGCGGCGCCGCGCCGTTCTGCGCGGCCTCGGCGAGCGCCTCCCGCGCGAGGCGCGTCTTGCCGACTCCGGACGGTCCGACGAGCACGCAGCCAACGCCGCCCGCCGCTCGGTCATCAGCGACTGTCCGCAGCTCCAGGGCGCGCCCGATGAGCGGCGGACCCAGCTCCCCAGTCACAGGTCCCGCCGATCACGCACATCCAGCTTGTGCATCGCGCGGTAGAGGTGCGTTTCGACCGTCCTGACTGAGACCGCCAGTCGGGACGCGACATCGGCGTTGGTGAGCCCCTGGCGGACGAGCTCGACGATCTGGCACTCGCGGGCAGTCAGCCCGACTCGATCCCCGTGCACCCCATCGATCGTCGGTGGATCGGTCCCCTGCCCGGGCACGTGGAGCTCTTGGGCGCGGGAGGCGGCGCGTCGTGCCGAATCGTGCCGTCCCTCAGTCACAAAGCTCAAGGCAGCATGGCCGGCCGCCCTCATTGCGAATCGAAGTGCACCGATCTCCTCGAACCGGTCGGCGACACTCATGAGCGCGTCGCCTTCGCGCGCCGCCAGCGCCGAGGCGTGAGCCGCGTACGCGTCGACGAGAGTCGCGTCGGCGCGCTCGGCGAGCGGCGTGAGTGCGGCGCTCACCTGGGTGGGCGGCGCGCCGGCGAGCAGTCCGTCGTACGCGAGCTTCGCTGCCAGGCCGGGCATGGTCGCCGCGAACAGGTCCGCGGCGACGAGGAACCCGTGCGCAGCGGCCTGCCCCTCCCGCGCGCACGCTGCCCAGACATGTGCGCGCGCGAGGTAAACCTGACGCGCGAGCGGCCGCATGCGGATGTGGTCTTCGATCATTCGCAGGTCGGCGAGCGTGGCCGCGGCGCGCTCTGGGTCGCCCGTCAAGTACGCGACTCCGATCCGGAGCACGAGCACCTCGGCCAGCGTCCCGAACGCGTCCTCCTGCTCGAAATGCAACTCGGCTTCGGCCAGCCAACGCTCTGCGTCGCGGAAGCGACCGCGCATGAAGGCCAGCTGTCCGAGCCCGAGCGCGCCCTGTGCCGCAGCCTCGTGATCGTGTCGCCGCACCCCCTCGACAAGGATCTGAGTCAGCTCCGGCTCGAGCCGGACCCAGTCGGCACCCGACTCGACTCCGGCGAGTCGGAACGCCCCGAGACCGACCAGGCCGGGGTAATCACGCACCGGAATCGACGGAAGACAGCTTCGGGCGACCGCCTGAGCCTCCTTCCACTCGCCACCATAAAACAGCGCCAAGGCAAATCGTGGCTCCAGGGCCCGGCGGGTGTCCTCGTCCATGGCAGGATCCTCCAGGGCGGCGCGCAGCGCTCCGATCGCCCCCGCGAGATCGTCGACGACCGCGCTCGGCATCGACACTCCGAGCAGCTGCCACCCCCACGCCGGCTCGCGCGACCACGATCGTGCGCGCTCGAGAAGCGCCCGGGCACCGCGAACGCGACCGAGGCCCCAGAACAACACTCGCGTGCGTTGGTCGAGGTAGTCCAGAGCGAGCTGATGGCCCGGAGCCTCCGCCTCGACGGCCGCCAGCGTCTCCTCAGCATCGAGAAATAGGCCCCGCGAGGCGAGGGCGCGCCCCAGCGCAACCGCGGCCGGCAAGCCTGCGCCATCGGCGACCGCGACCTCCGCAAGCTCGGTGGCGAGGACCGGATCGCCGGCAAAGTTGGCCGCCTCCGCCCCGCTGACACGCAGCCCCGACGGAACCGGCGCATGGGCGTCGAGGAGCATCCGCACGACGCGAACGGTGTCCTCGGGCGTCAGCCGCTCGCGTTGCTGGAGCGTCTGCGCGAGTCGCATGCGCAGCCCACGTGACCGCAGTGCGGGGAGGGAGGCACGTAGGGCCTCGCCGTACAGGGGATGCGCCAGGCGGACATCTTGCGACCCAGGCGCCACGACGATCAGCCCCGCGGCTTCGACCTCGGCCAGCGCGTCGTGCGATGTCAATGCGGCGAGCTCCTCGAGGCCCAGCGGCTCGGCCAGGGCGAGGAACTCGAGCGGCGCCTGATGCTCGGCCGGAAGCTCGGCCATGCGTTGTCCGACGAACTCGACCAGCGACTCCGCGATCGCAAGCGGGCCCGATAGCCGCCAGAGCCCGCCGGTCCATCTCAGGTTCCCGCCGTTCACCGCTCCGTTCACCAGCTCGCGTGCGTACATCGGGCTGCCGCCGCTGCGGTCGAGGATCCACCGCATGACTCGTTCTTCCACTGGGCCCTCGAGCACCGTTTCGATCAGCCCGCGGATCTCGTCGTCACCCAAGCCTTCGAGTTCGAACCGGCGTGCCCCTGCGTCCTTCCATAGCGAGATGACGGCGTCCGGGCACGGCTCACCAACGCGGACCGTCGCAATCACGAACGCGTCCCCCCCGCTCGCGAGTTGCAGCACGAGCGTCGCCGACACCGGATCGAGCCATTGCGCGTCATCGACGCCGACGACGATCGGTCGCCCGCTCGCGCGCTCGTGGAGCGCTTGAACGGTCGCCTGAAGCAGTCGAAACGCCTGGTCAGACGGAACCCCGTCGGGCAGCAGTCCCGCCCACGCTCCAAGCGGTATCACTCCGGCGCTCCGCGTCGCCTGCACCCACTCGGTCATCGCACCGCCTCGCTCGGCGCTCCCCAGCGCTTCACGCCCGAGCCGCGACTTGCCGATCCCCGCGTCGGCGCACAACACGACGCCGCAGCATCCGTCTGCGCGGGCGCCGGCGATGCTGGCGAGCTCCTCCTCCCGACCCACGAACGGCCACACCGAGCCGACGCGAGCGACTGCGACGGGATTTGTCTGCATCAAGGTCCCTGGGGCATCGTACCGGGGAGTGCCCCTGGCTCGGTGGATTCGTGGGCGATACGTACCGCTGCTCGCAGGTGTCGTAGGCCGATACGGACGCCCCCGCGTCGCGCCGGCGCGAGTCTCCTGACACCGAACGCAGCGCACCATCCGAACAGGAGCCTCCAATGAGCATCACGGCCACAGCACCACGGGGCGTCGTCGCGCCCAGGAAAGTCCTTGCCGATGCCGCGCCCGAAGGTGAGGGCCTTGACCGCGGCATCGGCTTTCTCGGCCTCTTATGGGCGTCGGTGGGGTCGATCATCGGGTCTGGATGGTTGTTCGGCGCGCTGATCGCGGCGACTGTGGCGGGCCCGTCGGCGCTGGTCGCGTGGGTGATCGCGTCGGCGATCGTGATCCTGCTGGCGCTGGTGCACGCCGAGCTCGGCGGCCTGTTCCCGGTCAGTGGCGGCACCAGCCGGTTTCCTCATTATGCGTTCGGGAGCCTCGCCGGAATGACCTTCGGGTGGGCGTCGTATCTGCAGGCGGCGACCACCGCGCCCATCGAGGTGCTGGCGGTGATCCAGTACCTGTCGACCGCGCAGTGGGCGCATGGCTTCTATCGCGCCAACGGCACCCTTAGCCCCGACGGGATCATCGCCGCCGTGATCTTGATGGCGTGCTTCGTGGTCCTGAATCTGATCGGGATCCGGTGGCTCACACGCGCCAACACCGCGATCACGACGTGGAAGGTCGCGATCCCGCTGCTGACTATCGCGGTGCTGCTGGCCACGCATTTCCACCCTGGCAACTTCACCGCCGGCGGCGGCTTCTTTGTCCACGGCGCCGCGGTCAAGAGCATCCTGATCTCGCTCCCCACCGGTGGGATCGTGTTCGCGCTGTTGGGGTTCGAACAGGCGGTCCAGTTGGGTGGCGAGGCGGCAAACCCCG
>Ga0335075_10008076_pt1 | contig 16177 bp, 13 predicted proteins | sample Lox_Sample_24_FD_206723 | JGI IMG/M metagenome (GOLD analysis project Ga0335075, IMG submission 206723) | Soil microbial communities from Loxahatchee National Wildlife Refuge, Florida, United States - Lox_Sample_2.4 | ecosystem: Environmental > Terrestrial > Soil > Wetlands | place: USA... | reverse complement strand
CGGAAAGTACGGTCTGGAGACGGTCGACCACTTGGTAGGTGTGGACGACCCAAGCCTGCTCCGCCCGCTCGTCGACCGCGAACTGGACGGAAAGGTACGCAACCGCCGCCAGCACAATGAACAGCGGCACGATAGCCAACAATATCCGGCGATTGGAAACCAACGGCCCCCTGCCCCCTTCCGACCCGAAAAGCATAACGACGATGTCCGGCGAAGGTTCCGCCAGCGTGGAAGAGATAGGCGATTACGCGCCGGGCGAAAACAGCTTTGGCCCTTTCAGAGCAAGGTTCCGCTGCGACAGATTTCCTGAGCACCGTTGTGGGTGATCAGTGAATCGAGGTGGCTCTCGATCCAGCTGATCGACCGATCAAGCACAGCCTCGGCGTTGCGCCAGTGAAACAGAAGGTGTGGGCCGCCCTCGAAAACCTTCAGGGTTTTGGGGCCGGCAAGAGCGTCATGCAGACGTTCGATGCACTTGGTGTAGAGAAGATCCTCTTTGGAACCGACCATGGTCAGCGCAGGGATTTTGACCTTGGCAGCCGCCGCGTTCGTCGAGACGGCCAGATCGAAAAGCCCGGACGCCATCGCCGGCCTGACCCCGCGCAACACAAGCGGATCGCCCAGCAACCGTATCGCGCCGGCGGGCGTGAACTCCCCGCCGCTGATGCGTTCGACGTTGATCTCGCTACGTGGCGCGAAATAGCTGACCAGCCGGATCAGCGCGCCCCACAGAAGGCGACGGAACGCATCGGACACGGCACCCGGTGCGGCGAGGACAAGGCCCGAAACATCGATGTCCGGATTGGCGGCAACGGTCTGGACGGCGATGTCTGCGCCCATGCTCTCGCCGATGATGAACACCGGCCGGTCGCCGAAGCGCTGGCGAAGGAACGCGATCGCGTCGACCACATCCTGGACCATCCTCTTGATCCCGCACCAATGCCGCCGCGAGCGCGTCGCGCCAAAGCCACGCTGGTCGAATGCGAGCGCGCAGAAACCGCGGGCCGCGAGCTTCGGGCCGATCTCGTCGAAAGCACCGGAATAGTCGAACGCCCCGTGAAGCAGGACGAGGAGCGCCTTGGGTGTCTCCGCTCGCCACAGGCGGTAAGGCGCGAGCGCACCATCGGACAACGGGAATGCACCGCTGACCAGACCTGCCGACGGATCGGCAGCCGCGAGCGACCAGCGCCAATCCTCGACGCCGGTTTTGCGCCTGCGTGGCGCGATGCGGTGGAATGCAAGTCGGAATACGCCAGCCAAGGAAGTCTCACCTCGTCACATATAAGAGACAGCGCTGCCCAAAGTTCCGGTCACTGCAGTGTTTGCCGCATGGGTTTGGAACGGTCCCGCATGGCTCGCGTTGTGTGCTTGAGACGGTGGGAGGTCGCCTATGAGCCTGGCACACGACATCTGGCACGACGAACGGGACTGGAGCGCCGAATGGCGTTCGCTCCCGAAGAACCTGAAACCGACGAATCTCCTTTTGCCGAGCGCACGCTTCACGATGTTCGCGATGACGGCGATCGTCGCCGGCGCCGTGCTGGCCTTCGTGACGTAAGAAGCCCCTGTTTCGAGAAGGTTTTGAAGGCCGTTGGCGGCGCCGCCAGCGGCCTTTTCTATGTCTTGCATTGGAGGGCCGGGTGGGGATAGTTCGGGCCCGAAATTAACTGTCGCCCGCCAGGCGGGCCCGCCACAGAGGGCATGTCGATGAAAGCGCTGGTCAAGTCCAAGGCCGAAGAAGGCATCTGGCTTCAGGACGTGCCGGTGCCGACTTACGGCATCGACGACGTGCTCATCAAAGTGCTCAAGACCGGCATCTGCGGCACCGATGTCCATATCTACAACTGGGACGCCTGGGCGCAGAAGACGATCAAGCCGGGCACGGTCGCGGGCCACGAGTTCGTCGGCCGCATTGCGGCGGTTGGCGGGAATGTCCGTGATCACAAGGTCGGCGACCTGGTCAGCGCCGAAGGCCACATCGTCTGCGGCCATTGCCGCAACTGTCATGCCGGTCGCCGCCATCTCTGCGCCAATACGCTGGGCGTTGGCGTGAACCGCGATGGCGCGTTTGCGGAGTACGTTGTCGTGCCGGCGCTGAATGTCTGGCACTGCGATGACAAGGTGCCGCTGGAGCTCTATGCGATCTACGACCCGATGGGGAACGCGGCGCACACCGCACTGTCGTATGACCTTGTCGGCGAGGACGTTCTCATTACCGGCGCGGGTCCGATCGGCGTTGGCGCCGTGCCGATGGCGCTCAAGGCAGGCGCGCGCTACGTCGTCGTCACCGATGTGAACGAGTATCGCCTCGACCTCGCCAAGAAGATGGGTGCGACCGCGGTCGTAAACGTCGCCAAGGAAGATCTGAAAAAGACGATGAGCGACCTCGGCATGAGCGAGGGCTTCGACGTGGGCCTCGAGATGTCGGGCAATCCGGGCGGGCTGCGCCAGATGATCAGCGCGATGGCACATGGCGGAAAGATCGCGATGCTCGGCATCCAGTCGGGCGAGACCGGTGTGGATTGGGACGCGGTCGTGTTCAAGGGCCTGAACCTGCGCGGCATCTATGGCCGCATGTTCGGCGAGACCTGGTACAAGCTCACCTCAATGATCCAGTCGGGCATGGATATTCAGCCGGTCATCACCCATCGCTACTCCTACAAGGATTTCCAGAAGGGCTTCGACGTCATGCGCTCGGGCAATTCGGGCAAGGTCATCCTCGACTGGAGCGAGCTGTGACGGCCGCGCTCGACGAGAGCCTGAACACCGACCTGTCGGTGATGGCGAAGGCGGGCACGCTCAAGACCTTCCGCCACATCACCGGTCCGATGGATACCGAAGTCACGATGGCGGAGAAATCCGGCAAAGTGCTGGTGCTGTCGTCGAACAACTATCTGGGTCTTAGCGATCATCCCGACGTCATCGCGGCGGGCCGCACGGCGCTGGAGGAATACGGCGCAGGCACCGCGTCGGTGCGCTTCATCTGCGGCACGTTCTCGATTCACGAACAGATCGAGAAGACGCTGGCGAAGCTTTCGCACACCGAAAGCGCGCTCACATATGTGTCCTGCTGGACCGCGAACACCGGCTTGATGCCGGCGATTGCGGGCGAGAACGATGCGCTCGTCTCCGACGAACTGAACCACGCCTCGCTGATCGACGGTTGCCGCGCGTCGAAGGCGCGCCGCCTCGTCTACAAGCATGCCGACATGGCCGACCTCGATGCCAAGCTCGATTCCGTCAAAGGTTCGCGCCGCATCTTCATCGTCACCGACGGCGTCTTCAGCATGGAAGGCGATATCGCGCCAATCCCCGAGATCATCACGCTGGCGAAGAAACACGGGGCGTCGATCATCCTCGACGATTCCCACGGCACCGGCGTCATGGGCAAGCACGGCCGCGGCACGGCGGAGCATTTCGGCGTCGAAGGCGAGATCGATATTGTCACCGGCACACTCGGCAAGGCGCTGGGCGGCGCGGCCGGCGGCTATGTCGCCGGATCGAAGACGGTCGTCGACTACCTGATGCAGGTTTCGCGGCCTCAACTCTTCTCCAACGCTTTGCCCGCGACCATCGCGGCGAGCGCCGGCAAGGCCATCGACATTCTCAACAACGAGCCGCAGCGCGTCGCGCGACTGCACGAGATCACGCGTAACCTGCGCGAGGGTCTCAAAGCCCGCGGCTTCAAGCCGCTTGAGGGCGAGAGCGCGATCGTGCCGATCATCGTCGGCGACACCGCGTTTGCCATCAAGATGAGCCAGGCGCTGCTCGCCGAAGGCATCTTCATCACCGGCTTCGGCTATCCCGTCGTTCCCGAAGGCACCGCGCGTCTGCGCATCCAGGCCTGCGCCACGCTCACCGACGCGCAGATCGACTTTGCGCTGAAGACCTTCGAGAAAGTCGGCAAGCAGCTCGGCGTGATCTGACGCGCCTCTCGGGATTTTGGCGGCGGATCAACATCTGGACGTGCCCGTCGCCAAAACCCAACCGCTTGAGACTTAATATCGCTTTCTCAACAATTTTCGGCTTAGGGCTATTCGAACTCAGTTTCCGTCGGGGGTACCCACAAAATTTTTCCATTCAACCATTCCAACCTCACATGTCGGATAGACCGCGTCACCGGAAGTGCGCCAAAGGCGGATGAAGCGCCGCCGCAGATCTTCTTTTCTCGATCCGCCAACCGCGCGAAACCCGCCACGACGCCAGACTCTCTCTGCGGCAGGCCGCCAACATCCGTTTCGAGGCGGATCAGAACGGCGCCTTTAAATCTCCCCGGACTTCGCAACATGGGCGGAGGGCGTCCCACGGCAACGCGCTGCCGCTCGAGACGAACCTCATCCGCCGCGTCTCCCGGATGCGCGCAAGCGGCATCCTTGTCCTGTATGTCGTGCGCTTTTCCTGGTCGGGCTCAAAAACGTCCCGGCATTGGCGTGCTCCTTCGGCCTTCCAAAGGAGCAAATGGGAATGCCAGAATATGACTTCAAGCCCAATTACGTAGTTGACAACCTATGGGACTGAAGTCACACAGGGATGGGTTTCCAGACGACTTGCTCCGAAGCGAAGAAGCTATCGAGGGCCATGGCAAACTTGCGCGCCGCAGCGTCCGTAAGTCGAAACCTCATCGGCCAAAGAAGATTTCTCCGAACGTTTTTCCAGAGGCGAAAAACTCCGTTGCCATCGATGGAGATGAACTCGTCCAGATCAATTTCAGGAATGGCAGAGGCAAGGGCAAGGACAAGAAGGTTTCCGATCCCGAAGCAGGTCGCCTGCACATTTTTTCGTCTAAAATCCGCAAGTGGGACATTCGGTAAGCCGAGAGTAGCCGTGTGATGGATGTAGCCTGTTCTCCAAAACCCTACGCCGCATTCTGCGACCCAGATACTTATCCCGTTCGGAATAGTGCAGTTGAGTTTGAACGCTTCCCGATCCGATTGGCTGAAGACGGCATCTGGTGGTGAGTTTTGCTCTCCGACCATAACCTTCAGGGTGATCCACTTCGCCAGAAGATGCTGACCGGACTGATTGAGAGTAATCGAATTGCCGAGGATTAGAGGCCGCAAAATTGGTTCAGCTTCATTTTCCAATCTGCTCATCCATTCATTGTTGCAGGTGACACAGACGACGCGAAGTTTCTTCGTCTTCACCGCACCTTGGCGCTGCGTCTCTTTCGGATCTCCAATGGGTTTCGTCTTTTCGGTGTAAGCTTGGTAGTGCTCAAAATAGCTGCCCGTACCTGCCGGCAATAAATCTGCGGCCCAGCTAGGCCAAAAGTGCTCTTTGCTGAGATTGCCACCACCGCAAAAGATGCACTTACCAGGGGGCTTTAAGTTCTTCCGCTTTGGGGGCTTTGGCATATAATGCTCACATGAAGCGCGAAGACTCGGACCAATATTTCGGCATTGAAGAAACCGAACAACGGACGCGCGCTATCATTCGCGCCGCCGCTAAGGCGCTTCCAATTCCGTTGAAAGCGATTCCGAAAAAATACGGCGGCAAGAGAAAGCTGCGCGGTGCAAAGAAATCTGGCGCGTAGTTCACGACATAAGACAGCCGATTTTGCTGTGCTACTTTGCGGCTCATGTTGGAGCCACTATCGCCACGGGCGATCTATCTGATGGCCGCACGTCTCGCATCGCCAGCGATCAAATTTGCTGGGATTGTGAGATGGAGTTTGCGTAGGCTTCATCCCGCTTTCAATGCCCGTATCATACCAGCACGGCTCGCAACAGTTTTCGTTAGGAAGGCCCTGCTGCATGCGAAGAATGCTGGCCTCGTTTGCAAGATGCTGCATCTTCAGGCGCGAAAGTTCCGAAACGATATTCTGATTTTCATCTTGAAGACGCCGGATCATCTCGCGGCGTTCGTCGTCTATGCCATCAGGCGCAGACATGCTGAGACTCCTAGATAGGTCGCACTACTAGGATACAGGCGAAGCCCCGGAGAGTCATTTCCGGGGCTTCTGCTTCTGACGCCAGATGGAGAAAGCCCGCGCGTCGGGCTTTAGGCTCTTTGACCTAGTTAACTTGATGATAGGTCAGACGCTTGCCCGATGCGCCTTTGACGGCTTCTACGATGCGGGATTCGTCTGTCCATCCGAGCGAGGCGCGGTGGTTATAGCGGAAGTCAAATTCCGCGAGGTAGCGGTGCAGATGCTTCTCGCTGCAATGCTGGTAGACGCCGCGCATGCCGCGCTTGAACACGCCAAAGAAGCCCTCCGCGCTATTCACATGCACGTCGCCACGGGCGTATTCCTTGGCCGTGTGGTTCACAGTCTCATGCGAGGCAAAGAACGCCTCGATACCCGAATACAAACGGCTTTCGTCCGTGTGCAGGCGGCTCTCATGGGCGATGTTATCGCGCACGATCTTCTGCACCGTGGCCTTGTCGGCGCGCGGTACGTGGAAGGAACGGACCTTACCGCCCCGCTCCACCAGCGTCACAATCGGACGCTTGTTTGTCGAACCGCTGCGGCCACGGCCCGTCTTGAGCGGCTTGCCATCCGAACGAGTCGTCCTCTTGATTTTCTTGGAGCCGTAATAGGTCTCGTCCGCCTCTACGATCTTGCCTTCGCCGCCCATGGGAGGCAGGTCCAGACCGCCAGCGCGCATCGCTTCCATCACGCGATGGTGCAGGAACCAAGCGGTGTTGTATTCGCAGCCAAGCTGGCGGTGCAGCTGATGGGCGCTAAAGCCCTTCTTGCTCGCACCGGCCATCGTGAAGGCAACGGCCCACTGTGTAAGCTTGGCGTGGCTGCGTTCCATGACTGTCCCGACCGTGACCGTGAAGTCTTTGCGGCAGGTCGCCGTCTTGCAGCGGTAACGTCCCGGCATGCTCGCCTTGGGCGTCGAGTTATTGACCGTCTGGCAATGCGGGCAGACCCGGCCATCCGGCCACAGGATCGACTCGAACCAAGCGCGGGCTGCGGCTTCGTCGTGAAAGCGGGCGTCTTTGAAAATGTTCGTCATAGGCTTGTCCTCTTATGACAATAAGCCTACCCTGCGGATCGCGGGTTGTCAACTACGTAATTGGGACTTCAAGCCTAGCAGTAGGATTTATTTCTGACATTTTGTCAGCTATTGGTCGATTGAGGGACGAGCTTGAACGCATCTGGAAGTCCCTATCAACTCAAGCTCCCTTAGTCGATGAAGACGGAGACGGAACGCAGCGCCATGAAGCACCGCGAGAGCATCAACCCATTTGTCGCAACAGTTTTGGTGGAAAAACTCACAGCGATGACCATGGGGAGAATTTTTCGCTGATCGTCACATGCGCGCGGACCTCGACGCGTTCGACAGCATCTTGCAATACGAGGACGGTGAGAAACCGCGCGAAGGGGCAAAACTAACTGACCGCCAGAAAACCGACTCTTTTTCTTTTCCACAAGCCATGGCAGTCTGCCGAAACGGGGGAAAAAATGGTCACTACACGTATTTGTTGCACCTTGGCTTCAATAGCCATACTAGGAATCTCTTCGGTAGCTCTAGCGGCAAATAAACACGCCCCCAAAACGCCTACGAATCCCCCAGCGAAGCCCGCTCCCGCTCAACCGGCAATCAATTGGAATGTTACGAACAGCGTTTCGCAATTGACCGGAGCAAAATCGTACAGTGCTGATCTAAATTCTACTAACACCATTCCAAACGCTATTGGCCGTCCCGATACCGCGACATTGATCGTGCGTTGCAAGAATTCGAAACTAGAAGCATACGTCGTATGGCCGCCGTTCATGGGATCAGACAGCAGAGAAGCTCAATACAAATTCGATGACGGTCCCATTTGGAAACAAATGTGGGAACCGTCAAGCGATGGAACGGCCACTTTCATTCCGCAACCACAAGTATTTCTCGGCAGACTTGCGAACGCCAAAAAGCTCGTAGTCGATATAGACCCTTATGAACGAAGTACCGTGGAGGCAGTGTTTGACACCAGCGGCGCTGAAAAAGTCGTCGCCGACGCGACTACGGCCTGCCCATCTCAATAAGAGAATTGCCAGATAGACTCCAAGCCGCCACCGCTCGAGCGAGCTTTGATGCATTGCATTGCGTGGCACCAAAAGAGGTATCGAAGCAGTTCCTCTGCCGCCCTCAGCGATAAAGCTCGTATTGATAATATTTTGGCCTCTTATCCAGCCGCACATGGACCCACGGCACGCCGAGGCCTGAGGTGCTGACCCAGAAGCGTTCGCGCGACGCGGAGAGCCGCTTCTCGATCTCAATCGCGACATGGCGAAGCAGCGCGTGAACCTGTTCGCGCGGCGCGCAGCGGACGAACGAAGCGATGTGCCCGTAACCCTCCACATCGGAAATCTTGCATGCCGCGATCAGCAACGCATCGCCGCCGAGGTTCGGAAAGACGGTCACCAAGGCATCGCCGCACAGATGCTCGGCGAAATCGGAATCGTCTGCGCGCATTCGTGCCAGCGCCGCGGAAGAAATGATCGCACATTCGAAATCGCGCGCGAGGGCGGCGCTGTCCACCGGCGGCATCTCCCAGAAGAACCCCGCATAGGGCGATGCCGCGAGCATGGTGATGAAGGCGTCCCGGAACGCTTCATCATCGCGCCAGAGCACGATCACGTCACCGATCGTGAGCGCACACCCCTCGGCCGCGAGCGTGACAATCTCTCCTTCCTGATCGGGGATGCGTTGCCGCCGGACGGTCCACGACATCATGCGGTCCGTCAGGGCCCGTCGGCGGCGCGCAGGCGATAGCCGACGCCCTGCTCCGTCTGGATCAGGCTCGGCTGTTCGGGATTGGCTTCGAGCTTCTGGCGCAGGGTGCGGATATAGATGCGCAGATATTGCACATCGGCGCCTTCGCCCCACACCTCGCGCAGCAGCATCTTGTGCGTCAGCACCTTTCCCGCATGCGCCACCAGCAGGCGCAGAATGTCGTATTCGCGCGGCGTGAGTTTCACTTCGGCCCCGCGCACCGTCACGATACGGCGCACGAGATCGACCGTAAGATCGCCCGTCTTGAACACCGGCTTCTCGCCTTCCTGCTGCAACCGGTGGCGCAGCGCGGCGCGGATGCGCGCGAGAAGTTCGTCGGTGCCGAACGGCTTGGTCACATAGTCGTCGGCGCCGAGATCGAGGGCCAGGACTTTGCCCTTCTCGTCGGTGCGGCTGGACAGCACGATGACGGGAAGCGACGAACCGCCTTCGCGCAGCTGCTGCAGGACCTGCAGGCCGTCGATCCCCGGCAGGCCGAGATCGAGCACCAGAATGTCGACGGCGTTGCGGCGAAGCATGGCGAGGCCGGTCTCGCCATCGTCGGCCTCAAGCACGTCATATCCTTCCGCGCCGAGGCTCGTGCGCAGGAAGCGGCGAATTGCCGGTTCGTCGTCGATCACCAGAACGCGCAACACGGTGCTCATGCCGCACGCTCCGCGGTTTCGGCGGGGACAGGCAGCGTGATGGTGAACACTGCGCCGGGCCCACTGCGGTTTGCCGCCGTCAGCGTGCCGCCGACGCTCTCCACGAACCCGCGGCTGATCGCGAGACCGAGACCCGTGCCGGCGCGTTTCTTGTCCGACGCCTGCACGCGATAGAACTTGTCGAAGATGCGCTCGACATCGTCCGGCGGAATGCCGTCGCCCTCGTCTGCGACCGACACGCGAACCTGATCGCCGGCGCGTGCGGCTTTCACCTCGATCTTCGAACCGGGCGGCGAATACTTCGCCGCGTTGTCGAGCAGATTGAACACCGCCTGTTCGAACAGCACCGCATCGATATGCAGCATGGGAAGCCCCGGCTCCATGGAAAAAACCACCTCATGCTGCGCCATCACTTTACCCGCGCGGCGCAGTGCACTGCCCATGACATCGGCAAGATCGTTCGGTTCCATGTTCGGCGCAATCGCGCCCGATTCCAGGCGCGTCATGTCGAGCAGATTGGCGATGAAGCGGTTCAGACGCTCCGCCTCCTCCGCGATCGAGGCGAGCAGTTCGTCGCGCGCCGGTTCGTCGAGGCTCGTGTGATAGGATTTCAGCGTGCTCGCCGCGCCGAGAATGGAGGCCAGCGGCGTGCGCAAATCGTGGCTGATCGAGGTGAGCAATGCGGAGCGCAGCCGCTCCGTCTCCGCGCTCAGCCGGTTGCGGTCGATATCGTCGGCGAGGTTGATGCGCTCGACGGCGAGCGCGGTCTGGTCGGCAAGCGCATCGAACAGGCGGCGTTGGTCGGGGCTGAGCAATGCACCGGCCTTGTCGCTGTCGAGACCGACGACGCCGACCGTTCCGCGTCCCGTGCGCATCGGCAGGAACAGCCATTTTGCGCCGGGCAGCGTGTCGGCGCCGCGGCCGGCCGCCGTGCCGTGCTCCCACACCCATCTCGCGGCAGCGATATCGGCATCCTCAAGCGCATCTTCGGGCGGATAGCCCGCACGCACCGCGACGCTCGGCCCCTCAGGCAGCAGGATCACGACACGAACCTTCAGCATCTCCGCGATCTGGAACGCCGTCGCCCAGAGCAGATCGTCCATCGTGACGACGCCGGCGAGCTTGCGGCTGAAGAGATAGAGGTCTTCGGTCGCCTTCGCGCGCTCGCGCGCCACGACCGCTTGTCCCCGCACACGCGCGGTCAGGTTGCTCGCAATGAACGCGACGACGGCAAAGAAGAACAGGGCGTTGACGTTTTCGGGATCCTGGATGCGGAAGGTGTAGAGCGGCGGCAGGAAGAAGAAGTTGAACGCCAGCACGCTCACCAGGCTCGCGAACAGCGCGGGCCACAGGCCATAGGTGATCGCCGTCGCCAGCACCGCGGTGAGGAAGACCAGCGAGATATTGGTGATGCCCAGAAACCGCTGCAGCACCAATCCGACGGCCAGCGCGATCGCCGAGAACAGAAAGCCGGTCAGATAGCCGCGCACATCGCGCGACGGATGCAGAAGGGTCAGATGGCGCTCCAGCCCCGCCGAAGGGCGTTTGTCCTGCTCCGTCGGAACGATCTGGACGCTCGTGTTTCCGGCATGGCGGATGATGCGGTCGGCCAGCGTTTGCCGGAACAGCTCCAGAAGCCACGACCGCCGCGGCGCATTCACGAGAATATGGGTGATGTTGTTGACGCGGGCGTAGTCGAGAATGCCATCAGCCACGCTGACCGCCGGGATGGTCACCGCCTGCCCGCCCAGACGCTCGGCAATGCGCAACGCTTCGGCAACGCGGCTGCGCTCCGCTTCGCTCAGGCCAGCCGACGCCGAGGTCTCGACATGCATCACCGTCCAGGACGCGCGCAGCTTCTCCGCGAAGCGCCGCGCATAGCGAACCAACGCTGCGCTTCCGGGGCTTTCGTCGATGCAGGCCAGCACGCGCTCCCCGGCCTCCCACGGGCCCTGGATCGCATTGGCGTTCATGTAGTTGACCATCTGCGCGTCAACGCGCTGCGCGGTTCGGCGCAACGCGAGCTCGCGCAACGCGGTCAGATTGCCCGGAACGAAATAGTTCTGCGCCGCGCGCTCCGCCGCGTCGCCGAGATAGACCTTTCCTTCTTTCAGCCGCTGCAGCAGATCGTCCGGCGTGAGATCGACCAGTTCGACATCGTCGGCGGAATCGAGAATCGAATCCGGCACCGTTTCGCGCACCCGCACATGGGTAATCTGTGCCACGACATCGTTCAGGCTTTCGAGATGCTGAACGTTCAGCGTCGTATAGACATCGATGCCATGTTCGAGAATTTCCTCGACATCCTGATAGCGCTTGGGATGGCGGCTGCCCGGCGCATTGGTGTGCGCCAGCTCGTCCACGAGAACCAGTTTCGGCTTGCGCTGCAGGATCGCGTCGAGATCCATCTCCGCGACGACGCGCCCCTTATAGGGAACGCGCTTCTTCGGAATGATGTCGAAGCCCTTGGTCAGGGCCTGCGTATCGACGCGGCCATGCGTCTCGACCACACCGATGACGGTGTCGCCGGAATCGACGCGGCGATTGCGCGCCTGACTCAGCATCTCATAGGTCTTGCCGACGCCGGGTGCGGCGCCGAGAAATATCCTCAAGCGCCCGCGTCCCTCCGTTCCCGCCTGTTTCAGCAGAGCGTCGGGGGACGGGCGGCCGGCCTCATCGGTCATCCGCGGAGTTTAACTCATGACTTGCCGGACTGCATCGCGTCCAGTGCGAGATTGAGCTTCAGCACATTGACGTGCGGCTCGCCGATGACGCCGAGAAGGCGGTCTTCGACGGCGCCATCGACCAACTTGCGAACATCGGCTTCCGGCAGGCCGCGCGCTTTCGCCACACGCGGGACCTGGAAATAGGCACCGGCGGGGGTGATGTCCGGATCGAGACCGCTCGCCGATGTGGTCACCAGATCGACCGGGACGGGCGCGTTGGGATTCTCCGCATGAAGCTTGGCTGTGTCGCCCTTGACGCGATCGATCAGCTTCTTGGAGGTGGGACCGAAATTCGAACCGGAGGAATTGGCGGCGTCATAGCCATTGCCGGCCGCCGATGGGCGGCCGTGGAAATACTTCGCGCCGGCGAAGTTCTGTCCGATCAGTTCGGAGCCGATCACCTTGCCGTCCTTCTGGATCAAGCTGCCATTCGCCTGATGCGGGAACAGCATCTGCGCGAGGCCTGTCATGCCGAGCGGATAGGCAAGGCCGGTGAGGATCGTCAGAAGGACGATCATCATCAGGGCGGGACGGATTTGGCGAAGCATGATGGGCTCCTTATGCGAGACCGGTGGCGGTGACGGCCAGGTCGATCAGCTTGATGCCGATGAACGGGACGATGATGCCGCCGACACCGTAGATGAGAAGATTGCGGCGCAAGATGCTGGCGGCGCCGACGGGACGATATTTCACGCCTTTGAGCGCCAGCGGGATCAGGGCCACGATGATCAGCGCGTTGAAGATGATCGCCGACAGGATCGCGCTTTCCGGCGAATGCAGCTGCATCACGTTCAGCGCCTGAAGCTGCGGATAGAACGCCAGGAACATCGCCGGAAGGATCGCGAAATACTTCGCGACGTCGTTGGCGATGGAGAACGTGGTGAGCGCGCCGCGCGTCATCAGCAGCTGCTTGCCGATCTCCACGACCTCAATGAGCTTGGTCGGATCGCTGTCCAGATCGACCATGTTGCCGGCCTCGCGCGCCGCTGTCGTACCGGTGTTCATCGCGACACCGACATCGGCCTGCGCCAGTGCCGGCGCGTCGTTGGTGCCGTCGCCGCACATCGCGACCAGCTTGCCCTTGGCCTGTTCGTCGCGGATGAGCTTGAGCTTCGTCTCCGGCGTCGCCTGCGCGAGGAAATCATCGACGCCCGACTCCGCGGCGATAGCGGCAGCGGTCAGCGGATTGTCGCCGGTGATCATCACCGTGCGGATGCCCATTTTGCGCAGCGCCGCAAAGCGCTCGCGGATGCCACCCTTCACGATATCCTTCAGATGGATGATGCCGAGCAGCTTGCCGTTCTTGGAAACAGCGAGCGGCGTGCCGCCCGATTTCGCGACGCGTTCGGCGAGCGCATTCAGCGGCTCCTGCGAGGCGGCTGTCGGGCCGACATAGCCGATCACCGCATCCACCGCGCCTTTGCGGATATGCGCGTCTGTCATGTCGATGCCGCTGATGCGCGTCTGTGCCGTGAACGGAATGAAGGTCGCGTTCATCTCGCCCATCTCGCGGCCGCGCAGGCCATATTTCTCCTTCGCCAGCACGACGATGGAGCGGCCTTCCGGCGTCTCATCCGAGAGCGATGAAAGCTGTGCTGCTTCCGCAAGCTCGCGCTCATCTACGCCCGGCACGGGCAGGAACTCAGACGCTTGGCGATTGCCGAGCGTGATCGTGCCCGTCTTGTCAAGCAGCAGCGTGTCCACATCGCCCGCGGCTTCGACCGAGCGGCCCGATTTCGCCAGCACATTGAACTGCACCAGACGGTCCATGCCCGCGATGCCGATGGCGGATAGCAACGCGCCGATGGTTGTGGGGATCAGGGTCACGAACAGCGCAACCAGAACAAGTACCGACAAAGTGCCGCCGGCGTAGTGCGCAAAACTCGGCAGCGTCGCAACCGCGAACACGAAGATCAGCGTCATGCCGGCAAGCAGGATGTTCAACGCGATCTCGTTCGGCGTCTTCTGGCGCTCTGCGCCCTCGACCAGCGCGATCATCCGGTCCAGGAATGTGTTGCCCTGTGTGGCCGTGATCTTGACCACGATCCAGTCGGAGAGGACGCGCGTGCCGCCCGTCACTGCCGACCGGTCTCCGCCGCTTTCACGGATCACCGGCGCGCTTTCACCCGTGATCGCCGATTCATCGACAGACGCCACGCCTTCGACGACATCGCCGTCCGACGGGATGAACTCGCCCGCTTCCACCAGCACAAGATCGCCGCGCACGAGCTGGCTCGACGGCACGGTGCGATAGACCTTCATTTCCTGATTGGCGAGCAGCTTTGCACGTAGGTCGACCTGGGTCTTGCGCAGGCTTTCCGCCTGCGCCTTGCCGCGGCCTTCGGCGACGGCCTCCGCGAAATTCGCGAACAGCACGGTGAACCAGAGCCAGAGATTGATCTGGAACGAGAACAGATGATTGCCGGTGCCGTTCACGATGTCGCGGATGAGGAGCACGGTTGTGAGCGTGGCGACGATCTCGACCACGAACATGACCGGGTTGCGCGCCATGCTGCGCGGATTGAGCTTCTTGATCGCGTCCCAGATGGCGGGGAACAGGATCGCGGGATCTGCGAGGGCGCGGGCTTTTGCTTTGCTCATGAGCCTTCTCTTCAGAACGCCGCGCCGGCCATCATCGAGAGATGCTCGACGATAGGCCCGAGCGCGAGCGCGGGGAAATAGGTGAGACCGCCGACGATCAGGATCACGCCGATCAGAAGGCCGACGAACAATCCGCCATCGGTGGGGAACGTTCCGGCGGACGGCGGCACGATCTTCTTGGCAGCCAGCGAACCAGCCGCGGCCAGCATCGGCACGATCATCAGGAAGCGGCCGACCAGCATCGCGATGCCGAGCGTCGAATTGTAGAAGAGCGTGTTCGCGCTGATGCCGGCGAATGCGCTGCCGTTGTTGCCGGTCGCCGAGGTGTAGGCATAGAGGATTTCGCTGTAACCGTGCGGTCCGGAATTGAGCGGCCCCGCAAGGCCATCCTTCATGACGACGGCCAGCGCCGTGAAGCCCAGGATCGAGAGCGGCAGGATGAGAATGGCGAGCATCGCCATCTTCACTTCCCTGGCCTCGATCTTCTTGCCGAGATATTCCGGCGTGCGTCCGACCATCAGGCCCGCGATGAACACGGCGACGATGGCGAACAGCAGCATGCCGTAGAGGCCAGAGCCGACGCCGCCGAAGATGATCTCACCGAGCATGATGTTGATAATCGGGATCATGCCCGCGAGCGGCATCAGGCTGTCATGCATCGTGTTGACCGCGCCGCAGGAGGCATCAGTCGTGATCGTCGCAAACAGCGCGGAGTCCGCGATGCCGAAGCGGACTTCCTTGCCTTCCATATTGCCACCGCTTTGCAGCGCACTTGCGGTCTGATCGACATGGAGCGCCGCGAAAGCGGGGTTGCCGGGCGCTTCCTGCTGATAGATGACGGCCGTGCCCGCGATGAAAAGCGCGAACATCACCGCGAAGATCGCCCAGCCCTGGCGCTCGCTGCCGACCATGCGGCCGAACATGTTGGTGAGTGCCGCGCCGAGCGAGAAGATCAGCAGCATCTGCACGAGGTTGGTGAGCGCGTTGGGATTCTCGTAAGGATGCGCGGAATTCGCGTTGAAGAAGCCGCCGCCATTGGTGCCGAGCATCTTGATGACTTCCTGCGAGGCCACCGGTCCCTGGGCGATGGTCTGCTTGGCACCCTCAAGCGTGTGCGCGTCGATATAGGCGCTCAAATTCTGCGGCATGCCCTGCCACACGAAGAACAGCCCCACGACGATGGAGATGGGCAACAGCACATAAAGCGTGCAGCGCACGAGATCTGCCCAGAAATTGCCGACCGTTTTTGCCGAGCGCCGCGCAAAGCCGCGAACCAGCGCAACGGCAAGCGCGATCCCCGTCGCCGCGGAGACGAAATTGTGCACCGTCAATCCCACCATCTGGGTCAGATAGCTCATCGTCGTTTCGGGGACGTAGGACTGCCAATTGGTGTTCGAGACGAAGCTGATGGAGGTGTTGAAGGCCGAGGACGCTTCGATACCGCCGAGATGCTGAGGGTTGAACGGCAGCGCAC
>Ga0335075_10008075_pt1 | contig 16178 bp, 24 predicted proteins | sample Lox_Sample_24_FD_206723 | JGI IMG/M metagenome (GOLD analysis project Ga0335075, IMG submission 206723) | Soil microbial communities from Loxahatchee National Wildlife Refuge, Florida, United States - Lox_Sample_2.4 | ecosystem: Environmental > Terrestrial > Soil > Wetlands | place: USA... | reverse complement strand
CCCTTACAGCTGTGGAAGTTCTGCCTAAAGATCGTAGTTCTCCTTGAAGTTCCGGCACGCCAGCCACAACCCAATAAAATATACAAAGATGGGGCACGAACCCGTATAAATTCGATAGAACCCCCTTACCGAGATGTGGGTTACGGACTCTGTTACACGCACCAATGACAAAGCATGAGCGCTACAGAGAAGCTTCAGACATCTTCGCTTATCTATCCTACGTGCCGGTGCCTACATATCCAAGCAACGAAACGAACAAATGTCGTGGGGTGCCGGAAAAAAGCTAGCTTCCACCCAGTATTTTAAGTTTGCGAGTGCCTATTCCGGGACCGGAACTCTGCTCCATGCAGTGGATCCAATTACCAACTACCCCCGGCCGCCCAGAGCCCATCATTCTCCACAAAAGACTTGCTTTGCCAAAGCTGGTCTAGTTATAGACGACGTACTGGATTTGCCAACGATATAATATATAAGCAAGGAGATGGTAAAAAAGGAGGGATAACCTACGCAATTGACCCATTGATCTTGACACTAGCATTCACCCTTAACTTTGAGTCATCGCTACGAGCATTGAGGGGTCTTTCGCGACATGCCTCTCGACTTCGTTAAACGTGAGTTGGATCAAATCGGTGAGCGTGCCCTCGTATCCTGGCTGAGCTGAATGATCACAAACAAGAGCAGGAAATTGTGAAATAGGCAAGAACTGAAAGATAACCGGGCCAGGACTTACTAGATACGGGCACGTATGGTACATGCCCGCCAACGACTTCCTCAAAATGGTCTACACACTCTTTCTCAAACGCTACGCCTGCTTTCTCCTTACCATGTTTGAAAATATCTTCCGCACCGAGAGCGTCAACCGGAGAATTGTATAATAGCATTGTCTCGCGATCAACCAGCCGATCGTATTTGGTAAAGACGACGATGACAGGCACTGGAAACAAAAGAAACGTAAGTTGTATATCAATGTCGCAGGGCGCACCGTATCCATACCGTCTCCCAGAAAACCTTCCTTTTTCGAAACGAGAAAAGTCTCAACACCAGCCTCGAAGATGCGACCTCCAGCGATGGGGGTTGCGAGGCATAGCCTTAGTTGGGCGTCATCATCCCATTAACTCGTTCACACCATAGTGAAACCTACCAGACGGCATGTAGTTTGTCCTTTAAGCTAGGCCTGCTATTCCGATCGGCAATAATTTTCGGACTATTTGGAGGTTGTCAACTTCTCCTGGTTCAAGACCTAGGCTATCATGAAGAATGAATCGTTTGTTTTGGTCGGAGAGGATTTCCGGGTTTATGTCGGCTTGGCCACGGTTGAGATGTGATTCTTTCTAATAAACCGGGCGTGAGCGGATATCAAATGTCAACTGACTTTTAAGATGGCTCACCGCGTTATTGACGCCGAATGCTTTATTGATCAACGAGGACTTTCCAACACCAGTCTTCCAAGGAGGTTAGAGTTGGCGCTATACGGAACAAACTAAGTATATCGAACCTTCCCCACTAGCAAGATTCGGAAACTAGTAAAAAATATTAATTGGTCGAAGGATTGAGCGCTCGAAACATAAAGGTGCAACGGATCTGACTCACCGAGGGCATATACCCAAGATGTCCTCGGTTGTTGGCTTTAGCTCGTGTTCCCGACTAGAAGGAGAATCATTGTTTGGCTTGGAGTTAAGATTTGAGGTGCCGTCATTCATCGATGAAGGGGCTTGGAGCTGCTTACACGTCATTTATCTGGTTAAATACAGCAACTTCTATCACTCACTGGGCCCAACGAGAGTACGATGACTACGTTGACTTTATTAAGTGTTAATTGCCATTCTGTGGGTAGCGAAAATAACATCGCTTAACATTAAGCAAGTCGAACTCCATCAGCTCATGCAAGATAACTCACCTCGCCTATCCCCCGTATGCAAGGATGCATGCATCAGTTGACTGGCATTGACGTGAATGTGTTGATCTTTTTCAGAATTTGATTGAATTTGATAATAGTGGCGGAGATGGAAGCTTAGTTGATGGGAGGCGACAATGCCGCTAGTAATGTGACAGCTTAGTCCAGTGACTCGTTTTAAACCTAGGCGGAAAGTGCTCACAGGGGCTCCCTAAACGTAGCTTGAAGGGTTTTTTGGTTGTTGCGCTCCCAAGGGACGTCGTTTAGCTTGTCATTTATCGATAGATTGACCGATTTCAAACCCATGAATCGTTCCTTGAGACCGATAGTAACGCCTGTGTTTTATAATGTTAATGTGGTGCTTATTTTCTTTTGGGTTAGAAAACCAGTCACTAGAGATGTAGATGTGGGAAACATAATTGTCGCTTGCGGTGCTACCAACGAGGTTGGCCATGAATTTAAGGATGATAAGTTAGGCATGTCATCGTTGGACCTTTAAATTTGGCGGCGATTCCTGTATGATATTGATTTCTGGACATAATATCGCATTCTCAACTTCGACCATTAATTCCCCCGCCTTCCAGAAGCTATTAAATTGGATCATGTCATAGACCGCTGGAAGGCTGGTGGAAGACTATGGAAGGCTGGTGGAAGGCTGGTGGAAGACTATGGAAGGCTGGTGGAAGGCTGGTGGAAAACTGGTGGAAATTTGGGGAATCGAAATGCTGGTGGAAGCTAGCTCGTGGAATGCATTAAGCCACGTCTGCGCGTAGCAAAATGGCTGCCCAATCTTATTCCTGACATGCTTCGATAATAGATCTCGGCCGATTATAATAGTTATGGCAACAAATATTATAAAAGAGCAGGTATATAGCTCTGCACGTCTTGTCAGATTCCTCATACCAGTCATGTCACAAATAAATGCACAAGCTCTCGCAACGAGGTTCCATGATGACAGACACATTCAAAGAATTAAAAAAAGATGCAACAAGTTCCGTATACTCATTATGGGCAGAGCCAACGCTGGGAAAACGACAATACTCCGGCAAACGTGTAATACGACCGATGACCCTGAGATATACGATGCTGAGGGGGGCAAGGTAAGAATGTCAAAACACAGCGATCCACGTTGATTTATTGATTAACACTACGCTTAGGTCGATTCTTCCAGGATAATCCCTTCCGTAAAGGTAGCTTTTTTTCTCTTTCTTTGCGAACCCAAACTAACACCGGTAGCGCGGATTCCATGACATCGAGAATGAAATGATATTTCGGAGCCACAGGGGCTTTTGTTTTCACGATTCCCGAGGTTTCGAAGCTGGAGGCGTCGACGAGCTGGAGAGTGTGAAAGCATTTATCAGCAAACGTTCTGCACAAACAAAGTTGAAAAATCAACTGCATGCGATATGGTAAATATGTGGCAAAGGGTTTCCGCTTTCTAATGTTTTTGAATTGTAGGTATTGTATTCCATTGGACGACGATAGACCTATCACAACGGCCGAAGAGATATTCTTTTCAGGCGTTGGTACTGGCAGCGGTGAGTCTAGGTGTCATATGCAGTTTACCATCACCTGATGTGCTCCATAGTGCCGGTGATAGCAATATTCACCAAATTTGATGCCCTCGTCGTTAAGGCTTTTGGCACCCTGAGAGGGGAAGGAACCCCACTGCGCGAAGCACGCATCTTGGCCGCAGGTCACGCGAAGGCTGATTTGGAAAAGATCTATTCAAAGCTACGCACCATGAAATATCCTCCAAAGGCCATCGTTTTTCTTCAAGGTCAGCGGTTCCATCTAGACATTAAGCCCGTGATATTGAACAGTTTTCCAGATATGCATAAACCGGATGCTGATTGCCGTAAACTCATGGAGGAAACGGCGGCCGCACTCGACAGCAAGATTTTGCAGCAATTATTTGTGTCGACCCAACGAAAGAACCTCGAGTTGTGTATAAAATATGCAATACGGCGGTACATTACTCCCTTCTAGCTCCAACCACCGTTACCACGCTGATTTTCGTGATACACAGTACCATTGTGCCTCAGATTTCCTTGCTGGGTGGTCAAAGTCAGTTGCCGGAAGGGGATATCTACAAATTTGCGTACAAGGTCTTGACGTGGTTCCCACAATTTGTGGTACGTTTGCTTTAATTAGCCCTTGAAAGCGCATAATTTCAGCACAATGTTTACTCCACAGAGCCTTTATTTTGTTTTTCCGCCTGTAGCAGAGAAATAGTTGCTGAAAATTGTACTAATGACGTGTTCCTTATAGTCTGTAGGTCTATGGCTCCTCCTCGCTGCGTTTTCTGACAACCATCTTGCGGCCTCTTAATTCCTCCTCATAGCATGTAAGCCTAGCTATGGTCCCTGCTCATCGTGTTTGCTGATCGTCATCTCTATGGCCTATTTCTCTCCGTAGTTCGTAAGTCTGTAATTCTTCCTCATCACATTTGCTGAACGCTGTCCCTTCGATCTGTCCCTCTTTGCATGTAGTTCGTGAGCCTGTGGTCCCTGCTCATTTTATTTGCTGCTGACCGTCGTCTCGGCAATATTTTCCTTGTTGTAGTTCGTATGTATGTGGTACCTACTCATCACATTTGCTGACCGTCGTCTCGGCGACATCTTCCTCCTCACAGGACGTAAGTCAGTGGTCTATACTCGCCGAATTTACTGATCGTCGTCTCGGTGATTTCTTCCTTCATAGCACGTAAGTCCGTGGTTCCTACTCATTACATTTACTGATTGCCCTCTCGACAATATGTTCCTCTTCGTAGCATGTAGGCCTGTGGCTCCTGCTTGTCACATTTGCTAACCATCTCTTCAACGACCCATTCCTCTTCGTAGGATGTAAGTCTGTAGTACCCACCCGTTCTATTTGCTGATCATCATGTTGACGGCCTGTTTCTCTTCATAGGATGTAAGTCCACGGTTCCTGCTTACTGGTCTGCTGAACGTCGTCTCTACAACCTGTTCCTCTTTGTAGCACGTAAGTCTGTGATTTCACCTACATCATTTACTTGCCATCATCTCAATCATTTATCCCTCTTCGTAGGTTGTAAGTATGTGGTTCCTGCTCACCGCGTTTGCTGACCATCGCCTCGGCCATTTGTTCCCCTTTGTAGGAAGTAAGTTTATAGCTCCTGCTTGCCTCATTTGCTGACTTTCATCTTGGGCATCTGTTCCTCTTTGTAGGACGTGAGTCCGCGGCTCCTGCTCATGGCATTTTCTGACCATCGTCTCGATGACCTCTTCCTCTTTATAGCACGTAAGCCTATCGTTATTTCTCTTTGCGTTTACTGACCACCATCTCGGCGACCTATTTCCCTTCACAGGATGTGCGTTTGTGGTTCCTCCTCATCACATCCACTAACCTTCGCTTCGACGACCTCTTCCTCACGATAGAACGTAAGTCTCTGCTTCCCGCTCATCAAATTTGCCAACCATCATCTTGGTGATATCTTCCCTTTGTAGTTTGTGAGTATGGTTCATGTTTATTGTGCTCGTTGACCATCATCTTGACAATCTGTTTCTCTTCACAGGACGTAAGTCTGTGGTTGCTGCTCACCATGGTCATTGAATCGATAGCCTCTTCCTCTTTGTAGGACGTAAGTATGTGATTTCTTCTCGTTGCATTTGCTGATCGCAGTCGACAACCTGCCTTTTTCGTAGGATGTAAGTATGTGATTCCTTCTCGTCGCATGTGCTTACCGTCACTTCTGCGACTTCCTCCTCTTTGTAGTTTGTAAGTGTGTGGTTTCTGCTCATCATGCCTGCTGACAGCTGTCATCTCGATCTTCTATTCCCCTTTGTAGTTCGTAAGTCTGTGTTTTTGGCTTGTTGCGTCTGCTGACCATCTTCTTGACGACTCGTTCCTCTTTAGATCGTAAGTTTGTGGCTCCTGCTCGTCACATTTATTGACTGCTGCCTCGATTGCCTGCTCCTCTCCATAGTTTGTAAGTCTGTGGTTTCTGCCTATCGCATTTGCTGACCACCTTCTCTATGTCCTCCTCTTCGTAGGACGTAGGTCTGTAGTTCCTGCTTGTCCCATTTTCTGACCACCACCTCGACACTTCCAATTTGTAGGGCGTAAGTCTGTGGCTCCTGTTCTTCCCATTTTCTGACTATCACCTCGACGACCCTTTCCTCTTTATAGAACGTAAGTCCGTATTTCCTACTCATTTTTCTTGCTGACCGTCGTCTTGGCCACTCTTCCTCTTTACAGTTTGTAAGTCTGTGGTCCCTACTTGTCATTTCTGTTCACAGTTGTCTTGACGACCGATTCTTCTTCGCAGTTGGTCAGTATGTATGGCTCCTGCTCGTCACTTTTGCTGACCATAGTCTTGATCATTTGTTCCTCTTCATAGGGAGTGAGTCTATGGTTCATGCTTGTCACGTTTGCTGACCGTCGTCTCGGTGGCCTGTTCCTCTTTGTAGGTGGTAAGTGTGGTTCCTACTCGTTGCATTTGTTGACTACTGTGTCTTGACAACCTATTCCTCGTAGTTTGTAAGTTTGTGGTCCCCGCTTGTCGCATTTGCTGACCTTTGTCTCCGCGATATATTTCCTCTTTGCAGGTCGTAAGCCTGTGCTCCTTGCTTCTTTCCTTTGCTAACCGTCATTTTGACGGCCCATTCCTCTTCATAGGACGTAAGTCTGTCTTTCCCGCCGGCACATTTGCTGACAATCATCTCGACCGGCCCGTTCCTCTCTGCAGGACGTAGGTCTGTAGCTCCTGCTCGTTGCATTTGCTGATCCCAGCCCTCAACTCGACGACTTGGCCCTTCTCGTAGGACGTAAGTCGGTGGTTCCTGCTCATCGTACTTGCTGACTGTCATCTCAACCGCCTGCTCTTCTTCGTAGTTTGTAAGTCTGTGGTTCCTGCTCTTCGTGTTTGCTGGCCACGGTCTCAACCACTTGTTTCCCTTTGTAGTTGGTGAGCCGTGGTTCCTGCTCATCATGCTTGCTGGACATCGTACTGATGAGCTTTTCCTCTTCACAGAACGTAAGTCTTCGAACTAGATCTGGTTATCCGCTAAATATCAACATGTCAACCATGAAGGTTAAACAACACCAGCCTTCTCTTCATGGACTGGTATTGTTTAACTACCTCCTATTCCTGGATTCCTTCTGACCCCTCATGCAGGTGGAGGATTCTCCGCCGGGGCAACAAATTTCCCAATTCGGCATTGGTGTGTAGGTCAACTTCCTCTCGTCATAAAATGCCTTACGGCATGGCTAGCACTTGCTGTTGTGGGAGAACATGCCTTCCAGGCGTGGTACAAGGAGATATCACACTATGGCCTTGTGGAGACCATCAGCCATTACAAAGCATCGACCAACCGGCAGGTGATTAATAAAGCCGTGGATTCGCTCTTCGAGGCAATCGAGCCACACCGTTCCAAAGGAGATTTGGGTGGGGTCCTTGAACGGAAGATTATGCAAATAGTAATGGATAACCGTTTGCGTATGTCAATGCTCCTATATTATTTGCTTTTATTAATGCAAATTATAGCGTTCGTGCAGGGATCATAACTCTAGCAGGCATGGTTCTAGTTGATTGTAATATATTGAGCAATGCTATATAGTAGAGAGGTGTGGAGAGTCAAATGGATCAAAAATAAGCAACTGCATGGCGTCGCGCGCGCGTCGAAGGATCACAGTGAGTGAAATGAATCCCAGTACGTGATTCGACATGCATGTCTGCTTTTCATATATTTCATGTCCTTTTTCGACCATATAATTCAATCCGGTTGTGTATGAACGTACGGACTTATAAGAGAGTTATGTAGTACCAATCGAAGCACCCAGTGGCCGGAGGCTTGCCTTATTACGAGTCTCACGTGACGGGGGGAAGAGGTTCAAGAAAAACTACCAAGCATACATCGCATATCTACGGCTTATGCATATATATACATATACACTAGGGCTCTCGGGGTCTTAGTTTCGGTGTCAGGAGCAAAGGCCGCCCTCCTTGTAAGGATTGGTTCCGCGTCCCGGACTGTCAGAGTCGCTCGTGGCCCAAGCCACAAGAGCAAACCAACTACCTGCAGCTTTGCTGAATGGGTAGTATACCCTCTCAGGTTCAAAGATGAATTAGGCACGATTAACTCATAACGCGCGCTCCTCAGGACTCGCATTGAGTTAGGTCCACGGCCTTCATGGGATTCGTTCGTGAAGTCCCAATCCGAAACTGTGACTCATCCCTTGACTCGAGCGGAAGATGGACTTCGTTGCAAGATCATAAGTATATACACTCCGAAATCGAAGGGAAAAGGCCGACACCCGACGGGGCAGCGCACGCAAATCAAGCCGCGGATCCCTGGGGAGCATCATACTAAGCAAAACAAAGTCCCGAGTCAGCACTCGCACGGAACTATCGCAAAAAAAGACCTCACCTCAATCAAAAGCGAGGCCGGGAAGGGGCTGATGGTGCCTTGGTTAGAAATGTACAGGTCCGTTTTCGTTCCGACAATATCAAATTGGAATCTACCGTTCTCGTCAGCGGGGATTGAAGACGAGGTGCCTCGGGAAGAGAGAAAGAAAAGGACCCACTTGTCAAGAACACCGGTATAGGTAGGGCCCCGGCGGATATTCGGGAGGCTGAACACGGATCGAATCACGGCCGGGATCATCTAGTCGGGGATCAGAAGCTAGGAGATGGGGAAAGGACATGACAGGCATACCTTGTCCACGAAGATCTCTCCAAGGCAGCTATGCACACCTTCAGCGTCTCAAAAACCACAGACATGTAGGATAAGAGACGTACGTATGTTCTCCCCGTCCAAACGACGAATACTGTTCATCCGGTCGGGTAGGATCGATGACATTGGGGTTTGGAATGGCTCCGGGCTAAAGACCGAATCGTCAACAGACAAACATAACGCGTACGCTCATCCTACTCACGTCCATGTTGGCCCTCGCGAGGCTCACGAAGATGCGATCACCCTTCTGGACATGAACAGCCGGAAGTCCATTCCCCTCTTCGATCACCGCATCAGCCATAGCTTCCCTAAAAATACCAGGTGCCTACAAAACAACAACGGTCTTAGGAGAAAGCCAAGAGGGGGAAAATATGAATTGGGACCGACCTGAGGACGGAGTCGGAGTGCTTCACGTACGTATCCTCTTAGACGACTCGAAGCCTCCGGACTCTTGTCCTTGGAAAGGGCAATGATTTCCGTCCTTTCCTTCTGTCTCTTGTCATCCAAATAAAAGTCTACCACCAATGAACACGCTATTGGGAACGGTATTATCGCTCATCAGCAATATCCCCCACAGAGACGAATGAAGAGTATGCTCACCCATCGCGAAGTTCGCAGTGCTGCCAGTGATGAGGCCAAGAACATTGTAGGCAAGCTGGTCAGTGCTCAGTCCACTCGTGTTGTTCGCCAGCAAAGCGCGATAGAATCCATCGCTATTGTCGACTTCGTCCGTCAAAAAGTGGAGGAAGCTATCGCGGATGCCCTTAAGAGAGAACTGGACGAGGAAGGGGACAGAGAAAGTTAGACGACGGGCGGTCACATCTCGACGAAATTGGAAGGAACGCACCCCAGAACCCTGTCCAGATACTTTTCGCACGCGACCCGTGATGAAGTCCAGGAGGGTGCTTGCGAAATCGGCCGAATTCTCGCGCAAAAACCAGCCACTCTCCGGTTGGAGGTTTAAGAAGATGAACCTACAGGTTTCCGCCATCAGAATCGGACGAGAAAAGACAATAGATCAGAAGGACAACGATGACGTACGTGAACATACAGGCCAACATCCCGTAGACCTCCTGTTCGGTGAGGATACCTCTGGGCGCCTCCGGCGACTTGAGTGGAATGCCCGCCTACACAACGGTGTTAGTCCAACGCACACCTTTTATCCGGTACGCAAGCACCCACAATTTCTTCACACACCCAATGGACGGGCACGACATTGAGGACATCACGAACAATATTGACGCCCATCCGGCCCGGCCCCGAGTGGAAGGAACGTTGTTTGATGATGTCACGCGTATGGTTCAAGTAATATTCGGTGTATCTATCCATGGCTCCGTCGCGATAAAGAGCTTTGCTAACCTAAATATCCCCAGTCAGACGCTAATCCAATCCAGCCAGTAGTATCGAAACACCCACCATAGTGCGTTCAAGACGGTGCTGGGGGTCTTGATCGAAGCACAAGAAGAAGCCATAGCCGTTGGTGAGGTACTTCATACCATCCGAATAAATCGTGTGGAAAGTCTTCATGTCCTTCAAAACGCTAGCAACGCCCTTGGCAGAATTGATGGAGACGACGGGACGAACGGGGTTGCTCGATGGTGGATCAAAAATGTATTTGTCCTCAAGCCCCATTTTGGTAATCCATTTTTTCATCTCTTTTGGCGTGATGAACGGGAAACTGCATAGGAAAGACGTCAGTTTGAACCCTCCAACCGTAGGTTGAGTACTGACTGGGCGTATATCGATCTCTCGGGGTAATAGTCGGGTAGATTGCGGAACAGGAGCTTGCAGACGTTTCCTCCCATCGAACCATTCTTGCCATCACGGGCGCAATCTTGGTAGCCCCATGCGGTGAGATTGGCAGCTGAGAGAAATAAAAATCAGCATCGGCAAGTACCAACAGGCAAAGCAGTCCTCACGGGTAAGATCGGTAGTGAGGAATCGATCTCCTCGGGTGAGACACACGGCATCCGATAAAATAGCACGAGAAATGGTATATCCTGGACACAAACCAGCACCATCCCCAGGGTGCTTAGACTCTTCACACATCAAGCCGACCTGACAAGAAGAGAAACTGAATCAACATCCGATACAAAAATTCAAAGAAAAATAGCGAACGCACATAAAGTTCCAGGTTGTCGATATGCCCATAAAGCCTTTCCGCCACTTCCTGTAGAAATACCGTTCAAAACAGGCACCAAAGGAAATCAAAAAAAAAAAGGGGGGTACGCACCGCAATGTCTCCAGTAGGGTTCCACTCCTTGAAGCTATCATACTTCTTCAATCCCACAAACTCTCGGAACTCGTTCATCGTGCACACGCCCCACTTTCTCGCCTGTTCGATCCCCATAATCTCCACGACCCGCATGACAGACGGGATCCCGCGCGCACCATACGCACACGCCGGCGTCTCCGTCGCCTCGTGGAGAATCTTGGCCAATTCGTGGTCTTGGAAGCCACCGTCGGGCGTACGTTGAAGTCTGTGAAAAATGTCGGGTCAATGAAGGATGAGGAACGAGAACACCACGCAGGACACGTACCCTCCAATCGCCCAGGCCTTCACATCCATCCCCTGCTTCTTCATGGCATTCATAGCCGCGAGTCGGAAATCGTTTTTGGCTATAGCTATATCCCCAGTTTCCATCTCTTGCACCGGATGATCAGGCGGAAGGTTCGCCTTGATCGCGCCTTCCAGCCATTGTTCATCTTTCGGGGAGAGGGTAGCATGCCACTAACCAGCAAGCGATAAGCGCGCAAAATCCAACAAGCGAAAGAAGCGGATCCCACACGCACCCGATAAAGCAAATTAAACTCGATGCTGACGCAGTTGCCCTCCGCCCTCGCCACCTTCGTCACCCCACCCTCCCGGATCTCCTCGAGCGGGTTCAAATACCACTCGTTGTTTTCCCGGAAGGTGCCCAAGATGCCCGCCAGGTAGTCTCCCAAGATCGTGTTCATGAAATACGCGCAGTTGATCAACCGGGCCCGGTTGAAGATGTCATCGTCCTGTTTGGTCAGCTTGTCGCTCGCCCCGCCGCTGGTGGAGACCGGGAACATCTGTGCCGCCGTTGGGCCCTTGTTCGACCTCGTCGGGAGCACGGCGGGATGCTCGTACTCTTTTCGTTCGTTTATGTCAAGCAGACGAAGAGAGATATACTAATGGGAAGGGGTAAACAGGCAGAACAGAACAAGAAGAAAAAGAAAGGCAAAATGGGGGTTTCTTCCCCTACAACTCACGTTATGATTGCGACAAAAGATGATCAGCAACGCGCCGACGGCAGGACTCATCAGCGCGATCCTCGGATCGGCCCAACAATCCTCCCACAGCCGGCCCGTCCCATCGTATCGCCGAACGGTGGACATCTCGAGCTCATCGACGCCATACAGGACGGACAAGTCGAGGTACGAGCTCGTGAGATTGACGCCCGGGTCGGTGGAGGACGTGCGGAACAAGGAATGGATGATCAGATCCCCAAACGCGAACAGGAACGTGCTCAGGCCAGACGGGTGGCGCAGGCCGTGGCCCTGTCCGAAATATTCCTTCGCCAAGGCGGGGTTAACGGGTTTGGCCTGGGTGGCGGTGGCGGGATCCGCCCCGGCGGGTGCGGGGCGCCTCTTCATCAAGAGGTCGAAGACCATGTCCGGGTCCGGGAGGACGTGGGGTGGGATCGGGTGTTGGGGCACGACTGAACGTGCGTACGCGGTCCCTGCCGCTCCGAGGAGGGGAAGGTGAGGGTTGTTTCCGGCTCCAGAGGGCGTGCGAAACGTGGAGGAGTAGACTCTCTGAGGAACGGGTCCAGCGGCGGCGGCTTGAGCCGTGCTTGCGCTTGGCGTGGCAGCGGCAGTAGTAGGAGGAGATGCCTGATCGGCCTGTCCTTGTCCCGGAGCCCAACTGCTTGATCCTCCTGGACCACCAACCACGACGCGGACTCTGCCCACCGCGCCCTCGGAAACGCTCAAGCCTCCTCCGGCACCGACGCGCGTGTCGCCGAGGAAGGTGGGCACTTTGGCTTCGAGCATCATAGTAGGCACGAAGGTCGTTGGCGGGTGTGGGAGGGACCCGTAGAGGAGGCCGATGACCGCGTCTTGGATCTGGGATTGGAGCGTCCATTCGCGGGCTGCGGGCGGTGGGGAAGGCGGGAGACGGGCGAGGAGAGTGAGGACGTGCTCCAAGAGGAGCTTGCGGTCGTCTAGGCCGCGCGTCTTGGCGTGGAGGATGGCATCGAGGATGGAAGGGAGTGCGCTGGCTGGGAGAGGATTGCCGCGTTGAAGCTGCAGGAGAGAGAGAAACAAAGCGTTGAGAGAGCGAATTCGAGTGAAAACGAGAGGTGAGAATCGTCAGCCTGGGTCGTGAAACGAGAATGAAAGATGAAAACTGACCTGACCGCTCATCCTCTTGACGACCGTCATCAACGCGCTCTCTTTGTCTTCGCGTCTTTCGACGGCAGGAGCGGCCTCGGCATCGGTGAGGCCGTCTGGGTTGCTGGGAAGTCGCTTTATGGAGCGATTGATGACTTCGGAAAGCTTCGCGACCGGCATGGTGGCATTGGTCTAGGAGAACAAAGGATGAACGAGGTTCGCATAGAGGTATTCGGGTTGTTGTGGTACGTCGCAGCGAACAGAGCAGTCAGCAACATGTCGAATGGGAGGAAGAGAGACCAACAAAGGCATTGCTGATAAACGTGGACATTTCGTAAAATTCCCTTTAAAATCAAGATTTGTCTGCTCTTGATGATCAGTCTACAAGCAGTTGGGAGAGGGAGGGTTATCTGACTGATCGATGGGTTTATGGAGCTGTCCGCAAGGGAAAGGGGAGGACGGACTACACGTGTGTTTTATATCGAAATTACTCGTGAATTCATTCAGCTGTCAGTCAAACGACGTGGTAAGCTTATTCATTCAATCCACGTCGGCTCTTATCTTTCGCCGGCTCGTCTCTTCGTTCTTGTTCAAGCACAGGCGAAACGACGACACTCCAATCACTCCATCTTTCATTTTCTCGCACAGTCAAGACCGAATGGCGAACCAGATGGACGGGCGTTCTCCCAGTGCACATCTCTTCAGTTCGACCCCACCTAGGCGCCGAGCTCTATTAGGGCACGCAACACATACATTTCAATTTATTCACCCACCATCAACCAATCGGATATAACCATTTTCCGACCGGCAACCAAGTAACCAAGGACGTTCATCGTTTGACCATCGAAAAGAGTGTGTCGAAGGGGGAACGGCATGCATACTAGAGGCCGATCCACCTCGCTATCCCTCAACTTTACGTACTTCCGGTCGGACGACGGGCGCACATGGGTGAAAAGGGGTATCATATGTATCGTGAAAATAGGAGGAACTCATAATGTGATCCCATATGCTGCTCCAGTCGCAATGGTGGCGGCAGTAAGGGCCCAAGCAGCCGGAGACGCTTTGGTAGGTGGTAGCTTCACTCCCTTTTTCGCAAGTTCCCTGCGATACGTCTTGTAAATAGAAGAGAGTAGGACATGGGATGCAGACCACCCTAAATAGGACTAGAATATGAGAGTGGTGTTCAGAGGATGAGACGATATGCGTGCTTACACGTTGCTATACTTGCCCCATTCCATTCATCTCCAGAATGAATCGCCACACCCGAAGTCGCAAATGCACCGCTGAAAAAGACCCGAGCCAGCCGTGGAGGTGACCCAGGGAGGATGGATGGTGGCATGGCGGCAGCCGCCAAGACTGTATTTCTTCGTCAGGCAATCCTACACTTGGGAGGAGGCACCGGTGAGAACGAAGACTTACATAGTCCACTCAACCCGAAAGCTGGCCACCTGCATGGACGAACCCAACACCATCGCGCCAGACCCAAAATAAAGACAAAAAATTTTCGTTCAGACAATAGGCACGCATAAGTATATTCTACCCGGCCAAAATACGTACGCGGAAGTGCCGTTCGGCCATACGATTGGCTCCAGTCGCTCCTGATAGGCTCGCCAAGTCAGAAGGATACCAGAATCTCGATGCGATTCCAATTTCCGGTAAGGATTCCGTCGTTCTATCTCACTCTTCACTGCCGATCTCGAGTTTGTCGCCTCGGACGGGGGCAAGCTTGACGGCTCTTCCGAAACTTGCCCAGGTTTGGCAGGTGCTACTGTTGCCTCATTATGTGTACCCTTCCCTTCTGGGGTATTGAAGGGCGTAGAAGACGAGAATGGCCACCAGCCCATTCTATTCGGTGGACTCAAGGTCGATAAGGTCGGAGTCAAGATTTGCTTCCTGACACGTCTTACGTAATAAACGCGTACGCCAAAATAGATCCCTTTCTTGCATTGGTGAGCTGAGACCTACTATTAGAGTTGGATTTCATCTCGTACAAGCCTTTATGAACACAAGGCCACGAATTGTGTGGTATGGTTGGTTAATTTAGGGTAATATGAAAAAGGGGGTGAGAGTTGGGATTGGTGCATGGCCTCGTCTCTCTCCATCGATCGAGTAGCCACAAAACCTCGAGGCTGGTCACCCGCCGAAATTCATCACCTGCAGCGGGACAGGTATCCGGTAAATAAAGAGATGTGAATCCAAATTTGAAACCACAAATTGTGGCCTATTCAAGGGAGAAAACCACAGTCAAAAGGCCACGTTCGGCACGGGGCAAACAGGCCGGGCCGATCATCGCTCGTTGAACCCCCATGTCACGCTATACTCCCCCATATCCTCCATACGATCCCAAGGATCCAAATGGGTGCGTTAATCGATCTTTCGTACATCGAAAATTTCTTAATCGTTTCTTAGATTCTCCTACTCGGCAGTGCGCCTTTCCCTTCAGAATCTCGACAAAGCTGAGCAGCCAGGAAGGTTGTGAAACGGTGCCCTGTCATTCTTACGGATATAATAAACAACCTTCTCGAAAAACAAGAAGCAATTAAACAGGATGAGACCTTGAGTGAAAATGATCGAGCTCTAGCACTCAACGAAGGAAGCGAAATTATTGCGCATGTTAGCCGTATCAGGTCCGAAATGACTATAGGTCACCCCATGCCGTACGTTAAGTCCCATTGGAGCACTGGTCTTCTCTTCCCGGGTGCTGACGGTCTTTGGGCGTAGGAAGATTGAACAGGATGATGGCCCTAGCGTAGAGGAATTCAATAGTCGACTTGAACTACTTGGGGAAGACGCGAGTTGGTTACGGGCACCTTGGCTCTACATCGAGTAAGACTGGTTTTATTCCGTTGGGCATGTCAGTAGCTAACCGTAATCTCTCCAGATGCTATCTGTCAGTCATTGGACCTCAGACGCCTTCAATTGAGGTTGTTGATAGGTTTCACTGTCGCCAGATATCGCCTTATTCGTACTTATTTTGCGAGCACGAAGTACTGGCACCAGCATGACCCGTTCCTCGAACAAAAGGACGAGACATTCCGGTCAAGTAGTGCTGCCGTTCACCGTACGTCTTTTCTCCTCTTCATGCCTTAAATCACGGGCACTGTTCACACCTCTGAAAGAGCTTGCCGCGTCGCTTCTTGACCTCGACGGGAAAAAAGAACAACTCCTCTGTGATGAGACAGCACTTAAAGTCCTATTTGGGGAGATGCTTCATATATGCCTTTGGG
>Ga0335075_10008074_pt1 | contig 16178 bp, 11 predicted proteins | sample Lox_Sample_24_FD_206723 | JGI IMG/M metagenome (GOLD analysis project Ga0335075, IMG submission 206723) | Soil microbial communities from Loxahatchee National Wildlife Refuge, Florida, United States - Lox_Sample_2.4 | ecosystem: Environmental > Terrestrial > Soil > Wetlands | place: USA... | reverse complement strand
GTCTCACCCGGCAGATAGACGCGAAAGATCACATAGAACGGTCCTTCGGGAGCTGGAAGCCAATTCGCCTGCTTCGCCAGTCCCGGATCGCTGTGCGAGACATACATCGTCAGCGATCCATCCGTGCCGTACTTGTACGACTTCAGCGTCGTCGAATTCAGCAGGTACCGCTTCAGCGGATTCGCCACCAGGAGCTGCGTCTTGCCGTCATACATCGTCAGCGACCAGAACGCCTTCGTCGGCGGCAGATCGCCCTTGGCAAAGTGCAGCTCATAGCTGGATTTCGAAGCATCGAGCGGCTGGTGATTTGCGTCGACGAAATATGCCAGGTATAGCGCATCCTGCTTTGAGTTGCCGTAGAGTCCCAACTTCGCTCCAATGTAGCGATAGAGGTAGTTGCCGTTCAGGAACTCGCGCGTTCCGAACATGTCACCACTGGAGATCGTTTCGGCGTTGATCTTCTTCATCATCTCGTCGACATCGGTGTTCGAGTCCTTGATGCCGTCGTTGATGGCCTGCCGGATCCCTGGTGAAAACTTGTTGATGTCGAAGGTCTGCCCGGGACCGACATTGATCTTCGCGAAGCGTGCGAGCAGAGCGCTCTCCGATGGATTCGGTGGGCAGAACTGGAAGAGGAAGTTAACGGTGGGGAAGATGTCGGGCGAAGGCGTGGCGATTTCGGCTGGCTTGGGCCAGCTGACCGCCGGGGCTGCGGAGGGCGCAGGCTGCTTGAGAAACGCACTCAACGGTTGTGCGGAGTAGCCGGATTGAATCTTGTTGACCTTCGGCAAGTCAGCCATGTTGAACAGCTGCGTACGGAAGAGTAGATAAGCAAACTCCGTCTCCGACCGGATGACGTCTTTGACTCCGGAGGGTTTGTCACCCTTCCATCCCGGTCCGGCGATCAGGAAAGTTCCACCGTCGTTGCCGTAGGCACGTGTGCCCAGATAAGCAAAGTTGTAGGTGTACAGATCGATCATCTGGCCGGTGTAGTAGCGATTGGGCTCGATCTTCGGCACAGTCACAACCAGAGGCTCTGTGCGCAGGTCCATCCATAAATACGAATAGGGCGTGTCGGAGTTGGGAGTGACGACGAACTTGTCGTCCGGCGTGGCTACAGATTTGGCGTTCGTGAGTTTATTGAAAGGCGCCCGGTAGTCCTTGCTGGTAGTGTCGATCGCCTGCTTATACATGGTGGCGTAGTTCGCCGCCATAGGGAAACCGTAGATGAAAGCCTCCTTAGCAATCGCGCGAGCCTCGGTCGCTGAGAGACTGCCTTCCTCTGGTTTCTTCGCGCTGTCACATCCAGAAGTCAACAATAGAGCTGCAACTAAGGCTGCTCCAAACACTCCGCGTGCGGTGGAGACGATCATCGGTGGTTCTCCTTATGAGTTGTCGTTGGCCCGTCTAAGGTACGCGCTGCACCGATGGCGACTTCCAATCGCCGCTCAGTAACTCCGGTTTCGGCCAATAGTAGCGGATCGTCAGCATGAACTGGCCCTTAGGCGCAGGCAGCCAGTTGTCCTGCTTGTCGGCCCCCGGCGAATCTGCCTGGATGTAGATCGTCAGTCCGCCGTCCTTGTCGAGCTTGAGCTGCGGAAGCATCGGCGAGTTGATGAGATAGCGGTTGATCGGATTCTTCACCAGAAGTTGGCTCGGAAGGTCGTACATCGTCAGCGACCAGAAGGCGTTGACTGGGGGAAATGCTCCCTTGGCAAAGTGGAGCGTGTACTTGCCCTTGCTGCCGTCGAGTGGCTGACCGTCTGCGTCCTTGTCAAGGATGGGATACAGTGCTTCATCGCGCGAGTTAGCCCCGATGCCCATCTGCGTGCCGGTCGCACGTGCGAGGAAGTTGTTCTTCAGGTATTCGCGTGTACCGAAGAGCGTGTCGGTCTTGCCGCCCGTCGCCGCGCGGCTGGCGTCGATTGCCTTCTGCCCATCTTCAATTCCGGCCTTCAGAGCCGCTTGAATCTCAGGCGAGAAAGAGGACGCATCGAAGGGTTTGCCCGGGACGATGCCGATTTTCGAAAAGCTCTGCCGCAGGGCTGCTTCGCTTGGGTGCGGTGGAACGCAGAATTGCAAGAGGAACGCCATCTGATTAAAGAAGGCGAGCGAGGTTTGCTCGGCAGGGGCGATCGGCTCTGGCCAGTCCAGCGTAGGAGGAGCAGACGGAGCGGCGGTGTGCGCAAACTCATGCAGCGGCTGCACCTTGTACCCTGCCTGGATCTTCTTAACATTGGGTAGATCGGCGGGGTTGAAAAGCTGCGTGCGGCCTACAACCGAGACGAACTCTGTCTCGGCGGTGAAGGACTTCGTGATGTTCTTCGGAACCTCGCCCTTCCACTCGGGTCCAGCTATCAGATACGTCCCACCGTCGTTGCCGGTCGTCCGGCTGCCGATATAGGCGAAGTTGAAGGTGTAAAGGTCCATCAACTGAAAGACGAAGTAGCGATTCTTCTCCATCTTCGGGATGGTGATAACCGCAGGTTCGGCACGGAGATCGAGTCCCGCAAAGGAGTAGGGCGTGTCAGAATTTGGAGTGACAAACGCCGTATCCGCAGGCGTAAAAACGCGAGCGATATTCAGGATGGAGTCAAAGGGTCCCATGTATTGCGGACCACGCTTGTTAATGGAGTACGCGTACATGGTCTTGTACTGCGCGACCATCGGCACGCCATAGATGTAGGCGTCCTTCGCAATGGATTGCGCTTCGGCTGGGGAGAGATCGTCGACCTTCCCCAACTTCTTCGCGCTATCACATCCCATAATCAAAAATATGCTAGCGGCTAGACCAGCCCCCAACGCTCTGCGCAAGATACCTGGTTTCATAGGATTTCCTTTGGAACACTGGTCGTTCGGTAAAAGGCATCTCGCTGATTCCGCCATGTTATTCAATTGTGAAATCTTACACACGTGGAATGATAATGAATCCTGTTGAAGGAGGGGGAATTCGGACTTGGGACCACCCGGTCTATGTCAATCCCCGCAAAACGAGTTTTTCGGCGACTTGGCGCGGAGGTTGTAGTCGGTTAGGCCTCAATCGATGCAAAATCGCCGGTGCGCTCATCGACCAATCCAAAAGGGAGAAACGTCAACTGTCCGTGTTTTGGACGGTTGACCGGCAATACGGAAATAACGAGCCAGGGCATCGTTTTTCTGCTCAACTGGACACCCACAGGCGGACCCATCGCCAAGTACCTGGTCCTGCAACCCCTGCGCCCCGTTCCCCCCCCACCCGGCTTTGTTGGCCGACTATTTCCTCGCACCAGCTAAAATGGATATAGAGATTGAAAAGCCCGGACGCCACGACGCCCGGGCTTTCACGTTTCGGAACTGAGCCGGCTCACCCGTAAGCCATTTTGAATCAAATCTTTATATGTAAAGACAGTGTTTTCATATCTTTACGCAATTAGCAACGAATAAACTGCCCGGAATCAGATCTTTACAAGTAAACCACTGATCCAGAGGGGGAGGGGTACCCTGCGTCAGGCCTTCCGCCCCAGCTCCACGGCCATCAAGGCAATACGCTGGCTGGCATCGGCATAAGCCAGCCGCCGTGCCAGCGGAGACATACGCCGCAGGCCCTCACGGTCGGTAAGCATGGCGGTCAGCGTCTCGAGCAGCAGAGCCGGCGTCAGGTTGGCCTCGACGAGCATCCGTGCCGCCCCGGCTTCCACGAATGCTTCGGCATTCTTCCGCTGGTGATCATCGGCCGACTGGGGAAACGGCACCAGCAGAGACGGCTTCCCTGCCGCCGCCAGCTCCGCAACCGTGCTCGCCCCGCTTCGCGACAGCACCAGGTCCGCGGCCTCGAAGCGCTTCGGCATATCGTCCAGGAAGTCCAGGACCTGCCAGCGCGCCGACGGCGCGCCGCTGGCGAAGTACGCCCCCAGCGTGGCTTCGGCGTGCCGCGCCCCCGCCTGATGCAGCACCGTCAGCCCCGGCACCGCCTCCAGGAGCTGGGCCACGATCTGCGGCATAAGGATGTTGAGTGCCCGTGCCCCCTGGCTGCCCCCGAAGACAAGCAGGTGCGGCGGCACTCCTACCGGCCGGGGGGCCAGCCGGAAAAAGTCGCTGCGCACCGGAATCCCGGTCAGCTGCGGATTGCGGAAATACCTGGCCGCTGCCTCGAAGTTGATCGCCGCCGCCCGCACCCGCTTGCCGATCACGCGGTTCGCAAGGCCCGGCATAGCATTGGGCTCGACCGCCAGCGTGGGCAGGTGCATGAGAATGGCCGACGCCATCACCGGACCCGACGCATACCCCCCCACCCCCACAATCGCGTGAGGCCGGAAATCATTCAGGAGCCTTCGACAATGCACAAGACTGAACGGCAAATCGATCAGTGTGCGCAGCTTGGTTCCGAGCGATACCTGGTTGAACTGCCCGATGCGTATCAGCGACAACTCATACCCGGCCTGGGGCACCAGCCGCGACTCCAGCCCCCGCGGCGTCCCGACAAACAAAATCTGTGCGTTGTACGACGAGCGAAGCTGATTGGCGATGGCCAGCGCTGGATAGATGTGGCCGCCAGTCCCTCCGGCGGCAATGACGACTCGCATGTCAGGCATTTCTTGTTCAGCATAGCGGGTGCCGGGCAGGATTGCGCCCCGGAATGGAGGATGTAACCGAATTGCAAACTATTGAATTGATGAAAGAAATTGACAAGCAGCAGCGAGCGGATTCCGCGAATATCAACGGGTCAGTCCACTTCCCTCGTAATATTCAGCAGCACGCCGATCGAGGCCAGCATGATGAAGAGCGAAGTTCCGCCGTAGGAAATGAACGGCAGCGTGATGCCCTTGGTCGGGACCAGAGCCAGCACGACACTGATATTGAAGAAAGCCTGGATGAGCAGTGTGGTGGTGATGCCGAAGGCGAGGAAGCGCGCAAACGGGTCCTTGGACAGGATGGCCGTGCGCATGCCCCGATAGCCCAGCACGATGAACAGCACCACAACCGAGATCGCTCCGACAAGCCCCAGCTCCTCAGCGACATTGGCGAAGATGTAGTCCGTATGCGGCTCTGGAAGATAGAAGAGCTTCTGCCGTCCATCCATAAACCCGGCGCCGGTCAGCCCGCCGGTTCCCACCGCAATCAGCGATTGGATAATGTGGAAGCCTTTACCCAGTGGATCAGATTCCGGGTTGAGGAAAGCCAGGATGCGGTCCCGCCGCCATTTGACGCGGAAGAGCATGAAATAGAGCACCGGGGCAGAAGCCAGTGCGGCCAGCCAGAGGTAGCGCATATTCATGCCGGCGAGATACAGCATAAGTGCCGTGACCCCGGCACAAACGAGCGCGGTACCCAGATCGGGTTCTTTCAGGATCAGCGCGATGAAAATCAGGCTGGGCAGGGCGGCCGGAAGGATCGTCCCGCGAAAGTCCTCGATCTCGTGCATCCGGTTCTGCAAAAACCACGCAAGGAAGAGGACCAGTACCGGCTTCGCGATCTCCGAGGGTTGAAACGAGAAAGCACCGAAGCGGATCCAGCGGTGGGTGGCATGTGAGTCATGCATCAAAAAAGCCACAAGCAGCAACAGAACGGAGAGGGCAACCGCCGGGAAGACCACATTCGGCTTGTTAAAACGCCGGTAGTCGATCTGCATCAGCAGGACCATTGCTGTTAATCCGAATGCCGCCCACAACGATTGCCGCATAACGAAGGCGTAAGGTGAGCCGTAGCGCTCCTTTGCCATGACGGCGGAGGCACTGAAGACCATCAGCAGGCCGATGACGACGAGCACGAGGGTTGCGCCAAAGAGCCACTTGTCCACGCCTACGCGTTTTGCCATTCCGCTCCTATGCGTTCTGCCATTCAGGAAGTCCGCGGCGGGCGAAGACCAGGTCTTTGAAGACCTGCCCGCGCTGCTCGTAGTTCTCAAACTGATCGAAACTGGAACATGCCGGCGCGAGCAGAATAATTTCTCCCGGCTGTGCAGCTTCCGCTGCCCTGGTCACGGCAACGTCGAGCGTACCTGAGTTGACGATGGGCGCCGAACCTTCGACGTGCGTGATGATCTTTTCCGCCGCCGCGCCAATCGTATAGATGGCCTTGACTCGCTCCTGAATCAGGGGGCGCATGAGCCGGTAGTCGGAATTCTTGTCCTTGCCCCCAAGGATCAGGTGAATGCCGGATGGGAACGCTCCGATTGCCTTCATCGCAGCATCGACATTGGTCGCCTTCGAGTCGTTGTAGTAATCGACCCCGTTCACGTTGGCGACAAACTCAAGCCGGTGCTCCACTGCGCGGAAGCTCTCAACGCTCACGCGGATGATCTCCGGCGCTAACCCGGCAATGCGGGCAGCACACGCTGCGGCCAGAACATTTTCGACGTTGTGCTGGCCTTTGAGCGGAATCGCGCTCAGCTTGAGAATGAACTCGGGCACCGATTGCTCCGTCGCCCGGAAGTAAATCGCCCCGTCATGAACAAAGGCTCCCTGGCGAATAATGCGCGTCCTGCTGAACCAGAAGACTTGCGACTTCGCCCGCGCTGCGGCGCGTGACGCGGTATCGTCGTCGGCATTCAGGATCAGCGCGTCCTCTGCACCCTGATTAGCGAAGATGCGCTCCTTGGCTGCGATGTAGTTTTCCAGGCTGCCGTGGCGATCGAGGTGGTCGGGTGTGATGTTCAGAATCACGGCGATCGTCGGATGGAACTCGTAGGTCGTCTCGAGCTGGAAGCTGGAAACCTCGAGCATCGACCAGCCGTCCTCGCGCGATTCATCGACCAGCGCAATCACCGGCACTCCGATATTGCCGCCGACCTGGACATGCGGGATCGCCGCGTTGAAAATCTCGCCGCAAAGGCTCGTCGTGGTGGTCTTGCCATTCGAGCCGGTAATCGCCAGCGTTTTGCCCTTAAGAAAGTGCGCGGCCAGTTCGAGTTCCCCGATCACCGGCAGGCCAAAGTTGCGCACCTGCACAAGCTCGGGCGTATCCAGCGGAACCCCCGGGCTGACAACGATCAGGTCCTGTCGTCGGAAGGTGAGCAGGCCGTGACCTCCGGCTTCGACCATAATGCCTTGGTCAAGCAGGGCGGGAATATCCTTGCCAAGCGCGGCCGCGCTGCGCACATCGGAGACGGTGACCTGCGCGCCCCTGCGCCGGAGGAAAAGCGCGGCGGCTAGCCCGGATTTCCCGAGTCCGACGACGAGTACCTTTTTGCCTTTGAGGTCCATGCTCACGAGTTTAGAAGGCGACCGCGACTCACGGGAAGTGGGGCACAAGCCGACCCTCCCCGGCTCCCCGCCAGACAGGTCATTGTTGCACGTTCAGAGCTGTGGTTACCGCAGCTTCAGCGTGGTGAGTGCAAAGAGTGCAAACACCAGGGCGCCGATCCAGAACCGCGTAATCACCTTTGACTCCGACCAGCCCATCAGCTCGAAATGATGGTGCAGTGGCGCCATCTTGAAGATGCGCTTCTTGCGAAGCTTGTAGCTGCCCACCTGCAATATCACTGAGAGCGCTTCAAGAATGAAGATGCCGCCAATAAACGGCAGCAGAAGTTCCTGCCGGATGACCACCGCCACCGTGCCAATCGCGCCCCCGAGCGCGAGCGAGCCCACATCGCCCATAAATACCTCGGCAGGATGGGCGTTATACCAGAGAAAGCCGATGCTCGCCCCGACCATGCACCCGCAGAAGACCGTCACCTCGCCCACCATCGGCATGCGCTGCAGCTCGAGATAATCCGAGAAAACGACATGGCCGCTCACATAGGTGAGAACGGTGAGAGCACCGGCGGCAATGATCGTGCAGCCGATCGCCAGTCCATCCAGCCCGTCCGTAAGGTTCACCGCATTGCTCGAAAAGACGATGACCAGCACGACAAAGACAACGAACGGCAGAAACGCCAGCAGGCTGATATGCGGAATATGCGTGAGTGGGCCGAGCGAGAGATGCGGGTGGAAGTTCTTGATAAACGGGACGGTAAGCTGCGTAGAGTAAATGCCCTGAGTCTGCATGGCGACCAGGGCCACGGCGACGGCCGCCGAGGCCAATGCCTGATAGCCGAGCTTGGCGCGTGCGGTCAGCCCCAGATTGCGCCGGTGCACGACCTTGATGTAGTCATCGGCGAAGCCGATGGCTCCGAACGCGACCGTCGAACCCATGACCAGCCATACAAAAGGGTTCGACAGATCAGACCACAGCAGCGTGGGCAAAAGGATCGCGATGCAGATCAGCACCCCGCCCATCGTCGGCGTTCCCGCCTTTTTCTGGTGCTCCTTGGGGCCCTCTTCGCGGATATACTGGCCGATCTGGAATTCACGCAGCTTCTGAATGACGTACGGGCCCACCAGCAGCGCGATGAGCAGTGCCGTAAGGGTCGCAAATGCCGTGCGAAAGGTCAGGTACCGGAAGATGCGGAAGGGTCTGAAGTAGGGGAAGAGCTTTTGGTAGAGCAGCCAGTAAAGCAAAAATCCTCCGGTGGAACGCGATTCTTTCAGACCATGATAAGGCCGCAACTCCACGCGCGCAGAGGTATTCATGCTGTTGTAATATTGGAACGGTCAGAAGTACATACACTGTAAAACGTTATGCAACAAGAAACTCTCGATGTTGAAGTCATTGCCGGAAAGTCGGAGGGAACTCGGATCATCCGTGTAATCGGGCCGCTTCTTCTCAGCAATTTCTTTATGCTTAAGACCGAGCTGGAGAAGGACCCCAAGCCTGTCACCATCCTCGATCTCTCCCAGGTTGAATACATGGACTCGGCAGGTATGGGTGCGATCATCAACTACTACGTCTCGGCGCAACGCAAAGGAAACAAGCTGATCGCTTCCGGGACGAACTATCGGGTGATTGAGTTATTCAAACTTACCCACGTCGATTCGCTCATCCCGGTGACGGCGACTGTCGAAGAAGCAGAGGCCCTGTAAGATCCGGGCCCTTCGTTCGCAATCCTGCCTAGATCAATTCTGTTTCCCACAAGTCGTGCAGATGCACGACGCCCTCGATCGTGCCTGCCGTATCCACCGCGACCAGTGACGTGATCTTCTTCTCTTCCATCATATTGAGAGCCCGAACGGCCAGTTCTTCTGCCGATATCGTCCTGGGATGCGGATTCATCGCTTCGCCGGCCGTCTTCTTCAACCCCTCCGGGCCGTCGCGCTCCAGCAGGCGGCGCAGGTCGCCATCGCTGATCATGCCGATGAGGCGTCCATCTTCCTCGACCGTCGTCATGCCCAGCTTCTTGCGCGACATCTCATAGATCACGTCCGCCATCGGCGTCGTTCGTTTGACCCGCGGGACAGCATCTCCCGTGTGCATCAGGTGGCGCACACGCGCCAGTTTCTTGCCGAGCTTCCCACCGGGATGCAGGTCGGCGAAGTCTTCCGCGCGGAAGCCCTTCTTGATCGACACCGCAATTGCCAGGGCATCGCCCAGAGCCAGCATCGCAGTCGTCGAAGCGGTAGGCGCAAGGCCCATACCGCAAGCCTCTTCAGGAACGCTCACATCGAGGCAGATATCGCTGGCCTGAGCCAGAGTCGATTGCGTGTTGCAGCAGAAGCTGATCAGCCCATCGCCGATTCTCTTGATCGTCGCCAGCAGCCGCAGAATCTCCTCGGTTTCCCCGCTGGCTGATAAGGCAATCACCACATCGCCCCGCGCCAGCATGCCGAGATCGCCGTGAACGGCTTCCGCCGGATGCAGAAAGAGTGCCGGACTGCCGGTAGAAGAGAGCGTGGCGGCGATCTTTTGCGCGACGATGCCGCTCTTGCCCATTCCCGTCACCACAACCCGTCCGCGTGCCTGGCCACATTGAAGGATGGAGTCCACAGCCCGGTCAAAGGACGCCGACATAGGCCCTTCCAGGCGGTCGGCGAGAGCAATCAGGGCTTGAGCCTCGATGCGGACCAACTGGGATGGTGTGTGCCTCGTCAAACAGTCGATGCTATCAGAAGCCAATTCCCCGGCGTTGCATCAACTAGAATGAAAAAGAGAGAGGTGGACTCAAAGTGAAGCGGAATCATGTGGTGGCTTTGGCCGTCATCATCGCCCTCGGGCTGATCGCCTGGGCCGGCATCGCCAATTACCGGAAGCGCAAAGAAGAACAGGCCAAGGCGAAGCAGCCGGTGATCACGCTGACGCAGGCTGCGTCCGACCCCTCCGCCGCTGCCGCCGGCGACCTCCCGCCCTTCAAGAACCCGCTGGCGAATAAGCAGGCTCCCGCCTTCACGCTGAGAGACACCCACGGCAGGAAGGTTTCCCTCGCCGACTACAAGGGGAAGGCCGTCGTTCTCGATTTCTGGGCCACCTGGTGCGCACCCTGCAAGATCGAGATCCCGTGGCTCGAAAAGCTTCGCGACCAGTATGCCAGCCAGGGCCTCGAAGTCCTGGGCATCTCCGAGGATGACCTGGATCTCGACGACCAGAAAGCGCTGCTCAAGGAAAAAAAGGATATCACCGACTCCGCAACCAGGCTGGGAATCAACTATCCGGTGCTCTTCGACGATGCCAAGGTCGCAGATCCGTACGGCGGAGTGGATGCTCTACCGACCACCTTCTATGTGGATCGCAACGGCAAGGTCATAGCGGCGACAATCGGCCTGGTGGACCGCGACGAGATCGAAGCCAACATCAAAAAAGCCCTGGGCAGTGGAGAGCAGGCGCAGAAGGGCCAGTCGTAGTGCGAGCACCGAGGATTGGCGGCTTCATCGCGCTGGCACTGGCGGCGAGTCTCGCAGGCGCGCAGAAGCTGCCCTGGCAGGCGAACGATGCCGAGAGCGGTCAGAAGCAGTTCGTGAAGTATCTGTATCCGGAGCAGGTATCGATAGCCGCCAATCAGGACAGCGTTGTCGAACTGCACTTCGCCGTAAATCCGGGCCTCCACATCAACTCGCATACGCCGCACGAGAAGAGCTTCATCCCAACGCAACTCATCGTCGCCGAGCTGCCGGGACTCTCCGTCAGGCAGGTCGATTTTCCTGCCGGCGCGGACGTCGCTCTGCCCGCCTTTCCGGATGAGAAGCTCAGCGTTTACACCGGCGAGTTCGTCCTGCGCGCCCACATCAAAGTGCAGCCTGGCGAACACCTGATCCAGGCGCAACTTCGTTACCAGGCCTGTGATGCGCAAGCCTGCTATCCACCCCGTAGGGCCCCGGTCGCGGTAGACGTCATCGCGAAATAGCGCTTCTCTCCAGCTCAGCCGATCTCGGCTCTGATGCTCTCCGCCTCAGCCAGCCGCCGCACCACGCGATCTTTCCCCAGTTGCGCCATCACGGCGAACAGGCTCGGCGCGACAGCCTGTCCGGTGAGCGCGACACGCGATCCATTGATCAGCGGGCCGGCCTTGATATTGCTCTCATCGGCGAAAGCCCGAAGAACCGTCTCCGTGGAAGCCTCGGTAAACTCGGTCGCATCCGCATATCGCTGAGCCAGCTGAACCAGGAACGCCCTGACCGCGCCGTCGCTCAGGAATTTCGTAACGGCGGCGGCATCGAATTCAAAATCGTCGCTGAAATACGCCCGAAAGACGGTGGCGAAATCCTTTAGATTACGGGCGCGCGGCTTGAGCAGATCGATAGCCGCAAGAATTTCCTCGCGTGTTCGCGTGGGCGTGAATCCGGCCCTCACCCATTCCTCTTCGATCAGCGGTAGCAGCTTTTCCGCGTCATATGCGCGGATGTACTCAGTGTTGAACCAGGCCAGCTTGTCGTTGTCGAAGACGGCATTCGATTTCGAGATGCCTTCGAGTGAGAAGAGCTGAATCAGTTCGTCCGAGCTGAAAATTTCGCGGCCTTTATGCGCCGATCCCGGCGTCCATCCGAGCAGCGCGAGGAAGTTGCGGAATGCCTCGGGCACAATACCCATCTCCTTGTAGGAGATCACCGAGGTCGCCCCATGGCGCTTCGACAGCCGAGTCTTGTCTGGCCCGAGAATCAACGGCACGTGCGCGAAGACCGGCAGCGCCGCGCCCAATGCCTGATATTGCAGCACCTGCTTGGGAGTATTCGAAATGTGATCGGCGCCGCGAATGACGTGCGTCAGTCGCATGTCGATGTCATCGGCGACAACGCTGAGGTGATACGTCGGAATCCCATCGGAGCGCAGCAAGACAAAGTCCTCGATCTCGGAATTGGCAAACTCAACGCGCCCGAAGACAGCGTCATCAAAGCCTGTCGAGCCGCCTTCCGGAACGGCGAAGCGGATCGCGGAGGATTCTCCCGCCGCCTCGCGCTGCGCGGAGACTGCCAGATCGATGCCGCGGCAGCGCCGGTCATACATTGGAGGACGTCCCGCAGCGACCGCCGCCGCTCGTCGTTGCTCCAGTTCCTCCTTTGCGCAGAAACAGCGGTAAGCATGGCCGCCGTCAAGCAGCCGGTCGGCGGTCTGGCGATAAAGATCGAGCCGCTGTGATTGAAAGAATGGGCCTTCGTCCCAATCGAGACCCAGCCAGCGCATGCCAACGAGAATGCCCTCGACCATTTCTTCCGACGAACGCTCGAAGTCGGTGTCTTCGATGCGAAGGATGAGAGTTCCGCCGAAGTGGCGGGCAAAAAGCCAATTGAAGAGAGCGGTGCGCGCTCCTCCAACGTGGAGGTAGCCAGTGGGAGAAGGCGCAAAACGGACGCGGGGAGTACTTGTAGAAGGCATTTCTTTGTGCGGGATCAACTTTTGATGCTAGGGAGGATAGGAAGGCGAGTCAAGTTGAAGGCGGGAAGCCTCCGTGTGGATCAGCATGAACGGAAGAGACCCCGCAAGTGCAGGGTCTCTTCTTCCCTCTCTACCGCAGGTCGATATCCAGCACCTGGATCGAATATCCCGGAACCGTGTGATGAAAATCCGCTGACACGTTCTTGAGTTGCGTCTTCACTGGAACGATTCGCGTTGGCTGAAGGATCGTGTTCGTTGCTTCGTTCGTCTGCGCATGCAAGCTGACCAGCGTGCCTGTGCTGGCGATCTGTCCCGCGCCTCCGAGCTGGATGTTGACGTCCTGAGGAATGGAAGACCCATTCACCAGCTTCAAGTATAGCTTGCCTTTCTTCTCGTCGCGCGTCACCGAATAGAAGAAGCGCGGACCAGCTCCGGAGATGCTCGAAGAGACCGTTTCGCCGCCGAGGTAGCTCCCGAACATGACCTGGGCATAATAGCTTGGCGAGCCGTAACTCGATCCCGCGTCGTATCCGATCAGGTCGCTCGACCACTGCATGCCGCCCGGATTAACGTTGACCAGCAGCGGCGCATAACTGGCCATCACAACGATGTCGCTGTTGCGTTCCAGGCCGGTCATCCACGCGGCGTCACCAAGCGCAGCTCCGAAGTTCGGCGTCGGCGAGCCTTCGCGTGTCGCCCATTCACCGACGAAAATCTTCGGACCGTTGCGGTCCGTCTTGTCGTAGTGCGTCGTGTCGTTGAAGAATTCTTCTTTGCGCTTGTAGAAATGATCGTCAATCACATCCGGCCGCATATTCTTGATCGGAGCCGTCGCAATCAGCTGCAGGCTCGGATATTTCGCCTTGATGGCCTTGTAGAACTGGGTATACCGCTCGTCGTAGCTGCCCGATTTGTCGAACCAGTCCTCGTTGCCGATCTCGACATACTTGAGGGTGAACGGCGCCGGATGGCCGTCTTTTGCGCGCTCGGCGCCCCACTTTGTATCGGCGCCCCCGCTCACATACTCAATTTCGTCCAGCGCGTCCTGCACATAGGGTTCGAGATCCGGTCCCGGGTTCACATGCTCTCCCCGCAGGGAATATCCGGCATAGACAGCCAGCACCGGCTCCATGTGCAGGTCCTCACACCAGTCAAGGAACTCGAGCAGCCCCATGCCGTCTGAGGATTGATATCCCCACGGACTGGGATGTGTAGGCCGGTCCACCATGGGGCCGATGGTCTTCTTCCACTCGTAGCGCTCGGAGATGTGATCGCCCTCGAGATAGTTGCCACCGGGGAGGCGCAGAAAATTCGGATGCATCGCCGCCAGCTTGTCCATCAGGTCGGTGCGAAAACCGCCGGGACGCTCGTGGTAGGTCGGCGGGAAGAGCGAGACGAGGCTGAACCAGACATTTCCCGGTTTCTCAAGCGTGAGGAAGAGATGATTGGCCGTGCTCGCAGCGACATTCCCCGTCTTCAGCGTGAAATCGTATTTCTTCCAGTCGCTGCTCAATGCCGGAACAACGGCCTCACCGGCGGTTTTCCCCGTGTCGTCATTCACCAGCCGCACTGTGACCGCGGCGCCACTGTCGGACTTCGCATAGAACGAGCCCTTGTACTCCGTGTCGGGCGTCACCAGAATTCCCCAGTAGCCCTCGTTCTCAACACCGGCGCGATTCGATGCATCGGCCTGATCCACCGTCACCTTCAGGCTGTACGGCAGGGCCGCGCTGGGTCCGCTCGTCTTGTCACCCTCCATCGACGCATGCGAATGTCCTTGCTCCACCAGATACCAATGCTGGACCCCGCCCCAGTCGGCGCGAAAGGTGCGGTTACGAACCAGCTCAGCGTAAAGGCCGCCGTCGTAGGAGTAGTTGATCTCCTCGGTCATCAGTCCGTAGAGTTCGGGGCTGACCTTCGACACCGCTTTGTCGGTATCGATCTTAAGAACGGCGGGAGCCGTTTGACTATGCGCAGTCGCGCTCGCAATAAGGATCACAAGGCCGAGATAGCGAAGGACGGTGTTCCGCACGAGCATCTTGTTTTTTTCTCCAGAGTCGGAAATTGCAGGATTTCGGGTCACGGAAATTGCGGGATTTCGCGTCAGGATGAGTATACGTTTTCTCGCACAGCCGTCAACACCCTCCACGAAACCGGCTCCCCCTGCTCTCAACGCTCCAGCGGAACCCCGTCCAGCTTAATCAGCCGGCCCACCGGATATTCCCCCACACGGTTCGCCGCATACCACAGCGAATGGTTATAAAAGAATTCGAGCCTCGCATAGGGATCGGCCGCGAATTTGGGATCACTCTCGATCTTGCGCTCAAATTCTTCCTTGAGCTTCGGATCCTTTGCCATCATCTCGCGGGCCAGCTTCTCCAGCACATAGGGCTCGCCGTATTCCTTCTGCTCGAAGATGCTGTCGAAAAATCCCCACGCCATTGCCGAATCCGGCCCCTCCGGCTCCAGCCACTGCAATACAACCTTCGAAAGCCGCTGGTTTAACGGGACAACAACCGAGCCCGCCGGATACGTAACCGTATCTGTAACAAGATCGCAGTGGCCGAACTTGCCGGGTTCAATCGACCCCTCGCCGGGAAAGATCGGATGCCGCCCCTCAAACGGCGCGCGGTTCCACTGCATATCGCTGCAGCGATACGTCTCCACCTGGCCGGTCCACGGTGCAGAAGTGCGCTGCATCTCTACCTGATGCGCCGCGAGCACGTCAATCACGCTGGTCCATTGCCGGGGAATGATGTAAGCCGCGGGCGGAGCCGTCGACGCCGTCACCTTGAAGCCCGTCGCCAGCGGCAAAGAAACATCCCAGGGCTCGTGGGAATACTTAATCCATATCGTGCCCGAAACTTCGCTGAGCCGCCGCGTGTAGTGGTATCCCCGGAAGAGAAACGGCGTGGTATCGCCGCTCCAGCCCACGCGAAGCGGAAATTGCTGGTTACCCAATGGGTGCGCTCCCAGTCTTGCCGCCTCGGCGTCGGCATCTGCGTTCAGCTTGATAAGCTTATCCGCATCCCGGTTCACCACTTCCATCAACGCGCGCAGCACCTCATAGTTACCGGTCACACGCGTCTTGTAATCCTTGAGCATGTGCATCTCGACCAGCATGCCGGGACGGTTCTCGAGAATCATGTAGCCGGTCGAGAAGCGCGGCGGATCGTCATTGAAGCCCAGTCCCTTGGCAGGATCGGAGTCGTCGTTGAGGGTGATATAGGTCGGCGATGCGAGATGCCCGGGCACGGCGTCGACATCCTTGACCAGTGCCGGCGTGACCACGTCGTCGATCCATCGCCCCGTCGGGCCGTAGACGTTGGGCCCATCGTCGATTGTGAAGGTGACATCGTACTGGTAGTCCGCGCCGTCCGTCACATGATCGTCGACGAAAAAGTCCGGCAGCCACTGATGGAACATCTTCATGAAGGCCCGCGTCTCGGGTGCATCAGCCTTCAGGTAATCGCGATTCAGATTGAGATTGGTCCCGTTGCCGCGCCAGCCCATTTCGTCCGGACCATTCTGGTTGATGCGGTTGTAAGGCGAGCGGCGCTCATGGCCGTCGGCGTTAT
>Ga0335075_10008072_pt1 | contig 16179 bp, 15 predicted proteins | sample Lox_Sample_24_FD_206723 | JGI IMG/M metagenome (GOLD analysis project Ga0335075, IMG submission 206723) | Soil microbial communities from Loxahatchee National Wildlife Refuge, Florida, United States - Lox_Sample_2.4 | ecosystem: Environmental > Terrestrial > Soil > Wetlands | place: USA... | reverse complement strand
CCAGCCGCGTCCGCCGTCGCGACGACGTCGCGGACGCGATCGGCGCCCCGGTCCGGCTCAGCGTCGCCTCGGCCGACCTCGCTCCGGTCGCTGACACGAAGCGAGTCGTCGCGCTCCTGAACGGCCTCGTACCTGAGGGCTCCAACGGGATTCGAGCGCTGGCCGTGGTCGCGGTGGACAACGCGGACATCGCGGCGCGGGCGGTGGTAGCCCTGTCGCAGGAGCTCTCCAGCCGTGGGGAAAAGGTTCTTCTCGCCGATCTGTCTGACGACACCGCCGCGGCACGCATCCTCCAGGTAACCACGCCCGGGGTGCGGATGGTCAGCACCACCGGTGGCCCCGGCATCGTCGTCGCGGTTCCCGAGCCCGACGACATCGCACCCGCAGGTCCGCTCCCCGGCGATCTCCCGCCGGTCGGGCGCGTGGGCGAGCACGCCCCGGAACCGTCGGTGACCTCGGCTTATTCCGGCGCGGATCTCCTGCTCACCCTGGCCACCCTGGACCCGGCGACGGGCGGATCGCACCTGGCGACATGGGCGACCGACGCGGCGGTCATCGTGACGGCTGGAAAGTCATCGGCTACCAAGCTCAACGCGGTCGGCGAGATGATCCGGCTCGCCGGGATCCGGCTTGGCACAGTAGTGCTCACCGGGGCGGACAAGAGCGATGAAACCGTCGGCCTCGTGAGCCGTGCGGCGGATCAGTACTCGCCAGCTAGCTAGGCCGGTCAGCTGACGGTGCGGTCCACGGGCTATGCGAACGCGGACTTCAGGCCCGCGCTTACCCGGGTGCGGAACACGCTGCGGCTGCGCAGGCGCCAGCCTTCGGAACCCGGGCCGGCCGGCCCGGGCCCGGGCGCGGCCGGACGTGGGCGGTTCGCTCGCGTCGCGCGGCGAGCGCTCGTGGTGCTGACGGTCCTGGTCGTCCTGTTCGCGGTCGCGACGGCACGCCTCCTGGTCTGGCCCACAACAGGCATGCCCGCCAAGGTCAGCGCCATCGTGATGCTCGCAGGGCCGGGCGAGGACAGCCGCCTCGCCGTCGCGGTTCGCCTCGCCCGGGAGCAGAGGGCCCCGGTGCTTGTCGTTTCGCAGGGACATCTGGGCTACGGCGGGCCCTGCCCGGCGGCGCCCGCGGGCGTGCGGACCGTATGCTTCGACCCGGTACCGAGCGATACGCGCGGGGAGGCCCAGTTCGTCGGCAAGCTCGCGAAGCGGTCCCACTGGAGTTCCGTGGTGCTCGTGACTACGCGGCCCCAGGACACGCGTGCCCGGATGCTCATGGAGCGTTGCTTCAGCGGCCCCGTCTACGTGGTCACGGCCGGCCTTCCGCTGAGCAGCTGGCCCTACCAGATCGCTTACGGCTGGGGGGCGCTGCTGAAGGCACTGACCCTGTATCGCACCTGCTGACGGCGGTCTGCCCGAAGTCGGCGTATCACGACCGCCACCCGGATGCTCACTTAGTACAAGGTGAAGTTCTGCGCCATGAGGGGTGGGTGGGTGATGGCGGTTGCCGCGGCCGTCCTGGCCGGCGGTGCGGTGCCGGGCTCGCGCCCGCCACTCCATGTTGCCTGCCTTTCACCGGAACGCCTCTCGGGACGGGTCACTTCATGAGGTCCAGCTATGAATTTCAGCCCCTTACGCCGCCCGCCGCGGGGAGTCCGGTGAAATTCCCTGCCGCACCGCATGCGAGCGCCGGGTCGTATTTCACCGAGTACGCCAAGGAGATGGTGAGGGCAAGCGAAAGCATCGATCCCGGCGCCCTCGATCGCGCGGCGGAGATCCTCGTCGATGCCTCCCTCAGCGGCGCCCGGATATTTTCGTGCGGCAACGGCGGCTCGGCATCGATCGCCAACCATATGCAGTGCGACCACCTGAAGGGCATCAGGACGGCGACCGATCTCAAGCCTCGCGTGCTGAGCCTTTCCACCAATGTCGAGGTGCTCACTGCCATCGCGAACGACATCGGCTATGACAGGGTCTTCGCCTACCAGCTGCAGTCCCAGTCCGCTCCCGGTGACGTGCTTGTCGCCGTCTCGTCTTCCGGCCGCTCGCGCAACATCGTGGACGCGCTCGCCTGGGCACGTGACAACGGGCTGCGCACGATAGCGATTACCGGCTTCGACGGCGGCGCGGCACGGACCACGGCCGAGGTCGCCATCCATGTGGACAGCGCGAACTACGGAATTGTCGAGGATCTGCACCAAGCGGTCATGCATGCGCTGGCGCAGTACATCCGCTCCTCGCGGATGAGCCCGGACACGATCTCGGCAACGGTGTTCTGAATCATGGGTGAGCGGGTGCCGGGCGCCCCGATGCCTCGAGAACGGAGTTAGCGGACAACCATGCGCGTTGCGATCAACCTCCTGACGGATGATCCCGAGAACCCGTCGGGCGCTCACTGGTTCTGGACGAGGGTCATCCCCGAAATGGCCAGGCGGCTCGGCTCGGGGGAGGAATTGCACCTTGTGGTGAGCCCGAAGTCACGGCCGCTGCATCAGGGGTACGGCGACAACGTTTTCTATATCACCTACCCGTGGTCGAACGAGCGGCGCAAGCTCCGGACCCTCAGCGAGCACGCGTACTCGCCCTTGCGGCTGCCGCTCAGCCGCATCGACATCTTCAACACCCTGATGGCGCCCATCGTGAGCGCGCCCTGGTCAACCGTGATGCATATCAAGACCATGCACGCGTTCACCGAACCGGAGTCGCTGTCACCGCTGACGCGCGCGTACCGGAGGATGAGCTATCCAAGGTCGGCGCGGGTCAGCGAGGCCATCATCATCAACTCGCAGAGCCTGCGCGCGGAGATCATGCGTCATCTGGAGGTCGACCCGGGCAAGCTCAGGCTGATCCCGGAAGCCGTCGATCACGACCTGTTCAAGCCTGGTGACGCGGGCGAGGCCCGCGCACAGGTCAGATCCCACGGCGTCACGAAGCCATTCGTGCTGTTCGTGTCATCGCTGTGGGCTTACAAGAACTGCGACGGGCTGCTGCGTGCGTGGGCGCTCGCCCGTGGCGACCTGGGTGACCGCCAGCTCGTGATCGTCGGTGCCGGGCGCGATGAGAAGTACGCCGCTGCCCTGCGCGCCCTGGCCGCTGAGCTCGGCATCACGGAGGACGTAGTGTTCGTCGGCGGTGTCCCGCTGGCGGAAACCGTCCGTTTCTACCGGGCGGCCGACGTGTTCGTGTATCCGTCATTCAACGAGACTTTCGGATTGCCCATCCTTGAGGCCATGGCCTGCGGTTGCCCGGTGGTCACGTCGGATGTCACCGCGATGCCGGAAACGGCCGGGGGCGCCGCCGTCCTGTCGGACCCCGGCGATCCGGCGTCCATCGCCAAGGCGATCATCGAGGCGGCAGGACCGGGACGAGACCGGCTGCGCGATGCCGGATTGCGGCGAGCGGGCCAGTTCACGTGGGCCGCGACGGCGGCATCGACGCTCGACGTTTACCGCGAAGTCGCGGAACGCAGGAGGAAGCGGCAGAAATGAAGATCCTCGTTACCGGCGGCGCGGGGTTCATCGGGTCACATACCTGTGATCGCCTCCTCGCGCTAGGCCACGAGGTGGTGGTTCTCGACGCGCTGACCCCGCCCGTGCACCGCGACGGTGTTCCCGCCTACCTGAGCCCAGGGGCCGACTTCTACCTGGGCGACGTGCGCAACCGTGACCTCATGGCGAATTTGCTGCGCCGCGTCGACGCCGTTTACCACTTCGCCGCCTATCAGGACTACCTGACCGACTTCGCCCGCTTCTCCGAGGTGAATGTGGTCTCGACGGCGCTGATCTACGAGATAATCGTCGCCGAACGGCTCGATCTCGCCCGTGTCGTGGTCGCCTCGTCGCAGTCGGCCATGGGCGAAGGACTCTACCTGTGCCCGGAGGATGGCGAACAGCTTCCGGGGATGCGGCCGGAGACGGCGCTCGCCGTCGGCCAGTGGGAGATCCCGTGCCCGGAATGCGGCGGTCCGATGGCGATGCAGGCAACCCCCGAGCGGATTTCGAACCCGCAGAACGCGTACGGCATGTCGAAGCTGGGCGAGGAGATGGTCGCCATCAACCTCGGCCGCCGGTACGGCATTCCGACGGTGGCCTTGCGGTACAGCATCGTGCAGGGGCCGCGGCAGTCGGTGTACAACGCGTACTCCGGCGCGTGCCGTATCTTCTGCCTCAGCTACCTGCAGGGGGTAGCGCCGACGCTCTACGAGGACGGCGGCGCGATCCGCGACTACGTCAACATCGGAGACGTGGTGGACGCCAACCTGCTGGCGCTCGAGGACCAGCGGGCCGTCGGGCGGGTCTTCAACGTCGGCGGCGGCAAGCCGATCACGACCAGGGAATTCTCCGACGTCGTCATGCGCCAGTACGGATCCGCCGAGCCCGGAGTGGTGACGGGCGAATACCGCTTCGGCGACACGCGCCACATCCTGTCGGATACGAGCGCCCTGCGGTCACTGGGCTGGGAGCCGCGGCGTGGGCCCGCCGAGTCCGTTGCCGCCTATGCCGGATGGCTCAAGGGCATGGACGGACTTGACGGAGTGCTCGCGGCGGCTAGCGCGCGGATGCGCGCTCTCGGCGTGGTCAGGAAGACGCAGCGGTGAAAGCGTTCCTGCTCGCCGCCGGGATCGGCAGCCGCCTGCGGCCGCTTACCGACACCACGCCGAAGTGCATGCTGCCTGTCGCCGGACGGCCGATGCTCGATATCTGGCTAGACGCGCTCGAGGCGGCCGGCGTCGGCGAAGTGCTCGTCAACCTGCACCACCTGCCCGATGTCGTACGCCGCCATCTGGCTGCCCGCCCCGGACGGCCGGCGGTCCGCACGTTCCCGGAACCGGAACTGCTCGGCAGTGCGGGCACGCTTCTCGCCAACCAGCAATGGGTCGCCGATGAGGAGTTCTTCCTCGTGTGTTATGCGGACAACCTGACTGACTTCAACGTACGGTCTCTGGCGGAGGCGCACCGCCGGAACGGCACGGTCGCGACGTTCGCGGTCTTCCACTCCCCGAACCCGTCAGCCGGCGGGGTCGTGGAAACCGACTCAAGCGGCCTGGTCACCGGGTTCGCGGAGAAGCCGGAACATCCAGCGTCCGACCTGGTGAACGCCGGCATGTACGCCTTCGCGCCGAGCCTGCTCGACGAGATCAAGGACGCGCCACCGCAGGATATCGGCTACGACCTGCTGCCGAAGCTCGTGGGCCGGTCTCGCGTGGTGCCGGTCGAGGGGTACTTCCGCGACATCGGCACGCCTGCCGCGTACCAGCGAGCCCTGGAGGAGTGGCCTTCCCGATGATCATCACCCAGACGCCACTTCGCCTAGGGCTGCTTGGCGGGGGCACCGACTTGCCGAGTTACTACCTTGCCCACGGCGGGCGGGTGCTCAACTGCGCGATCGACAAGTACATCTATGTCATCGTCAAGCAGCGCTTTGATGATGAGATTTACGTCAACTACTCCAAGAAGGAGATCGTCTCCAGCGTCGAGGACCTTGAGCACGAGCTCGTCAGGGAAGCCATGCTGATGACCGGCGTGACGAGCGGCGTGGAGGTCACCACGCTTGCTGACATCCCGTCCGCCGGGTCCGGCCTCGGGTCCTCCTCCGCGGTCACCGTGGGGTTGCTGCACGCGCTGTTCGCCTACCGCGGCCAGCAGGTGCCGGCCGAAGAACTCGCCGAACGGGCGTGCACGATCGAGATCGAACGCTGCGGAAAGCCTATCGGCAAGCAAGACCAGTACATCACAGCGCTCGGCGGCATCCGGGACCTCCGCTTCGGTCCGGGCGGCGAGGTGGCCGCCGACGAACTTGAGCTCCCGGCGAACGACCGGATGGCACTGCAACAGCAGATCATGCTTTTCTACACGGGCATCACTCGCCGGGCGGACTCGATACTCGCCGAGCAGAACGCGAATGTCGAGGCAACCTTGCCGCAACTCGACCTGCTCCGTGATCTCGCGGGGTTCGCCGTGGAGCGGCTGCGTGGCGGCGACGTGGATGCGCTTGGACCCGCGCTCCGCGAAGGCTGGGAGGCCAAGCGGAAGCTGGCCTCGGGGGTGTCGAACGAGCGGATCGATTCCGCGGTCAGCCGCGCGCTGGACGCAGGGGCGTCAGGGGTCAAGCTCACCGGCGCGGGCGGCGGCGGGTTCCTGCTCGTTATCTGTCCGGTCGAGCGGCAGCGGGCAGTGCGCGAGAGCCTGGCCGGCATGCGCGAGCTACCGGTGCGTTTCGACCGCCTCGGCTCCCGTGTCGTGCTTAACGTGACGCGCGACATCTGGGGCTGATCACATCATGCTGCCCGGCGTCGCGGTATCACGGCCGCACGCTCGGCGATCGTATGGTGGTGTCCTCACTTGTGCCGGTTCACGATGCGAGCAGACGAGCTGACAGCGTGACAGGAACGGCAGGCGGCCTCGGCTACCGCCGCGCCGACCGCTCTGCCAGCGGGCCCGCCAGCCGATGACCAGCCCGTCCGTCGCGATATTCCGCCCTCGCGCGAGGGTGCGGCCGCTGTCGCCCGCACAAGCCAGGGAGCGCTGGCTGGAGCGCCGGGTAGAGCTCATCTGGGGACTGCTGGTCATGAACGTCCTGACGTTCGTCCCGGGCGGTTCTGTCATACCGATACCGTCGGCCGTCGGCAAGGGCATTACCCAGGCGGCACTTCAGGCCGCGCTCCTCCTCGCGCTGTCGATCAACCGCCGGCTCGTCTTCCGCCCCAGCCTTTTTCTCTGCCTCGTCAGCCTGCTCGCGCTCGAAGCCGTCCTGACCAGCATAAACGCCGAGTACGCGGGAGTGGGCACCACGTACAGGACCGTCAGGTTCATCGAGTTCGCGGCGGTGCTCTGGCTGCTTAGCCCGTACTGGGGCCGACGTGACCTGCTGCTTGTGCGCTGCCACCTGAAGATCATGATGATTGTGCTCGGCACGGTGGTCCTGGGCCTGTTCGTCGACCCTGGGCTAGCGATGACGGCAGGCAGGCTCGGCGGTGCGCTCTGGCCCATCCCGCCCACTCAGGTCGCGCATTACGCCGCGGTCACGCTGGGCATGGTGACCGTGCTGTGGTTCAGCGGCCTGCGGCGCGGGAAGGCGGCTCTGAGCATCGCCGCGGTAGCGGCCGTCATCCTGGTGCTCACACACACGAGGACGGCACTAGTCGGCCTCGTGGCGGGCCTGGTCGTCGCCGGCCTGAGCGTGGTCACGGTCAACCCGCGGGTCCGCAAGATGTTCGCGGTGGCTGGTGTCGTCGTCCTGGTGGCGCTCGCGACGCTCTCCAGCGTGCTCACTTCCTGGCTGGCGCGCGGCGAGGGCACGCAACAGCTTACGTCTCTCACCGGCCGGACCAATTTCTGGGCGGCGCTGCTCACTTTCCCGCGCGACAAGTTCCAGGAGATCTTCGGCTTCGGCCTCTCGAACGACTCGTTCAACGGGCTGCCGATCGACAGCAACTGGCTCGCGTCCTACCAGGATCAGGGAATCTTCGGGATCGTCGTCTGCGCCGTGATCCTGCTCGTCTTGGTCGTGGCAGCGTTCGGAGAATCACGTGCCGTGCAGCGAGCCCTGGCCTTGTTCATCGTGACGTACTGCCTGGTGGCTTCGTTCACCGAGGTCGGGTTCACCAACGCATCGCCATACCTGCTGGATATCACGCTGGCCGCGTCGCTGCTCGTGCCGTCTGTCACGCGCCCCAGCGACCTTAACGTGCGTGCCGGCGCGCCCGGTACGCCCGGATAGGGGTCCCTCCGTTAGGCTCGGCTCCATACCGGAAGCTAAGACGATCACAGGCAAGGAGCCAGACGGTGGCGTCCATTGAAGCGGTGCATGCCAGGCAGATCCTGGACTCGCGGGGTAACCCCACCCTTGAGGTGGAGATCGTCCTCGACGACGGCTCCGCAGGCCGGGCCGGCGTGCCGAGCGGCGCGTCCACCGGCGCCTTCGAAGCCGTGGAACTGCGTGATGGCGGCCCGGAGTACGGCGGCAAGGGCGTCACCAGGGCCGTGGACGGCGTGGTCGACGAGATCCAGCCCGAGCTGCTCGGGCACGAGGCCGACGACCAGCGGCTCGTGGACCAGGCGCTGATCGACCTTGACCGCACGCCGGACAAGTCGCGGCTCGGCGCCAACGCGATCGTCGGGGTGTCCATGGCGGTGGCCCGCGCGGCCGCGGAATCCGCGGGGTTGCAGCTGTTCCGCTACCTCGGCGGACCGAACGCGTACCTGCTGCCGGTGCCGATGATGAACATTCTCAACGGCGGGGCGCACGCCGACTCGAACGTCGACATCCAGGAGTTCATGATCGCGCCGATTGGCGCCCCCACGTTCGCCGAAGCGGTGCGCTGGGGCGCGGAGACCTACCACGCGCTCAAGTCGGTGCTGAAGGAGCACGGGCTGAACACCGGCGTCGGTGACGAGGGCGGGTTCGCGCCGGACCTGGAGCACAACCGGGCCGCCTTCGACCTGATCATCGAGGCGATCGGCAAGGCCGGCTTCACCCCCGGCCGGGACGTCGCGCTCGCGTTCGACGCCGCCGCCACGGAGTTCTACCACGACGGCGTGTACCAGTTCGAGGGCAAGCCGCACACCTCGGAGGAGATGAGTGCGGTCTACCAGAACTGGCTGGCCAGCTACCCGCTGGTGTCCGTCGAGGACCCGCTGGCGGAAGAGGACTGGTCCGGCTGGCAGGCCTTCACCGCCGCGGCCGGCGACCAGGTCCAGGTGGTGGGCGACGACATTTTCGTGACCAACCCGGAGCGCATCCGCCGCGGCATCGCCGAGAAGACCGCCAACAGCCTGCTCGTAAAGGTCAACCAGATCGGCACCGTGACCGAGACCTTCGACGCGGTGAGCCTCGCGCAGCGCGCCGGGTTCACCTGCATGATCAGCCACCGCTCCGGCGAGACCGACGATACGTTCATCGCCGACCTCGCGGTCGCCACCAACGCGGGACAGATCAAGACCGGCGCCCCGGCGCGCGGTGAGCGGGTCGCGAAGTACAACCAGCTGCTGCGCATCGAAGAGCTGCTCGCCGACGCCGCCGGCTACGCCGGCGCTGCCGCGTTCCCGAGGTTCGCCACGGTCTAAATGTCGCAGCCAGCAGGAGAAAGCTCACGCGCGGAGGCCGCGGCCGTCGTCGCCGCCGCCCGGTCCACGCGGCTGACCGGGCGGGCCGCGCTGCTCGCCGTGGTGATCTGCGCGATCGCGCTGAGCCTGGCCTACCCCGTCCGGGAGTACATCGCGCAGCGGCAGCAGATCGACCAGCTGCTCGCCCAGCAGCAGACCCTGGGAGACCAGGTGCAGGCCCTCCAGCAGCAGAACACCAAGCTGAGCCAGACCTGGTACGTCGAGCAGCAGGCCCGCGCCGAGCTGCACATGTGCTTCCCCAGCGAGCAGTGCTACGAGGTGATCTCCGGGCAGCCAGCGCCGTCGGCGGCCAGCCGCCAGCAGGGGCCAGCGGACCCGTGGTACGACAAGCTGCTCCAGTCGGTCAGGCACGCGGACGCCCAGCCGAGCCGATGATCACCCGCGAGGACGCGGCGATCGTCGCCGCTCAGCTTGGACGCGCCCCGCGCGGCCTGCGGTCGGTTGCCCACCGCTGCCCGTGCGGGCTGCCCGACGTGGTGGAGACGGCGCCCCGGCTGCCCGACGGCACCCCGTTCCCGACGCTGTACTACCTCACCTGCCCGCGCGCCACGGCGGCGATCAGCGGCCTGGAGGCCGCGGGCCTGATGCGGGAGATGACCGCGCGGCTGGGCGACGAGCAGACCGCCGCCGAGTACCAGCGCGCGCACCGCGACTACCTCGCGCGCCGCGACGCGGCGGCCAGGCAGGCCGGCGTCGAGCCGCTGCCACCCGGCACGCAGAGCGCCGGCGGCATGCCGGACCGGGTGAAGTGCCTGCACGCGCTCGCCGCGCACGAGCTCGCCGCTCCCGGCACGAACCCGCTTGGCCGCGAGGCGCTCGACGCGGCGGGTCCCTGGTGGTCCCGGGGTCCGTGCGTCAAGCCCGGCCAAGGGAACCGAGCCGAGGAGGAAGAGTGAGGCAGCGGGTGGCCGCTGTTGACTGCGGCACGAACTCGATCCGCTTGCTGATCGCCGATATCGATCCCGAACGGACGGTGCTGACTGACATAGCACGCGAGATGCGCATCGTGCGGCTAGGCGAAGGCGTGGACAGAACCGGACGGCTCTCGCCGGCCGCCCTGGACCGGACGATCGGGGCGCTGCGCGAGTACGCGGGTCTCATCGCTCAGGCGTCGCCGGCCGCGGTCCGGATGGTGGCGACCAGCGCTACCAGGGACGCGGAGAACGCGGAGGAATTCGTCGACCGGGTGAAAGAGGTGCTCGGCGTCGCGCCCGAGGTGGTGACCGGCGACGAGGAAGCCCGGCTGTCCTTCATCGGGGCGACCCGCGAACTGACTGACACCCCGGCGCCTTACCTGGTCACCGACATCGGCGGCGGCTCAACCGAGTTCGTCCTGGGGGGACCTGAGGGAGTCTGGGGCGGCCGTTCTGTAGATATTGGCTGCGTGCGGATGACCGAGCGGCACCTGCACTCGGACCCGCCATCGGAAGCCGAGATCGCGGCCGCCACCGCGGACATCGACAGCGCCCTGGAGCTGGTCGCCGCCAGCATCCCGGCCGAGCGGGCCAGCACGCTCGTAGGCCTGGCGGGGTCGGTCACGACGGTCGCCGGGATCGCGCTCGGCCTGGCCAGCTACGACCCGGAGCGGATCCATCACTCCCGGATCCCGGCCGCGCAGGTGCACGGGATCGCGACCGGGCTGCTCGGGCAGACCCGGGCGCAGCGCGCGGCGATCGGCGTCATGCACCCCGGCCGGGTCGACGTGATCGGCGGGGGCGCCCTCGTGCTCGATCGCATCATGACCCGGTTCGGCTTCTCCGAAGTCCTGGTCAGCGAGCATGACATCCTCGACGGCATGGCATGGTCGCTGGTCCGGTAGCGCCCGGCACCGGCTGGCCCGGCGACCCGGCGACCGCCGCGACGCCGGTCGCGGCCAGCGCGGCCGAAGTCCGCGAGCTCGCGTCCGGGGCGCCGTCGCTGGCGGAGCTGACCGCGCGCCAGTCGGTGTGCCGGGCGTGCCCGCGCCTCGTCGCCTGGCGGGAGGAGGTCGCGGCGCAGCGGCGCAAGTCCTTCGCCGCCGAGCGGTACTGGGGCCGCCCGATCCCCAGCTGGGGAGACCCGGCGCCGTCGATCGTCATCGTCGGGCTGGCGCCGGCGGCGCACGGCGGCAACCGGACCGGGCGGGTCTTCACCGGCGACCGCAGCGGCGACTTCCTGTTCGCGTCGCTGTACCGGTGCGGGCTGGCCACGCAGCCAACGAGCGTGTCGGCGGACGACGGGCAGCGGCTCATCGGCGCCCGCATGATCGCGGCCGTCAAGTGCGCGCCGCCGGAGAACAAGCCGACGCCGGGCGAGCGTGACAACTGCGCGCCGTGGCTGGCGGCGGAGTTGCGGATGGTGGCCGGGAGCCTGCGCTCGATCGTCGTGCTCGGCGGCTTCGCCTGGCAGGCGCTGTGGCCGGTGCTCGCGGGCGCGGGCTACGCGCTGCCGAGGCCGCGCCCCGCGTTCGGGCACGGTGCGGAGGTGACGCTGCCCGCGCCGGACGGCGCCAGCGTGCTGATGATCGGCTGCTATCACCCGAGCCAGCAGAACACGTTCACCGGACGCGTGACCGGCGACATGGTCGACGCGATCTTCGCCCGCGCCCGCCGCTACGCGGCGGGGTAGCCGCGCTCCGGCAGGGCCGGCGTCACACGCGCCCGTACATCCGGCTGGAGACCCCGAACCGCCGGAGCAGCCGGTCGGCCGTATTGTGCCAGGCCGGATGCGCGCGCACCCTGTGCAGCGCCCACTGGCCGGTGGCGTTGCGGGCGTGGTGCGCGGTGCCCAGCACGGACCGGCTCGTCACGATGCCCGCGCCGACGAAGATGTCGCTGTTCTTCAGCTCTTCGGTGTACTTCTTGGCGCCCTTGCCCATGTGCAGCCTGTCCACCCCGATGCCGGCGAGCTCTTCGGTCATCATCCTGATCATGATCAGGCCCGGCGAGTACTTGCTGAGCTCGAGGTCGTATCCGGTGAACCAGCCGACGAGAAGGCTTCCCGACCGCAGCCCGAACTGGATCGTCACCGGCTTGTCGCCCGCGTACAGGACGGAGAGCACCCCGGAGAGGTGGTCCTCCCGCGTGGCCAGCAGCGTTTCGAGCAATTCGGCGGCCCATGGCTTGTCGAAGCGGTCGACGTGGTCGGTCCGGCGGTACTGGTCCGACTTCCACGCCGTGAGCGTGCGCAGTACTCCCGGGTCGGTGGCGTCGCACGCCAGGCGCAGTTCGCCTGCCTCCCTGGCTAGCTTGCGAGTCTTCCGCTCCAGCTCCCGGCAGAAGCGATGTGCCCGGATGCGGAGCTTCGCGTAGTAGGCGTCGAAGCCCTCGGAAAGGTCGATAGCCGGGACCGGATCGGTCGCCGAATGATACCGGTCGAACGGTGCCTGGTCCGCGATCAGGTTGTCGTACTGCCAGCCCGCCAGCCCGCACTTCCTGACCAGCTCACGCGCGTCCCACTGCACATCCGGTGCGTGCACGACGCCCTGGCACGCCGACAGCCATCCGGAGATCGGCACCCCGATACCGAGCCGGCGCTTCTCGAACGGGAAGAAGCCAACCGTGCGCTGGTCATCGGTGAGGACGCCGACCCGCGACTCCGGGCGGAAGCGCCCGACGGCGATCGCGTACTCCGGGGACAGGAACGGGTGCGCGAGCGACAGGGTCTCCCGTTGCATGCCGTGCCATGTGGCGATCTCTGCCGGGCCGAGCTCGGATGGGTGGATAACGTCTACTCGCATCGGGTCGGCTACTTCCTGTCCGTTGCCGTCGCGCCCCCTGCTTCCGGCCGTGCCGGGCGGAGATGGCTCCGGATGGCCTTCGCGGCCGGGCGCAGCTGCCGCAGCACGGGTGCCTGCCGGGAGGCTCTGCGGAACTGATAGTAGAGCCGCGGGGGGAGCCCCGGAAGGATGACAGACCGGCGCGCGTGGAGCAGCGTGGCGAACTGGTGCGGCTCCAGGTCCAGGTAGCGGTCTATCTCGGCGAACCAGCGGGCGCTGAACCGGGCCTCCCGCTGGCCGCGCGCTATCTCCGCCTGCCGCTGCCGCTCGTATGCCGTGAGTGCCGCGTCAAGGCCGCCGGGGCCCTCGGGACGGTGCTCCAGGTGGCCAGCGAGCGCGATGGCATCCTCGAGAGCCAGCGTGGACCCCAGCCCGGCGGAGAAATGCGTGGTGTGCGCGGCGTCTCCGGCGAGCACCACGTTCCCGTCATGCCAGCGCTTGCTGGTGACGGTGCGGAAGTTCTGCCACCGCGCGTTCGCCGGGTCGCCGACCTGACCCATCAGGCGGTGGCCGTCAAGCTGTTCCTTGAACATGTCACCAAGGACGTGGAGGCAGTCGGGTATCGGCATGGTGTCGAAGCCCAGGCCCGCCCAGGTCTGTTCCGCGCAGTGCACGACGAACGTGCTCAGCCCGTCTTCCACCCCGTAGGTGCTTCCCCAGATCCAGCCGTGATCCGTCTCGAGGAAGTGGTAGGCGAAGGCCCGGAACGGCTTGTCGGTCCCCAGCCAGATGTACCGGTCGCGGCTCTCGGTGATCTCGGTGCCGAAGTTCCCCGCCCCCTGGCGCAGCCGGCTGTTCACCCCGTCCGCGGCGACGATGAGGTCGGCGTCCGCCAGCTGGGCGGGCTTCGTGATCTCCTCGCCGTACGCGACGCGGATGCCGAGCTGGCGCGCTCGCGCGGCCAGGATCTGGACGAGGCGGGGCCGGTTGAGGTTGTAGATGTCGACCCCGCTGGCATAGGTCACACGTTCGCCGTGAATGTCGACGAACTGCTCGCGCCAGCGGAACGCGGCGTCGTCGATGTCACGCGCCGACTCCGGGTCATGGCGACGGAGTTCCCGCAGCAGCTCGAGTCCGAACGTCACCCCCCAGCCGTAGCCAGCGTGCTCCGGGTTGCGCTCGTAGACGGTGAGCTCGCTCGCGATGCCGCGGCGCTTCGCCAGGATCGCGAAGTAGAGGCCGGCGGGTCCCGCCCCCACGCAGGCTATCTTCACGCTGTTTCCTGTCCGCCCGGGCGCCGCGCGGCCGGCTTGCGGCGGCTGTAGGCCACCTTCGTGATCGCCGATACCTGGTGGCGGATGCCCTCGATGCCCCTGACCCGGCTGACCGTCCGGTAGAGCGCGTACGAGAGGACGGGCGGCAGCACCCCGATGACCGGCGACCGGCGCGCGTAGAGGAGCAGCTTGAACCGCTGCGGTTTGAGGTCGATGTACCGGTTGATGTTCTCGAACCAGCGGGCGCTGCACCGCGCATCGGACAGCGACGGCAGCATTTCGGCCTGACGTCGTTCTTCATACGACCGGAGCGCCAATTCGAGGTCGTGCTGCTCATGCAAGCTGTCGGCGAGGACTATCGCGTCCGCGACGGCGAGCGTGGTGCCCATCCCAATGGCGAAGTGCGTGGTATGGGCGCTGTCGCCGACCAGTACGACGTTCCCGGAATGCCAGCTGGGATTGCTTATGTTCCGGAAGTTCAGCCATCGCGCCTTGCTGCCGTCGCCGAGCTCGCCAATCAGCCGGTGACCGTCCAGGTGCTCTTTGAACAGGTCCTCGAGAACCGCCAGCGAGTCGTCCGTGGACAGCTTGTCGAAGCCGAGTCCGGTCCAGGTTTCCGGCGTGCATTCCACGACGAAAGTGCTCGTCGACGAGTCGATTCCGTACGCGTGCGCCCATATCCAGCCGCTGCTCGTCGGCACGAAGAGAAAGTTGAAGTCGTCGAACACCTTGTCGCTGCCGAGCCAGATGTACTTGTTCCGGCCAGCTACTTCCTCGGTCTGGAAGCCCGGGGTTTCTCGCCTAACCCGGCTGCTCACGCCGTCCGCCCCGACGATCAGGTCGGCCGCGGGCAGTTCCGCCAGGCTGGGCACGTCGTGGTCGTACTCGACGTCCACGCCTAGCTCCCTTGCCCTGTCGGCCAGGATGTCGAGCAGGCGCTGCCGGGGGATGTTGTACGTGCCGCTGCCGGGCGCCACCAGCTGCTCACCGCGGATGTGCGCGACCTGGTCGCGCCAGCGGAACGCCGCCTCTTCGATCCGGTTCGCCGAGACGGGATCGTGGGCGTACAGGTCGCCGAGCAGGACCGGCCCGAAGGTCACGCCCCAGCCGGCGGCCGAACTGTTCTTGCTCCGCTCGAACACGGTCACGGCGTGTCCGGGGTCGCGCAGCTTCATGAGAATGGAAAAGTACAGTCCCGCCGGACCGGCGCCGACACACGCGATCTTCACGCTGGCTCCCTTACACCTGGCTACTGACGCCCTGAGGTCCTGCGGAGGCCCAGGGTTGGCTCTGTCAGCACCACCCCATACGAATCCTGAAGAGGCTCCCCTGATACATGACGGGCGGGAAGCTGGGTGCGCACGCGCCGCCGCGGTCGATCCGGGCAGGTTTGGGGGGGACGCCGCGACTGCTGTTGCGTGCTGTTGGCTAGTGGTGCCAGTGCGCGGCGGCTTACATTTAGCGCGATCAATTTCCGCATATGGCGTCGCGCCGCGGCGGCGACGCTCCTCGCACAGCGAGAGAGGGAATATCGCGGGAATGCAAAATTTGCCGGGATGTTAGCCGGCTCAGGTAGAAAATCTACATTTATAGGACTGATAACAAAATCGAGTTAATATGAGTGGCGCCCCCGTAGCCCAAGGGCAGAGGCCGGCCCCCTAAAAGGGTCCGCAGTGTCGGTTCGAACCCGACCGGGGGCACCAATTAGGCAGATCATTACCCTAACGCCGCGTGCATCTGCAATTGCATTTTCCCGCGCCGCTGTCATCACAAATGCAATTTCATGGCCGCGTTATTGCATCCGCTGTCTCGCCCGAATAGGGCAATAACCTCATTCCGGTCAGCCCGTGTCCCCGCGCGCCATCCTTCTATCGGTTATGACCACTCCCGTCATCCCTGCGCTCACTGCTCGGGGTGCGAGGGCGCGCCGACGCTGGCCGGCGCGCGGCGAGGGGGTCAATGGTGAAGGCCGGCCTGCGAGCAACGCGGGGCAGGTCGTTCCTGGCGGCCGACCACAGAACGGGGTCGCCGGTCACTACGTGGCTCAACCCGGCGCGGCGGCGGTGGCGCGCGGGGGAGCG
>Ga0335075_10008070_pt1 | contig 16180 bp, 10 predicted proteins | sample Lox_Sample_24_FD_206723 | JGI IMG/M metagenome (GOLD analysis project Ga0335075, IMG submission 206723) | Soil microbial communities from Loxahatchee National Wildlife Refuge, Florida, United States - Lox_Sample_2.4 | ecosystem: Environmental > Terrestrial > Soil > Wetlands | place: USA... | reverse complement strand
GCGAACCCGATCAGAAGCAGGATCCCGCCGCCAAGGAGCACGGCCACTGCCGGGCTGGTCCAGCCCATCGTGTGGCCGCCGTATGGCTGGATCGCGATGGTCAGGCCGATCAGAACCGCGCCCAGGCCGAGCGCGAACGTGACGTTGCCCCACCAGTCGATCTTGCCGCGGTGGCGCTCGCCGTTGTCGCGTAGCTTGAAGTAGGCCCACGCTGTCCCGTAGATGCCGACTGGCACGTTGACCCAGAACACCGCACGCCAGTCCAGCGCAGCCAGCAGTCCTCCGGCGACCAGGCCGATGAACTGGCCGGCTATTGCCGCTACCTGATTGATGCCGAGTGCAAAGCCGCGCCGGCCAGGCGGGAACGCGTCAGTGAGAATCGCGGCCGAGTTGGCCGTGAGCATGGACCCGCCGATCGCCTGAAGCACGCGCCACCCGATCAGCCAAAGGGCCGCGCCGCCAGCGAGGAACGGGTCAAAGGACAGCAGGATCGAGGCGGCCGTGAAGATTGCGAAACCGGCGTTGTAAATCCTGACCCGGCCGAACATGTCGCCGAGCCGGCCGAGAGTAACCACCAGCACGGCCTGGACCAGGCGGTACCCCATGATCATCCACAGCAGATAGCTGATGTTGCCCGGCGACAGCGGATCTAGGTGAATGCCCCGGAAAATGGCCGGCAGCGCGATGATGACGATTGACCCGTCAAGGGCCGACATGAAGACCGAGGCCGTCGTGTTCGCCAGCGCGATCCACCGGTAACGGTCGTCGGTGGGCGTCTCCCCGCCACTACTCGGGCCGGCAGTTGCGGCCTGTCCCGACCCCGGCATCAGACGCTCTGCGCGAGTCGCTCGAGCAGCGGCACGGCGGCCATCAGCTGGTCCAGCTCCGCGCTGGTGAACGAGGTCGAGAGAGCCTGTGCCATAGCCTGCGTGCTCCGGTCGCGCCGGTCGCGCAGCAATTGCCGTCCTGCTGCCGTTACCGACAGCACGACACGTCGGCCGTCGTCGGGGTCCCGATGCCGCTCGACCAGGCCCCGCGCCTCCAGCCCGGCGAGCGTCGTTCCCATGGACTGCGGGCTGATCTGCTCGAGCCGGGCCAGCTCGCTCGACGTCGCCGGACCGCCCCGATCAAGCCGGGCGAGCGCCGAGCTCTCTGGCAGCGTGAGCTCACCCTCAGCTTTCAGCTGGCGGTGCCGGCGGAACAGCAGGCCGATGCTGACCCGGAGCGCTCCGGCGAGCTCCTGGACGTCGGGGGCTTCTGTCATAACCCTAAGGCTACACTGATCAGGCTGGCCTTAGTAATTCCGAGCCGCCTGAAGCGCCCAGGACGGTCCGCATGGCCCGGCTCGAGCGGGCGCCAGTATCCTCTCCGGGGTAACTGAGGGAGATTACTTATGAGGCTGCTCGTCACCGGCGGCACGGGGTACGTCGGCAGCGTCGTCGCGGCGCAGCTCATCGAGGCCGGCCATGACGTGACCGTGCTGGACAACCTGTCGACTGGTCATGCCAATGCCGTCCCGTCCGGCGCCCGGTTCGTCCGGGGCGACCTGCGCGCTGATGCCGCCACCGTGCTCGCTGGGGGGATCGACGCGGTGCTGCACTTCGCCGCCAAGTCCCTGGTGGGCGAGTCCGTCGCCGAGCCGGGCACGTACTGGAGCCAAAACCTTGGCGGCTCGCTCGCGCTACTCGAGGCGATGCGCACGGCTGGGGTCAAATCGATCGTGTTTTCCTCAACGGCGGCGGTCTACGGTGAGCCGGAGATCATGCCGGTCGAGGAGACCGCAGCACCGAGACCCACCAATCCTTACGGCGCGTCCAAGCTTGCGGTCGATACGGCCCTGGCAGAGTACGCGCGGATGCACGGGTTCGGGGCCGTGAGCCTTCGCTACTTCAACGTCGCCGGCGCCTTCCGAGATCAGACCGGAAGCTGGCTCGGCGAGCGGCACGCGGTTGAGACTCACCTGATCCCGAACATTCTGAAGATCGCGCGGGATCAGTCAGGGCCAGTCAGCATCTTTGGCGACGACTACCCCACCCCCGACGGAACCTGCATCCGGGATTACATCCACGTCACCGACCTCGCGGCCGCTCACCTGCTGGCTCTGGCCGGCTGTCGTCCGGCCGAGCACCGGGTCTTTAACCTCGGCAGCGGGACGGGCTACTCCAATCTCGAGGTGCTCGCGGCATGCCGCGAGGTAACAGGCCTGGAGATCCCGGCGAAAGTTGTGGGACGGCGAGCGGGCGATCCGGCGGTACTGATCGCATCATCGGAGCGCATCAGCCGGGAACTTGGCTGGCGGCCGGAGCGGGGCCTGCGCGAGATGGTCGCGGACGCCTGGGCCTGCGGGTACCAGTAGCGCCGTCAGCCGCGGCCGGGGGGCAGGTAGACGCTCATCTCGAGCAACTTCGACTGGATACCGGGCAGTTCGTGCTGCGTCCAGTCGCGGGCGTAGGCGGGCGGCTGCTGGCCGGGCGCGACCAGGACGGCGACGGGCTCGGTGCTGCTGCCGCCGACTGCCGTTCCGGACGTGGTCACGGCGGGCGCAGAAGCGCACCCGGCGTAGAACGCGATCGGGATGTCCTGGTCGCCCTTGATCAGGCACGGCGGCCGGACACCGAGCGTACGCAGATCGGCGGCGATGCGCGTGTAGTCCCCCAGGAAGCTGATCTTCTCCTGAACCTGATGCTGGAGCACTGCGGCCTGGACCAGCAGCTGGACGAGCAGCACGACGCCCACCAGCGTGATGACCGGCGGCCTCAGCTCGCTCCGGACGCTCGTGACCAGCCAGCCGACAGCCTCGGCCACCGGAATCGCCGCGAGCGCGTAGGCGGGCAGCAGGAAACGAGGCGCGGCGTAGTTGATCAGGAACAGGTACTGGAACGCCAGGCCGAATGCGCACACGGCGGCCAGGGCCGCGGGTGCGAGCCGCCCGGCACGGCGGGCGGCGATGACGCCCAGGACGACCAGAACGGGCAGCGCGAGCCACCACAGGCTGAGCACGGGATAGCGGTAGCCGACCGTGCAAGGCCGGCACAGAGTCGGGCCGTTGACTGCCCGTAGTTCGTCCCAGAACGCAAGATGGAATCCGAAGCCGCCCTGCTCGGCGCCCGCTTCGTGCAGCCGGTTTAGTGGCCCACCGAAACTCACGTAGGCCTCGATGACCCATTCGGCGGCTCCGGCCGCGAATCCGGTGACGACGGCGGCGAGCAGGTCCCAGCGTCGCCACTGCCTGACGGCGAGGACGGCAATGCCGAGCACAGCGGCGAGGTAAAGCGCGTCACCGGGCCGGACCAGCGCCGCGAATGCCCCGCATACCGTCAGTCCGGCTAGCGCGCCCCAGCGATGCCTGGCCGGGATTCCGTCGGCGCGCGCGGCCTGCAGGAAGAACCCGACCGCGGCCAGCGAACTCAGCGCTACCCACAGATCGGGCATGGCCTGCGGGCCGTAATACAAGGTCGTCCAGAGCCCGCCGAACAGCACGCCGGCCAGGGCGAGCTGCCACGCCGGGCGAAGGCGCCGCCAGGTCAGCAATGCCAGGAACAAGCCGAGGCCGGAGGCCAGCGACAAGTAGATGCGCAGCGCCAGGACCGAAGAGGTCAGCAAGGTGAGCGGCGCCACCAGCAGCGGGATGCCGCGCGCCCGCGCCGGATCGAAGTACGAAGCAGGCGCATGGCTGCTCACCTGGCTGATGTAAACCGTCTCGTCCCAGCTCAGGCCGAGCTTCGGCACGACAAGAGCCAGCTGAGCGATGGTGAAGGCGGCGGCCACGATGACAAGCCACCAGATGCTGTCAGCCTGCCGGACCCGGCCGACCGCAGCGGCTACTGATCGCGGCGGCCGCAGGCCGGCCTCGGCAGGCGAAGACACGGAGCTAAGGGTAGCCGGGCGGCTCAGCGCTTGGGCCCGTGCCAGGCCGGCTGATCATGGGCAGCGGCAGAGCCATGAGCGCGGCGACCGCGGCCCTGGATTGAGCCGGGACTGGAGAAAGCCTCGTTCCCGCCCTGAAAAGTTCTCGTAAAGGCGGTCCGGAGCAGTCCGGGCCGTATGCGATCCTGACTGCCATGAGCAGCGCTGACAGGGCCGTGAGCAGCCGTCAGGGGTGGGTTCTCGCGACCAAGGTGCCGGAGATCACCATCTGGTTCTGGATCGCCAAGATTGCCTCCACCGGCATGGGCGAGGCAACCTCAGACTTCGTCTACGCCAAGTACGGCACCTTCGCCGACGGCACGTTCGGCGCGATCTTGCTGATCGTCGCGCTCGCGCTGCAGTTCCGCACTCGCCGCTACAACACCTGGATCTACTGGTTCGCCGTCGTCGCGGTGAGCGTGACCGGAACGATGGCCGCTGACGGGCTCCACGTCGTAGTCGGCCTGCCGTATACGGTGACGACGGTCCTTTACGCGGTAATCCTGGCCGTGATCTTCGTGGCCTGGTACCGGACCGAGCGAACGTTGTCGATTCACAGCATCACGACGGTCCGGCGCGAGGCTTTCTACTGGGCGACGGTGATGGCCACGTTCGCGCTGGGCACGGCGCTCGGCGACCTGACGGCGTACACGCTGAAGGTCGGCTTCTTCTCCTCGTTCGTGCTGTTCGCGGTCGTGATTGCGATCCCGCTGGTCGCGCACTGGAAGCTGGGCATGGGATCGGTGTTCGCCTTCTGGTTCGCCTACACCGTCACGCGCCCACTCGGCGCGTCACTGGCCGACTGGCTTGGCATACAGCACCGGTACGGCGGGCTCGACTGGGGTCGCGGCACCGTCGCGATCGTGCTGTTCGTGCCGATCCTCATTGCCGTGGCGTACATGGCTGTCGCACGCGTCGACAAGGCCCGCCCTGATTCTGCCGGCGTTGCGGCGCCCCCGCCCCCGCCTCCGGTCCGGGCACGGCACCGGGCGGTCTGAGCGCATCGCACCGGCCATCCTGAGTACGCGGCGCCTGGGCGGTCGAAATGGCACCGCCGGGCTCTAATGTCACGGCTGGGCAGCAGTCGGGCTGAAGCCCTGATTAGCGCACAATTATTGTCAGCCGGGCTGCAATGATTCGATAGCATGTTTATTTTTTCGGCCGGCGCAGCCGCTAGTGATTAATTTCCGACGTCTGATATCGTCAGCCCGTCAATGACATTGAAAATACTGGGGAAATTAAGCGATTAAGCCCTGTCGGTGCGCTTATTGCTAAAGCTAGCTAATAACCACAAACACGGCGGTGCGCGAGCGGCGCGCAGACAGGGTCAAGCGGGCAAGCGGGGGAAGCTGTGCTCCGGAGTTTGTGGTGAAGCGGGCGCCTGCGCACGCCGGGGGGCTGCGCATGTCGGAACGGCTGGCGTTCGTGGTTATGTTCTCGCTCATGGCGGCGTTCGTCGTCGGACTGACGGTGCTCGCCGCTAAGTCTGGTGCCAGCCCGTTAATCGGCCATTCGACACCAGCAGGCGTACGGACAATACCGCCTAGGTCGGTGCCCGATCAGATAGGCGGGAAGCGGCGGTCCGCCGCAGACGGAGACGGATCTGGACCATGCAATCGAGGCCGCCGAGGTGATCGCGCCTGCAGTGCCCTGACTGCGGGGGAATTAAATCTGAGCTGACCGGCGGGTGGCCGGCTAGCCTGGCCGCCGGGCTGTTGCCCGCCGGGGCAGCGTATGGCGTGCGGACCGAGGTGAAGTCTTGCTGCTCACCATCGCGACCTCGCACGTGCCCGCAACCGACCTGGGCTACCTGCTGCACAAGAACCCGGACCGCCATCACACCGCGGACCTGAGCTTCGGTACGGCGCATGTGATCTTCCCGGTGGCAGATACCGACAGGTGCGAGGCCGCCGTACTGCTGGAGATCGACCCGGTCGGCCTGGTCCGGCGCGGCCGGTCCGAGCCGGCCCAGGCGAGCCTCGCCCGGTACGTTAACGACCGTCCGTACGTGGCCTCCTCATTCATGTCCGTGACGCTCGGCCGGCTGTTCGCCACTGCCTTGTCTGGCCGGAGCAAGGAACGGCCTGCTCTGGTGGCGCAGCCGGTGCCGCTGGAGCTCGGGCTGCCGGTGGTTCCCTGCCAGGGCGGCGAGCCGCTACTTCGGCGGCTGTTCGAACCGCTCGGCTACCAGGTCACCGCCAAGCCGATCGCTTTGGATCCCCTGTTCCCGGACTGGGGAGACAGCCAGTACCTCGCAGTCAGGCTGCAGGGCACACTCACGTTGCGTTCGGCACTCGAGCACCTGGTCGTTCTGCTGCCGGTGCTCGACGATGACAAGCACTACTGGGTTGGCACCGACGAGGTCGACAAACTGCTCCGGCGGGGTGGGCAGTGGCTGGCTGCCCATCCGGACCGGGAGCTGATCACGCGGCGTTATCTCCGTCACGACCGCCGCCTGGCCACTGACGCGCTGCGCCGCCTAATGGCTGATGAGGCGACAGACCCGGAGTCGGACGACGCGGCGAGCGACGCGGCGGAGCTAGCCGCCGAGCTCAAGGTCGGCTTGCATGATCAGCGGATCGCGGCCGTGGTGTCGGCTATCGAAGCCTGCCGGGCGGCTCGGGTGCTGGATCTGGGCTGCGGGTCCGGGAAGCTGATCAGCGCACTGCTCAAGATCGGCCAGATACAGCAGGTAACGGGCATGGACGTGTCGCACCGCGCGCTTCAGGCCGCGGCCAGGCGGCTGCACCTGGATCAGCTCTCGCCTCGGGCACGTTCCAGGGTCGAACTCCTGCACGGTTCGCTTACCTACACCGATCACCGGCTACGGGGGTTCGACGCTGCTGCCGTCGTCGAGGTCATCGAGCATCTTGACCCGCCTCGGCTCACTGCCTTCGAGTCATCACTTTTCGGCAGTGCCCAGCCCTCGGTGGTAGTCGTCACGACGCCGAACGCGGAGTACAACGCCTTGTTCGACGGCCTGCCAGCTGGTTCCTTCCGGCATGCTGATCACCGGTTCGAATGGACCAGGGCGCAGTTCAGCGACTGGAGCATCGCGCTTGCGGCTCGGTACGGCTATCAGGTAACCCTGTCGGGCGTCGGGCCGGAGGATCCGGCTCTGGGCTGCCCGACACAGCTGGCGGTGTTCAGCCGGTGACGACTCGAGACAGCGTGCTGAAGATCCCTGACCTCTGCCTGGTCACCCTGATCGGCATATCGGGCTCAGGCAAGTCGACGTTCGCCGCCCGCCACTTCGCCGCTACCGAGGTGATCTCCTCGGACTTCTGCCGCGCGCTGGTCAGCGACGACGAGAACGACCAGTCGGCGACCCGCGATGCGTTCGACGTGCTGCATTTCATCGCGGGCAAGCGGCTGGCGGCTGGCCGGCTGACGGTCATCGATGCCACGAGCGTCCAGCCAGAGGCGCGCAGTCCCCTGGCGGCGCTTGCCCGCGAGCACCATGCGCTGGCGGTGGCCATCGTGCTCGACGTCCCGGAAAAGGTGTGCGCGGCACGGAACGCAGCCAGGCCGGACCGTTCCTTCGGTGCGCACGTGCTGCGCCAGCAGCACAGCCAGCTGCGCCGCAGCCTGGGCGCCCTGCGGCGGGAAGGCTTCCACCGGGTTTACGTGCTCTCCAGCGAAGCCGAGATCGAGTCGGCCACAGTCCAGCGCGAGCCGCTGTGGAACGACAAGCGGTCCATGCGGGGGCCGTTCGACATCATCGGCGACGTTCATGGCTGTTACCCGGAGCTGGTTAAACTGCTCGGGGGCCTGGGTTACCAGGTAGCCGAGGACGGGTCCACGGCCCGGCATCCTGACGGCCGCACCGCAGTCTTCGTCGGCGATCTAGTGGATCGCGGACCCGACACTCCGGCCGTGCTCCGGCTGGTGATGGGCATGACGGCGGACGGGAGCGGCCTGTCGGTAGCCGGTAATCACGAAGCGAAGCTGGTGCGCGCGCTGCGCGGCCGCGATGTAGCTACCAGCCATGGACTGGCCGAGAGTCTGGCCCAGTTGCGCGCCGCTCCCGGTGGCTTCGCCACGCAGGCGGCAGCCTTCATGGACCGGCTGCTCGGGCACGTCGTGCTCGATGACGGCAAACTGGTCGTCGCGCATGCCGGCTTGCCGGAGGCTATGCACGGCCGGGCGTCGGCCGCGGTGCGCTCGTTCGCGCTGTATGGCGATACGACCGGCGAGACTGACGAATATGGCCTGCCGGTTCGTTATCCGTGGGCCGAGGACTACCGAGGCCAGGCCATGGTGGTGTACGGGCACACGCCGGTGCCCGAAGCAACCTGGGTCAACAACACCATCTGCGTGGATACCGGCTGCGTCTTCGGTGGCAAGCTGACAGCGCTGCGCTACCCGGAGCGCGAACTAGTCAGTGTTCCGGCCGAGCGGGTTTACTACGAGCCGGCCCGGCCGCTTGCTGCCGCCGCTGCCCCGCCAGTGGCTGCGGCCCCAGCCCGCGCGGCGGCCCCTGCCCGCGCGCCGGCCGAGCTCAGCATCGACGATGTCCTCGGCAAGCGCATCATTCAGACGCGCCTGACCGGGGGCTCGGTCACGATCCGGGAGGAGAACTCGGTCGCGGCGCTGGAGGTCATCAGCAGGTTCGCGATTGACCCGCGCTGGCTTATCTATCTGCCGCCGACCATGTCCCCGACGACCACGACAAGCGAGCCTGGCCTGCTCGAGCACCCGGCCGACGCGCTGGCAGCCTACCGAGCGGCAGGGGTCGCGGAGGTGATCTGCGAGGAAAAGCACATGGGCTCGCGCGCCATCGTCGTCGCCTGCAAGGACGATGCGGCAGCGGAACGGCGTTTCGGAACCGCCAGCCCGGGCGCGATCTTTACCCGCACGGGGCGCGCGTTCTTCAGCGACTCCTCCATCGAGGCCGAAATGCTGAGCCGCGTCGCCCGCACGATCGGCAGCGCCGGGTTGTGGGACGAGCTGCAAACCGACTGGCTGGCGCTTGACTGCGAGCTGCTGCCCTGGTCGGCCAAGGCCGGCGAACTGCTGCGCACCCAGTATGCGCCGGTGGCGGCAGCCGCGGATGCGGCACTATCGGCAGCCAGGCCGCTGGTCGCTGCTGCCCTGGCCCGCGGGGTGGATGCAGGTGATCTGCTCGGCCGCCTCGAGGAGCGGCAGGCGCAGGCCGGTAAGTTCAGCGACGCCTACCGGAGGTACTGCTGGCCGGTGCATTCCGTTGACGACCTGCGTCTGGCGCCATTCCAGGTCCTGGCCGGAGAAACTGCCGTACACGCGCTCCGGCCGCATGCCTGGCACCTGGAGGTCATCGGCAGGCTCTGCGATCGTGACCCGGCGACCTTCCGGCGGACAGCGACCGTCACCGTCGACCTTTCAGACCCGGCCAGCGAGGCGGCAGCGGTCGACTGGTGGCTGGAGCTGACCGCGGGCGGCGGCGAGGGCATGGTCGTCAAGCCCGCCGCGGTAGTGCATCGCGGCCCGCAAGGCCTCGTGCAGCCTGGCATCAAGTGCCGAGGACCCGAGTACCTGAGGATCATCTACGGACCCGAGTACACCTCGGAGCTGAACCTGTCCCGGCTTCGCTCTCGCAGCATTGGTCACAAGCGCTCCCTGGCCCTCCGCGAGTTCGTGCTAGGTATCGAAGCGCTGGAACGCTTTACCGCAAGCGAGCCGCTCCACCGGGTGCACGAGTGCGTCTTCGGCGTGCTCGCGCTTGAGAGCGAGCCCGTCGACCCGCGTCTCTAGCTATAGCCCTAAGCGCCCCGTTTGGCTCTGCCGCGATCGTCGCTGGCTCCGCCCCGACCGTCGCTAGCACTGGCGCGCAGCACGTGTGCAGCCGCGTTGATGGCGTCCACCAGGCTGTCGGCGGCAGCGAGCAGCCCTTCCCGCTCGCCGTGTGGCCGCGTCTGCGCCGCCGTCGCTGCGCCCTCGTCGGCTCGTGTCCGCAGGGCCTGCACCATGGGCCGAAGCTTCGGCAGTGGCGGCAGCCAAGGCCGCCCAGCCTCTGCCGGACTGGCGCCGAGCCGCCGAAGTGCACTGGCGATGAGGGCCGTCGCCTGGCTGACGCCGTCCGCCAGCACGTCCAGGCTCGGCTGCAGATCAGCATCTGGGTCCCCCGGGCTGCCTGCGCGGCGGTCGCGCCGCCGCCCAGCCGTCGCCTTGGCTAGAGCCACATGATGCGCGAGAGCCGCCGCACGAAGGGTCAGGCCCGCTTCGGCGATCCGGTGTGCTGCCGATATCAGTGCCTGGGCCAGCCCCGCGCTCACCGGCCCGTGGCCGGGCTCGCCTGTCAGCCGGTCTACTGAGGCAACAGCGTCTGTCCTGGCCCGCCGTGCCGCAAGCTGCAGGCGGCCGGTTCGGAGCGCCTCCGTCGCCTCGGGCATCGTGTACGCACGCAACTGAGCACTGGCCCATGCGCCCTGAGCGGCGAACAGGCGGGCCAGCTTCTCGGCCGCTGACGTGCCCTCCCAGGTGGGCCACAGCAGGTAGGCCAGGACGGCGAGGCCGGTACCGATGCCGGTGCCGATCAGCCGGGCAATCGCCGTGGGGCCCGCGGGTAGGCCTAGCAGGTGGAGCAGCACCACCACGAAATCGGTCAGGAAGACTGCGTACAGCAGATAATTCACGGTGAACACGGCGTACGCGGCCACTAGCGAGACCGCGATGCCCGCCAGCAAGGCAGCTGGGCTGACCATGGCCAGCTGCACGGTTGCCACGCCGAGACCAGCGCCGGCGATGGTGCCGGCGGCTCGCTGCAAGCCTCGGTACAGCGTGGAGCTGTAGTCGGGACGCAGCACGATGAAGATCGTCAGCACTGCCCAGTAGCCATGGCTGAGGCCGGAAGCGTGGACGATCAACTCTGCGGTCGCGGTGACTACCGCGAGCCTCAGTGCATGCCGGCCGGCCTCAGATGACATGCCCAGGCTGGCCCGCAAGGTCAGCCGGGCATCCCGGATCCAGCCTGGCTGGAGACGCGGCGGACGGCCAGCGGCTGCCGGTACCCGCTCGGCGTCATTGAGCCGCTCCGCAGTCCGGCCGGCGCTCCGCAACTGGCCGAGCAGGGCCTCGTCGGCCCATTGCCAGCTGGTGCCGTCCCGTGGACTGATCTGGTGGACCTCGCGCCTGGCAGCCTCCAGATGATCAGCACGCTGCCTGGGCCGCGCTTCGATCGACGCCGCGAGCTCAGTCAGGACCCTGGCAGTGCCCTCGAGTACGCTTCGGCCAGCCGGCCCTGAATCCTCGCCCGCCTGGCTGATGGCCAGCGCGGTCAGCGTGGACCTGATCCGGTCCGCCTCCTCGGCGAGATCGACCAAGTCCTGGCGGGCTGCGGTGCGCATCAGGGGATTAGGGTCAGCCAGCACGGAGCTGGCCGGGAGCTGGCCCGGCGGTGGCGGACCGGCGCGGCCATCGGCGAGGCCGGCCGCATAGTCGGCCAGCCCGCGGTAGGAACTGGCGACAGCCGTACGTTCTGCGCTCCCTCGGTTGACGGTCCATGACGTGATCACCAGGAGGCACTGCCACAGCCCGCCGGCCAGCACCAGTGCCGCGCGTACTCCGGCCGGGCCGGGAGCCAGCGGGAGCGCACTTGCGATCAGGAGCGCGACCGGCCACTGCAGTACCACCGCCACGACCGTAGGGCCAAGCGCGGCCAGCAGACCGCTGACATAGGCCCACACGAAAACGACGGGAACGAGGAGCCATGGCTGACTCCACGCCGCTGTCGCGCCCGCAAACGTAGAGACTGCCATGCCCGCCGTCGCGGCCAGCACTGCCAGCACCCTCGTCCAGCTGACGCCGCGCAGCGACACGAATCCCGCTGGCAGCGCGCCGAGGGCCGCGTAGCTGCCATATTCGATCTTGCCTGTCGCCACGCCAATGATCAGCGGAGCCATCACGCCGAGTGCAGCCCGCACGCCCTGGCCGGCCGAGACGTCTGCCCACCGGAACGCGCCGAAGTCAAGCCAGCCGGGCTGGCTGAGCTCGGAGGCCAGGAACGCCCGGCCGCCGCGCAGGTCGGACATGAGCCGGCGGCCCGCCCGGCGGGTGGCGGGGTCAGGTCGTGCCAGTCGGTTGCCAGGCAGCGTCAGGGCCAGGATCAGGCCGGACGCACCGGCCGGTAAACGGGCTGCCACATCAGCGCACGCACCTGGGCAGCCAGGTCGCTGCCAAGCCCACCCTGGGCTACGCCATCCGCCGCGGCTGCCTGGGCGACGGCCACTGCCACCGCGAGCGAGGTGTCGCGCAACGCCGACACCTCTGGCAGCAGCGGGGTTCCTGGGGCACTGGCGTCCACCACAGCCGCCACTGCGTGGGCTGCGGCGCTCAGCATGTTGTCGGTGATCCTGGATGCTCGCACGGCAATGGCGCCGAGGCCCAGGCCGGGGAAAACCAGGGCGTTGTTCGCCTGGCCAATGACGTAGCGGGTGCCACGGTAGTTGACCGGCGGGAACGGGCTGCCGGTGGCCACCATCGCGCGGCCGCCAGTCCACTCGATCAGGTCAGAAGGCCGGGCCTCGGCGAGCTCGGTCGGGTTGGACATCGGCATGATCACTGGCCGGTCCGCATGCGCCGCCATGTCCTTGACGATGTCCTCGGTGAACGCACCCCCGCGGGCGGAGGTGCCGATCAGCACAGTCGGGTGCACCCGGCGGACTACCTCGGCGAGCGGAATGCCGCCGAGCACCTCATCGCGGTGCCAGTCGGTAACCTCGGCCGGGTTGCGGCCATATCTCTGCTGGTCAGCGGAGCACCGTCCGTCGCCGGTCACGACCAGGCCGTACCGGTCGACGGCCCAGAAGCCCGACCTAGCCTGCTGCGGGGCAAGCCCCTCGGCGACCAGCGCTGCGGTCAGCTGGTCAGCGATCCCCGTGCCCGCGGAGCCGGCCCCGAAGATCACGATGCGATGGTCGGACAGGTCGATGCCGGTGGCCTTAACCGCGGCAAGCACGGCTGCGAGGTTAACCGCCCCGGTGCCCTGGATGTCGTCATTGAAACTTGGCAGCTCATCCCGGTACCGGCTGAGTAGTCGTCGTGCGTTAGCCGTGCCCATGTCCTCCCAGTGCAGCAGCGCGCCAGGAAAGACCTTGCTGACGGCGGTGACGAATGCCGCCATGAACGCGTCGTACTCGTTCGCCGGCACCCGGGGGTGGCGGTTGCCGATGTAAAGCGGATCGTCGAGCAGGCTCTGCCGGTCGGTACCGACGTCCAGCATGACCGGGAGTGACCGGCCGGGGTCGATGCCGGCGGCCGCGGTGTATACCGCCAGCTTGCCTACCGCAATGCTCATACCGCCAACGCCCCAGTCGCCGATCCCGAGTATGGCCCCCGCGTCGGTGGCCACAATCAGGTCTACGTCGCTCCGGTCCGGGCCGAACGCGCGTAGTGACGTCTCGATGAGCTCAGGCTGATCGACCGACAGGTACACTCCGCGTGGACGGCGGTACTCGTGGCTGTAATGCTCGATTGCCTGGCCGACCGTCGGCGTGTAGATCACCGGAAGCATCTCGGTGAGATGGTCGGCCAGCACCCGGTAGTACAGGACCTCGTTGCGGTCGTTGAGCTCGTTCAGCAGGACATTCCGGCCCAGGTTGGACGACTGACGGAGGAACTGGGCATAGACGCGTCCGGCCTGCTGGTCCAGCGTCGTGTGCCCGGCGGGGATGAGGCCGATGATGCCCAGGGCGGCCCGCTCGGAGTCGCTGAAGGCCGTGCCCTTGTTGATCCGCGGATCGGCAAGCACCTGACGTCCGCGCAGCGTAGTGCGCCAGGCGCCGTCCTCATCCAGCCAGATCGTTCGCACCGTGGAGCAGTCCTTTCGCCCTACCTGCCTACCATGATCGGTCAGGCGCCCCGTTGGCAGCGCCCGTTGCAGCGACAGTTTCCCAGGGCGGCCACCAGGCCGCGCAGCGGGATCAGTCCCGGTCGGCAGCCGCCAGGTCGCCCCCGGACCATAGCGCGCGCACGGCGTCGATCGTGTCAGCCTCGGCGGGGCTCTTGTCCGGTCGGTACCGCAGCACGCGGGCGAACCTGAGTGTCACGCCGCCCGGATACCGGCTGCTGGCCTGGACGCCGTCGAAGGCGACCTCAACCACCAGCACCGGCTTGACCCGCACGACGCCGTGCCGACTCGGGGGGACGACCCCCCGAAGCCCCCCGCCAGGCCCGACCTGCGCGCTGCGGTCGACTGGTGGGTCGGCCAGGTCGAGTAGGCGTTCTGTCTGCCATGCCAGCAGCGCATCGGTCAGTCCCTTGAATGTCTTTCCGAGCATCACGGTGCCGCCGGTCGCCGGGTCCCGCGCTCCCAGGTGCAGATTGGACAGCCAGCCCTGGCGTCGGCCATGGCCCCACTCAGCTGCCAGCACCAGAAGGTCAAGGGTGTGCCTGGGCTTGACCTTAATCCACTCACTGCCGCGGCGCCCCGCACCGTAGGCAGCGTCAAGTGACTTGATCACCACGCCCTCGTGGCCGCGGTCGATCGCCTCAGCGAAGAACTGCTCGGCGGCCCTCACCTCGCCAGTAACCAGCCGCGGGATAACCAGCTCGGACGGCGCGACGGCAGCGAGGCGGGCATAGCGGTCGGCGGCCGGGTGGTCGAGCAGGTCGGTGCCGTCCAGGTGGAGCAGGTCGAACAGGAACAGCGCAAGAGGCACCCGCCCGGCCTGCCCAGTCTGCCCGGCCGGCGCACTCTGGTCGTCCTGATCCCCACTGCCGTTCGGGCCGCCCTGACCAGACTGACTGGCTGCGCGAGCGGACGTCACCTGGAACGGCAGCGGCCGCCCGTTAGGCCGCAGCGCGACTGCCTCGCCGTCAAGCACGGCAGCGGTGAGGTTCAGTGACATCGCGGCCGCAACGAGCTCGGGGACCCGGCTGGTGATGTCGTCCAGCGTCCGGGTGAAGACGCGCACGTCGGATCCCTGCCGGTGAACCTGGACCCGGACGCCGTCGATCTTCCACTCGACCGCAGCCGGGCTGATCCGCTCCAGCGCTGCGGCGACGGTCGGAGCCGATGCGGCAAGCATGGGCCGGATCGCGCGTCCGACCTCGAGTCCGACGGCCCGCAGGGCCTCGATTGCCGCGTCAGTGCTGTCGGCTCCCAGCGCGGCAGCCGCAGCCGCCGGAAGGGAACCGCTGAGCTGGTGCGCGCGGCGTATCTCCGCGCCGGGCACGCTTGCTGCTCTGGCGACCGCATCGATCATCACGCCGTCAAGCGCGCCCTGGCGCAAGTCGCCTGCCAGCAGCCGGACCAGGAACTGCCGCTCGGTCTCGGTGGCCCGACTCAGCAGGCTCGCCAGGAGTCGCCGCCGCTCGGCCTGGGAGCCTGGGCCAGCGAGCGCGCCAATGTGTCCGAGGGCCTGGTCAGTCTCGGTCAGCGTGAGCTCTGCCAACATGGGTGCGTCGGCCAGGTCCGCGGCAGGCGGCGCGGTTTGCCCGTAGCCGCCGAGGAGGTCGGTCAGCGCTGCGTAGCCGACGCCGATCTGCCGCTGGGTCAGGTCGCCGGCCAGGAAAGATACGGCCACCGCGATCTCACCGGCCGGAACCTCCCGCAGCAGGGCGGCGATCTCGTCGATCTTGGCCAGGCGGCTCCGTGTCGCGGCGACGGCGGCGGACGTGCGTACCACGCGGTCGAGCAGCATTGCGGCTACAGCCAGCCCTTCTGCTGGGCTATTTCCACAGCCTCCGCCCGGTTCCGCGCGCCAAGCTTCTGGATCGCGCCGGACAGGTGGTTGCGCACCGTCCCCGGCGACAGGTGCAGGCGCGCGGCGATGTCAGCGATGGCGTCATGACCGGCAGATGCGGTCAGCACCTCGGTCTCGCGCTCGGTCAGCGGACTGTCGCCCTGGGCAAGTGCCGCGGCGGCCAGGGAGGGATCGACGACTCGTTCGCCGACCGCCACCCGCCGGATCGCGGCCGCGAGGTCGGCAGCGGGAGCGTCCTTGAGCAGGAACCCGCTCGCCCCGGCCGTCATCGCGGCGCGCAGGTACCCGGGCCGGTCAAAGGTCGTGACGATCACCACCTTGCCGGCGAACCCGGACCGGCTGAGCTGGCTGGCCACCTCGATCCCGCTCGGGCCTGGCATCTCGATGTCGAGCACGGCGACATCGGGCCGGTGCTTGGCGGCCATGGCGAGCGCTTCATCTCCGGTGGCGGCCTGCGCGACGACTTCGATGTCGGGCTCAAGTTCCAGGAGTGCCACGAGCGCCTGCCGGACCATCGTCTGGTCCTCGGCAATCATGATCCGCACGGGCACCTGCTTATTGTCACGCCTGCGGGCCGAGGGGCACGACTA
>Ga0335075_10008068_pt1 | contig 16181 bp, 6 predicted proteins | sample Lox_Sample_24_FD_206723 | JGI IMG/M metagenome (GOLD analysis project Ga0335075, IMG submission 206723) | Soil microbial communities from Loxahatchee National Wildlife Refuge, Florida, United States - Lox_Sample_2.4 | ecosystem: Environmental > Terrestrial > Soil > Wetlands | place: USA: Florida... | reverse complement strand
CGACTTTCTGCACTGGCAGGCTGACCTGGTGCGGGAGTGCGCGGGACCGACGCAATTCGTGACCACTGACTTCGGCGGCATGATGCGCCATGACGTGAATGAAAACGCCATCGCTGCGTTTCTCGATATTCCGGCCGATAACATCTACCACAACACTCAGGACCACTACGACGGCTCCATTCAATCCATCCAGAGCGATTTCACGCGCTCGCTCAAGCACTCGAATTTTCTGGTCACCGAGACCAACGCGCAGACCATCGGCTGGAACTCCGAAGGCCAGTTTCCGCCCTACGACGGCCAGATGCGCGAGGATGTCTACACCCACCTCTCGAACGGCGCCGACATGGTGGAGTACTGGCACTGGGCATCGATAGCGGCCAATCAGGAGACCTACTGGAAAGGCGTTCTTTCCCACGATCTCGAACCGAATCGCGCTTACGCCGAAGTGAGCCGCACGGCCCACGAGCTGCAAAAGATCGGACCACACCTGGTTGGGCTGCAGATTCACAATAAGGTCGCGATTTTATGGAGCCGGGACTCAGCCAACGCCATCGACTTCATGCCCTACGGCGGCCCCGTGCCGCAATGGAGCTGGACTCACCAGCCCGAAGGCTACGACTCGCTCGTGCAGCAGATGCATCATTCGCTTTACGATCTGAATGTCGGCGCCGATTTCGTCTTCCCCGACACGAAGGATTTTTCCACGTACAAGCTGCTTATTGTGCCCGCGCTTTATATCGCCGACGATGCCCTGCTCCAGCGCATCTCGGACTATGTGAAAAACGGCGGTCACGTGGTCATGACCTTCAAAAGCGGATTCGCCAACGAGAACTCCGCTGTGCGCTGGGTGCGCGCGCCGGGGCCGCTGCGCGAAGCTGCGGGATTCAGCTATCAGGAGTTTTCCAACCTGGAGCACCCGCTGGCTTTGAAGGACGATCCCTACCACGTGGGCGGCGACGCCAACCAGGTCAACTCCTGGGCTGAGTTTCTCCTGTTGGAGCACGCACACGCCGTGGCGTACTATGACCACCCGTTCTTTGGGAAATGGCCGGCAATCACCGAAAATGAATTTGGGTCGGGCCGGCTGCTTTATGAAGGAACTTATCTCTCCGACGGGCTTCAGACCGCAGTTCTCAAAAGCGAACTGGAGAAAGCGGGTCTCACGGGACCCGATCAACAGTTGCCTGCGCACGTGCATGTAACGCATGGCGTCAATCGCATGGGCAGGCGCGTGCACTACTACTTCAATTACTCATCGGATACCGTGAAAGCCCTCTACTCTTACGGGGCCGGAAGTGATCTGCTTACGGGCAAGCCGATCGCGAATGCGCAGGAGCTTGCGCTCGCACCCTGGGATCTGTGCATTGTCGAAGAGAATGCACCGTAATCCGTTATTCGCCCTATTCAGGATCGAAAAGTCGATGCTTCGGACATGAGGTATTGGCTCAAAATGAACACGTACAGCTTTGCTTCGGCCTTCAGGCACTTGCCAAGATTTCATGTATACGGTTACATTGCTGGGGAGGTACTTCCGTATGCGCTCCTGTTCCCTTCTGTGCAGGTATTGGTGTGCCGTTTTGTCGGTCGGCGCTTTACTTTCTGTTACCGCGGTTTCCCAGGCTCCCAAGATCGTGCAGCAGGGCGGCCGCTACACGTTGATGGTTGACGGCCAGCCTTACCTGATTCTGGGCGGTCAGATTCACAACTCCAGCGCATGGCCCTCGGAGCTGCCGCAGGTGTGGAAGTCTCTGGCCGATCTCCACGTGAACACGGTGGAGGCGCCCGTCTACTGGGAACAGTTTGAACCGCAGGAAGGCACCTTCGACTATTCGAACGTAGATGCAATTGTGGAAGGTGCACGGGCGCACGATCTGCGCGTTGTGTTGTTGTGGTTCGGCACATGGAAGAACGGCAACGATCACTACGTGCCGCAGTGGGTCAAGACCGACGGCAAGCGGTTCCCACGCGTGGTGCGGCCGGATGGCGAGCCGATTGATGTGCTCTCGCCGCTTGGCCACGCTACGCTCGAAGCCGACAAGACGGCTTTCGTTGCGCTCATGCGGCATCTGAAACAGATCGACGGTGACCGGCACACGGTGCTGATGATCCAGGTGGAGAACGAGTCTGGAAATATCGGAAGCGTGCGCGACAACTCTGTCGACGCGAATCGCGAGTTCGCGGGCCAGGTTCCGAGCGATCTGCTTGACGCAGCCCAAAAGCAGCCGGGTACATGGAGCCAGGTCTTTGGTTCCGAAGCCGACGAGACTTTCCAGATGTACCACCAGGCGAAATACATCAATGCAGTTGCCGCCGCGGGCAAGGCAGAGTTCGATATTCCCTGCTACATCAATGTTTGGATCGACTACCCGGCGGCAGAGTTGCCGCAGCGGCAGTTGGATACGCCCGGCATTGGGTATCCGAGCGGCGGCGCGGTGCAGAAGATGGTTGTCTTGTGGCGCAAGCTGGCGCCCTCCATCGACATGATCGGCCCTGACATCTATACAGACGACTCGCAGTTCTACCGTGAGACCATTGCCACCTATCACCGGCCCGACAATCCGCTTTGGATTCCTGAAACCGGACGGAGCGACAGCTTTGCCAAATTCTTTTTCTATGCGCTGGGCGACAACGCCATCGGCTTTTCGCCGTTCGGCGTAGACAAATCTGGCTGGAATATTCTGGGAGACGATCCGTGGTCGGCACACGCAAGAAATTTTGCGCTGATTGCGCCAATGGATCGCGAGATCGCGCGGCTTGAGTTTGACGGCAAGCTCAAAACCGTCGTAGAGGAACCGGGCGAGGCCACGCAGGAACTGGATTTTGGCGCGTGGCAGGCGACAGTAGCGTTCGGATTTCCGCAGTTCGACGGCCGTCGCGCGCCGGGCACCAAAGACGCACATGGCTCCGCGCTGGTGGCGCAACTTGGGCCGGACGAGTTCCTGGTGACCGGCATCGACGCAAGCGTGACCTTCCATCTGCCTGGGAAACTGCCCTGGATGCGCAGTGAAATTCTGTCGGCGGAAGAAGGCGCGTATGAAAACGGCGTATGGAAGCCTGTGCGGCTGTGGAACGGCGACGAGACTGACCGCGGCCTCTGCTTCCACGACCATCCGCAGGTGGTTCGGGTAAAGATGGTGAAGTTCTAGTGGGTGCGGTGGTAGACTTGGCCGGAGGAATGCAGAGATGATTCTGCCGGGAAATTCTTCCTCGCGCCCGCTTTCTCCTCTGGTGTTGAGCCGCAGAGAGTTTCTACGTTCTGCAGCAGCATGTGCCGCTCTGCCTGCGCTTCCGGTACGAGCATTGGCCGCACCTGGCGGACGCAAGGTCGTAATCGTTACCTTCGGCGGCGGAGCGCGCGACGAGGAGACCTTCGCGCCCGACGGCCAGGAAAATATTCCCAACCTGATCAAGACGCTGCTGCCACAAAGCACCTTCTTCGGCCAGGTAATCAATCACGGCATCCTGGGTCATTATGTGGCCACAACCAGCATTGCCACCGGGGTCTATGAGACCTTCAACAACTTTTCCGGCGTCGCTCCCCCGCATCCCACGCTCTTTGAGTATTATCGCAAGGGCCTGAGGCGACCTTCGAACGACGCGTGGCTGATTTCTCCGAGCAGCGGCTTCAGAAACATGGGGTGCAGCACGGATCGCCAGTTTGGGCCGGGCTACGGTGCGGGGGTACTTCTTCCCAAGCTGCTGTTGAGCGCGGCCGCTCCCGGCCACGCGAGCGGTGGAGGCTTCGATAACCTGCTGCGCGAGACCTACGAAGAGCCGCACCTGGCCGCGGGGACACCGGAGACTCAAGCGCAACTGGAACAGCTCGAGAGTATTCTGCATTTCTCTCCGAACGACTTTGCGCATCGCGCCCTCACGATGGAGAGCGCAGATGAGCTTTCGGTTTACGTTGCAAAGCAGTTGATGACGCAGGCAGCGCCGAGCCTGCTCTGGATCACGCTCCACGACATCGATATCGCTCACTCAGGCGCTTACTCGCTTTACATCGACGGCATTCAGCGCACCGACCGGCTATGCACCGATATCTGGAATTCGATCCAGTCGAATCCTGAGTACGCAGGCAAGACCACGATGTTCATCCTGCCTGATTTCGGGCGCGACTCCGATGCGAATCCCGCGGGCAACGGCTTTCAGCATCATCGCACCGGTGACAGAGCCTCACGCACGTCGTGGATGATGGCCCTCGGCCCGGGTATCCGACAGAATGCATTTATTGAGCGCGCAATCGACTCCACCGATCTGGTGCCCACCGTAGGCAGACTGCTTGGATTTGCAACGCCGTTCGCGCAGGGCTCGGTCCTTCCCGAGGTGGCCTGATGGAGCCGCGCGATCTCCACGAAAGTGCATTTCGGACGTACGGCCCGCTGGCGCACAAGCTGGCCTGCGACCATCTGGCATTGTTGCGCGAGTTGCCGCTTGTGCTTGCGGCGGTGTTGCTGCGCCAGGTGATTGTGCTCGATGCGAGCTTTCCGCGTGAACGTGCGGTCACCGAAGCGCAATTCACTTATCTCGCATCGCTTTCAACCGGGCAACTGCATCAACTTACGCAGGGGTTTGCAGCGCTTTCCCTGTCTCCCGAACTGGTCGCCGAAGACTGGGTGCGGGCTCCTCAAACATTTGAGGAAGACCTGAGCGCCTACCTCTGGGCGTCGCATCAGATCGACTCGTTCCACTCGCTTGCCACGCAGTTTCTCGACACCGTGGAGAAAGCGGTTCCACCTGCGCCTCCGGCTGCCTCGCGGTGGGCTGCGGCGATCATCGGTTCCGGGCTGCGCAAAGAGGGCTATCCGCTCTTCCGCAAGTTGAAACCGAACGGTGTCTTCTTCCCGAATGTGACCGATGCCGATGGAAGCGCGACGATCCTGAGCGAGCTTGCCAGGCGCGCCGCGGCGACACCTGTTCCATATGGCCACTGGTATGTCGATGGAGGCGATCCCCTGCCTGTCGATCCGGCGGCCGTCAGCTCCTTCAGTTGGCTGCAATCTTCTCCGGTTCGAGATGCCTTGCTCAGGAAGATACAGTCGGTCATTGACAGCGGCTCGTCTGGGCCGGAGATGCTGCGCTCGATCATGGCAGAGTGGGCTCCACGCGAGGACCGCGATTCGCACTACGATTCTCTCATCGACCAGTTTGTCGTGAATGTCTACGGCGGAGGCTCGGGGACGCAGATCTTCAGCACCACGTTTGTGCAGTGGTCAGCCCGCGAACTCCTGCGCCGCGCTGAACCCGTCAGCCTGGTCACGCGGTACGGTCCGCGTCAGCGCCAGCGGGGCATGAATGAAATGTTTGCGCAGGCCGCGGAAGAGATGGACTATGCGGGCTCGCTCGTGGATGCCGATTTCGGCGCCTACTATACCTGGATCAACCTGAACCGCCTTGCCGGATCGGAGTCAGCAACCTTCATTGCATGGTCAGAGGCGCATCAGCAGGCCGTAGCTATCGGACCTGGTCTTCCGCGTGGTGCGCAATCGCCCAATGCCATCACCATCAGGCGGCTGCTGGATATCGTTGCGACGTGAAGCGCGCCGCCCATAGCAGTTCGGGCTCGCGCCATTCAACCCAGATCGTGCAGCATCCTCAATGAGAGCTCCTGTAGTAGCGGTTGGGTGCGCCCGGCGTTGAAAGACTACCGGTAACCAGCGCCGCGCCGTCATGGTTTTTGGCCAATGGGGTGCTCAGAGTGATGCCGGTTCCGGAGACCTGTACGCCGGCCTCATGCGCGTAAGCGAGCGGCTCGGCAATCGTGATTGTTCCCGCGCCTCTGCGAGTGGTGGTCACAATCTCTGCTGTCTCATAGCTCTCGCCGCTGCCAATGGTGATGGTCTGGCCGACGCTGAAGCCTGTCACGTTCGATACCGGGATCGCCTTTGCACCCGCGCTGATCGCGGCACTCGTCCTGGTGGCGCCTAGAGTGCCGACTTTTGCGATCACAGCCATCTCCAGGTTTGCGCCTGTATCGATCCGAATGGTCTGGCCGGCATAAAAACCCTCCACGCTCGCGACTTTGATATTGGCTGCGCCGGTGGTTGAAGCAGCCGAGAGTGTGGTGGCCGGAGCCGTCAGGAAATCTTCGCAGTTGCTATCGGTGTCGAAACCATCCGGGAAGCGGCCCGCGCTTGTATTCGCGCTGGCATGCGACGCGGCCGGACCGAAGCCACTTAGCAGGCCGGGGGCGATCACACGGCAGCCACTTTCTTCCAGCCCGGATGCGCCTTGATAACCCTCCGCTGCCCAGGGATCGACAAGTAGGCCGTAATTGAGGCTGTCGACAACCAACCCAGAGGCGTCGCGCAGCACCATGCTCCCGGCGCTGATGGAGATGGTGCGGTCGAAGAATGGAGCATTCATGGCGAGTGCAGGACCACCGAACCACTCATTCGGGATCGGCGCGCCTTGATAGCCCGCGGTGGTGACCGCTGCGTCGCGCACAACCGCATCGATCGCGTGCTCGTGATCCAGAGGCCTGTCGAGCGTAATGCCGGTACCCAGCGCCTGAATGGGCTCGTCGCTCGAGTGAGCGAAGGATGTTGCCGGCTCAAAACTGATCCCGGTTCCACGATCGCTGAACGGCAAGTTGGATGCATGGTTGAACTTGAGCGGCGCATCCAGATCGAGCCCAGTGCCGGGATTCATGACCGTCTCGTCGGCAATGTGAGACTGAGCGAGAGCAGGTGTAAAGTCGATTCCGGAACCCGTGGAACCGCGCGCATCGACAGAGGTGACGGTTACGGCTTCTCTGTTCGCAGGAGTGCCGATCTCGATCCTGTCTCCAACAGCGAAACCAGTCGTATTGCGCACCTTGATATGGGTGGCACCGACGTCTGCGTGAGCCGAGAGATTCGTGCGATCGGCGCGTGTGCCGATGCTTTTGACTTCGACGGTCTCGATTCCGTGACCGACGCTGTCGATATCCAACCTGATCCGGTCGCCGACAGAGATGTTGTCGACCGAAGTCACCTTGATGTTGGTTGCGCCGGCAGATGCATCCGCCGCCAGGTAAGCCTGCGTGCCTTGCTTGCCGACCGCTGTGACCGTCACCACCTCATACTTCTCCCGGGTTCGCGCAACAACGGGGTAGGTGGCTCCGTAGCCGAGAGCCATTTTTTCGCCAACCTCAAAACCGGATGTGCTGGTCACAGGCACATTGGTTGAGCCGGCTGGAATCGTAATCACGGGCCCATCTGGGAGCGGTTGCCACAGCGTGGTGTTATCGCCGGCGGCCGTTCCGATACGGACGATCTTGCGACTCTCCGCCTCGGAGCCGGTGCCGATGCCGATTGCATCGCCAACCGACATGCCGGTCGTGTTCCTCACGTGGAGGACTGTCTCGCCAGCATGCGCGGGCGTTGCAAGGCCGGAGTTCGAGAGGCCCAAAAGATAGAAACCGTGACTTGCCAGCTTGGTTCCCGCCGGAATCTTCACCGTGGAGAAGATGGCCTGCTGGGTTGGACGCACGGTCAGCGTCCAGTTGGAGATGTCCTCGGAGCGCGCGCCGGCGTTGTAGAGCTCGATGAACGAGTCGGTCGAGTTGGCGGGAGGACCAGAGCTGATGCGAAACTCGTTGATCTTGACCGGGCCTACATTCCGCATTTTCTCGGCGGCTGCTTCAGATTGCTTTTCGCCGGTGGCCTTGTTCGTCCACGATGCGTTGCCAACCAGATCACCGTTGAAGGGCTCGGGGCCTGACGTAACCTTGAACGTTGCACTCACGCTTGCACCCGGCGCAACCGGTTCTGTGAAGGTCTTCGACGACTCAGTTGTTCCCTGAACCACGGATCTCCATTCCCGGCTCGGCAGGGAGATGCTCAACCGGACGTCCGCTGCCCGCACATCTGTGGGATTTGTGAAGGTCACAGTGGAATCCTGTGAGGACCTGGGAGCGAATGTCTGAAGGCCCGGCGGGGCAGCGGTTGCCGATGCGGGCGTAAGGCTCACAGCCGGCACGGCGTAGTGAGCGGCCACCACGTTGGCCTGCACCCGTTGGTCGGTCGCGTCAGTGGGGAAGGTGTTTGCGGCCGTCATCGCACCTTCATAAAAAGTGCCCTGCGAACTGTTGCTGTTGTCGCCTCCGTTCCCCAGCAGGATAGCTCCCTGCTTGCGCATCGGGTCATAGGTGGCGTTGACGCGCGGTCCATCGAACATTACCTTCAGCGGGCCCTGCTGCGCGTCGCCTCCCATCGAGGTCCAGTGGTGCGGCTCACCCTTGGCCATTGCGGTTACAAATCGCCAGGTGATCTTGGGCAGATCGCATAACTTTGTTCCGCCCGGATTGACACAGCCAACCAGATTGTTCTCCTGGTCGGTCATGACCCAGGGTCCGGGCAGTGTTCCGTGAAACCATGAAGTCGCATCGCCATAGTAGGCGGTTTCCATGGTGCCGTTGTCGTCGTCGCGGCTGTCGATCTCCGCGTTGCCGTAGTCAAAGCAGCAACCGTTGTTGAAGTGCAGCCCGTTTATCACCCAATACTGCCCTTCAGCCTGGTCATCGACCGCGGTGCCTTTCGCATCGTCCTCACGCAGACCCATACCCGGCTCGATAAAGACGCCGTAGACTTTATGGCCCATGATCGTGACAGGCGCCATGTCGGCAATCGGCAGATTATTCAACCCGCCCATGGCTGGGCCGCTGAATCCGCCGCGCGGCGCCTGGGTAAGGTCATTATGTTTGCCGGACTGGTCGTAGATCGTCGTAATCCAACAGTAGGTATTGGCACAGAATGCATCCTGCGCCGCGGAGTCTGCATAACCGCCCGCATCGGGAATCGGCGATGTGACCGGCTGGACAACGCCAATGTCGAGGGTCTTGCCATCGGACTGGCGCAGGACCTGGTAGAGCGGGCCGTTGTAGGAGGCATAGAGAGCACGCGTCGTACTATGCGCAGCCACGCAGGGATCGCCCGCAGCGGCGTAGATGTCGCACGGACCCTGCGGCCTGATCGGAGTGACGCTCGAGCCCGCGCCGGCTGGTTGCGCCATCGTCAACACGGCGCCGGGCGCAGCGAGCGCCAGCGCAATCATCGCCACAAGATGGATTCTCGTGTTCCTGTTCATCGTATTTTGCCCACCTGAATTGCTCCGGCATTAAGAATACGTTATCTCGGCGACAGCACGAGTCGTTCTGCCCCGCGATCCATCTGTCGTATTCCCGATGCAATTGTCTCTCGCGGATGGTGGAAAAGACACAGACCAGCCCACAGCGCTGTTTCTGCAAGCTGCCCGCCGCGAGAGCGTATGAAGGCCGGCTCTGCATCAGCCGCGCGCCCGCCCAACGGGAACGGAGGGAACGGATCGGAGGCAGCAACGGTGGCGATCAGCTTTAGCCGGAGGGAAACGGGTGAATGGCTTGGTCAGGCAACATCACGCCTGTTCGATCAAGCCGGAAGGCGGCCGATCTGCAGGCGCTGACGCCCAGTCCTGATTCGGCGTCGAACCCATGCGGAATCGCAGTTCGCCTCCAGCCACGATCTGCCCATGTGTGAGCCAGGAGCGCGTGAACTCTTTGCCATTCAATTCGGCACGCTGGATATATAGATTGCTTGCAGAGTTGTTTTCGGCGACGATCTCGAATATTTTGCCGGAGCCGGGATTGCGGATCGCGGCGCGGTTCACAATCGGGCTTCCAATGACGTAAACGCCGGTCGCGGCATTCACCGGATAAAAGCCCAGCGCCGCGAAGACAAACCAGCTCGCCAATTGGCCGCAGTCGTCGTTACCGGGAATTCCGGCGGGCGTGTTGTTATAGAGCGCGGCTACTTTACGCACCCAGTACTGGGTCTTCCAGGCTGCGCCCGCGAAAGCGAAGAGATAGGCGTGGTGGTTGCTCGGTTCGTTGCCTTGCGCATCCTGGCCGACCATTCCAGTAATATCGGGCTGTGGCCACGGCGGACCCGCCACATACGAAGGCGCCGTGAATAAGCCTTCCAGCTTAGCAATAAACGCCGCATCGCCGCCGTGCAGATCAATCAAGCCCTTCACATCGTGGGGCACGCTGAAGCTGGCCTGCCAGGCGTCCGTCTCAACGTAATCGGCATATTCAATGTCAGGCCTGAAAGGGTCCCGCCACCGGGCATCCGCAGTCTTCGGACGCATAAACCCAGTAGAAGCGTCGAATAGGTTTTTATAGTTCTCACTCAACTTGTAGAACACTGCGGCATCTTCGCGTTTGCCCAACAGGTCGGCCATCGCGCCTGCGCACCAATAGTCGTAGGCAAAGTCGAGGGTGCACGAGACCGAGCCGGCGTGCAACTCCATGGGCACATAACCATACTGGCGGAAAAGCTCTTGAGCTTTTCCATTTGACTGGGAGCGCACGATGTCACGCCGCGACGCGCCGGCCGGAGCGGAATCGCGCGCACCCAGCGCCGTGTCGCGAATGGCCGCATAAGCGGCTTCCGCGTCGAAGTTGCGAAAGCCGCGCGTGTAGGCGCCCAGAATGATTCCTGCTGCATGAAAACCGGTCATGCTCCAGGTTTCGTTGCCCCACAAAGGCCACATCGGGAGCGTGTGCAGACCGAGTTGATCGTAGTCGGCGATGAACGTGCGAACCAGATCGCCGGCTCGTTCGGGCTGCATGAGCATGATAAACGGAGCTTCGCCGCGATAGATATCCCAGATAGAAAGCGAGGTGTATTTCGCGAAGCCAGGATTTGGGTGATTCTGACGATCCTGGCCGCGATACGTGCCATCCACATCGTTGTAGGTGGCAGGAGCAACAAGGCCGCGGTAGGCATCAGTATAAAAAGCCTCGGTCAACGCATTCGTCGGCAGTTCCGCATCAAGAACGCTCAACGCCTTGGCCCATTCCGCTCCAGCCTTGTGCACCACTTCATCGAAATCCCACTCCGGAATCTCCGCCGAAAGATTCTTGGCCGCGGCCTCCACGCTGGTTGGGGAGATGCCTACGCGAATGACCAGAGGCTCGGTCGAGGTGCGGCTGAAAATGGCCTTGACGGCGGTACCGGCAAATTGCACGGCTTTCCCGCTCTCGTCCGCTCCATCCACCTGCACGCCCGCGACCGAGACCGGCTGCGAAAACTCCATCACGAAATAGATCTGCCTGTCTTCGGCCCACCCATGCGTGGAACGCATACCGCTGATGCGGGTCTCGCTCTCGATGCGCAGCTCGGCGTGATAAGGCTTGCAGCCAATGCCGTGCACGAGATCGAGAATCACGCCGGACTTGGTACCGGCGGGGAGCTGCGGAAAGCTGTAGCGATGCATGCCGCAACGCATTGTCGCCGTGAGTTCGGCTTTGACATCGGGCGTATCGAGATGAACGCTGTAGAAGCCGGCGCGGGCCTGTTCATTTTCGTGACTGAAGAAGGAGCGATAGCCAGGCACTTCGCGATCGAAGACCCAGCCTGATTCCTGCCCCAGTTCCTGAATCTGGAGCAACGCCGTATACTGCGGAACACCCGCATCCCACGACCAGTTCTTCCCTTCCACAACCGGCATGAGCAGAAGGTCTCCCAGGTCGGCGCCGCCGGTTCCCTGCACATGGGTGTGGCTGAAGCCCATGATGACCGTGTCGGGGTAATAGTAGCCGGAACAGTGTTCCCAACCGGTGTAGTCGCCTCGCGCATTCCATTGCGGTTCGGGACCGCCCGCCGTGTCCGGGCTCAGTTGCACCAGGCCGAATGGCCGTACAGCCCCAGGAAACATATGCCCGCGCCAGCCAGTTCCGATCTCTCCTTTGACGCTGTGGAGAATCCGCTCGGCCGATTGCGCAGAGGAGAATTTGGCCTTTGCCGCTTCGGCCGAGACATCGAGAGGCAATGCGGAGCAGGCAGCAGCCGCGGCGCAGGTTTTCAGAAATTCGCGTCTTTGCAGTTTCAACATGATGAAGTCTTTAAACACCCTTTGCGATTTGAGTGAGCCTGGCGGTCTTGAAGCGAAGCCGGTTCCATTGAGTATCGAGAGTACAGGAAACGCTCTACATTCATTGGATGGTACGCGATCGGAGAAGTTTGCAATCGAGAGGCAGACCAGACAGTTGGTTTTCTGGTCTGCCTCCGGCGCAGATTAGAATGTCAACCTGAGCGTGAGCTGTATTTGCCGCGGATTGTTGTAGGAAGTCGCAACGCCATTCGGCTGCACTGCTTCGGTCCCGTCCGTCGTATTTGGATTGTTATAACCCTGCACATTGAAAACATTAAAAGCATCCGCATTGAACCGGAGATTCACCCGCTCAGTGATCGGGAAGACCTTGAACAGCGACGCGTCCGCTGTCCAGTTGATCGGCCCGTTCAGGATAGTACGGTAATACGGGTTTCCAACGTTGTTAGCGCTGGGCGTGTACCCAATGGGGGATGTTTTGCCGTTGAGCAAGGTAACCGCTACCTCGTTGCCACCAAAATACGAATCGTTCGTAGTTACCTTGCCGTTGACTGGAGCGCTGCAGCCTGTGTCGATCGGCTGCTGCGAGGGAGCCCAGTTGGAGGGCAGACCGCTGACAACGTTGCTCAGACCCTGCGCGCATACATTGCCTGAAATCGTAGTCGGGGCGATATACCCGTTGAACCACTCGAATTCGTGGCGGCATACACCCGACCGGCAATCGGTAATCGGCTTAGCGTGCTTGTAAACGTGAAGTGGATTTGTAGGTCCCCAGTTTGTGGCGTTCACGGCGAAGTCTTGCGAAACGATATTACCGTCGCCGGCGATCTGGAACCCGCCGATAAGTTCGTTCAGAGCTTTGTTGGCCCCGCTGAAGAACCGCTTGCCTCTGCCAAAAGGCAGATCGACTACACCGTTAAAGGCAATATGCTGCTTCGGTATCGCGGTGTCGACAAGATAGTCTTCGTACCGGATCAGGTTGTGCCAGAGATAGTAGGATGGCACTCCACTCGGCCTGGATGGCAGCGTGGCGGGAGGAGGGGGTGTCGGCCCATAGGGTGAGGTCATGACGCCGAGCGTCCCCAGATTCCCAAGGAAGTTGGCGGTGGGATAAACCTTGCTGTCCCGAGTGGAGTTTCCGCCGATGCGAAACGCCTTGGACCATACATAGAAAATCTGGAAAGCGACGCCGCGATGGAAGAGCCTTTGGTAGTTGGCCTGGAAAGCGTTATCGTTCGACCATCCGGATTTTGTGTCCCAGATTGAGTTGCCGCCATAGGTCGTCTGGTTGTAAGGTCCGGTTGCCGTGGCCGCATATTGATTGGAGCCGATCACAGTGCCAGTTGGCGGGACCGTTCCAGTAGCCATTTCCCACACAAATGAAGAGGGTTGGTTGTTGAAATAATACGGCGTGTCCAGATTTGTCGCGTGAGTATAGAGGTAGGTCAGCCTGAGCGCCGAATTCCATTTCAAAGGCTGCTCGATGGTGAAGTTGGTTTCTTGAACATAGTCAGGCGCGTAGTCGGGGTCCAAAGACCAGGGGGAAATCGGGTTTCCCGGAAGAAGCGCATTCGTTGAAGCTGTGTTGACAACGTTGCTGCTGTTCTTGCCGGCAACCACTGCATTCACCGATCGCAGCAGATAATTGGGCAAGCCGTCTGGCGATTGATTGGCCGCGGTATAACTTTGCGTGTAGCCGGCGAGATACGGAATTTGCGTTACGGCATTCTGCAGCGCACTACGGATGGGTATGGGGTAGATATAGCGGCCATACGCTCCGCGGATCACTGTGCCATGATTCGTAAACGGCAGGTAGGCCGCACCCACGCGCGGACCATAGGTGAAGTAGTAACTGTCAAACATGGCGCTCGGGTATCCTGCCTGTGCGGGAGTCTCAAACACAACCCCATCGTTCTTGAGATTGGTCGCGATCGCCTGAGTCGTGTATCCCATTGCGATGAGATTCGATACCGGCTGTTGCAGCACCACCGCACCATTCTTGAGGTCGAAGCTCGTGGTCAGGCCGTATTTTGTCCAGGGCGCTGGGTGTGCCTCATAGCGCAATCCAAGATTTACGGTCAGCTTTTTGCTCACATGAATGTTGTCCTGGAAGTAAGCGTCGAATTCCATGTCGTGGTAGTGCGCGTCGGGCGGCTGATTGGTTACAAAATACTGATACGCCGCCCCGAGAAAGAAGTCGCCATTCGTGTTGCCCGTATTCGGTGTAGCGGAGTAACTCTGATTCGATGCGGGGTTCTCGAGTGCCGTAGCATAGTCGCCGAACTCAATATTATCCGGCTGCCGGCTGGGTAAATAATTGAAGCGTTCGTGGCGATAACGGCCCCCGAACTGCATCTGGTGCCGTCCTACGATCTTGGTCAGGTTTTCGTCAATGGTCGATACAATCTGATTCATTCCATAAAAGTACTGCGTGCTTGCAATGCCGCCGATCTCGCAGCAGACCGTTGGGAATCCTCCTTCTCCGAAGTTATTCGGGGTTCCGAGCTTCGACTCGTAATCAAGGTCCGCCTGGCCCCCCACCAGGTTGTATTGCGAGAACCATTGCTGGCTCAGGACCGTTTCTGCAAAAAAATTGGACGAAAAGATATGCGTATACCCGACTGCGCCCGCGAACTGGTTCGTGGGGTTGTAAGAGAGCCCGCTTGCAGCCGCGGGAATTCCATCTGCCGCGAGTGTGATGGGATTGGTGTTGCTGCGCAGGGAGAAACTCTGCGTAAGGTTGTCGCTGAATCGCAGGTAAGCGCGATTCGTTTCGTTGAAGTCGCGGTCCAGCCGAAAAGTGATCGTTGGAACAATCGTGTAGTTGGGGTTCACCGCTACCAGATTCGTTGCAAGAAACGGGTTGACGCCCGGTTGATTGGGAAGAGGGTTGATGTCGTTGAGAACTTTGCTTGCCGGAGCTTCCTGGGAAACCGGTATACAGTTTGTATCGCCGTTGCACATCGAGGGATTACCTGGGCCCTCTCCGTATTCCTGCGTAAAGGTTTCGCGCGGCCAACTGCCGTACGCGCCACCGGCAGGGTTATAGGTCGTGGTTTGAGGATCGTATAACACTTGCAACTGGTTGGCGGTATTGAACGCCTGGCTGAAGTCTCCGGCACGCATCGCCGCTGTCGGCGCCGTCATCAATTCGCTCACCGCCTGAGCCAGCGAGTATCGTTCATAGTCAAAAAACCAGAACGACTTGCTTTTGCCGTTATAGATCTTGGGAAGAACAATCGGTCCTCCGGCGGAAGCGCCGAACTCATTGCGCACCAGGTGCGGCGCCACAAAGTTGTAAAGATTCTGTCTCGCCTTGGCAATACCCCATGCGTTGTTGCGCGCGGTCTCAAAGAAACTTCCATGCAGCTGGTTGGTGCCTGACTTCGTGGTAATCACCACCACTCCCGGCGTCGCAACTGAGGCCTGCGGGTCGGTCGTTTCCACGCGAACCTCCTGAATCGCATCCGGATCGGGTGTCTGCCCCTGAGACTGATTCATGCCGCCAAACTGGCGGTCCGAAAGCGTGACGCCGTCTGCGACGTACTCCAGCGCCTCGCCCTCAAGACCGTTGGCACGCGAGCCCGCGCCTCCGGTGCTGGAGCTTTCCAGGCCCGGGGTCGTCATCTGGGTCAACGTCACCAGTTGCCGCCCGTTCATGGGAAGCTGGTTAAGCCGCTGATTCTCCAGCGTCGACCCAATCGTGCCGTTGTCGGTCGTCGTAAGTTGAACCACATTGGAGCCCACCACCACCTGTTGCGTCACCGACCCCGGAGTCAGGGCTGGATTGACGGATAGGTGCTGGTCGACTTGCAGCTCCACCCGAGTCTCATATGTCTTCATTCCCGGCGCAGTCACCGTGACGGTGTAGGTTCCTGTGAATAGCGATGGCACCTGGTAAAAGCCCACGCTATTCGACGTCGTCTGGGTCATTGCGCCGGTGGCCTGGTTCACGACGTGAATCGATGCCTGCTGGATCACAGCGCCAGTGACGTCCGTGACCGTTCCCTGAATCGAGCCGGCGCCGCTCTGCGCCGTAGCGTCGAAGGCAAAAAAGGCAACGCAAAGCGCTGCGGCAATGCCCAGGATCTTCATACCGCAGGTGCGAGAAGCGTATTTTTGAACTCTGGTTGCGTCCTGCATTTCAGTGCTCCCTCCTCAAGGTCTTACGTGCGAGGGTTAACCCCTCACATCGCGAGTTTTGATGGCGCCGGGCATCTGTTCTGGAGCAGCCTTGCGCCCGGCGGTGTTTCAAGGCTGTCAACTCACGCTATGGGGCCCGAAAGTCCGTTTCGAAGGCAAACCCACCCCTGCTCCCGAACGGCTCC